>Ga0307516_10007396_pt1 | contig 12638 bp, 6 predicted proteins | sample 19_EM_MG_FD_203310 | JGI IMG/M metagenome (GOLD analysis project Ga0307516, IMG submission 203310) | Populus trichocarpa ectomycorrhiza microbial communities from riparian zone in the Pacific Northwest, United States - 19_EM | ecosystem: Host-associated > Plants > Roots > Unclassified | place...
TGAACCGCTTCACGGTGACCAAGGGCACGCTCAACGGCGCCCGTGCCACCAGCAAGACGGACACCAGCGTCAACGTGGTGGCCGGCACGGAGGGCACCACGCTCGGCTACGACAAGCAGGGCCAGCGTCGCGTGGCCGACTACACCTACAACGGCACGTTCATCCACGAAACCTACGGCTACAGCCAGGACGGCTACCTGCAGACCATCACGCAAGGCACCACGCTCAAGGATGTGCGCGTGCTGGATGCGCTGGGCCGCACGAAGGAGCAGCACGACAAGCAGAACCAGACCATCACCGTCAGCACCTACGATGCCGACAACCGCCTGCTCAGCCAGCGCTACACCGATGCCAAGGACGGCAACAAGAACAACACCACTGCCTACAGCTACTACACCGACACCAGCAGCACCGGCTCCAGCCAGGCAGGAGCAGGCGCCCTGGCCAAGACCGTGACCACCCCGGACAGCGGCACGGCCACCACGACCACCTACACCTACGATTACTGGGACGAAGCCAAGCAGAAGAGCATCGTCAAGAGCGGCGTCACCACCGGCAGCACGACGCTGAGCTACAACGCCAACGGCCACCTGCTCAGTGCCTTCGATGCGGCAGCCAAGCTGACCACCACCTACTTCAACAGCGCCAACGGGCTAATCCTCAAGCGCGAGCGTCAGCAGGTCAACGGTTCGGGCGTCACCAAGGTCGGCAGTCACTTCTACTACTACGCCGACGGCAAGCGCGTGGGAGACGTCAGCGACGATCCCAACGACGACCCGCGCCTGAGCTATGCCGAGGCGCTGGCGCGCAAGGCGCAGGACCCGCAGGACAAGAAGGACCTGTACAAGAACTTCAAGCCGGTCACCTCGGCGGACTTCGACCAGAACTACGAACCCATCAACGATAACTACCCCGGGGCGGTGGGCGGCACGTACACGGTCCGTGGCGGCGAGAGCTTGCAGGCCGTGGCGCAGACGCTGTGGGGCGACGGCAGCCAGTGGTACCTGATCGCCGAGGCCAACGGGCTGATCGGCCTGGAGACGCTGACCGAGGGCCAGGTGCTGGTGATCCCCAACAAGGTCACCAACATCCACAACAACAGCAGCACGGTGCGGCCGTACAGCGCAGGGGAGGCCATTGGCAACATCGATCCCACGCTGCCGGCGCCACCGCCTCCGCCCAAGGGTGGGTGTGGCGGCATCGGCATGGTGCTGATGATCGTGGTGGCTGTAGTAGTCACCATCTATACCGCCGGGGCAGCAGCGGGATACCTTGGGGCGGCCTCTACAGCCGCGGGGGCCACTGGCACGGCCGCCATCGGCGGTGCCGCCTTGTCCGGTGGGGGGCTGGTGGCTGGTGCGGGCGGCTTCGCACTGGGCAGTTCCGCAGCGACGGTGATGGCATCGGCTGCCATCGGGAGCGCGGTGGGCTCCATCGCCAGCCAGGGCCTGGCGATGGCCATCAACATGCAGGAGAGCTTCAGTTGGAAGCAGGTCGGCCAGGCCGCCCTCGGCGGGGCCGTCACGGCCGGCATCGGTCAGATGGCGCAGGCCGGCGGCATGCTGCAGGGCTTGTCGGGGCCAGGCGCCTGGGCCAGTGCCGGGCGCGCGGCGCTCAGTTCCGGCGTCAACCAGGCGCTGCATGGCAACTGGTCCTGGCGCGAGATCGTGGCCAGCGCAGTCGGTGGTGGGGCTGGCGCTGCAGCCGGCAATGCGCTCAACGGCAGCGCACTCGGCAACGCGATGGGCTCCATGGGCCAGCGCCTGGCTGCCGGCGTAGCCGGCGGGATCGCCGGCCAGTGGGCCAGCTCCGGCGGCAAGGCCAACTACGGCAGCGTGTTCGCTTCGACTCTGGGCTCCGTCCTCGGTGACGAGATCGCCGGCGGCATGGCCTCGGACCGCAACCCGTCGAATGGCAACTACCGCAACGAGATGGACCGCGAGAGCGACGCCTACAGACCGGTCCTCAACTACAACTACCGCAATGGGTCGGATGTCGAGAGCGACCAGGTGCATGCGCGGCTTGCGGTGGAGCGCGAACTCGCCCGCGGCTACCCCGACACCGCCACGAACGCCCAATTGACGGCCTACCAGTTGCAGCGCTCCGGCCTAGATGGCGAGTTGATCGCCACCGGCGCGCGTGTGCCGCAGCCTGCAGCCGCCGGCACGCAGGCTGCGCAGCAGGAACTGGAGCGCATCGACGAGATGCTGCGCGAGTCTCGCGGCCTGGGTCCGACACGCGCCGCAAGGTACAACGATCTGGCCTGGGGGTCCTTCAGGGACTACGACCAGGCCGGCCAGGTGCAGTTGCTGATGGCGATGGATAGCTATGCCAACGCGCTGAACGCGGGTGTCTTCAGCAGGCCGGACCTGGAGGCGCGGCGCGCGGATGTTGCGGTGCGCACGGCCCTGGACCTGGCCCGCGACTCCGGCGCCGTGCCGGCCGACGGCCTGCTGCAGGCGCAGTTGCGCCAGGGCATGGATGCCGCCACGGCCTTGATGGGCAGCGGTGCCGTGGGCAAGCGCATGGAGCGCGAGGCATCGGCCCGCTACGTCATGGGGCCCAACGATGGCCCGCAGTTGCCGCACACGATGGGGCCCAATGACGGACCGCCGTTGCCGCCGGCTCTCCAGCGGGCCAGGGATCTCTATCGGATGGCAGCCGATGCCGAGTCGAGCGTCACCCCCGCGTTGCAATCCATCGCGGAGGCCAACGGGGGTCAGATGGCGGGACTGAAGGATCGGTTGAAGACCATGGGGTCGTTGACGCGGAAGATCGAATCATTCCCGGATCGGGCCATCAACGATGCCCTGCGCTACACCATGACGTTCGACGAAGCGGGCTTCACTCCAAGCGTTCGCAGCACGATGGAGAGCCTGGACCAGCAGGGCTACAAGTTGGCGAAGGTCTGGAACCAGTTCATGGAGGGGGTCCCATACAAGGGTATCAACGCCACGTATCAAGCTCCCAACGGACTGGACTTCGAACTACAGTTCCACACGCCTGCCAGCTTGGAAATGAAGCAAACGACAAATCACCCACTGTACGAGCAGCAACGGCTTTTCCCGCGCAGTGATCCGCAGTGGAAAGTACTCAACCAGCAGATGATTCAAAATTCAAGAGCGGTCCCGATTCCAACGGACGCAAGAACGATAGGAAGGCCAAGGTAAATGGGGACGTACAAGTACTACTTGCTGGACAACGGCGTAGGCGTGCCGCATGAGATCTATCGAGGCGAAGTCGTGCCAATCGAACAGTTCGCCTACGCAGGGCTATGGCGAGCCAAGAAGGACGGTTCTTGGTCGGGTCGCGACGAAGATGTCACCCTCGTCTGCAATCTGATGTCGAATGGTGACTTCAATCCGGAGGATGGTGAAATCACCGAAGAGGAAGCTATGGGCCACCTGGCCCAATGGCGAGCCCCTGGGGGGCGTTGGCCAGGCCGAGAGTAGATCAGGCCTTGCCCTTTGCCCCGGCCGCCTTCCTGCCCTTGTTGTCCTGCGTGGTCACAAACCCGATGGGCCGCTTGGGCGGATCAGGCGGCGTCATCAGTTCGCGCAGCGCATCGAACACCTGCTCGAGTTGGGCGCGGGTGTTGCGGCTGAAGGTGTCGTGCTGCAGGGCCAGTGCCTCGGTCTGCCGACTACAGCCTTGCCCGCAGTTCGCTCAGTGCCCTGCAAGGCAGCGGTGCCTGGGCCAGCGCCGGCCGCGCGGCGCTCAGTTCGGGCGTCAACCAGGCCCTGCCCGGCGATTGGAACTGGCAGGAGATTATGGCCAGCGCAGTCGGCGGCGGCGCGGGGCGGCGGCCGGCAACGCGCTCAACGGCAGCGCCATCGGCAACGCGATGGGCTCCGTGGGCCAGCGCCTGGCTGCCGGCGTAGCCGGTGGGGTCGCGGGTCAGTGGGCCGGGCCTGGTGGCAAGGCCAACTACGGCAGCGTGTTCGCCAGCACGCTTGGCACAGTCCTCGGTGATGAGATCGCCGGCAGCATGGGCCGCCCCGGCTACTCGGCCCAAGAGATGGCCGGCGACTTCCAGCGCGAGAACAACCGCTTCGCGGCGGCGGCAGCGGACCAGAGCCGCCTGAATGCGGCAGGCACTGCCTACGGCCTACTGAATGGCGGCCCAGAAGACTGGCCACCCATCAACCCCGCGGCCCCAGACGAGTACACGGGCGGCCGGGACTTCGCTGCCTATCTCGCCGGCCATCGCAGGGTTGCCAGCGAGCAAGCGCCTGCGGGTGCGGGCAGCGCGCTTCCCGGCGAGGGGCCTGCAAGTGGTCTTGGCGAAGAACCGCCGATCCTGGGCTGGATGTCATCCCGATCCAATCGCTTCGATACCCGTCTTCCGATCCTTGGTCCCAGCACGCTCGCCAAGCCCGATGGCAGCCCGGGCACATACACCTTCGATCGCAGCACCGGTGAGGTGTATTGGGACCTGGGCAAGGAGAACACGGTTCACGCGATCCCCCTGGCCTACCAGCGCCCCACCTGGGACGAGGCCGTCAACGATCCGAGCAATCCCTGGGCTCAAGGGCCGCGGATAGGCAATGTGCTTGCAGACGCTGCGCTGTTCACGGCGGGTGGCGTCGCGGGCATGTTCACGGGCGGATGGGCCTTCGCCGCCATGCGCGGGGCCGGCTACGGCTTGCTGAGCGCGGGCACGACCGCAGGTGTCGTGGGGGATCTCACTGTCCAGGCCGGCGACAACGCGGCCTGGCTGGCCAGTGGCGGCCAGTTGGGCCGCTCGGGCATCAGCGGTACCGAGTTAGCGATCTCTGCCGGCCTGGGCGCATTGCCGGGATTGCCCGGAGCCGTTCGGGGGTGGGCAGACGATCTGCGCGGCCTGGGGGTGCCGGACTGGAATATCCGGCTGGCTTCGCCTTATCAACTGAATTCAATCGGCCCGGGCCTGTTCGAATTGGAACGTATAGGGAAACTCCCTCTGGGCTTCTCTCAGTCGAGCGAGTTCGCCGCGTTTGGCGATACGCTCTATGCCGGTCTTGATGGGGCAGGATCTGCGAACGCGCAAGCCGGCTTCCAAGGAAGCTCCGTGACGGGACGTGCCTTTAAGGCTCCGCATGCACCATTTGACGTGGGCGGCGCGTGTCAGCGACTTTGATATCGCGCTGTCCAGCCCAGAGTTGTTTGAACAAGTTCGCGCAGTCGGTGTTGGGCTTCGACAGCAAGGCTCACGGACAGGGCCACTGATGCCCGAGCATCTTGAACGCCTGGGCCTGAGCAGCCTGAGCACTCAATTGTCGAAACAAGCTGGTCGTGAGGTGAACTTTATGATTTACCGGTCAATGGAGGATGCGGTGGGTAGATCGCCAACTATCCTCGTTCCGAGGAAGCCGCAATGACGAAGAAATCCAACCTATTCGGGGCGCCGCTCCTTGAGCTCGATGCCGCTCGGTCGGCTGTTGAGCGCGCGCTTGGCAGGCCAATGGAATTGCACGAGAGTGCATATCGAGGTGGGGACTACTTCCGCCTTGAGAAAACCGGGGTGAAGTTGGTGCTCCAAACGAACTTCATGGAAGACGACGGAGAAGTTGCCGAAGCCGAGTACCCCGATGCAGATGTTCTGCTGTATCTGGATGGTGACTCAAACGATGTTGATGAAATGGCCGCGCTTGTCACGGCGCGGCTGAGTTCGTTCAAGCTGTTGCGCACCAGTACTTACTGAACGGGCGCAGGGTCACGCCTTGCCCTTTGCCGCCACCGCCCAGTCATTTCAAGGTCTTGCGGAGGCGAAGCAGGGACGCTCTGCAGGTGAGGGGCGCTGAATGCAGGCATGCCTGGTTTTGCGCGCACGCCCCTATGGGCAGGCCCGGGCGGTGGCCCGACTGCGCCGCCCCCTTCGGGGGTTCCCTGCGGTGCTCAGACCCGGAAGGCCCGCAAATAAACTCGCCCTCAAACATCACCGAGCGCTCTTGCCTTCGCCAAACTCGGAGCTCAGACAGGATTTGCGGGACGCCGCTGCGCGGCGCAACCTTCCGGGCCTTGCGCTCCTCGGCGGAGCACACGGGCCACCGCCCGGGCCCGCCCACAGGGGCTGGAGTGGCGGGGGGTGTTCGACGAGGCGCGCGAGCAGAGACTGAGCATGTGGAATCGCTGCAGTGCTCGGTGGTGCAGGCTGATGCAGGGTGGCCGGCCGGCGGCCCGTGTGCGCCGCTGAGCACCGCAGCGCAACGGGGGAAGTCTGCCGCTTGCGGCAGACCGGCGAGGACGATCTATGCGTTGCCGCGGGAGCGGCAATGCGGAGCGACCGCAGCCGCCCCGTGGAGCGAGGAGCGCAAGCTGGAGCGGGACAAGCGGACAGCACCTGCGTGCTGTCCGCCCCGCGGAAGAAGGGCGCGCTTGCAAGCGCGCCCAACGTAGCGAAGCGGAGGGCGGCGCAGTCGGGCCGCCGGCCGGCCACCCTGCATCAGCCCGCTGCGGCGCTTGAACGGCAAGGCGGCCTTTCGACTGCTGTAGTGAAAGACCTCGAAATCGCTGCCCCGCCGCCTTCTTGCCCTTGTCCTCGGGACAAATGAGTCGCACATTCTTCGCTGCTGTTGAGAACCTCATGCAAACATTGACTTATATGAGCGTACTTGCTCATCAACCTACGCTTGAAGAATAGCAGGGCACACCTGAGTCAAATCGCAACGAATGCGCCCAGGCCTTTGACTCGTTGCGAGCAATCTGGAACCAAGCCCCCCAGGATCTTGCCAAGTTGGACGAGTTAGTGACAAGGTGCCTTCATCTCTACGCGCAGGACGAACTGGATGCAGGGGACTATGCAGTCAGAGACATTGATGAGTTTCTGTCGGGTGTCCGAGACCGAGCTGCGGCCACCAAGACCAAGCCTCGATAGCGAGCCGGCATCACTCCGGATAACTGCGTAGACCTCGAGAAGCGATAGCCAATCTTCCCAGCCAAGTGGCCTTGCGACCCTCGCCTTGCTGCCTCCCAGAAAATCACAACACCTGCCGGCTTTGCCCGACACATGGAGCGTTCATGACATCACCAACACCAGCAGATCTGGCCCAATGGGTGATCAATGCCGCAACAGTACTGGCCGGCTTGCTCGGCACGGTAGCCCAGGGCGATTGCATGAGTGATCAGCCCTGCTCTATGGTAGATGCGCTGCCCTCGAAAAAGACAAAACTCGGCGTGTGTGATCCAACGACAAGAACCCAACCCGCACCGCTCGACAAGCTGAATTCCCGCCTGTGCCAGGCGAGATCCAAGTTGGACCCACGAGGAACAGAAGGGGGCCAGCGCAGCAGGCAATGACTCAGGTCGGTAGATAGACTACCTCCCTGCCGCTGGTCAGCCGCTCGGCGGCAATGCCAGCCTGTTTGCACTGCTGGAGCAGTTTTTCAGATTCGATGAGCTGAATGCTGTCGGATGTGTACTCCAGGCCCATGATGTAGTTCATCCACGGGTCCTGCCCCATGGCGTAGACGAAGACCTGCGGCGCGCCCAGTTCGCGGAGGATGTTCCAGGCTCGCTCGCAGTTGGCCCCGGACAGGCGGCGCGCTTCGTTATTGCGGCGGCTCAGCGGCTTGGCCAGCAGCGGCTCGTACAGCCAGTTCAGGGGGGCGCCGTGGCACTCCATGCCGATGAACAAGGCGTCGATGCGGTCGATCCGCTGCATCAGGCGGCGATACAACACCACGTCGCGACAATCGGAGTCGATGAGGAAGAGGAACTTGTGGCCTTTGAGGGACAACGCAATGGCCTGCTTGCTGTAGATGTCCAGATCAGCGTGCTCGCCGGTGAACGGCACGCTGAGGATTTCGCCACCCGGAAGCTTCACGGACTCCAGCACGTCAAGCACATCGACCTGCTCGAAGCCCAGTTCGTGCAACCCCAGTTTCATGGAGGGATCGGTGATGCTGCCGCTGTTGTTGCGTGGAACCACCACGCGGCCGATGCGGTGGCGCAATTGAACCAGCATCTCGACGTTGAAATGATCCTGATGACTGTGGGTCAACACCACATGGTCAATGAAATCCGGCAGATCGGCCATGGTGAAGCGGCCGTCGTCATGCGGCTCCAGCGCAAAGCAAGGATCGAACAACACCGCCACGTCGCGGGTCTGGAACAAGACACAGGCATGTCCGAAGAACCGCATGCGTACGCCATCTCCGCCATAGCACGCAAGGTCCTTCGGCTGAGGTGCGGTTGGGGTGAAGAAGCTCCTGAAGAGCGGCAGGTCCGCTTCCTTCACTTCCAGCAGCGCCGCCAGCTCCCGCAGGGACGCGGGTTGCATGCGGCTGAGCGAAAGCGCATCGATCCGCTTGTCGGAAAATTTCATCTTGAACGATAAGCTGTCCGGGGGTTGCAGGCGCGGTGTGCTCATGAAAAAGGACCGGTCGTGCTCACCGATTCTGTGCAGCATTACTTCCTGCAGGGCGACGCTCCGGTGCTCTGCGTACACCAGCGGTTCGAACAAACGCACGCTGGGTTGGTTGTTGACGTCATACAGAAACTCGACCAGGCCTTTCAGCGACGCCGGCAGGGCACCATAGAAGTCGTTGAAGGAGTAGCCGCTGGCGCGCTCGGGCAGGCCGGCCACCAGCTCATGCAGGTCCTGCGCCAGGGTGATCAGCGCGGCGCAGGTGGCCGTCGTGTCCTTGGCGAGTGCGCGAACGGCCGGGGCATCGCTCTCCTTCAGGCTCATGAACGGACCGCCATACATCTTCGGATCGCGGTTTGCGGCCACATGGACCATCGGATTGCCTGCGAATGACTGCAACAGCGGCAGCAGCCGGTAGGTCACATGCAAAGCGAGCTGGACCGGCGAGAGGAGGTGCGGCCAGGCGTACCAGCGGCACACCAGGGGCTCAAGCTTGACTTCGGGGCTCAGGTAGACCGTTTCGCTTGGATCGTTTGGGTTCATGGCATCAAGGGGGTGTGATGACAACCAATGGGGAGGCTCTCGGGACTACAGCGTGGCAGCTTGACTCAAGGCGGGCAGGGCAGTGTGGGTGATCTCTCGCAGCAGGCCATCTTCAAGCTTTATGACTCGATCGGCCTCTTTGAAATAGGCGTCGTCGTGGGTGATGACGAGGACGGTCTTTCCGCGGCTGCACAAGTCCGGAAGAAGCTGCTTGTAGAAGACCTTCTTGAAGACCGGATCCTGGTCGGCAGCCCATTCGTCGAACAGGTAGATCGGGCGGTCTTCCAGATACGCCACAACCAGAGCGAGGCGCTTTCGCTGCCCTGTGGAAAGCTCGGTGGTGGTGAATCTTCCTTTCACTACCGACACCTTGTCGCCGATGCCCATCAGATCAAGATACCGGGCGGCTCGCGCGGCAAGATCCGGGTCTTGATTCGTCAACAACTGCTCGAACAGGTAGAAATCCGAGAAGACAGCTGAAAAGTTCTTGCGGTAGTCAGAAAGGTTGTCGTTGCTGACAATCTGGTTGTTCAGGAAGATCACACCCGACTCCGGTTCGTACAGCCCGAGCAGCAGCATTGCCAAAGTGGTCTTGCCGCTGCCGTTCCCGCCCACGATGAAGAGAATTTCACCGTGCCGGACCGTCAGGTTGATCGGTCCGAGCAGGAATTCGCGCTGGTCCGTGCCGGCATACCGGTGCGTCACGTTCTTCAATTCGATCAGAGCGCCGCCACTGAAGCTGGCCGGGGGCGGCGGCAACTCAGCGGCCGGCAGGACCGGCCGCAGATCAGATTCGAGCTGGTTGATGCGCTTGAGTGCAATGGAACCTTGCCGTACCAGAGGAATCGACGACATGATGTCGCTGATCGGGCGGATGAGATACAGCAGCACCAGCACCACGCCGTAGATCACCTCCAGGCTTTGCGGCATCCAGCGCGGTACGACGAACAGCATCACGCCGATGACGAAATAGAAGATGATGTTTCCGACATTCACCACCCAGGTGTATTCGGAGAGGCCCCTCACATACACGTTCTTGAACTTCAAGGCGTCCGGCGCCAGCACGTCGTTGACGAACATCCGGCCGCGTTCGGCGTTGAGCTGCAGTTCCTTGCTGCCTTCGATCAAGCCGCGGAAGTGCTTGTACAGGACATCGGTTTGCTCACGCACCGCGCGAAGCCGCTTCAGTGGAATGCGCTCAGCCAGATGAAAGCCCACCATGGACGAGAGCATCGTCAGGGACAGCACCAGCAGGATCGCCCACGACAGCTGGCCGATGTAGCCCAGGCAAAACAGGATGACGACGCCATTTCCCAGGGCCTGCGGAAAGTACAGCAATGCCTGGATGAATGTGTCCACGTCGCGCGTGAGGATCACCAGCAAGGCTGGCTTGCCGAGCTCTTGGATCTTCTTCAACGGCGTCAGCAGCAGCCTCCTGCTGATGGCTGTTCGCATGTCATAGATCGCATGCTGGGCGATGTTCAGCATGAGGATTTCCGAGCAGGACTTCGAAATCACCTGGATCAGGCACAACGCGAAGAACAAGCCCGCCAGCGTGTTCAACTGCCCGATGCTGGCGACGCTCTTGCTGATGACCACCGCCAGCCCCGCTCCGCTCAGGCCGCTGAGCAGGCCCACCAGCACCGCCAGGGGCAACAACCACTTCGACTGCTTGTAGAGATAGGTCATCAGGTTCATTTCGGCATCTCCGAGGTCATGTTGCTTTGGTGGCGCGGGCATGCGGTGCCCTGTACGTTCTGTGGTCCTGCAAGCGTTGGAGATTCGGCAATGACAGCGCGCAGCCAATCGGCCAGTTGGCCGACATGAGGCGGGCCGAGCATCGTGAGGTGATTGCCCGGCGCGACCCAGTGATTGATCCGGGCCAGGCTGAGATGCCAGGCTTGCAGCTCGGCTTCATGGGCTGTGGTGTCACTGTCTTGCCGGTTGCCGGCCGCGCTGACCAGATGGACTGGGTGCGGGTAGATGTCGGCGGGCATGTATGTTGTGTTCAAGTTGGTTTCAAACACACGCACGATGCCGCGCATCACCGGCAGCGGTGTTCGCGGCGGAACCACCTTCGCTTCAATCAATCGCTCCAGCAGTAGCTGTATCTGCGCGACAGCGTCCAGTTCCGCCAGCACATGGGGTGTGAGATGCAGGTGGACGTGCGGGGCCATCTCGTACAACCGGATGAGCTGCATCAGCATGCCGAGCCGGCTGAAGCGCCGGGGGCGGTTTGTGGGTGGGAACGATGGTGGCTGTGAATCCAGAATGACCAGCAAGTCAATGGCTGCACCGGCCGCGCGTAACTGCCGTGCCATCTCCAGCACGATCCAGCCGCCAAACGAATGGCCGATCAACCGGTATGCGCCGTGGGGCGACAGCTCGCGCATCGCGGCCACATAGGCCCGGGCAGCGCTGGGCACATCGATGTGCGGCGCCAACTGGCCGCACAAGCCGCGCGGCTGCATGCCGTAGATGGGCAGTGTGGGTCCCAGCTCCTGGGCCAGATGGGTGAATGCCGTCACGCTGGCAGCCGCGCCAGGCACGCAGAACAGGGGCGCCTGCTTTACCTGGCCGGTTTGAATGGTGACCCGCGGCGCATAGGCCAGTTCTTGCGGCCGCAGGTCGCTGGCGGCCGAGGCGGCGAGCCGATGCGTGATCTGTGCAGCCAAAGCCTGAGCGTCCTGCGTGCTGGGAGTGACTGCAGCCTGCAGCAGGGGCAGCGTGAGATGCGGTCGCGTGTACCGCTGCACGGCGGTGTTGGTGACCTGTGCGGTGTCGGCCTGCGTGTCGATCAGGCAGAGCAGTTCGATGATTTCGTCGGTGCCCAGCAGCTGGTTGGCCATTTCGTAGGCCACCGCTTGTGCAGTCGATCCACCGGCGATGCGATAAGGCCCTTGAGGCTGTACCGAACGCATGGCTTTGATGCAGCCGGCCGCCAGGTCTTCGACCGTGGCGGCGTCCGGGCCGTCAGGCCGCAGATCGTCGGCAAGCAGGGCGTATATCGGCAACTGCGGGTCCAATTCCAGCAAGAGGTTATTCAACAGGTCGACGCCGTCAACGGCTCCGCGCACCAAGAACAGCGGGCGCTGTGAACCTGAGGATCGGATGGGCAGCAAGGCTTGGGTTTGTGCGTCGGTTTTGCTCAGGTGCGCGGCCAGTGTCGAGGGCGTGGGGGTGATGAGAAGCTGGCGCAGCGCCAGTTGGAGGCCGAGCTTGTGCCTGAACCGCGACAGCAACTGGATGGCCATCAGCGAGTGACCACCCAGCTCGAAGAAGTGGTCGTGGCGGCCGACCTGCGGCAGGCCCAGCAACTCCTGCCAGACCTGGGCGATGGCCTGCTCGACCGGGCCTTGCGGGGCCTCGTAGGCGCGCGTGGCCACGGCAGACGCGTCGGGTGCGGGCAAGGCCTTGCGGTCGATCTTGCCGTTGGGGGTGAGCGGGCAGGCCGGCAGCGTCACGAAGGCGGCGGGCATCATGTGGTCGGCCAGGTGGGCCGACAACTGCTGGCGCAGCGCACCGGCGGACAGCTCGGCACCGTCCTCGGCGCTCTCCTCAGCCACCAGGTAGGCCACCAGGCGCTTGTCGCCCGGCGTGTCCTCACGGGCGATGACCAGTGCCTCCTTCACGCCGGCACAGGCACGCAGCCGCGCCTCGATCTCGCCGAGTTCGATGCGGAAGCCGCGGATCTTGACCTGGAAGTCGTTGCGGCCCAGGAACTCGATGGTTCCGTCAGGCAGCCAGC
>Ga0307516_10007397_pt1 | contig 12637 bp, 7 predicted proteins | sample 19_EM_MG_FD_203310 | JGI IMG/M metagenome (GOLD analysis project Ga0307516, IMG submission 203310) | Populus trichocarpa ectomycorrhiza microbial communities from riparian zone in the Pacific Northwest, United States - 19_EM | ecosystem: Host-associated > Plants > Roots > Unclassified | place...
AAGCGGCTGCGGCCCGTGGCGTTGCTGACCGCGGTCGTGTTCAGATAGGACTGCAGGAACGTGGGTGTATCGAGGGTCCACCAATCCGCGATCGTGGGCAGCGACAGGGGAAACTCCTCGCGCTTGTCGTGGAGGCGGCCATTGGTGCTGAAGAGCCGGACAACCTCGGAGCCGGGACTGCTGGGTAGTTCGAGGATGCGATGGAGCTCGTTTTCGTTCGTGTGGTTCTCCGGACGCGCTGGGACCGTGAGGGCTTGGGCGGCCGCGGCGTAGGCCAGCACGAGCGAGTGAGATCTCATGTTTAGTACAGAAGTGGGGCCACTACTGGAGGCGGGACTCTGGTGAAATTGCAAAAGGACTTCGGGGAGAGGGGGAATTGGCGATGGTTTAAGTGATCCGCCCAGCGGAAGGTGACGGAAGCAGTCCGCGAAGCATAATGAATCGAAAAAATCTCTGCACCCAGCTAAATATGAATTAATTCTATCATGGTTTGCCTACTGGAGTCTATATCGAGGGTTTCCTTCGACGGTGGCTGAAGTGGCGGCCCCACAATTATGCTTGACTTCGAAGCAGGTACCTTGGTATCCGCAAGACCCCTCTGTGAAAGCGACGTCCAAAAAGAGGCTTCGCTCGCTACGTCGGGGCTAGCGTACCCCTCAAGAGTCGAGATTTAAACGACATGTGGGCTCCCGCTTGGCCACGAGGTCCCTTCAGCGCAGACTATGTACGACGTAGGTGAGGGTTGAGAGTTTCCACATCTCTTGCTCCCAAGCCGCACGCTCGACGTTTTTTCAACACGGCGGTGCGCACATCACCCAAGTTTGAGTTTGCGTCAAACAAAAGCACACCAAAAAATAGCTCATGAGGATAACCACCCACCGACCGTGCTGATGTTCTCCTGGCTGTGTACGACTGATATCCCTCGACTCCAGAACGCTCCTATGTGCAAATGCTCGAAGGTGCGATAATCGTGACATCGTTGAAGCTGCCCGGGGAACCAGTCAGAAGCCAGGCTCCGTATGTTTCTTCTTCCCTACTCCGCCTCCATATGATAGCTGGGCATGACAGATACACGGAATCACTGAGCGAATGACCGGCGCGACGGCGAGAAAGCTGGAACCGATCGGAAGAGTGAACAATCTGCGCCCTGAATGGGCTGGTGAGTCTCCCCGTTTCCCGCCATCCAAACCCACGAATCAACACCGCCAACAGCAATGGGCAATCAGCTCTCGGGATCCGGCCAGTCAGGCTGGTCATTCTCCGACCGGTGCTCGTCCTCCTTCGAAAACGCAGCAAGGCGGGCGGCAGTCTCACCCTGGAGACCGCGACGCCAGAACCCGCCATGGGATGCGGAGCGCGGTAGACAGGGGCAACCGCGAGAGTGCGAATCCCGCACCGAGCGGGTTCGTCGCCGCCAGGAACCCCAATTCGAGAACCAGCTCTTTCCCTCCCGTGACGGAAATAATGGGAATCCCCAGACCGGTCCACGCGGTGACTAGCAGCGGCCCAACCAGCCTGACCAGCCTGGCCACGGTCAGAACGGACAGCGCCAGGGCCGGTCCGATCTCGCCGATGTCTCTCCTAACGCACGGCCTCCTAGTTACGTACTCCGTCGCCGCCGCAACGTCCCCCGAGCAACCAGTAGTTCGGACGAGCTGTATGGAGCCGCGCCAGACGAGTCGCTCTGCGAATCACCTGCCTCTGTAGGTAAGTACATATGTATGGTATAAAAAACAAGGGCTGATGACAGTTCTTTTTCTTCCCCTTCTTTTTGCTTTCTTTATTCCTGCTTTCTTTCTTTGTTTCTATAGATATCTTTTCTTTTTCCGCACAGTAAATATGTACTTGGATTATTACGTAACGACATAGATGTCGAGCCCGAGACACAAGATACGGAAATGACCGCACGGAATTGGGGTACCCTAACTAACTGGAACCTAAACGGGCGTTGGAAGGAACAGTGGCTGTTCCTCACCCTCGACACCCACCTCCTCGGCTTCTTCCCTTTCCTGCCTCTCCCAGAGTTCGCCCTCCGACGCCTCACTCTGTGCGTCTTCCTCTGCCGGGGCTGGGACCGTCTCGTATCGGCGAGGAGGTGTCGGATCTTGAACCGGTCCTTCCACTGGCCGGTGGGGCGGTGGCCTGTCTGGAATCGCTTTTCGAGACGAATGCTTGTTGGTGAGTTGACAGCGGGCGGTCATCCGTCGGGTCCGTCCGGAGAGCAGCGAATGCCAGGAGACTTGCACGGTCAAAGCTCTATGTATAAGAACACTCACTCGGGTATAAGTATAACAAGTGCAAGTCTGCGGATCTCCCACTCGCGTATGCACGATGACCTCATCCGCACCTAACCGCGCATTGCCGGCGTGCCCCTCGGGCTCTCGATATCGCAGCTTCTCGCAGAAACAACCCACGGTCCAACAGCCGCATCCCGCAATGTCCTCCTGGCTCCCGATTCCCGCCGATAGCGACTTCACGCTCAACAATATCCCGTTCGGCGTGTTCCTGCACCCTGGCACGTCGGCCCCTCACTGCGCGACCCGCATCGGCAACCACGTGCTCGACCTGCACGTCTTCTCCGCGCGCGGCGGGTTCGCCCAGCTCGCGTGCCTCTCCGGCCGGACGGACGTGTTCCAGCAGGCGACGCTGAACGCCTTCGCGGCGCTGGGCCGGGAAGTGGCCGACGGCGTGCGCGTGTTCCTGCAGTCGGTGTTCGCCGGCTCGGGGCGGGCGGTGTTGCGCGACGACGACGAGCTGCGCAAGGCGGCGCTGTTCGCGGCCGCGAGCTCGACGATGCTGCTGCCCATGCGCATCGGCGACTACACTGACTTCTACGCCGGCCGTGTGCACGCCTACAACGTCGGCCGTCTCTTCCGCGGCGCCGAGAACGCCCTCCAGCAGAACTACGAACAGCTGCCGGTCGGATACCACGGCTGCGCCAGCTCGGTGCTGCCGTCCGGAACCCCCGTCAGACGGCCCTGGGGACAGACCGCCGAGGGCGTGTTCGAGAAGAGCCGGCGCCTGGATCTGGAGCTGGAGCTGGCCGCGTTCGTGGGCAGCGAGATCGCTGCGGGCGACCCCAGACACGCCGAGCAGGCGGGGGAGCACATCTTTGGATTCGTGCTCATGAACGACTGGAGCGGTGCGCATTCCCCCGCCCCTCTGGCGGCGGCGAGACTGATGCGATGCACGCAGCTCGAGACATCCAATCGTTCGAATACGTCCCGCTCGGCCCCTTCACCTCCAAGAACTTCGGCACTTCCATCTCGCCGTGGATCGTGCTCCCCAGCGCGCTGACCGCGTTCCTCGCAGCGCCTCTGCAACGCGTCTCCGGGATCCCGCTGCACCGCTACCTCCAGCAGACCCGCGCCGAGACCGTTTACGACGTCTCGCTGACCGTCGAGATCAACGGCCACACGCTGGCCAGGACCAGCGGCAAGAACCTGCTCTGGAGCTTCGACCAGATGCTCGCGCACCACACCGTCACCGGCTGCGGCATGAACACGGGGGATCTGATTGGCAGCGGGACGATCTCGGGGCCGTGGCCCGGCGAGGCTGGCTGTCTGCTCGAGGCGACGAAAGGAGGGAAGGAGCCGGTGGCGCTTGTCGAGGGTGTCGAGAGGAGGTGGCTCGAGGATGGGGACGAGGTGGTTATCAGGGGCCACTGCGGCGAGGGGGACAGCAGGGTCGGGTGGGGGGACTGTAGAGGCCGCATCTTGCCAGCGGTGGATATGGGCCTCTGAACACGGTCACGGGTGCGCTGTCGCCATGTATCCGCCCAATAGCATAGAAGAGCTGCTCCAGGGAGCGTTGAGGCTATGGCAGCGGTTTTATCTCGCTGGAGTCGGCAGCGCCCACAGTAGAACAATCAACTCGATGACGGAGCATGTTTGACTCTCGAATTGCTTCGCTGTCGAATCACGATACATGAACGTGCTGCCTGCCCGGCGGCCACGACGATGTATCTGGCTTGCCATCCCGACGCTGGCAGCTGGGCTAGAATCCACGGGGCGGAGGCAGCCGGAGCCGGAGGGACCCCGCCAAAGGAATAGAACACCGGACGACGGACAGCCAGACACCTACCATTATGAGCGCACACACCGAGCAAGCGCCCGACCGGACTCCAACCCCGATCGGCACGCACTACTAGTGCCTAGTCCGCATTCCGTCGCCAAGTGGCCGAGAAACACGCCGGCATCGCGGATCGCGGACATTTGGGATCAATGCGAGGTTGTGTTGTTGGTCATCCTCAGCGGTTAGCTAGGTACCTATGGCTATGCGCCTCCCAGCGCGACCAGTGTTAAGCGCGTACCCGCGCTGGGCTCCAGGTTCTGGGATAGCCCTGCTGCTGTCGCTGTCCTGCGCCGGTGCGAGTCGGATATATATATATATATTTTGTTTATTCATACTCGCACTCAGCCTGTCTAGACTGTGGCGCTTTTTGTCCTGGTTTCCCGTCCCATCGGATATGTATCATAGATACATACCGGGCTGTAGCGATTAGAGTACCTAGTGCCTTGTCCCTGCACTGGCGGACGGTACGAACGTACATACGAGATTGAGAGGTACAACAGGTCGCCGTTAACTGCCGTTCCACGTACATAACACCTCACCCGCAGATGGTATTAACTCACATAAGAGGCACTGTCTTTTTTAGCAATAAGTTCTGTCTTGGCGCTGAGTAAGTGTGTACTGGTGCGCTTATGGCTAGCGCGCCGGACATTTTGCAACGTCACGGGACTCAACTTTCGGCGGAGAGAACACGTCCCTCGACCAATGGAACCCACCACGTATTGAAATAACCACCAATGGGAGTAGGATCATGAGGATATGTTATGTATGGACGATATGAGAATACAAATGCTGATAGAAAAGCTGATCAGTATCCATCCCTAATCATGGCTCCCCGCCGGCGACGCGCCCCTGCTGTCGACTTCCCACCATCACCGACACCCGCGTTCATCACACCTCCGTTCTTGACTCCCCGGTGCCACTTGCACCTGTCCACGAACTCTGAAGGATATTCTGCGCCGTCAGCATACAGTCCACCGCCGATGATGAGTCAGCTAGCACACCAGATACCCCGTTCCCCTCTGAAGTCCGGCCAGCGGCCAGGCTCCTCGTACGAAGGGAGGGAGTTGCGAGTCGTGAGTCGTGATGGCGCATTTTGTGGCTAGGGCACATATGGGAGAAGCTTTGTGATGGGCAAGAACCCATCGTGCGGAGTTTCCGATGCTTGGGAATATCTCCCCATTGGTGGCAGCGCAGATGCTGGGATTTCAATCAAAGGACTCGACACCTCCCGCCTTGTGACTAGATACGCTTGAGAAATGGGAAACCTAAGGCGCCCGGACGAATAGTGTGGCTCTGGTTCCTCAGATGATGCTGATGAGTCAGAGAGTGGTGGCTCCGACACAGAGTCTGGCCTGACGATGATCCATTCACGGAGCCATCGGTCAACTTGTCACTGCCCCATATTGTGGCTTCACTCACCATTGACGACTCAGGTGTGGCCTCGCGCATCATCGGCGACTCAACTAGGCTCAACGCGCATGGCCTCGGCGGGCGTGATCTCAGCAGGGCCCTCAGTGAAAGGAAGGGGGAAGTGGAGAAGCTGCTGCTACTAGCAGTGTGTCAAATGCTTCTTATACTGGCACAAGAAGTGTGAGGTTGACCGCGAAACCTACTCGGACACATCGTAGAGGTACTCTATGTGTTGGAGTTACCACAAATCACTGGCGCAGAGGAATCTGGCGAGGACGACGGTGTTGGGTATGACTTTCGATAGCAGAATAGGGATCTTTAGTAGCATATTCCTCCCGCCGAGGGGCGGCCTCGTTGGTACATACGTTGATAGATAAGTACCTGGATACTCAGAATGTACCAGACACGATATCGAATTTGTGCTAGTCCCGAAGCGCCCTAGGGCGCGTTAGTGCGTGTTTTCTCAGCGCCAAGCTGGCGCCTCCCGCTAAGAAAGCAGTGCGTCTTATGTATGTACGAGCTAATACGGTACCGAGATACATATAACCTGCACATACAATATAAACAGCCGACTTGCGGAGTGACGATGGCACGTTATTTGCCTCGCCGCCAAGCCTTGGGTTTTCCCCCCTGATCGGAAAGGGGATCGTTTCCTCGCCGCCCTTTTTTTCTTTTCTTTTCTTTTCCACGAAGGCTCCTCGGAGATTCCAGCTATCTATGTAGATAGCAGCCAGCCAGCTGAACGAGTCCTGTTTCGCCCGGACCGTCGCCGCTACCACTGTACTCTAGTCGCTATGGTAGGGGGCGCATGCACTAGGTCCATACTCCCAGATACATTCATACATAGAGTACATACCTGGAGATCTACGTATGTATAGTACATATCTACGCAGTGAGCATATCTACCTAGACTGCACACCACTATAGGTATTAGTGCCTACTCTATAGGAACCACGAACTTCCAAAGGGTATGTAGCCTGTTTCGGCATTTCACCACTTTATCCTTTATCTGTAGTTGTGCTTGGCAAGGTGGGTTGGGGATAGTCCATGTAGATGGACGGAGGGAGTGATGGCGAATTGCTCGCGGAGCGGTCTGTACAGAATTCCGAACGATGGATGTGTGCACGGGTTGGGCGTCGCAGGTGAGATGGGAATGTGGTTGTAGGAGAAGGCGGGATTTGTGGCTTCCATCATTTGCTCCTTCTCTTTTCCCCCACGGGTATTGTCCTCCCTGGACAGCAACATCTTCAGGCCGCGTCCAGCTCAGGGGGAAGCCACCCCGGCTATTGCCACCCAGTTTGGGATGTGCGGTCGAACGTTCACCGTTGTTTTTGTTCTGGCTTAGCGCTGCGAGAGCCAGAGCGCGGCTGGACCGGACGGACACACAGAGGTTGGCTACTGTAACTCACTAGTGGAGACGTGAGTGGGCAAGACGACATCCCAAAGGGGGACAAACGCTCACGCTTGGCCAAGCCCGGAAATCCTCATCTCGCCCCGAGCTCATTTCTCGCTTGTTGGGTGGTGCGCCGGGATGCGTCGTTTCGTCCTCTCGGCGTCCTTCCTCTGGGTCCGTTGCCCGCTGCCTTTGGCCCTGTGCCCCCGCCCTTCTCGAGCGCTTGGCTCTCGCGTGCTCGCATGCGATGATGAGGTTATGATCTCGACGCGGACAATCTCCTGTGGATGGGAGCGGCAGTCCTATCAGCCGGCAGCTCTGGATCCTTCCCTGGGTGATCGAGCTCTCTCCGTCCACCCTGAGGAAAAAGAACGGGTGCGTGCAATCTCCCGAGCAGATGTCTTCAGGGATCCCATTGGCGTGTCGAGGTGTGGGGTGCAAGGGTTGCGCTTGGTTGGTTGGCTGGCGATGGGTGGGGTGGTTGTCCTGCATAGTTACCGGCGCGCGCCTTGCTCAATGGGAAACGACTGCCCCTTTCCGCGTGAATCGATTTCGTCCTCGCTCACTCACTCGGCCGCTCCCCCGCGCAGAATCTCGGTCCATCAGCGATGCTTAAAACCGCTGCACAGCCCGCTGTGATTCCGACTTCCAGCCGTCTTCACTGCCATCCACTCTCTTTTTGAAAAATAAAAATAAGCCCAACTCGTTCATTCTTTACATACAAACAGTAGTAGTAATCAACAACCTCCGCCTCTACCACCACCACCACCAACTACAACAACCACATAGTCAGAATGCGTTTCTCAACTGTCCTCTGCGCCGTTGGTGCCTTTGCCGCTGCCGTCTTTGCCCAGCAGAACCCCATCAGCAAGCCTGGTCCCAGCGATGAGATCATTGCCGGCAAGCCCTTCAACATCCAGTGGAAGCCCACCACCAAGGGAACCATCACTCTGCGTCTGCGCCAGGGCGAGAGCACGAACCTGGACAAGCTCGGTGACATCGCCAGTGAGTGTTCCCTCCAAGATCTCTCCGGATCACATGTGTCTGACATTCCTGCCAGCCGAAATCGAGAACACGGGCACCTACGAGTGGACACCGGAGGAGACCCTGCCGGCCGGTGACGACTACGCCATCGAGATCGTCTCCGAGGACGGCGAGGTAAACTACACGTCGCTGCTCACGATCAAGAGCGCGGTCACGTCCAAGCCCAAGAAGTCGTCGACCATCGCCTCCGCCACCGCCACCACCAAGAAGGCTGCCGAGTCCTCCGAGTACCCATCCAAGACCATGACCTCCGACGTCCCCCACACCACTATGGCCAGCAACGGCACCTTCGCCACCTCCACCCGCTACAGCAACAGCACCGCGTCGAGCACCCGCGGCAGCACGCGCCCCAGCGGCACCCAAGAGTCCCCCGTGCCCTCGGTGCCCGCCGACTCCGGCGCCATCGGCGTCATCCGCTCGCCGCTGGCGCTCGTCGCCTGTCTGGTCGGTGCCATCGTCTACTTCAACTAAGCGTGGCCGCATCCACCGAACTAGTTCCGTTCCTCTCTCTGCGCGCTGTTGTGTTTGCGGTTTTGGTTTTAACTGTACCTTTTAACTTACGCTTTGATGGGTTCACGGAGAGGGGAGGGATGTACGTTTTCATGTTGGATTTCATACTACAAAGCTTATTTAAGATTATAATATCAATCGTGGTTGTGTGTGTTTTTTGGTTGTTTTTTTTTTGGCGGCGGGGGGGGGAGTTCAATCTTTTTTTCCGTTTTTCTTTCCCCTTTTCTGGAATGCTTCTATGTGTATATCTATCAACGTACGTATCTGTTTGGTCTTCGTCACGAGGCGGCAGGAGTTGGTTTCGTTTCGACGCTGTTACGTTCCTGCTGTTGCAATTCTATTGTTCCAAACCATACCGCAGAGGGCGCGATCGATCGATCGTCCACTGGAGTGGAATGGGGTGGAGTGAATTCGATGCACACGTTCTATTTTCGACAGTGGTGGAAACGCTACATACATAGATGTGTTTGCACCGCTATCAAAAGATGTCCATCTCCCTCCCGCTCGCAGTGGATACGAGTTCAGCGACTGGTTTACACGGAGTAACCGCCAGCAACAACCAGTACGGCCAACGTCAGCGCCATTTTACAGTCCGCCCACCAATAGTTGCGTACTGTTAGCTGCAGTTAATCACGAATGCACTTTAACATGCAGAAAGGCAGGGAGAAGAAGAAACACGCCTAACCAGTTGCGAGTGACACAAGGCAGACGGTTAAATTGCACTTCTCCTAGCGCTGACACAAGGCGAGGCGAAGCTGTGTATATAGGTGCGGTCGGGTGGCACAAACGCAGGCAGTATTGTAGTCTCGTGCTGTCGAATTTGGGCTCTGTGTGTGCATGGTCGCTCTCGCTGGTGGGGGCGGGCCGCGGAGGAGGGGTTGCGTGGATACCGGACGCCGTGGACGGTGCTCAGAATAGCTGTCCCCGAGCACGCCTCGTATTCGCCCTCTGTCCGTCCATCGCAGTCGCAGTCGGAGGTTGCACTCTGCGGGCCCCAGAATAGCGCTCGCTCTCCTCGACTGGGACTCGCCCTGATCGCGGGCTGGGACGCTGACGGTCCGCACGCAGCGGGTGATGACGGTGATTCATTGATCGCACGCGACCCTGTCGGATCATGGCGATATTATATACAGCCCTTTCCCGTTTGCCGTCCTGCACGCAGCCGGTCGGCGACTGCGACGCTCGGCGGGCGGCGGATTCGAGTGACCGGTACTGATGCCGCGGACGAACTCCGGGACTCGGCTGTGTACCGTGGCGGCCGGCGGGACGGAATCGACACGGTTTCCGTCGGGTCGCAGTGCCAAACAGTACCGGTTCGGCGCGGAGAGGTTGCAGCGGCGTCGCTGCACACAGGCTCGAAATCGCTGGGATAGATACGAATCCTGCAGCCCAGGAAGCCGGACGCGCAGCAGCAGTCTGGCTGGCCGGTTATTCACGGCGGGCAGCTGAGAGAATGCTCGAGTCGCTCCGAAGTGAACCGGCGGCCTGCTTGGTCGAACCGTTTCCAATGCCGGCCGCCCTCTTGGGAGGCTAGCCCGAATTCCATCGCTCCATATCCGGTGTGGCGGTCTTCTTTTCGCTGGCTGCCAAAGACGGCCAGTCCACATCCCAATGACTGGTTTCGATACGTATGTTTTGCCGGTCGAGTGACGTCCAGTGCGCCGTCCGTCCGTTTCGACCGAGTTCTTGGCCGCATTCGCGAGTCTGTTGCTCGCAGTCCAGCGGAAAAAATCAAGCAGATAGGTGCCGAGGCAATACCTACAGGTGTGGTCGTCGGTCTCTTTGAGTGCTTCGATGGGTCGGAGGTGGCGTCTTGCGGCGGCACTGACCGCCAAGCCCGGCAGGCACGTGCGTCGCCGCTCCCCGTCGCGTTGCCCTACCGGACAGCGACCGTCATCCGCCTGCCCGCAATCCCCGCCTCAATCCCTAACCTCGCCGTCACCTCGTGCCATCCAAATATGTCGGCCGGCCCCTCGATCCTCCCGTCAAATCATGCTCCCTCCACACTGGAATATGGCGGTGGTACGTTGCACGCGCGCGCTCTCCCCCGACCAGTTTGAACGAATCTGACGCCCGAACCCTTCTGCTGCCCGCGCCCAGATGAAATCTCAGCGCTCGTCCTCGACCCCGGCCAATGCTGGACGCGCGCTGGATTCGCCGGTGAGGACACGCCCAAGTCCGTAATCTCGTCGTACTACGGCTACGTCGACGGCGCCGGCCCGAACGGCACGCGCAAGCTCTACTTCGGTGACGACAACGCGCACACGGTGCGGGCCGGTATGGAGATTGCGAATCCCATGAGCGACGGCATCGGTGCGCTCTCCCTCTCTCTCTCTCTCCGTCCGTCCGTCCCGAAGCTGACACCAGAGGCCCCGATCTTTCGCAGTGGCGGATTGGGACGTTGCGCCTGGTCTCTGGCGTACCGCGCTCATGTCCCGGCTGGCGCAGGACCTGCGCGAGCACCCGCTGCTCGTGACCGAGCCGGTCTGGAACCCCCCCAAGAACCGCGAGAAGACGATCGAGGTCGCGTTCGAGGACTTCGAGACCCCCGCCTTCTACCTGGCCAAGAACGCCGTGTGCGCCGGCTTTGCGTCCGGGAAGTCGTCGGCCTTGGTCATCGACTTCGGCGCCGCCAACATCGCCGTCACGCCCATCCACGACGGCTTCGTCCTCAGGAAAGCCAGCATCCGGTCTCCGCTCGGCGGCGATTTCCTGAGCAACCAGATCCGCTCCTACCTCGCCTCGCAGAACATACCGTTGAGCGCCCACTACCAGATCCTCGGCAAAGTCCCCGTCGAGGTCGGCAAGCCCGCGGAGGCCACCCTGCGCACGAACTGGCCGGACGACAAGCCGCCCACCGACAGCTTCCGCCGCTTTGAGGAGGAGCGCGTCTTGACCGAGTTCAAGGAGTGCACGGCGCAGATTTGGGCCAACCCGAGTCCGATACCTGCCAACAACCCGGACGGCTCGCCGCCCAACGGGGTCGGCGCGCGCACGTTCGAGTTCCCGGACGGCTTCAACCTCGTCTTCGGCTCGGAGCGCTTCCGCATCACCGAGGGCATCTTCAATCCCCGCGCCATGCTGACGGCGCCCGACATCCCGCACCCGGAACCGGATCACACCCTCGGTGTCGGCTTGCTCGTCAGCACAGCGGTGCGCGACATCGACATCGAGATCAAGTCGCACGTCCTCAACAACGTCGTCGTGACCGGCTCGGGGAGCCTGCTGTACGGCTTCCACGACCGCGTCAGCCTCGAGCTCGCGAGCGCTTTCCCGGGACCCCGCGTTAGGCTCACGGCGCCCGGAAACACCACGGAACGCAAGTACGCGAACTGGCTGGGTGGCAGCATCCTCGCGAGTCTGGGCACCTTCCACCAGCTGTGGATCAGCAAGAAGGAATACGAAGAACACGGTACGTCTTCCCGTCATCCTTCTGGCTCGTATGGGAAATCGATCTGACCCGCTTTGCTTGCAACAGGTGCGAACATCGTTGAGAAGCGGTGCAAGTAGGTTACTCGAATTCTGTCTGCACACATGCATACACACGTAAGCCGAATGAATGGCCGAGATGCTGATCTGTGGCCCTTTTTTTTTCCTCCCATTTTTCTTTTCACTTTTTTCTCTCATGGGCTGGTTGATTTCTAACTGTTTGTTCTGTTTTTTTCTTGTTTACGATGGTCCCGTATTCGTAACCCCCGGCAAAGTCTTGAATACCCTACTATGTACTCTCGCAGAAAAGTCAAGCATACCCGACATCTTGTGTGGCGCAGCAAACGCAGCACGCAGCACACGACGCAACGTAAATTTTGTATTCTGTAGTAACGCGGCGGCGCCGTTCTCCTGAATTCAACTATGCCTGGTACCTATGAGCAAACCATCCGTCGACACCCAACAGCAAATACCCACCATCAAAACTTCGGCCCAGGTACCAGCGAGGCAGGGGCGAATGCTCTAACCAACTCCTATACAGCCGGATTCCCGCTGCTGGAGTATCCACCCCATTCCGAAGCGCGCCCGAGGAAGACCCAAGGGGAAGAAGATGCGGACAGGAGAAACCTACGCAATTAGACGGGAGGGATGCGGCGGCTGGTCGGTTGGCCGGACATCCGGTTATGGCACAGGACAAAGTCCGAAACACCGCTGCCCGCACAGTGCGGTAAATGTCGGCTGCAATAGTAGCACCCAGATATACGCCTTTCCGATGCC
>Ga0307516_10007398_pt1 | contig 12636 bp, 13 predicted proteins | sample 19_EM_MG_FD_203310 | JGI IMG/M metagenome (GOLD analysis project Ga0307516, IMG submission 203310) | Populus trichocarpa ectomycorrhiza microbial communities from riparian zone in the Pacific Northwest, United States - 19_EM | ecosystem: Host-associated > Plants > Roots > Unclassified | place...
CTAAAACATTCATGAAGAGTCCAAGATTCAAATCTACTGGTTTCAAGTTCAAATCTTAGCAACAAAAGAGACATCCGAATCTGTCATGCAACCTAGACACTATTCATGAAGACTATGTGCTCGAATTTTGATATTAGCAATGACGTTTTGGCCAACCAACAAAGTCAATAACTAGCCAATGATGTCAATAACCAGCCACCATGTCAATGGTTTGCCACCAACTAAATAGTTAGTTAACCAATCAATAGTTCTGAATTTTAGCCTCTAAAAGGAGGCATTTGCCATATATTTAGTAGTGCGAACCCTAGCGGAATTTAATGGTATTCGCGACCCCAATTTCAATCTAACCCAAGTTTGTTGAGATTTGAATGAGCTTATCACAATGAAAGACTTGCTCCAAGGCAATAAGACTATAAACCAACTCGATCACAACGCCTACACCTGGAGACGAACAAAGGAAGTATAAAATCACAACAAAGAATGGTCAATTCTTTGAAGAGTTGAAAGTTCAATCAAGAATCAAGATTGAGCAACCAAAAGTCAGCTACAATGCTGAAAATATCATAAAAAATCCTCATCTTCTTCGAAAAACATGGCCAAAGAAGATAACCAGTCATTTCATAATGAGAATAATCATGTGAGAACACTTAGAGATTATATAAATTCAACAAGAATAAGTGCACCATCATATATAATTTTCCCCCCTGATGCATTTCATTTTAAGCCAGACATTATTCAACTTTTACCTATTTTTCATGGCTTAGAATTAGAAAATTCATACTTGCATTTAAGAGACTTTGAAGAAGTTTGTAACACCTATAATGACTTAAATTGTAGCATGAACACCATCAGATTAAAGCTTTTCCTTTTCCATTAAAAGATAAAGCTAAAACATGGCTATAAAATCTTAGGTCAAGATCTATTCGTGCCTGGGATGAAATGCAACAACAATTTTTAAAGAAGTTTTTCCCATCTCATAGAACAAACTCTTTCAAAAGACAAATCACCACTTTCACTCAAAAACTAGGAGAAACATTTTATCAGTGTTGGGATAGATATAAAGACTTGTTTAATACCTATCCTCATCATGGTTTCGAAATATGAAGATTGGTTTCACAATTTTATGAAGGGTTAACACCTAAAGATAGGCATATGATGTAATTGATGTGCAATGGAACTTTTGAAGATAAAGAACCTGATGAAGCAATGGAGTACCTAGACTTGCTAGCTAAAAATGCTCAAAATTAGGACACTACAGGCACTTGTGAGGCACCAGGTAAAACTTAACCTCATACATCTAGTGGAGGCATGTACAACTTTAAGGAAAATTATGACCTCCAAGTCAAATTTGCATCTTTATCTAGAAAAGTCGAGGCACTGAAATTAAAAAACAGTGGTCAATTAAAATCTATTCAAGAAATTGTGTGTCAAATATGTGAAACTAATGAACACTCAACCAATGATTGTCCAACTTTGCCTTCTTTTAAGGAATGTCTCCATGAACAAGCCAATGTTTTAAACAATTTCCAATGACCAAATCATGATCCATACTCACAAACGTACAACCCTAGTTGAAGAAATCACCCAAATTTCAGTTGGAAGAGTGGTAACAATAATGCACAAACTTTATAGCCACCATTTCAAGCACACTATAATTTCCAAAATTCTCATGGATATGCACCTCCTTATGTTCCCCCTCCTAGAAGAAATCTTGAGGAAACATTGCATGCATTCATTGAAAAGTAAGAGACAATCAACACTCAACTTGCTCAAAGCATGAAAGATGTTTGAAAGGTAAGTTCTCATCTCAACCACAACAAAATCCCAAAGGGCAATACAATTCAAGTGCAAGCAGCTCCGGAAACCAACACATGGATCAAGTCAAATTAGTCATTACTCTCTGCAGTGGTAAGGTTATTGAAAAACCCATTCTTGAACCTTGTGAGAAAGATGATGAGTCAATCTCTGAAGGTAAGGAAAGGGTTGAACCTGAATATTGTAAAGAAAAGACTGATTCCCCACCAGCACTTCCATTCCCTCATACCATGACCAAACAAAGAAACGTCAATCACAATTCTAAAATCTTTGAAACTTTCAAACATATAAGGATCAATATACCTTTGTTGGATGCTATTAAACATGTTCCTTCTTATGCTAAATTTTTGAAAGACTTGTGCATTGTGAAGAGAAAATTGAATGTGAAAAAGAAAGCCTTTTTAGCCAAACAAGTAAGTGTCATTCTTCAGAACAATAATGCTTTGAAATATAAAGACCCTGGTTGTCCTACAATTTCTTGCTTTATTGGAGAACATAAAATTAAAAGAGCCTTACTTGATCTTAGAGCTAGTGTGAATTTACTTCCATATTCGATTTTTCAAAGTCTCAATCTAGGTGAGTTAAAACCAATTTTTGTAACTCTTTTACTTGCTTATAGATCTGTAAAAATGCCTAGAGGAATAATTGATGATGTGTTAGTACAAGTTGATAAACTCGTTTACCCTATATATTTTGTTGTCTTGGATACATAACCTGTTGAAACATGTAATCCAATTCCTGTCATTTTAAGATGTCTATTTCTTGCAACTTCTAATGCATTGATTAATTGTAGGAATTGACTGATAAATCTATCTTTTGGAAACATGACATTGGAGATGAATATTTTCAACATTTGCAAGCAACCTAGAGATAATAATGATTTACAGGAAGTAGATCTTGTTGAAGAATTAGTTTATGATCAATTTGAATCTACCTTGAGTAAAATTGAGTTTGACAAATATGAAGATTTGCAATTAATTTATTCTTAGAAAGAAATCAAGGACAAGAAAGGCACCGACAATGTTGTTGTGGATCATTTGTCAAGATTAACAATAGATTCCACATCTGACATCACACCAATCAAAGATTACTTTCCTAGTGAATCTTTATTTTCTATTTCTACAATGCCTTTGTTTGCTAATCATAACAATTTTCTTGCTTCAGGATTTTTTCCAGCTCATTTGGATACCTAAGACAAAAGAAAGTTTTTGAGCGACATGAAGAACTTTTATTGGGATGACCCTTACTTATTCAAATATTGTCCTAATCAAATATATCAAAGATACATTCTTGACAATGAGGTAAGTAGTGTTATTGAATTTTGTCATTCTGAGGCATGTGGGGATCATTTCTCGTCAAAAAAGACGACTGCAAAAATCTTACAATGAGGATTCTATTGGCCCATCATGTTCAAATACACATATGCATTCTACAAAACCTGTGAAAATTGTCAAAAGATGGGATTTATTTCAAAACATAGAGAGTCTTTAGATAATCTTCCATTGACTCTTAAGTCTCATCATAATGGAGATGTGGATCGTGCAATTCATGATTTATGGCCTCATTTTCATAAAGAACATGATCGACTTAGTCTTGGAAACCTGACTAAAAACACCATGTTTGTCAGTTTTTTTAAAAACTAGATGGGAAGCTTATCCCCGACCCATAGAGGGAGTTTAAGCTGTTCTTAGACATAAAATCAAAGGAAGATGTGAGCCACAATCATAACTACTATTTGAGCCTTAGTTTGTAAGAATTTGTGTCTTTTGGTTTTATAGCATAATATTTTGTGTTTTGTTCTTTCTTATATTTATTTAAGTGTGTTTTAGGTTTGTCAGTAGTTGCTGTTTCAGGTGATGTCTTCTATACTCTATCTTTCTACTTTAGAACATTGAGGACAATGTCTCGTTTTGTTAGGGGGGGAGGGTAGTTTTTTTTTATATATATATATATATATATATATATAAATATATATATAACTAACTATTTTACTATTATTAAAACCATTTGATAGAACTGTTGTTGTTAAGATGATAGAGTAAGGAGAAATTCTATTGACTCTTAAGACGCATCTTAGTAATCATTTTCCAATGATTATTCGTAATAAGATTTATCATAACACTTCTTGAAATATTCAGGTTTACAAACTCTCGCATTGTTATCACTTGATTCTGCTCATATACTCATTTAACAAGATTTCTTAAACTTTCATTTTCACACACACACACACTTTAACATATGATTATGGGTTACATATTGGATTATTACATTATTGATGTTCTATTGTTAAAGGTAACAAATAAGGGAAATGGATAATATATAATTTGCAATAATAATAATAATAATATATAATAAAAACAAATTGAATAAATAAAAAAGTAGATAAGTTTGGTTTCGTAGTCTCCTTGACTTAAGCAATTAAGCCCGTAGGGATGTTTTAACACGTAGTAACCTAAAGTCAACTGACTTGAGAGCTATTGGCCTAGTGCTTGTTACATGTGTTGAGGAGAAAGCTTAAGGAAATTAAACATTGCACTATCTATCTATTAGTATCTGCAACCCGAGTTACTACGCTCAAAGGGGTGTCTCAACACCCAATGCCCTAAGACCAACTGGTCTGGGAGTCATTAGCCTAAAGCTCGCTATATGGGTTAAAGATGTATTGTATTTTTTATATATATATATATATAAAAGATAATAATAATCCCAACCCAAAGGAGTTAACCTTAGAAAAACATTAGAACAAAATATTGTTTTCTTCTAATAAAAGCCCCATCATCTATGTTTTCATACATTGAGCACATAAAAAAAGGTTTATTAATATCTTGTTTCAACAGTATGAAGCAGATACATAAATTTAATGAGAGTTTGTTTATTTGGATAGAATAATGAAAGTTGAATGATGAATGCCTTGCTTTGTGGAACTTACAAATTGTTTTTCTATTTTAACGCTTTGATTACTAGGGACTAGTAATAAGCTGGTTGGGGGGGTGATTAGTACTTAAAAGTGCATTCTCATTAAGACTTTATATCATCATATTGCACTTAAAGTATCATTAAATTCCCTAACTTAAGCATGTTTTATAATAACAAGTCTGATAATATAAGATATCTTTAATTTATGATAAATGCTCATTTTAAATGTAGGTTTATCCCACAACTCAAATGATTGATTGATGTGATTAACTATTGAAATTGAGAAGATAAAAAGAGGATTAAATTTAGAGAAGAGATGCTGGTTCAATTCAAACTGGAACACCATTCGGTTATTGGGTTATAACTGGAGCTGTAGACCTTGGATTTAGGTCTAGTTTATCTTGATGGAAAGCTAAGACATAGGCCTAAAACATTCATGAAGAGTCCAAGATTCAAATCTGCTGGTTTCAAGTTCAAATCTTAGCAATAAAAGAGACGTTTGAATCTGTCATGCAACCCATACACTATTCGGTGTCCAGCTCATATCTTGAGTTCTAGAAGTCCAAATGAGCTCTGGTTTTTTTTTTGTTGAAAAGCTGAGACAATTGCCCACAACTTTCATAAAGACTATGTGCTCGAATTCTGATGTTAGCAATGACGTTTTGGCCAGCCAACAAAGTCTATAACTAGACAATAATGTCAATAACTAGCCACCATGTCAATGGTTTGCCACCAACTAAATAGTTAGTCAACCAATCAATAGTTTTGAATTTTAGCTTCTAAAAAAAGACATTTGCCATACATTTAGTGATGCAAACCCTAGCGAAATTTAATGGTATTCGCGACACCAATTTCAATCTAACCTAAGTTTATTGAGATTTGAATGAGCTTATCACAATGAAAGACTTGCTCCAAGGCAATAAGACTATAAACCAACTCGATCATAACGCCTACACCTGGAGACAAACAAAGAAAGTATAAATTCATAACAAAGAATGGTCAATTCTTTGAAGAGTTGAAAGTTCAATTAAGAATCAAGATTGAGCAACCAAAAGTCAGCTACAATGCTGAAAATATCATAAAAAATCTAACCTAAAATTATTCCTAAAAAGTATTTAAACTCCAAGCCAAAACCCTAGTTTCCCTAATGGGTCTCACATAAACCCAATTTAAATAATAATCAACCCAAGCTAAAACTAGCCAAAACTAATTAAAATAAACAAAATAAACAAGTCTAAAACCCAAACAAATTGTCTCCTCTCAAAATAATTAAAATTTGATAGCCCAACTAATTAAATAAGACAAGTTCGTTGTTTCTGTATTTTGTCTGGCAGCAACAAGGCCCAACTTAAAACGAATTGTTCTCTCTCGTCTTAATGAATTAGAAGGTGTGTCATATACCATTGGAAAGGTATGGAAGTATAGTTTCCATCCCAACTATAATCACATCAAAATTCGATCTGTAGCTCCAGTTATGACCAAAAGAGCAACAAAAGGTCAAACTGTTTGAATCTAGTCTTCTCTCCCAATCCCTGTGTAATGGTCTTAGTTCCACCAACAAGCCCCTCTTGAACATAAATCAGATTAATCAAGGCTTGCTATTTATTATTACAAATCCTCTTGACGTCCACCTTAGCCCATGTATCTTGAAGAAGTCCATTGAAAGCTTCTTTGAACTTCTTAGCCCTAAGCCTAGTAACTGGACCAACTAGAACCTCCAATTGATCCTTTGATGGTTGGATCACATCATCCCCTCGCTCCTTAAAAGGATTCAACCTCGAATCATCACCTACATCAAACAAAGAAAGATCAGAAACATTGAATGTAGCACTAACACCATACTCACTTGGTAGATCAACTTTATAGGCATTATCATTAATCCTTTTATGATCTGATAAGGACCATCTCTCGAGGCATCAACTTTGATCTTCTTTGTTCATGAAACCTTTCCTTCCTCATATGCACCCAAACCCAATCACCTGGTTCAAATCTCTCTAATTTTCGTCCCTTATTGGCTTTATTTGCATATTGTTCATTCTTTTTTTTCTATTTGTTGCCAATTTTTGCATGGAGATCTTTCACCACCTGTGCTTTTTGATTACCATCAAGACTAACCCTTTCATCAATAGGCAAAGGAATAAAATCTAATGGTGTTAAAGGGTTAAAATCATAAACAATCTCAAATGGTGAATAATCAGTAGTAAAATGCACACTATGATTATATGCAAATTCAATGAATGGCAAACAATCTTTCTAATTTTTAAGATTCTTTTGAATGATAGCCCTCAACAATTGAATCAAAGTCTGGTTAACAACTTTAGTTTGGCCATCTGTTTGTGGATGACAAGTAGTAGAATATAAAAGTTTAGTTCCTAACTTACCCCACAAAACCTTCCAAAAGTAACTAAAAAACTTAACATCTCGATTGGATACAATGCTCCTAGGAAGACCATGTAGCCGAATGACCTCTCTAAAGAATAGATCGGCTATATTTATTGCATTATCTGTTTTATAGCAAGCAATGAAATGTGTCATCTTAGAAAATCTATCCACAACAATAAATATAGAATCTCTCCCTTTCCTAGACCTAGGTAGACCCAAAATGAAATCCATAGAAATATCAACCCAAGGTTCCTTAGGAATAGACAAATGTGTGTATAGTCCATGAGGCATTACCCTAGACTTAGCTTGTCTACATGTTATGCACCTATCACACATTCTTTGCATATCTCTTTTCATATTAGGCTAATAAAAGTGCTCATGCAGAACCTCCAAAGTTTTAGTAATTCCAAAATGCCCCATTAAACCTCTCCCATGTAATTCCCTCACAAGCAATTCACGTAAAGAACAATTAGGCACACATAGCTTATTTTCCTTAAACAAAAATCCATCATGCCTAAAATATCTATCCTTGGCTGAAACCTTGCATGTGTCATATATAGCACCGAAATCATGATCATCAAGATACAATTCCTTAATATACTCAAATCCTAGAAATTTAGTATTAAGAAGAACATATATTCACGACAAGGCATCGGCGACCACATTTTCCTGACCTTGCTTGTATTTAATCACATATGGAAAAGTTTCAATAAACTCAACCTATTTAGCATGTCTCCTACTTAACTTACCTTGACCCTTCAAATGTTTCAATGATTGGTGATCAGTATGTATAACAAACTCTCGGGGCCATAGATAATGTTGCCAAGTCTCCAAAGCCCGCACTACTGCATATAACTCTTTATCATAAGTGGGATATTTAAGAGTTGCACCATTGAGTTTCTCACTAAAATAAGCGATGGGCCGTTTTTCTTGCATTAAAACATCTCCAATACCTATTCCTGAAGCATCACATTCAATCTCAAAAGCTTTATTAAAATCAGGTAAAGATAGTAAAGGTGCCGAAATAAACTTTGATTTTAACAAGTTAAAAGCATTTTCTTGTTCTTCTCCCCACTTGAAACCCACGTATTTCTTAACAATTTCAGTCAATTGAGAGGTTATCGTATTAAAGTCTTTAACAAATCTCCTATAAAAACTAGCCAAACCATGAAAACTCCTAACGTCTGTTATGGATTTTGGTGTAGGCCATTCTTGAATAGCCTTAACCTTAACCTCATCCATTTCTATATCTTTTGCACTAACAACATATCCAAGAAAAACAATCATATCCATGCAAAAGTCACACTTTTTCATATTAGCATATAAGGACTCTTTTCTAAGCACATCAAGAACTTGTCTCAAATGACTTATATGCTCATCAATCTCCTTACTATAAATCAAGATATCATCAAAGTAAACGACTACAAACTTACCAATAAAAGCACGCAACACATGATTCATCAATCTCATAAAAGTACTAGGTGAATTAGTAAGTCCAAAAGGTATAACCAACCACTTATACAAACCATATTTAGTTTTAAAAGTGGTTTTCTATTCATCCCCTTCTTTCATCCTAATTTTATTATCGCGGAGTGCGCGAGCGCTAGCACGGCGTCGTCTGGCGACGACGGAGGCTCTTGTCATGCCTCCTATGTGAGGTGTGGTGTGTTGGGAAGGTTTTTTGGATTTAATCATAAAATTATGATTAAGGTTCAGGAGTCGCCACCTAGTATTATGGTCACTAGGAACCTATGGTCTGCGAGAGTCTAGGTAAGGGACTTGTTGTGCAAGGGGAAGACACATCACCTAGGCTGGGCTAAGACAGGTCCAACCCAAAGTAACTTAGTCAATGGCACAAACCAGTGACTAAGTTGCACAAAATAGTGCAACGTGAATTATAATTCACGTTGCATTGTTCACATGCAGCGATAACAGAGAAGGGAGGAAGAGGAAGAAGAGAGGAAGGAGGCTTACCTGGCGTTGAGGGAGCTGGCGACCTGACAGGTGGTGCGCGGTGCGACTGGAGGTGGTAAGGCCGGTGGCTGGCTGTGGTTGCAGCTGGAAGAAAAAGAAGTAGAGGCCTGCAAAGGAGAAGGAAAGCTCACGGGTGGAACTGTTGAGGAGATAGCTGCTATCCTGTATGCCTTTGGGAAGAGCAAAAGCTTCTGGGCGAGGTGGTTGTTGTTGTTGTTGCTGCTCCTAGGGTCGCGGTGGTAGAGAAGAAGAATTTTACAGAGGAGAGAGAGAAGTGGTGCAACCACCACGTGAGATGGTTTCGTGGCTACTTGAGGTGGGGATGATGGTGAGAAGACAGGTGATGATGGTGGTGGTGGCTGAAGGCCACGGCGGAGAGAGAAAGAAGAGAAAGGGCTGGTTGTAGCAAAATGGAGTAGGGAAGGCTGGTTTTCGGCCAACTTTGCATTCAATTTTTTCTCCCTCAGGTCATCAATGAAGCCTCTATTTATAGGCGGTGGAAGAGGGTAATCTCATCTACACCGGGGTAAAATTTTAGTCCTTGATTTGATTGAGAAGGATCCCAACCGTTGGTTCAAAGTAGCCCCCCTGAGTTGTCTAATCTACAGGAAAAGGCTGCCTAAGTTGACCTCTTTACGTTGTCGCTAGTGTCGCCGTGCTGTCATTCATCCTGAACCGTTCACATGGGGTTGTAGAAAAACTGCAGGGGACCCTTTCGTGCAAGTTTTGTTCGATTTGATGGATAAATCAAGCATTAAATGCACCTGTAAATTAGGCTCCCACACTATTTCTTTCGAGTAAAACGGGGAAGACAATGAACAGTGATAAGACGACGCGTCATTTGGTCCTTTTTTTTAATGCAAAACGGCGTCGTTTTGGATTGAATTAGGGATTTTTACTGATTTGCAATTTAGTCCTCCAGCTTTCAATTGAACCCCTAATTGATCCTAAACTTTTGATTTAATGGAATTAAGCCCCTAATAAACTTCAATTGTAGCCCCGTATTTACACGCCTTTTACAATATGGTCCCTGGTCTCGGATTTTATCAATTTAACCCCTAATTGACCATCAAACTTTCAATTCCTTCAATTTCACCCCCGGTTTTTGTCAATTAAGCCCCTAAAGTATGGTGCTTTTTGCAGATTGGTCCTTGGCTGTCAAGTTCTTCAATTTAACCCCTAATTGACCCCAAAACTTTAATTTTCTTGCAATTTGGCCCCTAATTTCAATCAATTAACTTGGTAAAAATTAAATTTGGTCTCTTAAAATTTCAATCTTCTCAATTAAACCTAAATTAGGCTCCCAAACTTATTTTTTCACCAATTAAGCCCCAAATAAAATTAATTTGACCTATTTAAAGTATAATTAAGTCCTTGCACTTAATTAGATCCTTCAATTAGACCTAAATTAATTCTTAAACATAATTAAAATTCAATTTGGCTCATGATTAAATAAAATTGGCCTATTAAAAATTTAATTATGTCCTCGGACTTAATTTTTATGCAAATTCATCCAATAATCATTTAATTTGACCTTGAATTTGCATTTTTTATCTCTATTTTTGGGCATAATGGGGTACAATTAGGCCTTGAATTTCCTCCAAAAATTACAGCTTGATTTCCCGGCCTGCTTTCTCCACATTGCTAGCTTTTATTTTATTTTTTTATTTTTATTTTGAAAAAAAAGTGAATTTTAGGGAATAACCCAAAATTGGGTTATGATAGCTGCCCCCCTCTTTACAATGCTTATGATAGAAAGTCTCGTAAGAAACTTTAGATAGTAAGCTTTGTAAAGAAGAAAAAGAATGAGATAACGAACTCACCCTATCAAGAGGTGATGAATCCTTATGGAAGTATTTGGAGTGAGGGCTAGAAAGCGCACTCAGAGGAAAGACTAAAAGGTTTTTTAAAAAAAGCTCGATGACACACTCAGAGGAAACAGATATGACCATAGAGTGCACTATCTAGGAAGGTTGAGGGCTCAAAGATACATTAAAAGGGAAAGATGTAGGTTTGAGATGGTTGAGGGTTCGAAGACACACTCAAATGGAGGAGATATGGATATAAAGCGCATTAGCTGAGATGGTTGGGGGTTCGAAGACGCACTCAAATTGAAGGAGATAGGACTATAAAGCGCATTAACTAAGATGGTTGAGGGTTCAAAGGATCTCTTAAAAAGAGGTAGGGTCAGGAAACACACCACCTGAGAAATTATGGCTCAAAGGCGCATTTGAAAGGGAGATAAGGCTATGAAACGCAATATCGAGAGCTGAGGGATCAGGGGCCCACTTGAAAAGAGATAGGGTTAGAAACACACTACACAAGAGGTAATGCGTTATGATAATGGGAGACTAATCTGCTAAAGGTGACAATAATGCATGATGATCAAGATGCATGTACACTTACCTGTGAAATATAAGTCCCCTTTCTTCACTGATTTTCCATCTTGAAAATTCGAGTCTTTATAGTAGGTTTTAGTGGCTTTTCTGCTCTTGCTTACTCGACTCACATCTTGTGATCTTAACCTCTGGGAAGGATATGACATGAGCATACCTCTTTTCCCACAAACCTTTATTTGAAGGATCACCATATCTCCTGTTTTCTTAGAAAAGGAATCATAGAGCCAACCCTATGTGTTTTGCTGGATTGCCCCTCAGTTTGATCATGTCCGTAAGTATTTGTTTGGGGTTTTCTTTAGGGACAAGGTTATGTGAAAGAAGATTTGGTTATTTACAAGGAGTTGTTTTTACAATGAACTTTTGGAATTTCAAAGTTATTCTGAAAAAAAATCATTTTGATGTTTGTTTAAAACAAACTTGTTCTGAAAAATTCAAGCAATTCTCATTGATAGGTTTGCATAAGTGTTGTTTTTGGTGAAAATGTGAAGTGATGTTTTGTTGGTTAAAAAGGGTTCAGGATCCAATATGAGGGTTTCAAAGAACCAGTTTTCAAAGCATTCATTTTGATTGCATGAATAATGACTTGTTTCGCATGGGAAAGCATTGCCCACTAATCCAGATTGCCTACCTTTGATCAGAAAAGGCTTGATTGGGCACGTAATGTAGGCTTTGGCTCTTGACTATGAAGAAAAGGATATTTATAGGCTCAAAAGGTGTTTGAAGGATTTCAAGACTAAGGATCACTAGTGCTTATATCTCAAACCCTCTTTTCTTTTCTTTTCTTTTGGGACCTTGAAATTGATTTGCAAAATGGTCCACGGTGCCCCCCAATGTTGGGCTTTTACTTCTTTTGATTTTGAGCATCATCGTATCTGTTATTTTTATGGAAAGCTCAAATATTTTGATTTTTTTGGATTTTTTATGCCCCAAGCTTTATTTGGGCACCCTTAATCATTGAGAACTTTATTTCTCACACTTGCCCCCTAGTATTGTTTAGGCACTTTTATCATTAAGGACTTTTTCATGCCCCTCCAGGGTTGTTTAGGCACTTTTAGTCATTAAGGATTTTTTGCACTTGCTCCCTTGTGTAGGGTGTGATCCTAGCCAAGGTTATTTTTTTAAGAGAAAGTTATTAGGCTCAAAAGGGGAA
>Ga0307516_10007399_pt1 | contig 12636 bp, 11 predicted proteins | sample 19_EM_MG_FD_203310 | JGI IMG/M metagenome (GOLD analysis project Ga0307516, IMG submission 203310) | Populus trichocarpa ectomycorrhiza microbial communities from riparian zone in the Pacific Northwest, United States - 19_EM | ecosystem: Host-associated > Plants > Roots > Unclassified | place...
GGGCCGTCGAGACCGACCGCGTCGAAGCCGGACTCGGCGACGGGCGCGGCGCGGCCCTGTCCGTCGACGGCGTCGGCATCCGCTTCGACTCCTTCCAGGCCGTCCGGGACATCTCCCTGGACATCGCCGCCGGTGAGTTCCTCTGTCTGCTCGGCCCGAGCGGGTGCGGCAAGTCCACGCTGCTGTCCGCCATGGCCGGATTCGTGACCGTGAGTGAAGGCAGCCTCTCCGTCGGCGGCGCCCCGATCAGCGGCCCCGATCCGGGGCTGGGCATGGTCTTCCAGAGCAGCGAGGCCCTCTTCGACTGGATGACGGTCCGTCAGAACGTCGCGTTCGGCCCGCGAATGCGTGGCGCCTCGCGCGCCGAGCAGGCGAGGCTGGCCGACGAGTACCTCGGCCTGGTCGGGCTGCGCCACTGCGCGGACCGGTTCCCCGGCCAGCTCAGCGGAGGCATGCGCCAACGGGTGCAGATCGCCCGCGTGCTGGCCAACGAACCGGGCGTCGTGCTCATGGACGAGCCGTTCGGGGCACTCGACGCCCAGACCCGGCAGGTCATGCAGGAGGAGACGGACCGTATCTGGCGCGCCTCGGGCTGCACCGTCGTCTTCGTCACCCACGACATCGACGAGGCGATCCTGCTGGCCGACCGGGTCGCCGTCATGACCGCGGGCCCCGCCGCCTCGGTCAAGTCCGTCTACCCGGTCGACCTGCCCAGACCCCGGGAGGAGGCCGACCCGGCCACCGCCGAACTGCGCCGCAAGCTGCGCCAGGACATCGGCGAGGAAGTCCGCAAGACGCTGCGGCACCAGGGACTCGACCCCGAGGAGAACGACCGATGACCGTTGTCACGGCGAGCGCCGCCGGTCCGGAGGCCAAGCGGCGCCCGGCCTGGGCGGGCGCGCGGACCCTGCGCACGACCGGCATGTACATCCTGTCCGTCCTCATCGGCCTCGTCGTCTGGCAGCTGCTGGCGACGAAGTACGGACCCTCCCTGGTCGCCTCCCCGAGCGGGACCCTCTCCGCGGCGCGTGAGCTGGCCGCGGACGGCACCCTGACCAACTCGATCATCGCCTCCGGCCGCCGGATCCTGATCGGCTGGAGCCTCGGCGTACTCGTGGGCGCGCCGGTGGGCCTGCTCGTCGGGCAGATCCCGCTCGTGCGCCAACTCCTCGAGCCCTACATCGAGTTCTTCCGGTTCATCCCGCCGATCGCCTTCGTGACCCTCGCGGTGGTGTGGCTGGGCATCGGCGAGTCGTCGAAGGTCGTCCTGATCTTCTACACCGCGGTGTTCATCGTCACGGTGAACACGAGCGCCGGAGTGATGTCGGTGAGCGAGTCGAAGCTGCGCGCGGCACGGAACCTGGGCGCGAACCGCCGGCAGATCCTGATGGGGATCGTGCTTCCTTCGACGGTGCCGCACATCATCACCGGCGCGCGTCTCGCGATGGGCAACAGCTTCCTGACCATCGTCTCCGCCGAGATCGTCGCGGCGCAGGTCGGGCTCGGCTCGCTGATCTGGACCTCCCGCAACTACGGGCGGATCGACTGGGTCTTCGTCGGAATCATCACCCTGGGAATCCTCGGGTTCGTCTTCGACCGCGTGCTGCGGATCGTGGCGTCCCGCCTTCTGCGTCGATACGGAGTGAAGCTGTGAGTGAGGCCTTCTCGGGCGGGACGTCACGCGCCCTGGTGCTGGAGCGGTTCGGCTCCCTGCCCCGGCTGGTGGAGCGGCCCGTGCCGCAGCCGCGGCCCGGGCACACCCTCGTACGGATGCGGGCGGCTCAGGTGGGGCACCTCGATCTGAACATCGTGGACGGCAGGTTCGGGATCCTCCCGGACCTGCCCGCGGTGCCCGGCACCACCGGATGCGGTGTCGTGCTCGCCTCGGACACCCATCCGGAGGGCAGCGTCGTGCGGCTCGGCGGGAAAGAGCTGGGCATGCGGCGGGACGGCTGTTGGGCGGAACACGCGCTGGTGCCGGACGCGGCCGTGGAGGCGGTTCCGGAGGGCACCGACCCCGCTCTCGCGTGCAGTTGGTTCTCCCCGGCCGGTACGGCCTGGGCGGCGGTGCACGCGGTGGCGGACGTACAGCCGGGGGAGCGGGTCCTGGTGACCGGCGCGGCGGGCGCGGTCGGGGCGCTGACCGTGCAGGTGGCCGCGCGGGCCGGGGCCGAGGTCGTCGGCGTGGTCGGACGGCCCGCCAAGCTCGGCCATGTCCCGGCCCCCGCCAAGCCCGTCCTCGCCGCCGAACTGTCCGTGGAGTCGGTGGGCGGGCAGGTCGACGTGCTCGTGGACACGGTCGGCGGACCGGTGCTGCGGGACGCCCTCCCGCTGGTCCGGCCGCGCGGTCGAGCCGCTCTGGTCGGCTACACCGCCGGCCGTGAATTCGGCGTGGATCTCGCGGACTTCCTGCTGGCCGATGTGGCGTTGCTGCCGGTCAACCTGATGACGCGGGGCAAGGAGGTCGCCGCGGACGCCGAGCGGCTGCTGACCGACCTGCGGACGGGAGAGCTGACGCTGGCGATCGAGCGACACGGGCTCGACGGTCTGGCCGAGGCCGTGGAGCGGCTGCGCACGGGGGAGGCGATCGGCAAGGTGGTCCTCGAACTGGGCTGAGTCGGGTGAGCCCTCGTCGTGGGCTGTGGGGGCCCACCAGGGCCCGGGGGCCCACCAATGCCTGGGTCCCACTGTGGTGCGGGGGCCACTGTGTTCCGGGGGTTAGCTATGTCTCTGGACCCCGGTGTGTTCCGGGGGCAGCTATGTCTCTGGACCCCGGTGTGTTCCGGGAGTCCGCCATGTCCCTGGCCCCGCCCTGTCCGCGGGCCTGGCATGTCCCTGGACCCCACCATTGCCCGAGGTCCCGCCACGCCCCAAGGGATCTCACCCCACCACGACCACCGCATGCCCCCGGCAGCACACCGCGTTGCCGGGGCCGCAGTGTTCGATCAGGTCCAGGGTGATCTCGCCGCCGGCCGGGTCCACCGAGCGCACGGTGCCGCTCACCACGAGCCGGTCCCCGACGCTCGCGGGCGCCCGGTTCTGCCAACCGACCTCCCGCACCAGCCCGCCCGCGCCCGCGAACCGCGCCGCGGCACGGTGGAACAGACAGCCGTGGAGCTGGGCCATGACGACCGGCACGGCCAGGCCCTCGGACCGGGCGAAGGCGGTGTCGTAGTGGATGCGATGGGCGTTGCGGGTGACCGCGCCGAAACGCAGCAGCGTGATCGCGTCGGGCGTCAGCTCGACGGGCGGCACCTCCTGGCCCACCGACACCTGCCGACCCGCAGCGACCCGTCGTACATGATCCGTCATCGGACGATGAACCTCTCTGTGACCTCGACCAGCGTGCCCCGGGCCGCCGTGTAAGACTTCTCGACCGTGAGCAGCAGGAAGCCCTCCCCGCTGCCCTTGCGCTCCACCGAGGTCAGCGCGCGGCGCAGCTCGATCCGGTCGCCGGGCCGTACCTCGCCCGTCCAGCGCACGTTCTGGCCGCCCGCCATGAGCCGGACGTCGAGTCCGTCGGTGCCGGGCACCTCGTCGCGGTACATGCCGTCGGGCCGGAACTCCGCCGGGTCTGCCCCGGGTGCCCCGCGCAACACGCTGACCACGTACATCGGGTGGACGGCGAAGCCGGCGTGCCCGGGGTCGACGAGCTGTGGCGCGCTCTCGCCTGCCGCCCGCGCGAACTCCGCCGCGTCCTCGGCCCGTACGACGCCCAGCGACCGCCGTTCCCAGCTCCCGATCGATTTCCGGGCCCGTTCCTCGACCAGCTCCAACGCGGCGGTGGTGCCCATGGTTGTCTCCCTGCGGTGGTCCGATGGCCGGACGTTAAGGACAGCCCGGCGCCGGCCGCCATGGAACCGGCCCGCTCAGCGGACCGTTCCGCTTGGGCGGAGATCGCCGCAGTCCCACCATCGGGACATGGACCTCATGGACATCCAGACGCCCCCGGAGGGCGCCTACGCGGAAGCGGACGGCGTCAAGTACCACTACGTCGAGCTGGGGGAGGGCAGTCCCACCGTCTTCCTGCACGGCGGCGGCCCCGGGTGCACCGGATGGTCGGACTTCGGGCAGGTGGCGCCGTTGTTCGCCGCGGACCGCCGGTGCCTCCTGGTCGACATCCCGCAGTACGGCAAGTCCGCGAAGCCCGTCATCGAGGGCCCGATGTGGGACTACCACGCGGCCAAGACCGTGGCGCTCCTCGACACCCTCGGCATCGAGCGGGCCGACTTCGTCTGCAACTCGTGGGGCGGCACCATCGCGCTCAACCTGGCCGCCAAGTACCCCGAGCGCGTACGGTCGTTGGTGATCACCGGCAGTATGCCCGTCTTCTACGGCCCGCTCGCCCCGCTGCCGGAGGGCGGCCGCCGCGGACGTAACGCACGCGACGTGTACTACGGCGGCACCGGCCCCTCGTGGCAGAAGATGCGTGAACTCATCGCACGTCTGGAGTGGTACGACTCCGACGCCGTTCCCGACGGCACCGTCACCCTGCGCTTCGAACAGAGCCTGGATCCGGAGGAGACCGCACTCGCCGGCGCCTCCGACAACCCGCGCGGCGACTGGCAGGACCTCACCGCGGAGCTCGGCCGGATCGCCGCGCCGACACTCTTCCTGTGGGGCATGCACGACGCGTTCCTTACCCCGGACTATCCGCTGATGCTGGCCCGCATGATCCCCAAGGGCAACCTGCATGTGATGAGCGAGGCCTCCCACCATCCTCAGGAGGAACGGCCGTACGACTACCACAGCGTCGTGACCGGCTTCCTGAACCAGCGGCACAACTGACCAACCAGGGAGAAGACGTGAGCGAGTCGGCTCTGCGCGTCGTGGAACTGTCCAGCCCCTTCACCCGGTTCGCCGGCCGGTTGCTGGTCGGGCTCGGCTTCGAAGTGGTGTTGGTCGAGCCTCCGGAGGGCGACGCGACCCGACGCGAGGGGGGCGGTGACGCGTTCGTCCACTGGCACGCGGGGAAGCGTTCGGTGACCCTCGGCACCGGCACCGGCACCGGCACCGGCACCGGCTCTGCGGAGCTGCGGCGTCTTGTGGAGGGTGCCGACGTCCTGCTGGACGGAACCCCGGGTGGAGCGGAGGCGATCGCCGACGGGCTCGGTCATCTCGTTCATGTGCGCGTCACGCCCTTCGGCCTGGTCGGACCCCGGACCCAGTGGCAGGGCACCGACCTCGTGGTGGCCGCGCTGGGCGGAATGCTCGCGCAGGTGGGCGACCCCGAGGGTCCGCCGCTGCGGCTGCCGGAGAACCAGGCCGAGCAGCTCGCCGGCGTCAACGCGGCGATCGCCGCCCTGCTCGGCCTGCGCGCCCGGCGAGGCGGGCCCGGGCAACTCGTCGATGTCTCCGCGCAGGCCTGCGTCGCGGCGGCCCTGGAGGCCGGTGCCCTCGCCTATCTGCACGAGGACCGGGTGCCACCGCGCCCGGGCAGGGTGCATCCCCTCGTACCGCACGGGCTGTTCCATGCCGCCGACGGTCATCTGGGCGGGGGACTCGGCGGCAGCCCGCGCATGTGGGACGCGCTGCTCGCCTGGCTGCGCGAGGAGGGCGCCGAGGCCGATCTCGCGGAGCCGCGCTGGCAGGACCCGGTCGAACGCAAGCGGCACCAGGAGCATGTGTTCAAGGTGGTCCAGGACTTCGTGGGCAGGTGGCCGAAGGCCGAGTTCGCGGAACGGGCCCAGGCCAGGAAGCTGCCCTGGGCCGCCGTCGACCTCCCCCATGAACTGCCGGACAACCCGCAGCTCGCGGCCCGCGAATTCTTCACCCGGGTACGGACACCGGAGGGCGAGCGCACCGACCTCGGTTTTCCCTTCGCCTTCCCGGAGGGCCGGCGAATCCAGGAGCTGGACGTTCCCGGCCTCGACGCGGACCGGCACCTGCTCGACGAACACCGCCCCGCGCGCACGACCCCCGTCGCCCAGGACCCGGCACGCCCCGCCCTCGACGGCATCCGCGTGCTCGACCTGACGTGGGTCCTGGCCGGCCCCTACTGCACCAAGGTCCTCGCCGACCACGGCGCCGTGGTGATCAAGGTCGAGTCGGCGGGCCGGCCCGACCCCACCCGGTTCGCGCCCTTCATGCACCTGTCCCGGGACGCCCACAAGGACCCGAACACCAACGGCTACTTCAACGAGGTCAACCGCAACAAGCGCAGCATCGCGCTCGACACCCGCACCGAGGACGGCGTCGCGGTCCTCCGCGACCTCATCGCCCACTGCGACGTCCTCGTCGAGAACTTCAGCTCCACCGTCATGAAGAAGCTCGGCCTTGGCTACGAGGAACTGCGCCGGATCAACCCGGGCATCGTGTACGTGAGCATGTCGGGCATGGGGCACACCGGCCCGCGCAACAGCTGGGTGTCGTACGCCGACACCGTCTCGGCGAGCGGCGGCCTGACCGGCCTGACCGGCTGGGGGCCCGACGACGTGGTCGGCGTGATCTACGGCCACGGGGACATCGTCGCGGGCCTCCAGGCGGCGCTCGCCACGGTCGCCGCGCTGGAGCACCGCGCCGACACCGGGCGTGGGCAGCACATCGACCTGTCCCAACTGGAGGCGATCGCCGCCCACATGGGAACCAGCCTGCTCGGCGGTCCTGAGGTGCGGCCGACCGGCAACACCCACCCGACCTGGAGCCCTCAGGGTGTCTACCAGTGCCTCGGCGCCGACCGCTGGCTGGCCGTCAGCGTGCGCGACGACACCGAGTGGGCGGCGCTGTGCGAGGTGATCGGCCGCCCCGAACTCGCCACCGACGAACGCACCCGCACCGCGCAGGCGCGCAGGCGCGAGGGCACCCTGGTCGACGCCGCGCTGGGGGAGTGGACCCGCCACATGCCCGCCGATGCCGCAGCCGAGCTCCTCCAGGCGCGCGGTGTCCCGGCCGGAGCCGTGCAGAACGGCCGCGAACTCGTCGAGCACGACCCGCAGTTGCGGGCCCGCGGCTTCTACGTGAGCCGCGAGCACCCGGTCGCGGGTGCCTTCCTCCACGAGGGCGTCCCGATCCGCCTCACCCGCACACCCGGCGGCGTCCGAGAGCCCGCGCCCGTACTGGGTGCCGATACCGACGCGGTGCTGCACGAGGTCGCGGGCCTGTCACGGGAGCGGATCCGGGGGTTGCGCGAGGCAGGAGTGCTGCGGTGAGCGATGACGGAGTGTTGTCCGCGACCGGGAGCGATGACGGAGTGCTGTCCGCGACCGGGAGCGCCGCGACGACTGCTTCCCGTGCGGCAAAGACAGCCGTGACCGCGACCGCCGCGACGCCCATTCCCCGGCCCGGCGACGCCATGACCCTTCCCGGGCTTCTCGCCTTTGCCGCCGAGGAGTTCGGGGGCCGGGTGTTCCTTCGCGTGGGCGACGTGACGCGGACGTACCGGGAAACCCGCGAGGCGGCGGCCACCATGGCCGGGGCCCTGGCGGCGCGCGGCTGCCGGCCGGGCGACCGCGTCGCGGTCATGGCCGGCAACCGGATCGAGCACATCGACCTGATCCTCGGCGGCGCCTGGCTGGGAGCGGTACTGGTTCCCCTGAACACCGGCCTGCGCGGCCAGGGACTCCGCGACATCCTGCGTACGGCGGAGCCGGCGTTCCTGCTCGCGGACGCCGAGTCGGCGGCACGCGTCACCGGCGCCGGTTATCGGGGGACGCTGTGGGTCCTGGGGGACGACGACATCCCCGCACCCGGGTGCGCCGGTGCGCTGCCGCCCGCCCCGGTGCGCCCGGACGACACGGCGTTCGTCCTGTTCACCTCGGGCACCACGGGAACCTCACGAGGCGTGCGCTGCCCGCACGCCCAGTCGGTCTGGTGGGGCCGCAATGTCGCGGACGCGCTGCGCCTCACCGCCGACGACGTGCTCCACACCTGCCTCCCCCTGTTCCACACCAACGCCCTCAACGCCCTGGCGCAGGCCATGACCGTGGGTGCCACGTACGTCCTCGCCCCGCGTTTCTCGGCGACGCGGTACTGGACCCAGGCGGCCGACGCCGGAGCGACCGTCGTGTATCTGCTCGGCGCGATGGCGCCCATGCTGCTGGCGCAGCCGCCCGGTCCGCGCGAACGCGCGCACCGGGTTCGGTGCGGCCTCTCCCCGGCCACTCCGGGCCCGGCCTGGCAGCCCTTCCGTGAGCGGTTCGGCGTCACTCTCGTCGACGGCTTCGGCTCCACGGAGACGAACCTCGTCATCGGATCGACCCCGGAGGAACAGCGGCCCGGCTACATGGGCACCGTGCGCGACGGCTTCGGCGCGCGGGTGGTGGACGAGTGCCTGGATCCCGTCCCGGACGGCGCGGCGGGCGAGTTGCTGGTCCGCACCCACCAGCGGTTCGCGTTCTCCACCGGCTACCTCGGGGACGCCGAGGAACTGCCGCCGGAGTCCTGGCGCCGTACCGGCGACCGGGTGATCCGCGAAACCGACGGCTGGTTCCGCTTCGTCGACCGCATCAAGGACGTCATCCGCCGGCGCGGTGAGAACGTCTCCTCGCAGGAGGTGGAGTCGGTGCTCCGCGCGCACCCCGCGGTCGCCGACGCCGTGGCCTTCCCGGTGCCGTCGGAGCTGGCCGAGGACGAGGTCATGGTCGCGGTGCTGCCCGGCCCCGGCCGCGTCCTGGATCCCTGGGACCTGGTACGCCACTGCGAGCGCGAGCTGCCCGCCTTCGCGGTGCCCCGCTACATCGACACCGTCGCGGAGCTGCCGCTCACCGCGACCGGCAAGGTCCGCAAGGCGGTCCTGCGTACCCGCGGGATCACCGCGACCACCTGGGACCGCACAGCCGACGCGGACCCGCCCGCCGGAATCAACCCCGCGCCACCCACACCAGGATGACCTCGGCGAACTCCTCGGGCACCTGCTCCGGGGCCGTCCACGCCACCGCGATTCGCTCCGCCGGGGGCGACCTGGCCGGGGTCGTCGCGTCGACCGCCGAGCGCAGCGCGCAGGTGGCCAAGGCGTGGGACGTGCCCGCACGCTACCCGGACTTCGAGGCGGTGCTCGCCGACGACGGTGTCGTCGTCGCGCACATCCGCACCCCGGACACGCTGCATGTGCCGCAGGCCGAGGCGGCTCTGCGCGAGGGAAAGCATGTGATCTGCGAGAAGCCGCCGGCCACTGCGTCCGCCGACGCCTGGGCACGTTCGGCACGCATCGTCGAGACCGTGCTGCGCTCCGCCGCCTCGCTCGCCTGGACCGACATCGACGACACCGTCAGTACCCGGACGGCCATCAGTCAGGAGACCCTCGTATGAAACTCGGCATGCTCACCGCCTGTCTGCCTCAGCTCTCCCTCGCCGAGATCGCGGCCTGGGCGAGCGGTGCGGGCTATGAGGCGCTGGAGGTGGCTGACTGGCCGGCCACCGGCGGCCGCGACTTCGAGGCCTCCCACCTGCCTGTGGCCGGCTTCGGTGCCCGGCAGGCCGACGAGACCGTTGGGGTGTTCGCACGCCACGGCCTGCATCTGTCGGCCCTCGCCTACTACGAGAACAACCTCCACCCCGACACCGAACGCCGGGAGGAGATCCACGCCCACCTGAAGAAGGTGATCGACGCGGCGGCCGCCCTGGAGGTCCCGTACGTGGGCACGTTCGTCGGCCGGGACTGGACCCGGCCGGTCGCGGCCAATCTGGAGGAGGCCGAGAAGGTCTTCCCCGAGCTGGTCGACTACGCGGGCGAACGCGGTGTGAAGGTCATCATCGAGAACTGCGTGATGGAGGGCTGGCACCCGGACGGCTATCCCGGCAACCTCGCCTACTCGCCCGAGCTGTGGGAGTGGATGTTCTCCCTCGGCCTGTACCTGAACTGGGACCCCTCCCACCTGACGTGGATCGGCGTCGACCCGGTGAAGACCATCGCCCCGTACGCCGACCGGATCGTCCACGCCCAGGCCAAGGACCTGGAAGTCCTGCCCGGCAAGGTCGACCACTACGGCTTCTTCGGCAAGGCGGTCGGCCGCGAGGACCCCTGGGACACCGGCTGGTGGCGCTACCGCGTCCCGGGCCGCGGCCAGGTCGACTGGAACGCCGTCGTGGACGCGCTGTACGAGCACGGCTTCACCGGCACCCTCTCCGTCGAGCACGAGGACCCCGTCTGGAGCGGCACCGAGCACAAGACCAAGACCGGCCTGGAGATCGCTCACCGAACGTTGCGACCACTGATAGTGGCTTGAGTCCGCCGATCCCGCGCGGTGGGGCGGAGCCACGGGAACTCCCGCACGCCGGTCACACTCGCCGGGCGTCCGGGGCGGCGGCCTCCAGATCGGCCGACCTGTTCGACCCGCTGGAACACGGCTGGGCGGACACCCCGCCGCCCGGACACCCGAGGCGCACCCGTGGACCCGCCGTCACGGAGGAAGAGCCCGTGACGTGGATCAGGGCCGCCTCGCACCGGGACCCGGGCCTCGTTCGTGCCCTCGCGACGAGAAACAGGAACCCGCGGGTCTTCCGGGCGGGTGTTCCAGGCGGTTCCCACCGTCTGGAACACCCACGGGGCGCGCGTGGACGCGGTGTCACCTGGCGAGCTCGGCCGGCTCGTCCAGACGCGTCAGCTTCTGAGGGTTCGCCACCGCGTGGATCCGGGTGACCCGCCCGTTCTCCACCACGAGGCTCACCGCGGCCACTTGACCGTCGGCCTCGATCCGGCCCGCCGGCGCGCCGTTGAGCCACACGGCCGACACCACCCGGCCCGGGCGTGCGAGCAATGCCGCCACGAGTTCGACTCCGTGGAGGGGAGCCCGGGCTGCGGCCGCGAGCCCGCCGCCGTCGGCGATCAGGACGACGTCCGGCGCCAGAACCTCCATCAGCTCCTGCACCTGCCCGGTGCGCAACGCGGCCAGGAACCGCTCCACCACCGTCTGCTGCTCCGACGTGCTCACCCGCATCCGGGGTCGCCGGGCCGCCACATGCTCCCGTGCTCGTCGCGCGATCTGCCGCACCGCGGCCGCGGACTTGCCGACGGCCTCGGCGATCTCGCCGTACGGCATCTCGAAGACCTCGCGGAGCACGAACACCGCCCGCTCCGTCGGCCCGAGCGTTTCCAGCACGGTCAGCAACGCGATCGAGACGCTCTCCGCCAGTTCGACGTCCTCGGCGACATCAGGGCTGGTCAGCAGCGGCTCGGGGAGCCACTCACCGACATAGTCCTCGCGGCTGCGCGCCAGCGTCCGCAGCCGGTTGAGCGCCTGCCGTGTGACCATCCGAACCAGATAGGCCCGCGGGTCACGCACCTGCGAAGCGTCGACATCGGCCCACCGCAGCCAGGACTCCTGCAGCACGTCCTCCGCGTCGGCCGCCGACCCGAGCATCTCGTAGGCGACGGTGAACAGCAGGCTGCGATGGGCCACGAACGGGTCGTCGGTCATACCGTCGACGCCACGCCGAACGTGCCAGGACGCTTGGCCAGCGGAATCTCGCAGGCATCGGAGAAGCCCTGCGACGAGACGCCGTTCGCCACGTTGGCTCTGGTCGCCAGGTTGACATAGGCGATGTACGCGGTGAGCTCGACCATCGCCGCCGGGCCGAGCCGCTCGAGCAGACCCGCGTACTGTTCGTCGGTGACGATCGGGGGCGTGTTCGTCATGGCCTCGGCGTACTCCATCACGTCCCGCTCCAGCGATCCGAACACCTCCGACTCCCGCCAGCGCGGCACCTGGCTCGCCTTGGCCAGGTCCAGGTTCTCGTTCTGTGCCTGGAAGTAGCCGACGTCGAGGCACCAGCTGCAGCCGACCTGTGCCGCGACGGCCATGTGCGCGAACGACTTGAGACTCGCGCCGGCCGCATCCCACGCGCCCACCCTGCCGCCGAACTCCAGGTTGTCCTGGGCGACTTGGGGACTGTGCCACAGCACCTCGACGTTTTCGGGCACGGCACCGAAATGCTTGATCATGTTGTCCTTGAGCTCGACGGGGAGCTCGGCCTTCGGAAGACGTGGCGTCACGGCGTTCTCCTTGAACGTATGCCTGTTTGACTGACTGGCATGAAGACACCGCCGACCCCCCGAATGTGACAACCAGGTCTGGCTACGGTCCGGCCCTCTCCGGGGTCGCCGCCCAGCTGGCCAGGAGCCCCAAGCGTTCCTCCGTCCGAGAACCCGGCTCCGGCGTGTAGACCACCAGCATCTGATCCGGCTCCCCGGACACGGTCAACGTCTCGTACGGCATGCTGAGTTCGCCGACCACGGGGTGCGTCACGCGCTTAGCCCCGTACGTCTTCTCCTTGACCTGGTGGTCCGCCCACAGGCGGCGGAAGTCCTCGCTGCCCAGCGACAGTTCGCCCACCAGCGTGGCCAGTCGCTGGTCGTTCGGGTGGTGTCCCGCGTCCAGGCGCAGATACGCGACCGTCTCCGCGGCCACCGCCGGCCAGTCCGGATACAGTTCGTGCGCCTGCGGGTCGAGGAACACCTGACGCGGCATGTTGCGCTCCTCGGGCGGCATCCGCGAGAACCCGACGACGGCGTCGCCCAGCGTGTTCCACGCGAGGACGTCCATACGGCGGCCGAGGACGAACGCGGGGACCCCGTCCATGGCGTCCAGAAGGAGCCGAAGTCCGGGGCGGACCCTCTGCCGCGCGGGCCCGGGGGCGGACTTGCGGCGGGTGCGGGCGGGCCTGGCCACCCTACGCAGATACTGCTGCTCGGTGTCGTCG
>Ga0307516_10007400_pt1 | contig 12635 bp, 7 predicted proteins | sample 19_EM_MG_FD_203310 | JGI IMG/M metagenome (GOLD analysis project Ga0307516, IMG submission 203310) | Populus trichocarpa ectomycorrhiza microbial communities from riparian zone in the Pacific Northwest, United States - 19_EM | ecosystem: Host-associated > Plants > Roots > Unclassified | place...
CTCGCACTCAGCTGCCACGGGTTGGCACCGAGCGCTTCGATGCCACCTTCACTCGGCCGCAGCGCCGCCGCCGCCAGCCGCAGCAGGCTGGTCTTGCCCGCACCCGACGGGCCGATCACGGCCAGGCGCCCGCCCGCGGCCAGCGACAGGCTCACACGCTGCAGCGCGCGTTGGCCGTTGGGGTGCACCAGCCCGAGCTGGGCCAGTTGCAAACTCACTTGATCAGGCCCGCCGATCGCGCGGCGGCTTCCACGCCTTCGTAGTTCGCCGCGGTCGTCGGAATGAACTTGCTGGCGCGTTGCAAGCCCATGATTTCCTTGTGCTCGGGGATGGCCGGGTCGAGCTTCAGGAACGCATCGGTCAGCTTCTTCGTGAGGGCAGGCTCCAGGCCCGGGCGCACGGTCCAGTTGTAGTCGTAGTAGGGCGGGGTGGTCATCAGCACACGCACCTTGGCGGCGTTCGGGTTCGCGGTCTCGACCAGCTTGTCCATCACCGACGCGTTCAGCACGCCGGCTTCGGCGCGGCCCGCAGCCACGAAAGCGACGGTGGCGTCGTGCGCGCCCGAAAACGCCACGGCCTTGAAGTCGGCTTCGGGGTTGATGCCGGCCTTCAGCAGAAAAAAGCGCGGCATCAGGTGGCCCGAGGTCGACGACGGCGCGCCGAACGCGAAATTCTTGCCCTTCAGGTCGGCCAGCGTCTTGGCCGGGCTGTCGATCGGCACGATGAACTTGCTGGTGAACTTCTCGTCTTCGGCGCGCTGCACGATCGGCACCGCGCCGCCGCTGGTGCGGATCTTCGCCTGCACGAAGGTGAAGCCGCCGAGCCACGCCAGGTCGATCTTGTTGCTGGCCAGGCCTTCGACGACGGCGGCGTAGTCGGTGACCGGCGTGAACTGCACCTCGAGGCCGGTCTCCTTCTTGAGGTAGTCGCCCAGCGGCTTGAACTTGCGCTGCAACTCGGTCGGCGCTTCGTCGGGAATCGCCGAGACGCGCAGCACGGTGGTCTGCGCCAGCGTGGCGGTGGCGCAAGCGGCCAGCCCCAGAGCGGCGGCGGTCTTGGCGAAGGAAAATTTCATGACGAGGTGCCCGGCGAGTGTGAAAGCGTGGATTGTCGGTGAGCCGGGCTGGGGGCGCCGGCTCCGCCGCCGCCGGTCACGGCTGACACAATCGGCGCACCGCGGCATCCGCCGCTTGCCACCGCCCGCAGCATGAATCAGAACTCCGCGCTCACGCCCCCCGCGCCGCTGCGCCTCACGAGCTTCTCGCACGGTGGCGGCTGCGGCTGCAAGATCGCGCCGGGGGTGCTGGCGCAGATCCTGAAGAGCAGCGGCGGCGGCCTGATTCCGAAAGAGTTGATGGTCGGCATCGAAACCGCCGACGACGCGGCCGTGTACCGCCTCAACGACGAACAGGCGCTGATCGCGACGACCGACTTTTTCATGCCGATCGTCGATGACCCGTTCGACTTCGGCCGCATCGCCGCCACGAATGCGATCAGTGACGTCTACGCGATGGGCGGCACGCCGATCATGGCGCTGGCCATCGTGGCCATGCCGGTGAACCAGCTGCCGCTCGAAGCCATCGGCCAGATCATCCAGGGCGGCGAATCGATCTGCCGCGAAGCCGGCATTCCGATCGCGGGCGGCCACACGATCGATTCGGTCGAACCGATCTATGGCCTGGTCGTGCTCGGCCTCGTGCACCCCGACCGCGTGCGCCGCAATGCCGATGCCAAAGCGGGCGACGTCTTGATCCTCGGCAAGCCGCTCGGTGTGGGCGTGCTCTCGGCGGCGCTGAAGAAGGGCAAGCTCGACGCCGCGGGCTACGCGCATCTCGTGAAGACCGCGACGATGCTGAACAAACCCGGCATCGAGTTCGCCGCGATGGCCGGCGTGAATGCGCTGACCGACGTGACCGGGTTCGGCCTGGCCGGCCACACGCTGGAACTGGCGCGCGGCGCCGGTCTCTCGGCCGTGATCGACTGGCACCGGGTTCCGTTGCTCGCGGGGGTGAACACGATGGCGGCCGATGGTCTTGTGACCGGCGCCTCGGGGCGAAATTGGGAGGCCTATGGCCGGGAGATCACGCTCGCCGCCGCGCTGCCGGCGACCGCGCGCGATCTGCTCAGCGACCCACAAACCTCAGGCGGTTTGCTGGTGAGCTGCCGGCCGGAGGCGGCCGCCAATGTGCTGCGTGTGTTCGGCGCCGCAGGCTTCGATCAGGCGGCGCTGATCGGGCGCGTCGAGGCTGGGCCGGTGGGTCTGCGCGTCGAGGCCTGATCAGGCCAGCGGCGCGGGCCTGGATTCGGTCAGCAGGCGCTGCACCAAAGGTGCGAGCGCCTCGAACAGGTCCTGCTTCTGCAACAGGTGGCGCACGCCCAGCTGCTCGGCGCCTCGCACGAGTTCGTTGGAGACGAAACCCGAGATGATCACGACCGGCAGCTGCGGATATTTGCGGGCCAGCTCGGCCGCCAGATCCAGGCCCGAAGAGCCGGGCATGTTGAAGTCGGTCACGACCAGGTCGAACGGTGAAGCCGCCAATGCCGCCAGAGCCTCGCCCGCGTTCGCCACGGAGCGGGCGCGCCAGCCAGCGCGTTGCAGCAGGCGCTCCACCACCAGCCCCACGACCTCGTCGTCATCCACATACAGCACCTGTTCGCCGTGGCCCAGTGCAAGCTCGGCTTCGGGTGCCGGCGGAGCGGCGAGACTGGCGCTGGGCGGCTCGCAGGCCGGGAAATACAGGTCGATCGTGCTGCCTTTGCCGAGCGCACTGGAGACGCTGATGCTCCCGCGGTGCGCTTTCACGATGCCGTGCACGACCGACAGGCCCAGCCCGGTGCCGTCACCGACGGCCTTGGTGGTGAAGAAGGGCTCGAAGATGCGCGCGCGCGTCTGCTCGTCCATGCCGACGCCGGTGTCGCTGACCCACAGGTGAGCGTAGCGCCCGGCCGGCAGGCCACCCAGCGCTTCGCCCGCGGCGGCGTCGAGCTGGCGTTCGTCGAGGCCGATCTCGATCCGCCCGGTGCTGCCCGACAGCGCGTGCCAGGCGTTCGTGCCCAGGTTCATCAGCACCTGCTGCATCTGCGTGGCGTCGGCGTTCACGTACAGCGGCGTCTTGACCAGCTGGGCGTCGAGTTCGACCATCGCCGGCAGCCCCGAGCGCAGCAGCGCCAAGGTTTCCTCCAGGATCGGCTGCAGCGGCTGAACCACGAGCACCTGCATCTGGCGGCGACTGAACGCAAGAATTTGCTGCACGAGCGCGCGTGCGCGCCGGCCCGACCGGTCGATCTGCTCCAGGCTCTTCAGCGCCGGGTGCCCGGGGCCGATGTCGTCGCGCGCCAGCGCCAGGTTGCCGAGGATCGCGCCGAGGATGTTGTTGAAGTCGTGCGCAATGCCGCCGGCCAAAGTGCCGATCGACTCCATCTTCTGCGATTCGCGCAGCTGCGCTTCGAGCTTGCTGTGCGCGGCCTCGGCCTGCTTGCGTTCGCTGATGTCGCGCTGCGCCCCGACGAAACCGGTTAGCGTGCCTTGCTCGTCGCGCAGCGGCGAGATGTCCAGCGCCACCCACAACATCGAGCCGTCTTTGCGGTAGTAGAGCACCTCTCCGTGGAAGCCTGTACCGCCGCGCAATGCGCTGGTGATCTCTGCCACCGTGTCCAGCGACGTCGCCGGGCCCTGCAGGAACTCCGCCGTGCGGCCCAGCACGTCGGCCTCGGCGTAACCGGTGAGGCGCTCGAAACCTGGGTTGACATAGGTGATGCGCGCTTGCGTGTCGGTCATCAGCACGCCCTGCGAAATCTCGGCCAGGGCCCGGTCGCGCAAGCGCAGCACTTCGGCATTCGCGCGCACGGCCTGCTCGGCACGGTAGCGCTCGCTGATGTCGCTGAACACCAGCACCATGCCCACCGCCTGGCCCGCCTGGTCGCGGATCGGCGCGGCGCTGTCGGCGATCTGATACTCGGTACCGTCCCGCGAGATCAGGGCGGTGTGGTTGGCCAGCGCGACCACACCGCCGCTGGCGAGCACCCGCTGCACCGGGTCGGTGGCGGGTTCGCGCGAGTTGCGGTTGATGATGTGGAACACCTCGCCCAGCGGCCGCCCCCGGGCTTCGGCGGCAGGCCAGCCGGTCAGGCGCTCGGCGGTGGGGTTCATTCGCGTCACGCGGCCGGCGAGGTCGGTGGCGATCACCGCATCGCCGATCGACTGCAGCGTGATCGCCAAACTGTTCTCGCTGTTGCGCAGCGCGGCTTCGCTCTCGGCGTGAGCGTCGACCATGCGATTGAAATAGTGCGCCACCGAGCGGATCTCGGCCGGCCCCACGACCGGTGCGCGCGCGTTGGCGTCGCCGTCGGCCACACGCGTCGCCGCGTCCGACAGCGCAGCGATGGGCCTGACAATGCGGCGCGCGACCTGCCAGGCGGCCAGCAAGGCCAGCAACATCAGCCCGGCGCCGATCACCAGGCTGCGCCTGAGCATGCTGCGATGCCCCGAGAACGCTTCCTCTTCCGGCACGCCGGCCACCACACGCCAGCCGGTGTCGGCCATCGTGACGAAGGCGTACAGCCGCGTCACGCCGTCGGGGCCTTTCGCGGAGATGAAGGCCTCGCGTTGCCCGCGTGTGTCCTGCATCACCTTGGCCGGTGTGGGCTTGCCGACCCAGAGCTCCGGGTCGGCCGATCGAAGCACGATGTGGCCCGTGCGGTCGGTGACCGTGACCACGGCGTAGGGCGGCACCGATCCGAGGATGCGTCGATTCAAGGCCTGCAGGTCCTGCGCCAGGGACATGAGGCCGGCGACCTCGCCCTGCGGGTTGCGCACCGGTTGCGTCAGCACCGTGACCCAGCGCCCCGTCAGCGGCCCCTTGAACGCGTCGCTGACTCGAAACTGCCCGCTGGCAAGGCCCTCTTGAAACCAGGCAGACGCGCCCACCTGGTCCTGCCCGTTCGGGATCGGGCGGCTCGTGAAGATCGGCCTCGCATCGCGGTCGCGCACCGACAGGGTGCTGAACTCGGGAAGCACCCGGATGTATTCGGCGACACCGGGATCGAAGTGTTCGGCATCGAGCGCCCGGACCTGCGGGCGCTCGGCGAGCCGTTGCAGCACCACGCGCTGGTCGTTCAGGGTCGACTGCAGCGCGGCCACCGTGTTGTCGACCAGCAAGCGGACCTTGGTTTCGGCCGCAGCACGCGCCTGGTCGAGCTGGATGTTCAAGAACCAGATCAACACGGCCGCCGCTGGCAGCAGGACCACCAGCACCAGCGCGATCATCAGCGCCCTGATCGACAGAGCGCCCTGTGCGGGCGCGGCCACGTCGACGGCGGAGATGCTGCGGTCGTCCATCCAGACTCCCAAAGTGTTGCGACGCTCGTGTCAGCGCGGGCGCGACCGAGCGTTCGCTGGCGATTGTCGCTGTTGCCGGGTGCCTTGCAGTGTCAAAGCGCAGCCGCAAGCCGCGTGCCCTGATCGATGGCCCGCTTCGCGTCGAGCTCGCCGGCTTCGTCGGCACCACCGATCAAGTGGGTTTTCACGCCGGCCGCCCGCAGCGGGACCAGCAGTTCGCGCAACGGCTCCTGCCCGGTGCACAGCACGACGGTGTCGCACTCGATCAGCTGGCCGTCGCTGCGCTTTTCGCCGTAGGTCACGAACAGGCCCTGTGGCGTGATGCGCTCGTAGTTCACGCCGCCGATCATCTCGACCTTTTTCATCTGCAGCGCTGCACGGTGGATCCAGCCGGTGGTCTTGCCCAGGCCCTTGCCGAGCTTGCCGCGCTTGCGCTGCAGCAGCGTGACCTGCCGGGCCGCCGGCGCAGGCTGCGGCCGCACCACACCGCCGCGCACGGTGCCCGGGTCGGCCACGCCCCACTCGGCAAGCCACTCGTGCAGGTTCATCGTCGGCGAATGGCCGGGCGCGGTGACGAGGAATTCAGCCACGTCGAAACCGATGCCTCCGGCGCCGACGATGGCCACGCGCGCACCGACCGCCTCGCCGTGCAGCAGCACGTCGACATAACTCAGCACGTTCGCGCCGTCAGAGCCGGGGATCTTCGCGTCGCGCGGCAGCACGCCCGTGGCGAGCACGACCTCGTCGAACTTCTGCGCGAGCAGCTGCGCCGCCGTGACGCGCACGCCCAGGTGCAGCTGCACGCCGGTCAGCGTGATGCGGCGCGCGAAGTAGCGCAGCGTTTCGCTGAACTCTTCCTTGCCCGGAATCAGCTTGGCCATGTTGAACTGGCCGCCGATCTGCGAGGCCGACTCGTAAAGGTGAACCTCATGGCCACGTTCGGCGAGCGTGGTCGCGGCCGACAGCCCGGCCGGCCCGGCGCCGACCACGGCGACGCGCTTCTTTTTCGCGACCGCACGGATCAGCAAGGTGGTCTCGTGGCCGGCACGCGGGTTGACGAGGCAGCTCGCGAGCTGCGATTTGAAGGTGTGGTCCAGGCACGCCTGGTTGCAGGCGATGCAGGTGTTGATCTGGTCGCGCTCACTTGCAGCGGCCTTGTTCACGAACTGCGCGTCGGCGAGCAGCGGCCGGGCCATGCTGACCATGTCAGCGCAGCCTTCTTCGAGGATGGCCTCGGCCACCTCGGGCATGTTGATGCGGTTGCTGGTGATCAGCGGCAGCAGGTAGCCGGCGGCGCGCAACTCCTTGCGCATCTTCTGCGTGACCCACGCGAAGGCGCCGCGCGGCACGCTGGTGGCGATCGTCGGCACCCGCGCTTCGTGCCAGCCGATGCCGGTGTTGATGATCGTGGCCCCTGCGTCGGCCACGGCCTTGGCGAGTGTCACCACCTCGGCCCAGCTGCTGCCGTCGGGGATCAGGTCGAGCATCGACAGCCGGTAGATGATGATGAAGTCGGCACCGACCGCTTCGCGCACCCGCCGCACGATCTCGACCGCCAGGCGCATGCGGTTCTCGTAGGCGCCGCCCCATTCGTCCGTGCGGTGGTTGGTGTGGGTGACGAGGAACTGGTTGATGAAATAACCCTCGCTGCCCATCACCTCCACGCCGTCGTAGCCGGCTTCGCGCGAGAGCCTGGCGCAGCGCACGAACGCGCGGATCTGGCGCTCGATGCCACGCAGGCTCAGCTCGCGTGGCGTGAACGGCGAGATGGGGCTCTGGATGCGCGACGGCGCCACGCAGAACGGCTGGTAGCCGTAGCGCCCGGTGTGCAGGATCTGCAAGGCGATCTTGCCGCCCTCCGCGTGCACCGCGTCGGTCACCAATTTGTGGCGCTTCGCGCCGCCACTCGTGCTCAGCGTGCCGGCCAGCGGTTTGGCCCAGCCTTCGATGTTGGGCGCGAAGCCGCCCGTCACCATCAGGCCGACACCACCGCGCGCGCGCTCGGCGAAGAAGGCCGCCATCGCCGGGAAGTGCTTGCGGCCGTCTTCGAGACCCGTGTGCATGCTGCCCATCAGGACGCGGTTCTTGAGCGTCGTGAAGCCGAGGTCGAGCGGCGCGAGCAGGTGTGGGTAGGGCGAGGTGGCCACATCGGCTCCGGGCTGAAGGCAAGGCTCGGATCGTAGCCGCGCTAATCTAGGGCCTGTTAACGCCATGGGAGGGCACGCGTGACTCATGAAACAGCCGCCCGCAAGGCGCAAAGCGCAGCCATGGTGACTGCCATGGCGAGCATTTGCAACGCGGCGGGCGGCTGTTTCATGAGATCACCCGAAGGGCCGGAGCCCCGCGGGCCGCAGGGCCGCGTTGCTCGGTCGTTGTGTGCCGAAGGCACACGGCCTTCCTCACGCCTTGCCCTGCGGCCCGCGGGGCTCCGGCGCGTGCCCTCCCATGGCGTTAACAGGCCCTAGCGGCCATGCTCACTTCCCCGATCACCGCCCTGCACCGGCGCCGCCTGCGCGACGTGTACCGCTCGGCCGGCTGGCCGTGCCAGGACGCGGTCGAGATCGAGCTGCTCGCCGCCGGCCTGCTCGAACGTGTGCGCAGCCCTTCCGGCCACGAGACGCTGCGTGTCAGCGACGCCGGCATTCAGCTGCTCGCGGAAACTCAAGCGCGCAACCGCGCGCGGCGCGACGCGCACGAGTTGCTGGTGGAGCGGGTGGCGCGCGAGATGACGCGCGCCGGGCGCATCGCTTGGCAAGGCCTCAGCTTGCGCGCCAAGATCGACAGCGGCTGGGTGATGGCGATGCCCGACGTGTTTTCGGTGCGCCACACCACGGTCGAGGCCTACCTGGAGCCGATCGTCCACGAGATCAAGGTGCAGCGCTCCGACCTGCTGTCGGACCTGCGCAGTGCCGGCAAGCGCGCCGCCTACCTGCAGCTCAGCAGCGAGTGCTGGTACGTGATCCGCGCCGGCATCGCCGAGCCCGCCGAGATCCCGCCGGAGTGCGGCGTGCTGGTCGCCACCGAGACCGGGCTCGACGTGGCCCGGGCGGCCCCGAAACGCGCGATGCAGATGCCTTTCGGGCTGTGGATGGCGCTGGCGCGCGCCACGCCGCTGGAGGGGTGGCGGGTCGAAGACGCACAAGCTCATCTCGGCGACACTCAGGGTTCACCTCCGGACACCTGACCCGCCGATGCCTGACCCGAACGCCGCCCGCGCCCGCCACGCCCTGTGGGCCGCGCTCGTGCTGATCGTCGTCTGGGGTGCGAACTTCAGCGTGCAGAAGGAAGTGTTCAAGGCGCTCTCGCCCGGCGGCTTCCTGTTCGTGCGCTACCTGATGATGCCGGTGGCCGCCGCGCTGCTGCTGTGCTGGCGCCACGGCACGCACTGGCCGCGCCTGCCCAGGGCGGAGCTGCTCTCGCTGCTGAAACTCGGCATTGCCGGGCATTTGCTGCATGTGGGCCTCGTCACCTATGGCATCCACTGGTCGACGGCGTTCTCGAGTTCGCTGATCCTGGCGTGCGGCCCGGTGTTCACGCTGCTGATCTTGCGCTGGCACGGGTTGGAGCAGCTCACCCGCGGGCAGCTCGCCGGTGTGGCGGTGGCGTGTGCCGGCGTGCTGGTGTTCCTGTCCGACAAATTCCTCGGCGGCCATTGGCAGGCGAGTGGCGGCGACCTGACGCTGCTGGTCGCGGCCTCGCTCTTTTCGTACTACACGGTCGCGGCCAAGCCGATGATCGAGCGCCACGGCGGCGTGACGGTGATGACCTACGCCACGCTGCTGGGCAGCGGCCCGGTCGTGCTGCTGAGCCTGCCCGCGGGCCTGGGTGTGGACTGGGCCTCGGTGCGCCCGCTCATCTGGCTGGGCACCTTCTATTCGGTGCTGATCTCGGCCTTCCTCGGCTGGATGGTCTGGGGCTGGGTCAACGCGGTGCGCGGCGTGGCCCGCAGCGCGCCGCTGATGTACCTGATGCCGCCGGTGGCCGGGCTCGTCGCCTGGGCCGTGACGGGTGAACGTTATACGGGCATCAAACTGGCCGGTGCAGCCCTCACACTGGCAGGGGTGGCCGTGGCGCAGTACGCTTCGGCTCGGCCGAACGACCCGGTGCGCGAAGCGCCGGCGCCGGTGGATTGATCGATAGCCCCAGGAGTCTTGTTGATGCACACCCCCACCCGACACGCCCTTTCGATGCTGGCCCTGGCGGCACTGCTCGCCGCTTGCTCGAAGCCGGCCGACGTGCCGCCGCCGGTGGCCACGGCGCCAAAAGCGCCGGTGGTCGCCGCAGCCGCCGACCACGCCGAGACCGGCATCGCCTGGAAGAACGCCAGCAACGACGCCGAAGTCGACGCCGCCTTTGCACTGGCCAAGGCCGAAGCCAAACCGGTCTTCGTCTACTGGGGCGCCAAGTGGTGCCCGCCGTGCAACCAGGTCAAGGCCACACTCTTCAACCGGCAGGACTTCATCGAGCGCTCGCGCGCTTTCGTGCCCGTGTATGTGGACGGCGACAGCCCTGGCGCGCAAAAGCTCGGGAGCCGCTTCAAGGTCAGTGGCTACCCGACGATGGTGCTCTTCAACCCGCAAGGCACCGAGCTCACGCGGCTGCCGGGCGAGGTCGACGCGCAGCGTTACACCGAAGTGCTCACACTCGGCATGAACGCGCAGCGGCCGGTGAAGGACGTGCTGGCGCTGGTGAAGGCCGGTGGCGCGGGCCTGACGGCCAACGACTGGCGCCTGCTCGCTTTCTATTCATGGGACACCGACGAAAAACAGGTCGTGCCCAAGGACGAAGTGCCGGCCTTGATGAAACAGCTCGCCGCCGCCTGCCCGGCCGACCAGGCTGAGGTGGCGACGCGCCTGCAGCTCAAGGCGCTGGCGGCCGTCGACGAAAAGGCGCCGGCGCAGCCTGATGCGGCGGCACAGGCGCGGTTGATCACGCTGCTTGCCGATGCGCCGGCCGCCCGCGCCCACATGGACGTGCTGGCCAACTACGCAACCGACATCACCCACGCGCTCAGCGCCAAGGGCACGCCGCAGCGCGCCGAGTTGCTCGGCGCATTCGAGGTGGCGCTCAAGCGCTTCGAAGCCGACACGACGCTGTCACGTGCCGACCGCTTGACGGCGCTTGCGTCGCGCGTGGCGCTGGCGCGCATGGACGCCGCGAAAGGCGAAACCGTGAAGCTGCCCGATGCGCTGGTGGCCGACGCGCGCGCCCATGTCGAGCGCGCCGACCGCGAAATCACCGACGGCTACGAGCGCCAGGCCGTCATCGCCTCGGCCGCGCACCTGCTGACCGACGTGGGCCTGGTGGCCGAGTCCGACACCCTGCTCAAGGCCAGCCTGGCCAAGAGCCACTCGCCTTATTACCTGATGCTCGGCCTGGCCAGCAACGCGAAGAAGCGCGGTGACAAGGCCGACGCGCTGCACTGGTACGAAGAGTCGTTCGACAAGAGCGAAGGCCCGGCCACAAGGCTGCAGTGGGGCTCGGGTTACGTGAACGCGCTGGTCGATCTGTCGCCGAAGGACGAAGCGCGCATCGAAAAGGCGGTGCAGCAACTCCTCGAAGAAGCGGCATCGATGCCCGACGCGTTCTACGAGCGCAGCGGCCGCTCGCTGCAACGCGTGGGCACCAAGCTGCAAGGCTGGAACAAGGGCGGCGCGCACGCGGCCGTGCTCAAGCGCCTGCAGGCGCGGCTCGACGGTGTGTGCGGCGCGCTGCCCGCGGGCGAGCCGAAGCGCACGAACTGCGAAGCGCTGCTGAAGGCGCCGGCCAAGAAGACCGCCTGAGTCGCCGAAGCGAAGTCGCCTGTGCAACTGCGCAGCGCAGGCGACTCGTGTTCGGGCCCGCTCTGCGCAACGTCGCAGGCGCTGCTTCGTTTCGGCCTGAGCCCGCTCCTACACGTGGGCGCGGGTGCGCGCCCACGGTGAAAACCAGCGCCGAGTGGCATGGCGCTTGCCTTAGCATCCGCGCCATGCGAAACAAACCCGTTCGCAGCTTGACGCGCCCCTTGCCCTGGCTGCTACCCGCCGCACTGGTCATCGCGCTGATCGCCGCCACCTCTTCGGCCCGTTCGGCCACGCCTGCAGCGCCTGCCTCGGCGGCTGCGCCCGCCGCGCCGTCGTCGGCTGCCGCGGTCGTCGGCACCTGGACGCACGCTTACGCCGCCTTCGGTCAGCCCAAGTACCCGCGGGACTTCCAGAACTTCGCGTATGCCGACCCGGCCGCACCGAAGGGCGGCACGCTGTACCTGCGCAACCCTGACCGGCGTTCCAGCTTCGACAAGTTCAACTACTACACGACCAAAGGCGTTGCTCCGGCCGGGCTGGTGCTCTTCATGCTCGAGCCGCTCGCGGTCCTGTCGGGCGACGAGCCGCAGACCATGTACGGGCTGTTGGCCGAAGAGATGCTGGTCGCGCCCGACAAATCGTCGGTCACCTTTCGCCTGAACCCGAAAGCGCGCTTTTACAACGGCGACCCGGTGACCGCGGCCGACGTGAAGTACAGCTTCGATGCGATGTCGGGTAAACAGGCGTCGCCCACCTACCAGGGCGCGTTCACCGGCGTCGAGCGCGCGGTGGTGGTCGATGCGCGCACGATCCGCTTCGACCTGAGCGACCGTTCGAACGACACCGTGTTCACGGTCGGCGTGACACTGCGGGTGTTTTCGCCGAAGTGGGCGCTCGGCGCCGACGGCAAGATCAAGCCGCTCGACCAGGTCGTCAACGAATACCCGATCACGACCGGGCCGTACACGATCGACGTGGTCGACCGGCCGCGGCGCATCGAATTCAAGCGCAATCCCGAGTACTGGGCGCGCGACTTGCCGGTGCGGCGCGGCTTCTTCAACTTCGACCGGGTGGTGTACCGCCTGTACAAGGACAACGATGTCGGCCGCGAAGCCTTCAAGGCCGGCGAATTCGACTTCTACAAGGAATACAGCGCACGCGCCTGGGCGCGCCTGCACAAGGGCCCGAAGTGGGACGATGGCCGGATCAAGAAAGACGCGTTCGACACCTCGTTCGCTCAAGGCCTGCAGTCCTACCAGCTCAACACCCGGCTGGAAAAGTTCAAGGACATCCGGGTGCGCGAAGCGCTGACCTACACCTACGACTTCACGATGTCGGTCAATCGTTATGGGCAGTACAAGCGCGCCGACAGCGTTTTCAACAACTCGATCTTCGCCGCCCAGGGGCTGCCCTCCGCGGCCGAGCTGAAGCTGCTGGAACCCTTCCGCAAGGAACTTCCGCCAGCCGTCTTCGGGCCGGCGTTCGTGGCGCCGCGCACCGAAGGCGACCCCAAG
>Ga0307516_10007401_pt1 | contig 12634 bp, 4 predicted proteins | sample 19_EM_MG_FD_203310 | JGI IMG/M metagenome (GOLD analysis project Ga0307516, IMG submission 203310) | Populus trichocarpa ectomycorrhiza microbial communities from riparian zone in the Pacific Northwest, United States - 19_EM | ecosystem: Host-associated > Plants > Roots > Unclassified | place...
TTACGTGGGAAAATGTAGTATTTACCAACAAGTAAAAGTAGAACACCGAAAACCAGCAAGGCTGTTACAACCATTACCAATCCCTGAGTGGAAGTGGGAGATGATCACAATGGACTTTGTGTCGGGACTACCCAGAGGAAAGAGGGGAAATGATGCAATCTAGGTTATTGTTGATCGACTAACTAAGTCTGCCCTTTTCCTACCAGTAAAGATGACAGATCCAGTTGACAAGTTGGCTAAGATTTATGTGAACGAAGTTGTAAGGCTTCATGGAGTCCCAACATCAATTGTTTCAGACCGAGACCCAAGATTTACTTCACGTCTCTGGCCGAGCATACAACGTGCCTTGGGAACAAATTTGAGTATCAATACTACCTTTCATTCGCAGACTGATGGCCAATCTGAGAGAGTTATTTAGATCTTAGAGGATTTACTAAGGGCATGTGCTTTGGAATTTGGTAGAAACTGGGAGGAGCACCTGTCACTAGTAGAATTCACGTATAACAACAGTTATCAGACAATAATTGGAATGGCCCCATTTGAAGCTCTTTATGGTAGAAAGTGTAGGACACCCTTGTGTTGGGAAGAAGTTGGGGATAGAAAGCTGTATGGGGCAGAATTAGTACAAATCACTACTGAAAAAGTGAGGATTATTAAGGATCGAATGAAGGTGGCTCAGGTAGACAAAAGAAGTATGCAGATATTCGAAGAAGACCACTTGAATTTTGTCCTGGAGGTAGCTCTATGGAAGCACATGCTGAGATTCGGTATGAAAGGGAAGTTAACTCCGAGGTTCATTGGACCATTTGAAATCCAAAAACGTATCGGACCTGTAGCATATGAAATAAACTTGCCCTCACAGTTGGCCAAGGTTCACAATGTATTCCATGTTTCTTTGCTGCGAAAAGCCGATTTAGATCCTTCGAGAGTGTTACCTCAAGTGCCAGTGGAGGTAAAAAAAGACTTAACACTTGAGGTAAGACCGATAAAGATACTCGATTGGGGCGAGAAAGAACTTCGTAATAAGAAAGTTCCCATCATCAGAGTCTTATGGCGAAGCTCATAAATCGAGGAAGAAACATGGGAGAGAGAATCAGAAATGAGACGAAAATTCCCCGACTTGTTTATAAACTCAGGTACATAACTCAAATTTCAAGGACAAAATTTCTATTAGGAGGAGAGAATGTAAACCCCGAGAAAAAAATAAATAAATAAAAGTGAAGAAATTCATGCATATGGTTAAATAAAAACAGGAATTCAGAAATTTTTGAATATAAATTTCCGAGTGAAATAATTCGAGACATTATAATAAACCCGGTACTGTTGAGGGTTGGATTTAATTGAAGAGAATAATACACTTAAAGGAAAAGGGGGCCTAAATGCAAATAAGGGAAAATATAGAGTATAAGTACTCTCTCCTCACCAAAAATCTGCAGGAACCATAAGGAGAGAAAATAGGGAGTTTTATACCCATTCTTGCGAAATCAAGAGAGAAACACTAACATATATATCCCTTGCAATCCTAATTTGAGCCTGATTGTAATCTTTCTTTTAAAAAGAAACCCTGACCTAGATCACACCCCATACTGGGGGCAAATGAGGGATCTTTTAGTTGAAAAGATAAAGACAATAGTGGAATCAATGGTAAGTGGAATGCTAAGAACGAAAGCCTAACAATTGAAAAGGTGCTAAAAATGGAAAAAAGCCCTAGACTAAGGGACATCTAAGAAAACTTTGAGAAAGGATGTGAGAAAGCCAAAAGTAGAATTGCCCACACTTGAAGGCAAATCAAGTTTTGATGATTGGTGGAATGCCATAAAAAGGTTAAAGGTAGGAAAATGCATTCATGTCTAAGAGGGGATAGAGAGGTTTTAATTGAGAAAAGGCACAACAAATGCCAAAAGTTAACGTTTGGGGTGATGCAACCATATTATTTGATAGTCTCACCCACATTTAACTAGTGTTTTGTCTATATTTCATATATAAAATACCTTGACATTCTTTGTTTTATGTTTTGAAGGCACTTTTGGATGAAAGATGCAAAAAGGAGTAAATTGGAGGTAATTGGCAGATTTGACCTTCAGTCGATGTTTTGTGCAGAGCGTGAGTACTAGAGGTTGAAATGAAGTGATTCTAGTGGCATTAAAAAGCAAACATCCATACCTTTCTGTAAATCTAAGGCAAGAAAATAAAATAAGGAAGATCATTGAATCGTAGCCTTCAAAGTCAAATATTGCAATCTGCCAATGTTGACCTTTGTCCATTCCAACTTGAATATCTGGATCTAAAGAAGTCCAATTGATGAAAACTCAATTGTATTGGATTCCTAACTCAAAGGCCTATCAACTCTCTAAATTTTAGCCAAAAACGATGTCATATGAGGGAGATATGATTTTTCAAAGATGACAACTGAATTCTGCCATCAAACAGGTTTCGTGAAGAAACGAGTCCAAATTACATTCCAAAGCATCTAAACCGATATCCAAGTTTTTATTTCAGCAATTTACCTCCTCTAAGTCAAAGCTTGAAGATTTCATGCAAGGCTATTTCTTCTTTTTTTTAGGAAAATAGTTATTGAAGTACTTAAATGTAAATTGTCTACTTAAGGGAGGACTATTTTGTAAAATAGAGACTAGGGTTTCCTAGGATATAAAAAGAATGAGAGAAGAGAAGGGGGGCAGCCAGCCAAGAAGAGAAAAACTCCCCCTTCCTCTAAGAAACTGGAAATCATGCATTCCTCCTTTTTGATTAGTTGTTCAACAAACATGCAAGGCTAAATTCGTTTTCTTGGTTGCAAGGACACGAAAACCTTCGGATTTCAAGAACAGTGAGATTTATATAACCTTTTCTTTTCAGTTTATATGATGAATATGTTTGTTCTCCTATGCTTATTTTTTCTATGATTGTTTATTTTAATTGCTAGAGCGGACTCTAAGTTATTATTATAGACAATCTATTGGTAAGTTTGATATCAAAACCAAAGTTGTGGTATATGAACTTGTGAAGCAACTGAGTTTAGTAATTGTGGCGGATCTACGTTATTAATCTTAGGGAGAACATTCAATCAAATCAAACATAGACTGCGGACAATTATGTTTTCTTGATTAATCAACTTACCTAGTTCTTAAGGCTGCCATTGAATTAAATTACTAGTGCGAACACTGTGGTTGTTTGATGGTTAGGGTTAGTTATACGGCGGATCCGTTGACTAATCAATGTTAAGAAGAGATAAATATTCAGAATATAAATTGATGTTTCGTTTCTATGATCAGTTCTAATTTCTGTAGGTGGATGTGTGCTTGTGACCAATGTTTGTTCTCTTGATAATTTTCTGATTTTATTTAATTTCGCTTGATAGTTTTCTGTTTTCTTTTGCTTTAGCCTAGATAACATCCAAACCCCCCCTAAATTGCATATCATCTAGCATAAAAATCTTACTTAAACCTTCTTCGTGGGATCGACCCCTTCCTTGCTCTATACTATCTTGTGTGTTGTGTTTGAAGCTAGGGCAATTAATTTGTGCGACCGCGACATCGCAACATGAGGGATCTTTTAGTTGAAAAAATGAAGACAATAGTGGAATCAATGGTAAGTGGAATGCTAAGAACAAAAGCCTAACAATTAAAAAGGTGCTAAAAATGGAAAAAAATCCCTAGACTAAGGGGCATCTAAGAAAACTTTGAGAAAGGCTGTGAGAAAGCCAAAAGTAGAATTGCCCACACTTAAAGGCAAATCAAGTTTTGATGATTGGTGGAATGCCATAAAAAGGTTAAAGGTAGGAAAATGCATTCATGTCTAGGAGGGGATGGAGAGGTTTTAATTGAGAAAAGGCACAACAAATGCCAAAAGTTAACGTTTGGGGCAAGAGTAAAAAAGAAGAAAATATTGAATCATGAACATGTCTTTTGGTATATGTGATAAAGCCTTCAGTGTCTTCAAATGATTATATTGGTTATCCATCAAAGAAAAAGTTAGAGTTGTTTCATGGCCTCTGCTAAGAGATTATTGATTTTTTTAAGTGAAAATGGAATGTGTGGCACAATTATATGCCATTTGCTTACAAAGATAATGAAAGAAAAATAAGGAAATGATGAGGCTAATGATTTACAGTGAACCTTAACCTTTCCTTCGAATTGAAACGTGAGATAATAAAAAGATGAAAGAGTATCATAAGATAAATGATGGGCAATGAGCTTTAGTATTCTCTTTAAGTTTGAGATTGACAATAAAAGGAATGGCATTGTTATATGCCAATGATTGATAAGAATGAAACTTCTTGAACCATTGATTGAATTAGGTGAAAATTCCTATTAAAAAAAGTGGCATGGTTATATGCCAATGTTTGACTTTGATTGATAACATCAAAAGGTTTTTTATTGATGAAAAGTCCTATAAAGAGGTGAGGCACGGTTATATGCCACTGCTTGATTATGATTAATGAAAATAGAGTTTCCTATCTAGTTTTAGAAAACATGACTTTTTGATGAAATATATGGCATGGTTATATGTCATTACAAATATAGCAAAAGAAAGAGAGAAGTAAATAGTTGATGGTGATCCTATGTCTTTGAAACCCTCAAACACCTTTTAAACCTATAAATTTCCCTTTCTTTCATAGTCATGACATATAACCTACATTACATGCTTTTAAAAGCACTTTCTAATCAAGTAAGCAATTTGAACCAATAAATGATGCTCTCAAAATATGAAGAGCTTTTCCATAAGGGTCGTGGCTTTACGAATTAAGCTATTAATTATTGTACATACTGATAAAATGGATGCTCAAAAGAGACAATCTTTCTTGATAGTGTCTCGAGTCTTGACTCGAGCCTTTTGCTGATGAAATCAATATAAGGTCACTCTGTCAAGTACCATCAAATGACATACCCAAAATAAGAGATTAAAATTGACACAAAGAACTACAAAAGAGCTAAACAAACTATTTTAATCTTATAATGGGTCAATTTCTGTTTTCAAAATACAAGATAATCAAAGGACTGTATGTATTGAATAGTATGTGTTGGATATTTGACTAAAGAAGCTTAATTTTTAAAATACTTTTAAAACTGACATCTCTTTAATTTCATTGCAATAATTACACTTGAATGGACATGATCCTTGAAATTTGCGAGTTGATTTCAGAACAAGAAAGATTTTCAAACAAGAAAGATTTTCAAACAAAAAATCTACCGAGTTTGCAAAATCCTTGACAGAAATGACATTAACACTTCTTATAAGTCGTCCTTGAAAAGTTGAGCAGCCTAGGAGCAATGCAGTGGACCTTGAGAGGGAAAACAAACAACATTCAGATTAGCTGAGGGCAAAGAAACACATAATCAAATGATATTTCAGTGAAACCCATCAAAGCTATGATTAGCGTCTGTCAAATGCCTTTTGATGATAAGAAGAAGAGCGAACACAACTATTTCAATTGAGGGTAATGTTGCCTAAAACGTTTATAACAGTTGAGAGTAACACTGCACTTGAGGGGTATCTTCATATCTAAAAGCTTGGTTTAACATTTGAAATATGGTTATGACTCTTGAAAGATGTTATCACGTTGGTGCATTTAGATAAAAGTTGAAAGGATGCACATTACCTAGACTGTTTAGGGGAAAAGATGCATTTCACCATATAGATGTGGGGTGATAAAAGATATGTCATTTATGATGATAATGTATTTCTTTCCATGTTCGAGTCTAGATGATTAAAAAGCCTTGAAATAAGGGATAATCTCTAAAGATAGATTTGGATGAACCCAGCTATATCAACTAAAGAGATGTTGAAGATCATTAGCAAAGGATGACTGTAATGGTTTTCTTCAAGAATATAGGAAATATTGTCATATTAGGGAAGCATGGCCCAATTAAGGGACAACTTCATGGCTACATAAGTACCTGTAATGGCTGCTAGAAATATGTAGGAGTTGTTTGATAAGATTAGACGAGTTGAAGGCCATTTACTGTGAAAAACACCGAGCATATAAAGATAAGCGTTTACTACAAGTAATGAGATACATGGCTAGATGATTTGAGAATTACATGAAGATTGATGATAACATATGCTTGAAGAATATGGTTCAACTAGGGGCAATGTCATGGTTGATTTACAATCTAAGATGGGGTTGACACCAAAAAAACATTTTGAGAATTATTAGTAGAATGCACACAGCTAATTAGGGGGTAGTTTTTGAAATAATTCAAAAAGTTAAATGATTTTTTAAACTCATTTTTAACAAAGCAAGCAACACCACACTTAGGGGGCTTGGTTAGGCTTGATAAGCAATGAGAGTAGTAATCGCGGTAGACAATCCAAGAGGTGCACTTATATTCAAGCAGAGGATTAGCACATGGTAAACTCAAATGGGCTGGTGAATCAAATGATTGAGAAGGCTTTAGATGGCAAGCCAAGGCACTCTATGACGATGAAGCATCAAAGAGGGGGGCTGTATTTCAAACTAGGTAAGGATATATGCAAGTCATTTAACCATAACCATTGCATAAATGTTTTTGAAATTTTACAAGAAAATCCACAATGAAATCAATTGAAAAATAATCAATGATAGTAAGGGATATCAGTTTTAACCCTACAATAAAAAAGAGGAGGAGAAAAATCTTTCCATTAGGAACTTCTCAATTCTTTGGCATTGAACAATGTTGAAATGTTTAAACCCCGCAATCGAAAGTATCAGAAGTCAACCCTGTAATCAAAGTGTTTTGGATTCAATCAAGATGCCTTTGGACAGTTCTAGGGAATCACAAGATTAAGATTTTAGGTCAACTAAACTGAAAACATAATTGTGCGAATATGGTTCTCCTTAAAGACAAATTTTGGTTCTGGTTAAAGGGTATCGCCAAATTGGGATCTCAAGTTAGTTGAGCTAATGACAGATTTTAGTTTTGATTAAAGGGGATAGCTAGATTGGGGTCTTAGGTTGACCGAGCTAAAGATAAAGATTTTGGTTCTAGTTAAAGGGGATCGTTAGATTAGGATCTCAGGTTAACTGAGCTGAAGACAAAGATTGTAATTCTAGTTAAAGGGTATTGTCAGACTGGGATCTTAGGTTAATCGAGCTGAAGACAAATATTTTGGTTAAAGGGGATTGCCAGATTGAGATTTTAGGTTGACCGAGCTAAAGACAAAGAGTTTGGGTTCTGGTTAAAGGATTGTCAGATTGGGATCTCAGGTTAACCGAGCTAAAGACAGAGTTTGAGTTCTAGTTAAAGGGAATCGCCATATTAATGTGTTAGAGTTTAAAAGTACCAAAAACTTTTTCAAAAGCTTTCGGGAGTGTTTTTCATCAAAGATAGGAGGTATATTTTGATATATTTATTTTTTTCATATTAAACCTAAATGTAATTTGTTCTAAAAACATGTTTAAATCTATCAAGTTTAACAATTGATATTAGAGTTTGTAATAGTGCTTCTGCCTTGATATCTATGTTGATATATCTATCTAGAAATTTTTGTGTTCAAGTATATTAATTAATATGTTTAATTATATTTGTCATGGGATTTTTTTGTGGTCAGTTGATTTTTTTATTCCGCTATTTGCCTTGAGAATTTTAGGAACATTGGTTCCTGAATTGAATTAATGATTAATCTGACTTTATTTATGGCTTGAGAGTTTAGTTTATGGTGGAATGAGTTTTGATAATTGTCATGAATATGATGCCTAGTAGCGAAGGAAATAATTACATGAACATGCTCAATAGTGTAAGAATAAATTGAAAACCATTTGTGCCAAAAATAAATATTTTGGGGCTTTTGTTTTATTTGTTGTTTTGATGCTTTGTATGGTTACAAATCATTAGGAAAACTAATTTTTAATCATTCAATGTTTGGGCTATCCATTTTTTTTCCTTCGGGCTATGTAATTTGTGTGGCCGTCACTTTGATTTTTTGCGTGGTTTATTTTCATAGTTTTATTTTGTTTTTTTTATGGTGCTTCTTTTATGAATTAATAAAAAAAGGTAACATGTTATTTTATGTCATATAAAATTATACCTCAACTTAATGTCTAGTGATCTATATGATTTTCTATAATTAGGGATTAGCCACAACATCTTTAATTAAATAAAATTATATATTATGCTATGTTAGGATCACATAAAGAATTATAGACATTAATTGTAATTAATTATAATAAATATTATCCCACAATAATTTTTCATTATATTTATATAATTGATTAGAATAAAATATCAAATTATTTTTATAATATACCCACAAGAATTATACATTAAGTACATAATATGATAGTTTTACCATAAGATTTACGATAAAATATCAAATTATTCTCATAATATATAACCATAAAATTATAAATTAAGTACATAATTTGATAATTCTATCATATGATATATTTGAATTTGATTGAATTAAAAATTCAGTCCATATGCAATTTTTATGTCATTAGATTCAATTTTAGCATGATTTACATTAGAAAAACATGAAATTTTATTTAGTTCTCAATTTAGACGTAAGCATGCACTTTAAATTTGTTTTTGTAGTTATACAACATGTTAGTTTTTCTTATATTCGTTGTGATATTCCCGATCTAAAGAGTGATAAATATAAAGTATAGAAGGAAATACTTCTTCTTTATTTGGGGTGGATGGACATAGATTATACAATTAGAAAAGATGAACTACTTGCAATTACTAATACTAGTACTTCAAAGGATATTGTTCTTTATGAACAATAGGAGTAACCTAATCGTATTAGTATAATGTTTATAAAAACAAGAATATCAAGTTGTATATATAGTTCAGTTGATCAACATGAAAAAGTCCAGGATTTGCTAAAAGCAATTAATGATCAATTTATCACTTTAAATAAGGCACCAACAGCACCGTAATCATAAGTTCTCATCCATGAGGCTTACCAATATAAGAGGTTTGTATGAGCACATCATACAAATGAGGTATATTGTGGCACAATTGAAGAATCTTGATGAAGGGGAAAGGTAAAACTCCTCTCCAAGTTGATATTAAAAAGGAATCCACATGTTTTTTTTAGAAAAAAAAAGGACAGTTGGAGAAGAAACGTGCCAAAATTCAGAAATGACTTGAAACGAAAGGTATTTCAATCTCATTTATTTGTTATAAATCTAATATGGTTGATATTAATTATAACACATGGTGAATTGACTGTGTTTTATAATCCATTTTTCAAATACCTTACAAGGTATGCAAAACCTAAGAAAACCAATGGGAACTGAGTAAAACATCTATTCAGAAAACAAGATGTGTTCACAAATGAAGGCTATATGACCGTGTTATTTAACTCTAAGTAATGGTTTTTTTTTAGAGTTGGAAAGGACTTTTTATCTTCCAAGTTTTTCTAGAAACTTGATTTCAGTTTCAAGATTATTTTTTTTGGATATTCCGTTAAGTTTTCAGAAATTTTCAGATTATTTTATAAATTTGATTGTGTTGGAAATGGTATTTCGTCTGATAGTCTTTATTGCATTAATTTACAAAACAATGCCATTTATAGTTCAATGCATGTTCACACTGCATTACAAAATGTGTTATTAATGAGCATCCCTCTAAGTTATGGCACTAGAGATTAGAACATATTTTCATAAAAAGAATTAATAGATTAGTAAATGATAAGATACTTAGTACTCTTGATTTTACTGATTTTGGACTTATATGGATTGCATTAAAGGAAAACAAACCAACAAGTCAAAAGAAAGGAGTCAGTAGGAGTTAAAACATATTAGAAATCATTCATACTAATATATGTAGTCTATAAACATAGACTCACATGGTAAGAAATACGTCATCTTTTTTATATATAATTACTCATGATACATATATATTTACTTGCTTAATAACAAAAAATAAAGCATGACATGCCTTTAAGATTGTTAAGACTGAAGTAGAGAAATAATAAACGAAACAAATTAAGATTGTGAGATCAAATAAAGGTATAAAATATTATGAAAGATATATAAATGATAGACAAACACCTGGTTCGCTTGCAAATTTTTTTCAAGAGAATGAAACAGTTGCCTAATACACTATGTCTGGTTCACTAGATTAGAATGGTGTAGAAGAAAGAAGAAACCAAATATTATTGAACATGGTACAAAGTACGCTTGACAACTTTAATCTACCTGAGTCCTTGTAGATTGAAGCATTAAAGACAACAATTTACATATTATATCGAGTTCCAACCAAGGTTGTTCCAGAAATGCCATTTAAGTTATTGAAAGGTTGGAAATCAAGTTTGCGACATGTGTGTGTTTAGGGATGCCCATCTGAAGTAGGAATTTATAATCCATAAGAAAAGAAGTCAGACACAAGGACAATTAGTGGGTGTTTCGTTACATATGTTAAAAGGTATAAAAGTATAGATTTTACTGTCCATCTCATAGTACTAGGATTGTGAAATCAAGAAATGCAAAGTTTTCTGAAAATGACTTGATGAGTAAGAGCAATCAATTCAAGAACATAGTTTTTAAGAAAGATCATTCAGAATCACAACCTTCCACATCAAGTTATTTATTGGTTATTGTTAACAACATTGTTCAAGTGTACAAAATAGGGTTTTAAGACTAATTGTTGAAGTTCAACAAGCTGATAACAACATTTCAGTAGATCAGGTAGTTCAAGCATTACTAAGAATTTCTGAATAACCAGTTAAACCAAATACTTCTTAAGAAGATGATGGTACAATATTGAGAAGATCTACTAGAATAAAGAGATCAACAATTCATAATGATTATGTTATGTATATATAAGAATATATCTGACTATAACATTGGAGCAAAAAATAATCATGAATTTTTTTTACAGGCCATAAGTTGCAAAGAATCAAAATTCTTATATAACGCCATAAAGGAAGAGATGAATTCTATAAAGAGTAACAAAGTCTAAGATCTTGTTGAGTTACCTAATAATATAAGATTCATTAAATGTAAATGAGTCTTTAAGACAAAGATAGACTCATTAGGCAAAATTGAAAAATATAAAGCAAGATTCATTGCTAAGGGATTCATTCAAAATGAAGGAACTAATTACAAAGAGACTTTCTCCCTTATATCTAAGAAAGATTCTCTACGTATTATTTTGGTATTATAAGCATATTTTGACTTAGAAATGCATCGAATGAATGTGAAAATCATATTTCTCAATAGAGATTTAGAGAAGGAGGTTTACATGAAACAACATGAAGGATTCTCCTTTAGTGATGATGAGTATCTGGTTTGCAAGCTCAAGAAATCCATATATGATTTAAAACAAGCATCCCAACAATGATATTTTAAATTCCATGATGTAATTTATTTATTTGGACTTAAAGAAAACATCATGATCAATGCATATACCAGAAAAATCAGTGGGAGTAAGAATTTTTTTTTCTTGTTTTATAAATGGATGATATTCTACTTACGACCAATGATAAAGGTTGTTACATGAGGTGAAACAATTTCTTTATAAGAGCTTTGACATGAAGGATTTAGGTGAGGCATTTTATGTCATTGACATTAAGATAAATAAAGACAGATTTAAAGGCATTTTAGGTTTGTCTCGAAAAACCTATATCAATAAAGTTGTAAAGAGATTTTAGATGAAAGATTGTTTACCAAGTGTTGCTTTGATTGTGAAGGGTGATAAATTTAATTTGAATCAATGCCCGAAAAATAATCTTGAAAGGGAACAAATGAAAAACATTCCATGTGTTTTTGTTGTAGGAAGCCTAATGTACACTCAGATCTGTACAAGGCCTAACATTACAATTGTTGTGGGAATGTTAGGACAATATCAGAGTGATCCAAGTATAAACCACTGGAGAGTTGTATGGAAAGTAATGAGATACCTTCAAAGGATCAAACACTACATACTTACGTATAGATATACAAACAATCTAAAAGTAATTGGCTAATCAGATTCAGACTTTGTTGTTTGTGTTGATTCATGAAAATCAACATCAGGATCTAATCTAAATGTAAATTATTTTAAAAACATGTTTAGATCTATCAAGTCTAACACAATCTATTTCCATTTGATTATTATCAGAAGAAATTAGTGTGTGTGGTGCATGTATATGTGTATGTGAAAATATGATATTTTTTAGTATTTGTTTAGTAATGTGGTGTAAGATATATTTAAAAGTGATTTTTAATTGAAATATTTTAAATTAATATATATATATATATATTAATTTAATATTGTTTTAAAAAAAAACCTTGTAAAGAAGTTTGAAAAGGAAAAGTTCATACAGTGCCACGTAAACTCTTTCTCAATGATTATCTTTCATGGTCTGAAACGAGGTTGCCGAGAGTGCATTAATTTACAATTCAGACATTTTCAGAATAAAAAGAAGAAGATTTGGATAGCCTCTCGACGTCCACGTTAGCTTAGAGTTTTTGTTTTTAAGAATGTGAGGCTAGAGATTTTCTTGTACTAGAATTTGATGATGAATAGATGACAATTCAAAAATAAAAAACCTGGAGATTTGTACACTTTCTTCTGCATCCCACATGTGTTTTCTTGAGTTCATAATAATAATAATAATGACTACTGATTTTGACATATGCAAGGAATCCAACTGTCGTTTTTAGAACCATGATGCATGCAGCATTTAGATGCTTTTGCTAATGTGGTTGCGGGTGAGGTTCACC
>Ga0307516_10007402_pt1 | contig 12632 bp, 16 predicted proteins | sample 19_EM_MG_FD_203310 | JGI IMG/M metagenome (GOLD analysis project Ga0307516, IMG submission 203310) | Populus trichocarpa ectomycorrhiza microbial communities from riparian zone in the Pacific Northwest, United States - 19_EM | ecosystem: Host-associated > Plants > Roots > Unclassified | place...
AACTCACAAAAAAAAAAAAAACAAAAAAAACAAAAAAAAAAACCCACCCCCCCCCATTTCGCCCCCCCCCCCCCCCCCCCCCGATAAGTCCTGGGCCAGCAAAGCTGTAGCCAGCTGAAAAAAAAAGGCTCACAGAGGGGACTTTTTCTTCCTCCGTCATGAGCGCGACCGATCATTTCGTAAGACCCGTTCAATAGCGCAAGCAAATAGTTCGTGAGTGCATGGGTGGTGCACTGGCGCCACCGCCGTTGCCGCTGCCGCCGTACAGTAGCCGTCTCTCCTCACGCGATTCATGATTCGGCGGAGTCCTTTTCATCGTGGGGGTCCCGGCACTCGTAATCCTCCCCGCTCAGCAGGGGCGACGGTAGTTCGAGTGGCGATGGGCGGTCAACATTGATGAGCGGCTCGAGTACTCGTTCGGCACTCGGTTGCGGCTTAAGAAAGAAAGAATTATCGGCGGGTGGAGTTGGGTATGAGCCTGGCGGCCGTGGTAGAAATGGTTGCGATTGCGATTGCGGGTGTTGTAGTTGTAGGTGTAGTTGTGGTGGAGGATGCGGAGGAGGTGGGGGTAGTGGTAGTAACTGCGTCTGCGCCATCGACAGAGCCTGAATTTGTGTCTCCTCGGGTGGAGGAGGAGGAGGGGGGGGAGGGGGAGGGGGAGGGGGAGGAGGTGGTGGTGGTGGTAGTGGCGGCGGAGGTAATTGCCTTCGGAGGGTTGGGGTTCGTGGGGCGGTTTCGATGTACGAGCGTCCCTCGGCTGTCGTGACCAATCTGACGTTGCTGCTGATGGGTGGTGCGACTATCCTCCGTACCCTCCCAGCAACGCTCTTCCCACCGGTTTCCGTCTCGTAGATCCTGACCCTCGGGCACGGGAAGGTTGGCTCAAGGTCAACGGAGGGTGCGTGTTTTCGCTTTCGTTTCCGCTTGGCCGAGTTCGTCCCAATCTTACTCGGGTCGACCACAATGTCGTCGTAAATCATATCCTGTTGGCTCGAGATGGCATTGTTCCAGAGCAATTCCGTCTCGATGGTTTCCCCCCCTTCGTAGACCCCGTCTTCCTCCTCGATGCGAAACCTCGCTTTCGTGGCCTCGTCGATCCGGTACGGTATCTCCCAGATGCTTCGCTCCTCTTCCAGGGTCGGCAGGAAGAGCCGCTTTACCTTGGCCTCGACCGATGCAAGCATCTCTGGTACGCCGCACGGAAGCTTGTAGTAGCCCCCTCCGTCGAACATCCCGAACCAAGTCAGATCACAGGTCCCACTCCTCTCGTCGATCCAGCAGAGCAGCTCCGCGGGAACCACCCACTGGACGCAATCCATGTTGCGCCAGAACCTTGCCCGCCAGGTCTCCTTGATGTCGAATGGAACGCATCGGTTGGGATAGCTGTTGAGAAAGCTCTCGTATGCTCGACAGAGGGCATATTTGGACGATGGATGGAGGCCGATGAAGATGATGTCGTCCTCGAAGTTGATGTGGAGGACGGCGCCTTTGACTTCGGGGATAACGGAGCACTTGTCGTAGAGGGAGCGCGGCAATCGTATCGGTGGCGTTAGGATGAGGTGCGATGCTGGCGCCGAAAGGAGTGCCGAGAGATATTCGTAAGGATCGGGTGTTTGAAACGAGGCGAAAAGAGCAACGACGTAGGGCGGTGCCGGGTGGGCGGGGACGATGTCCACCGGACCGTCCATTGAAGCGACGGACCGGAAGGGGTTTTAAAGGTTTTTTTTTTCTAAGTTCGAGGGTGGGGGTGGTGTGTGGATATAGGAGGTGGGAGGTAGGGGGGGGGGTCGGGGGGGGGGGGGGGAGGTTGGATTTTGGTGGTGGTGGTAATAGGCGGAGGTGGTCGTAGTATTGATGGTAATAGTAGTAGTAGTGGTGGTGGTTGTGGTGGTAGGCAGTAGAGATAGGTGGTGGGTTAGTGGTTGGCGTGCGAGGTGACGTTGAGGGGGTGGATGGAAGGTGTTGGATTTGATGCGGGTGCGGCGACGGGGGGGGGTGTTATCCACAGCTTCGGGAATGCGTTTCGATTGGCGGACGACTAATCGGAGGAGGCGGATGAGGAGGAGACCGAAATAGAGGCGGACGAGGAGGAGACGGAGACGGACGGAGAAGGGAGGGACCCCGACGACAACGGCGAAGTCGATGACGGCGAAGTCGAAGCTGGCGGGGACATTTTTTTTTTCCTCGCAGCGACGGCGGGCGGCCGGGATTTTGCGGTCTTCCGATCGACTCTTTGTATTCTGAGTATTAGATTATTATTTTTGATTTTTGATTTTTTTTGATTTTTTTTCCTCCTCCTCCTATTTGCGGCGATGCTGAGCGAGTGTATGTCGTTGTGGATTTTGTGGGAGTAAAGTTGTAGGGTTGGGTTGGAGAGTGTGTAGAGTGCGGTTGTTGCTACGTTACGTTGTTGGTTTCTTCCGTTGGATTGATTCGGCCAATGCTGCCGATATTAGGGGGGGGGGGGGGGAGGAGAGTGGTAAGGAACGCAAAGCAGCAGCAGAGATTTCGGACTCGAGAATGTGATACTCTTTCTTTCACTTTTTTTTCCTTTTCTCTCTTCCGGCGAGGAGAGAAGCGACGGGGGAGAGACAGACGGTGCTTGCCGGCGGTGCCTGGCGACGATGGGACGGGACAAGAGAAAAAAGATTCTCGGCAGTAAAGGGGTGGAGAGGGAGGGGGGCGGGGGGGAGGGGGGAGGGAGAGCGGAGAGTGCGAGTGAGGTTCGAGCTCTTGGGCGAGGACGTTCGTCGGAAGGGTCGATTGATCTGATCTGATCTGATTACAGAGCGGGTGCTGATTGATTGCTGGCTGCTGGTTGCTGGTTGCTGTTCGAGCGACACGGAACGAGTCGAGAGCGAGGCCGGTTTGCTTGGCGCCGAGCGCCGTCTCGGAGACATGGGCGGTATTCTGCATACGGCGTGGCTGCTGGCGTCCTGTTTGCGGCGCCACCGGCGTGGGGCGAGGCGGCCAACAAGCTCGGGGCGCGACTCGACGCCGCCGGCTTGGCTCCGCATCCATCCGTCAGCCTGCTTCAGCCTGCTTCAGCCTCGGAGAGCGCGAGGAGGCGGCCGGCTGGCTGTTCTCGGCTGTCGAGGCCAGCTCTAAGCGCGCGCGCGCGCGTCTGAGCGGGGGCTGGGTCCGAGCTCGCGACCGCCGATCCGGCCGATCCGGCTTCCGACGGTGGGCCCGCACGACGCCGTCCCGACGCAGTCGTCCGCCCATTGATCCTCGGGCGCCGGCCAATCGCACGCACCGACCACGCCCGCCCCGAGCCCGCTCGGCGCCGAAGCAAGCCAGTCCTCCGCCGCCACGGCAAGCACCAAGCCTCCCCGCCGAGCCCGCGCCCCGCGCCCCGCGCCCCGCGCCCCGCACCCAATGCCGTCTCCGCGCCCTCGATCCCCGTCCGCGTCCAAGCTGGTCCCACAGCCCCCCCAATCTTCCGTGGCCACACGCGTTCGCAGAGGACAGGAGCAGCGCTGCTAGCTCCGTTCGGGAAAATTCCCCACGATGGGCGGGTGGATGGACGCTAGCCATAGTTGCGCAGCTACTAGCACACACACATGCCGGATGGCTGGGTGGAGAAGACCACCACCACCAGCAGCAGCAGCAGCAGCAAACTCTCCGATCCGAAATCGGAATCGAATCGATCTCGCGCGTTCCATCTACTTAGAGTAGATAGATATCGCCAGTTATACTCTAGATACATATGTGCCCCACCCCCCGCAGACCCGCATCTAGCATCCACCGTCCGTCCCCGACTGGCCAACCCGCTAACCCACTCGACTCCATGTATGTACGTCCCACTCCACCACAAAAAACCACTCAGGACGGACGACGGGCTGTTCTGAATGCCTCCACTTGCGGCCCGCCCGACAGACACGTGCGCGGACGCTCCCCCGCCATCGGAGGATAGGCTCGTACATACATACATAAGCATGTACATACTCCAGATATCTAGTCCCCCGCACACGCGTCCGTCCAGCTCCGTCCCGTCCCGTCCCGTCCCGTCCCCATCCTTCGCGCGCAGGGCGCTGCCCCTTCCCAGTGTGAACGCTGTGCTGTGTGCTCATCACTGCGCGCGTGTCGCCTGTGACGTGTGGCGCTACAGCGCGTCAATTGGCTGTGCGCGGGCCCCTTCCTCCCGATGGGCGACGGGACCGCAGGCCGCAGACAGTCGGGAGCTCCCCCATCTGTGCCGAGACCGCAGTCTACACGCGATCTCAAGCCCCTAATCGCACGTGCGCGGGCCCGTACACGTACGGCGCCTTGGGCTGCCGTGCGGGACGGACGTCGCTCGCCTGGACTCGCCCGTCCGGATGCGCGTCTCGTCCGTCGTTTGCCAACATACTCGGCCCAGTAACACACGACATCACTCGATCTTCCCAGCAATAACAAACTCGTAACCTTTGCCAGCAACATTCGCGACGGCCTGCGCAGACTGCACGCGAACTCAAATCGATGAATCGGTCAATTCTTCGGCAGCAACATCCCTCCCGCCGCCTGGGCCACACACCTGCCACAGTGCTTCGATACGATAATAATACACACTACTAGGTAGATCTCCCCTATGCCCTATGTCCCCCTTCGCTCGCGTTGGCCGCCCTCCTGCGGTTCCATCCCCAAACCCCCAGGTGCTGCCCGGAACCCGAGGAGGAAAAAAAGAAAGAAGCAAAATGAAACCCTTTGGCAAAGGAAACAAAGAAAGAAGAAGGGAAGAAAAAAAAAGTGCCCAAACCCATCAGAAAAGAAGTAAATAAAAAACTGCGCAAGAAGTGAATGGCGATCACAAGAAAGAAAGAAAAAGAGGCCAAGCTATCTACAGGAAAAGACAACCCGGTCAGGACTAGAAGGAAACAAACAGTTAAGCGCCAAATATGGAATCATTAATATGAAGACGCGTTAAAAGGCAATGAAAAAGAAGAGAAAAAAAAACTGCCCGTAGCCTGGAAACGTCACAGGCATAGGAGATGAATAGCAAGAAAGTGAATTGGTGCGGTTCTCATCGGTTCTCCGGGAAGAAGAGAGAGAAAGAAAAAAAGAACAGGCGGAATGACAACTTCCTATCTTGCCTAGTTACAATGCTACTTCCTCTATCCCTCCGAACCCGGTCCCCATGCAGATTAATTGATTACACTATATCCTCCGTAAACTTTGAAGCTCGCGATCCATCGTGTGACGGTAATGACCGACCGAGTCCATCTCTGCCAGCACTCCCACCGAGTTGCGGTCGCATCATATAGTCGGGCGGCCTGGATAACGATGGCACAGGTGACAATTCCCGAGGGACGTCGTCCAGTTGTTCGCCCTCGTCTCGCTCTTCCTGTATCTTGACCGGAGGAGGAAACGCTGCAGCGGCGCCACCCACGGGACTCGTAGGAGATGCCGCGAGTGGTGTCGTTGAACTTGCAACGGTGGGCGACACGGATTCCACAGTGTAGCCGGAGAACCTGGAAGGCATGGGATCCGTAGATAATGTTGGAGTCAGTGGGCTCTTGGTGCCATCGTCGTCCTGTGAGAATGGCCGTTGGCCTTCCATCGACGGCTGGGCTTCTTCTACGGCCCCTGATCCACCGGGCCGCGGCCCACCGATGACGGGCGGTAGCTTGCGTCCGGTTCCAGCGATTCTGTAGAAGCCGCGCTCTTCTGTTTCCGGCTCGCACACGGCGTCTTGAGCTGGTCGACGTATACCGAAGAGGCTGGCGGCGGCAGCAAGCGGCGCCACGTTTGTCCGTTCCGACATGTCCCTTGATCCAGGGGGGAGTGGACCACCGTACCCGGCTTCGTCGCGAGCTTGTATTGCGCGATTCCGCTTGTGCCGCTTGATCGCAAACAGCAAAGCCACCAAAATCAGCGCGAATCCCGCAAGACCTCCCAGGATCCCCCCGACCAGTACAGGGACAACGGGCCCCTCGCCGGACGCCGCACCGGTAGGTGACGCAGTGATCGTGGATCCATTGACACTGGCCGTGTTCCCAGGGCCAGCTCCAGCACCCCCATCAGTCGCCAGCACAATCGTAGACGGCGACAATTGGGACGAAGTGGTTCTGGTCGAGGCTCTGGTCGAGGCTCTGGTCGAGGCTCTGGTCGAGGTTCTGGTCGAGGCTCTGGTCGAGGTTCTAGTGGACGTCGCCGAGCCTGACAAAAGAGACGGGCGGCTGGATGTCGGGAAGGCGCCACCAAACGTCGGAACGGGTGTCGGCGAAGCAATTACGATTACTGTTCCATTAGAGGTGGTGGTGGAAAGGCTCCATGAAGTGCTGATGCTGACAGTCGAGTTCTGCACCGGAATGATGGGCGTGGAGATGAAAGAAGTGATGGTTGGCAGAGAGGGCGCGGCTGTCGCGGAGAAGCTGCCACTTCTGCTGCTGATACCACTGGCTCCAGTGAAAGTGCTAAAACCGCTACTATTGACGAAGTTGCTCCCCACCTCACTCGGGCTCACGCCGACGCTGCTTGGACGAGGGTTCACGCTCGCACCGAAGAATGGGGTCGACAGCAAAGCGGGCTGCGAATCAGCAGGCGAGGGTGGCGGAGTAGAACTCAAGACAATCTGACTTCCACTTGAAGATCCTACGGGAAAGGTATTAATCGCAGTAACTGTATGTGTGATTGTAGCCGGCGTCGCAATGGATGATGCGGTTGGTTGGCCTCGGAACGGCGCTTCCTCGCTGGATGATGATGAGTCTTGTTTTAGTGAAGGGGTAAGTGGGCTCTCAGGCGTATCCTGTCGTCTGTGCAGGTGTCTATGCCGCAATCGCAACCTAGCGTTCTGCACCTGTCCCGTGATCCGGATCCGCGGAGGTCTAACGGGCCCCCGATCCTCCTTCCCGCTCCACACCATATTTCCGCCCAAATCCTCGTCATCGTCTGCTTTCTTCCCAGACTTAACACTACTCCCGCCGCCTCCTCCGCTTCCCCCACCCCCTCCGCCGCCTTCGTCCCTCGTAGATGTCTCTGGCTTCTCCATGGTTCCACTTATCCGAGGCAGCCAGCGCTACCGGAAGAGACAGGTCCAAGCAAGACCTGTTCGAAGCCGAGTTGTAGGACGGATTGAACGAAGCGAGACGTCCGGAAACCACCACTCGAACCGACCCTAACGTGGAAAAGATTGCTGCAGTATGTTGCCAGTGTAGATGCTTCCCAATTGAGACCTATCTCCCTCCCTCCGCCCCTCTCTCTCCTTCTTGCCCTCCTCGGTTATCGGCGAGGCCAGTCGCACTTTGGTACAAAAAAATCAAGCACTTGGAAACCCAAAAATCCGGAGTCGCGAATTCCGCTGGGGAAATTCTTGGATTTGGACGCCGAAAAAGAGCGATTGGCGAACGAGCGATTCGGAGGGGCGGTGGAGGAAAGAAGGACGGTGGGGTGTTCTGTTGCTGCTGTTGTGTCGAAGCCTAGGTGCGGGCTTGGTCGCGGGGAGCGCAGAATCCGGATCAACGGTTTACAGGCTGTAGTTATTGTCGAACTGGTGTCGTTTGAAGGAGTGGGATGCTGGAAATCTAGCAGATGGAGCTGAAGGGAGCCGGGCAATGTTGTGCAAAGGTTAGCAGAAACTCTTGTTCGGGGGACGGGCGGACGGGGTTGCCGGTTCGGTATTTCTTCTCTTCCTTCTCGTCGTGTCGTCGCGCATCGTGTTTCCTCGTCCTGCGTCATCGCCCGACAGAAAGGGAAGAGGCGCAAGCAACCAACCCAGCAACCCAGCAGCGCCACGGAACAACGAGTGGTGGAGGACACGCAGGTGGACTTACCGATGGGGTGATGCATGAATGAACGATGCGAGTAGATTGGGAACTTGGGCTGGGGGCGTTGAACTAGACACACAATCGGAAAGAATGACTGAAGCCCGAGCGCGGAACGATGAGGTTGGAGGTGTTGATTATTATTGTAAGTAAGTGTAAGTATCGTCTCGGTCCGGTCGGTGGTGTTTTCGCTCCTTCTATCCCAGACGAACCGGAAACCCCGTGGAAGAAGCGCGTGCGGGAGAGCGAGACGCGAACGAACGGAAGAGGGGGGGGAGGGGGAGAAGGAGGGGGGATAAAGAGGGGAGGGAGAGAACGAGAGTGATGCGGGACCGATTCGCGGAAGAGCGGCGTCGCGAGCAGAGAACGGCAACAGGAGGCGGAGAGGAGGAGAGGAGAGGAACAGCCGTTGGGGGTTCAATCAAACGACAGGCAGGGACTGGCTGGCTGGGGGGGGCGGCGTGGTTCGTTGATGCAATCTGGGTCCAGTCGATGCGGTGGTAGTGCTGAATTAAATTATGCGCCAAATAGGCAAGCGGCGAGTTGGATGCTTCCGTTTCCTGGGATCGGAAGAAGCAGCAGCGGCGGATTCAGCAGTAATCCGGCAGAGCAAACACACGCACACACGATGTAATAACGGAAGGGAGGCAATTGCAGGCGGCAGGCAGGCGGCCGTCAATTAAGATAGGCAGGTCGGGGGGGGGTGAAGCAGCGGGGCGGACAGACAGACGGACAGGAGGACGGACGACGAGTATGTATGCGAGTATGCGAATATGTGCGTGCGCAGGCTGGGTAGATTAGGTGTCGGTAATCTCGCGCTGCACATTCATTCATTCATTCATCCATTCATCCATTCATCCATCCACTCATCCACTCATTCCGCTCGGGGGGCCAATGGCTGGGTTGCGAGGATTGCGAGCAGTGCTATCGCCGTTCGGTGAAGGGAGGAGAGGGGACGCCAGATGAGTGGTGGACCGGGGGGGTTATTGCAGGAGCTGGAGATTTGCTGAGAACGAGTTCACGGGTTCGCGTCGTGCGAGAGCAGTCCCACTCGCCGACGATCGCGACGCCGGCCGGTGGCAGTGGCAGTGGCAGTGGCGGAGGTGACGGCCGGGGGGGGGGGGGGGACTGTCGACTATGTATTGGCCGCGGCGGGAGCGAGCGGAAGTGGACGGGCTGTGGCAGGCTGAGCGGCCGACGACTGGCTGGCTGCCATCCCGACGGACCGGCCGGGGCAAAAACGCGGTTCTCGAACGGGCTGGCCACGGGGCAACGTACGTCCTGCCCAAGTGCCACGGCGTGGAACTCGCTGCCACGCGGTCGGACATGTCCGCAGAACACAGAACACCTACGCACGATGCATGTCATGGTGCACGTTGTCTGCTACATATGTAGACATCCAGATATCTACATAGCCATGTACTCTGCATAGATGACTAGCTGCTAAACAGCCTCCTGGGTCCGGACGAGGCCCAATCGCCACGGGCTTCGGTGCCGTCTCCTCGCCCATCTCGATTCTCTCCATCCCGCTGCAGCGATTTCCTCGTGAACCACGCGGATTTATTTTTAGCCCGTCACGCCAGCACCAAACCGTACCATAGATAGAGTATCTACATCGAGTATACACATATCTACATACAGCCTAGAGTACATAGAGTAACTCTGTACCAATTTATAGACTGGAGATGTATATACCCGGTATCGAGCCCGGCAGGCGTTGTCTGGCCGCCGTCCGTATCGCCGCAAGGGCAATCGAGATCGCCTCCGCGCAGCGCGATGGAAATCGGCAGGAGGAGGGAAGCCCGCACCGCGCTGTTCCTCGCGAGTACTAACTATGTATGTACACTGCATACATACTAACTGCATACATATGTGCATAGTTGGCACTCTATAATCCCACTCCGCTGCGCTGCAACCGTCCCCGCTCCATCTCATTCGCCGCCCCGGGTATTGTGCCCCCGTGTGTGCATGACGGCCACAGGACTTCGCTCGCCATGGCCACGCCGTTGTCGCTGTTTGGCTGTGCGGCGTTTCCGGCGACGTCCTCGATACTGCTGGGCACTGGGCAGTGGGGCCCGCGCATGGCCCACGACATCTATCTCCTTGCCCGCGCCCTACTGGTGGCAGCCGTGGAGAATCTCCGCCTCTCCGAGAGCACATGGGACGATGCGTCCTCGGTCGACAGGCAACGCATGTGCCTGGACTGCAGCTGCAGAGAGAAAAAGAAAGAAAAGAAAAGAAAAGAAAGGGAAAGGGGAAAAGGAAAGAAGAAAGAGAGGCCCGAGTTTCACCGACAGCGGGACTGATATCTGTGGACGTCTTACATGTATGTATGCCGGAATCCGCAACGGTGTCGTCGCTCTGTATATCATAGGCCAATCTTCCTTTCCCTTCCCCCCCGTCGGTCCATCTGCCGACCAACGGCGCCGGCTGCGCTCGCGTGTCTTATGCCATCGTGGCCGATGGCCTTCGCTCGGAGATGGAACCTGTTCGAACGTGTCTGCCACAACTATGTACATACTAGTACGCATCGATGTATCCGGGGGGGAGCAGTGTGCAATGTATGTACTCTAGATGTGTGTGCATCCATCGAGCTAATCGTCCGCTGGAATCCTATCTATCCGTTCTATCCTGGAACCAGACCTGCGGAACCACCGTGCATCCAGGCCTCCCCTCCCCCCTCCCCCCGAGGAGACCGGAAGCGGACCGACCGGAACCACGACGGAAGGCTGCTGCGCTTTCCCACCCCGTCCGTCCCCGTCCGTCCCCCAAGCGCACACGGGGGATTCAAATCCCCCCGTCCACCTACCGGTATGAACAGCTATGTACCGGCCGTGTGCTCGTCCGTTGCGTCCCACCGTCCAGCGATCACACCACTGTGCGCCAAAAACCCCTTCGGTTTATTTGCAAAGGATAAAAGTGCCTTTTCAGCTATATATTTGTTCCCCGCGACCAATGGCTGTGGGGGCGCTTAGAACACAGTTCGAGTCTCGAAGTGCCCGCGGCCTGCTTCCGATTCCATCGCTGGGCCGGACTTACAGTGCGCCTACATACATACACGCTGCCCTTCCGCTGCCTTCCTTCGCTCCTTCTTCTGTCCGCTCGTTCTCTCCTTCGCGCCGCGCTCCTGTCCGCCGTGCACGTGTGCGCTCTCCCGGCTGCTGCGGATGCCAGTATGTGGTCTTCCCGAAATTCGATCGCGAAATAAAGGGCAGTCGACAACTCGACTCGCTGTCGACTCTTGCCGCCGTTGGGTAAGCCGTCGGCTACGAATGGAAGGGGTTGGATAGATCACGAGTGCGGTGCTGCCTTACGCCTCACACAACAGAGTATGATACTCGCAATCTTCTGCGACCTGCAATCCCCCATTCGCCACGCACACATACATACATAATACATACCCGCTTTGTCCGTCCACGCAGCACCGTGTGCTGATTTTCCAGCGTCGCGAGTAACCGAGATCCCAGGTCTTTCTCGGGGGGGGGGCGAAATATGCACATCCGTGTGCGGGTTGGCCCACAGGTAATCACTCGCGAAATTCAAGCCCTAGCTGAAAACAGGATCAATCGAAAACGAAACTCTCTCTCTCCCAACCTCAAAAATGACTCGACTCTCTCTTCCCCGCCTCAAACCCAACCCCCCCCCCCCCCCCGACTGTTGTCCGCCAGCTGTGGCTTTTCTTTCTTTCTTTCCCCCTCCCGCCGGAGTACTGGCGGCGTGATCGGCCGTCGTATACGCACGCAGCGAGCCCAGTTACGAAACAACTGCCAGACCAGTTTTTCCTTCAGGAGGGGCTGCTTTCCGGCCGGGGCTCCCCTCGTCCAATACAGACCGTCCACCGATCCTTGTGGCCACCACCTCCCCGTGCACCCCTCAATTTTGTTCTGTGGATTTGGACGGGGCGTGGAATAGCCTATCGCAGACGACGATGGGAGGGCTTTGGGCCAGGCGCCGGCCGGTTGACGGTGATGGGCCGCATGTGTGTGGTGTATGCATGAAGAACCCTATCGGCCCCATCGGCCCCATCGGCCCCATCGGCCTCATCGTCCGATGCGCACGCACTTGCAGCGGCGAATGTGCACAGATCGCCGCCAGTCGCCGTGGCCGCCTTGCATGTCCTCCCGGCCGAAGCTCGACGCCTGCCAGTGTGCTCCAACAGGTCACCTCACCGATCCCCGCGGCAGTCCTCGCACCCGGAGGCTCTGGCTCTGCACGGACCAGAGGTGTTTGCACGACCAGCGCCACGGACCGGGCCGGAAACCTTAAGCGCGCCTGGCGCCGATCCAGCGGCTGGACGGCTTCTGTCGCGGTGACGTCCCGGCCCCGCACTCCCCCCCGCCCACCCCTGTCCTGCTCCGATAAGCGTTGCTGCGTGCTTCTCGGCGGACCAATCGATGTTTGCTGTGTGCCTCTAGAGACAGTGCTGACGACGACGGTGACGATCGTCGTCCTTCCACCGTCTACCGATCCGATCCGACATGCGCAGTGCATACTTGCTAGCACACCGCCCAGTTGCATTCGAAAGCCCCCGTCACCGTCACCGTCACCGTCTCAGCCCTCGCCCTTGGCGGACATGCTTTGCTTCTTTTCCCCTTCCGGCAGTTGTGTTTGCGTGGGCCATACGGGCCTCTGCAGCGCCGAGATATTCGACAAGGACAGCTGCTAGTTGTGTGCCGGTGATTGCGCTGCGCTATTTTGCGCAGTGGCGACTCGGCGATGCGACTCGATGTCCCCGAAAAGATTGCAGGCAGGACGTTGCACCGTTCGAGCTCGAATCGGAGCCGCCGACCAGTTCCCCGCACGTGTTTGGCCGGCCGGTAAACGGCGGGAACAGGATACGTGTGGGGGGGGGGGGGGGGGCGGCGGGGCGCGGCCGGCGGCGGGGCGGGG
>Ga0307516_10007403_pt1 | contig 12631 bp, 11 predicted proteins | sample 19_EM_MG_FD_203310 | JGI IMG/M metagenome (GOLD analysis project Ga0307516, IMG submission 203310) | Populus trichocarpa ectomycorrhiza microbial communities from riparian zone in the Pacific Northwest, United States - 19_EM | ecosystem: Host-associated > Plants > Roots > Unclassified | place...
GCTCAACGTTGGATGGTTCGCAGCGCTCCCACTGGATCTTCGGTCGAGGGCATGGGTGAAGTGCAGTATGGATTATGCTGAAGCAGTGGTAAGATGGGAAATCCTCAAAGTTCATCTCGGGTGGGAACACCCTGGTGTACCGCCACTGTACATAATCAAGAACTCCTGATGCCGGATCCACCGCTGTGAGGTTGGACAATACGCGAAGGAAACACAGGACAGACATCTCCGCGAAACTCTCCAACCCTTGAGTAACCACCACTTTGCTACCAACGGTCGACATGCAACCGACAAGAATATTAAAGCAAGCGGAGACCAGTCCATGATCGTAGCGGGCCAGCACCGTCGTCGCAAGGAACTTTAGGGTCAACATGTGGGTATCCCTGTCCAATGATGTGTTGAACACCCATGAGATATATCGGAGGTCCAATTCGCATGTGTCCAACCCACGTTCATAAAGCTGAAACAATGGAAGAGCAAAGGAAAAGAATGCCCTGACCATTGTTCGCGTGAGGAGGAAGGCGTCGACGGCCAAACAAATTGATAGGAGAATCGGTGACAGGAGGGTGATTACGAGAAACGTGAAGATGCTCCCTGCCGAACGCTCAAGCCCCCTTAACTTATCCCACCATCTGGCAAATGCTCCAACACACCACCCAGAACCGCCGATTGCAGAGGAAGTTGAACGTACCACGGTCCGGATAAGGTCGGGGGTGCTATGCGCCATGGTCCGGGCAAGGTGGGGGGTGTCATAGGCCGTGGTCCGGACGGGGTATGGGTCGCGATGGGCCGCGAGGAGGTAGGCGTGACGGAGGACACGTGCACCAGGGGTTTGGTAGGGGCAGCTCGGGTAAGCTGCCCCCGCGAGAACGATGAAAGTGTAGAAGAGGGCACCAAACTGGGTGAAGGAAAGGACCACGGTTGCGACAGGCATGTTAATTTCCCCAAGGTAGAGAGAGAGTCCACAACAGAGCAGCGCAAGCGCAATCTGTAACACCTGGGATGATGACTCAATGATACGGTCGAAGTACCAAGTGATGAGGCCATCAAGCTTCCACTGTCGGTTCTGGCAACGTTCGATGACTGAGCCTCGAATGTCGGTGGAGGTTTATCGGGCCAACCATTGTTTCCTAAGCATCCCGAGAAAGACGGAAAGGAGCGAACTAGCGAGACTTGCGTAAAGCATGGCCAGGGCCTGGACGATCGTACGCGGGGGGCCGGACCAACGTGGGACCGTAGGAACGTCACCACCAAAAGTGGTGTTGTCCACCTTGTGGATGAGGACGCGGAGGAGAGCGGCCGCCTCATCGTTTGGGTCCGGCTGGAGCTGGGGTTGGACCTGGATGATAAATGCGGAAGTCACGGCGGAGAACAGACCAGCCTGTAAGCCTGGTTAGCGTATCCACGTGTAGATAACACAAAAAACCTACAAAAACCAGTGTGGTGTTCAGGTCTCCTTCGTAGTGCTTGATGAACCCCTGGTCGTATTCTTCTGCTTCACGGCGGTACATCTGGTAGAACCTGGCCCGGTAATCCTCCTGGGTTGGCGGCGTGGCCTGCTTCCAGCTGCGAAAGGGTCAAGCAACGCTCCCGAGCCACAACCCCGCCATTAGCTATCCATCGGCTTCGTACCACATGTCCCACTTTCGTTCCCCGATATCTCCTCAGGACTCCGGCCACTGTTGGAGGTCAGAGGGGTCTCACGTTGGCAGGCACGTAAAACCTACCCCAATCGAGAATCCTGAACAGAGGCATCCGGGTCACTTGAATTCTGGCGTCTTCTGGGCCGGGAGTTGAAAACTCAGTACTCAGTACTCAACGCTCAGCAAAGCGAACACTGTCACGCGACTTACCTTCTCCTTCTGTTCTTTCTGGGATGCGTGGGCGGTTCTTCTCCGGATAGATACACGGGCTCCTCGACCTCGTCTTCTCGACTATGGGCACGGATCAGAGAAAATGACGCCACGAAGCGACGAATATCTCACCTCTCCAACCTGATTTGCTCCAGGCCAGTCATGACCTTTGAGGATCGGTTTATATAACGGATAGATGGAGGCGAGATGGAATGGATGGGGCGAACACCCTCGAACGATGCGAGGCGAGGATTGGGAGGTTGGCGCCTTACGGAAGTTAGTAACGCGGGTGGATTTAGCGTGCCCAGGTCTCGCGGGCCATTTGGCAACCAGGAATCCCCTTGTGATCCGCTGGTCGTGGCAATGGCATGCGTCCCTTTGGCTCGTTACCCAAGGTTACCCCCCGCTCAAAAATACACCAACTTGTGCCCCAACGACCATATTTACTCGGGTACCAGCTCAACGTGCATCCTGGACTGTCGAAGCTTGAGGCTCGAACACACACTGCTTACTTTTGGGGGCGATACGCTGCGGGATCCTTCTGAATCGGCCATGTAGGGCTTCCGCTTTACCCCGCCGGCGCAACGTGGAATTCGCTGTGCTGCGAAGTTGTAACTCCTGCTATCGACTTCGACGTCTAAAGTGGTCACGCCGTGCTTATGGCAAACGTCTCCCGCAGGTAATCTCACAGTTTCTCCCAGCCCGGCCGTTCATGTCGAATTTTCCCCGAAACACCGGTTCTCTTTTTTATCATCACCCAGTGTCACCGAGCATACACGCGGAAGTTGAGTAGTTGAGAAGTGGCGAGATGTTCTCTGGGCTCGTCATCGATACCTCGACATTCATCTCACACTTGACCCTCGTGTCCGTTTGCCTTTTCGCACATGGAACTGGTCCAAAATCTCTGGAGTTTACCCTGTCGCTGAGTCCGCGTCCACCGTTGGGAACCTGCGCCACGCCGTCGTTCACAACGCAACCCTTCTCATACGGCATATGATCACGGGTCTCGCCACCATCCACTTCTTTGTACCCGAAGCACTGCTCCAGTCCAGGTTCGTCGAGTCCACCAGCAAACAACCCTTGTGACATATCGTGTCGTCGGCCAGGGGTCCTGTCTTTCTCCTGAACCCTTCCCCGGAAATGGGCTTTACGAGAATGGTTCTGGGGTCACCGGTTTCAGATGAGTCGTGGCCGTTGGCTGCTTTCCCGTGACGCTTCAACACTTCCCCAGAAAGAATGAAAGGGGTCTATTGGGCTAATACAGCGCTGCCCTGCCCATGCCTCTCCCGAGCCAAGTGAACAAGGAACTGTGTGACGGAGGGGAGACAGAGGGGGTACACACACAATGAATTACGGAGCTGGGGAACGAAGAGCAAGCGTTACAGACACACGGCTATGGACACGGGAGAGGGAGTGCACAACCAAATGTCGAGCGGGATTCTATGGAAATCCACTGGGGTGAGTAAATCAGAAGGGTCGGTCAATCTGGAAGGCGTACGGGTCAAGATCTCCAAAGCTTCCCCATCCACCTCCAACAATACCTCCTTGAGCTTTCCGTAATGCATTTTTCGTACTATGATATCTGATCCTGTAATATAAGCTGACACGTACTTTAGGAGGTATCTTGGCCCTCGATCCAACTGTCCTTGAACATAACCCAGTCGTTTGATAAGATCTTCACGGTGGCGCCCCATCCCGATTCCACTAAAGTCCTCCCTAATGGAGGCGCACATCTCAGCAAAGCCCGAGTCGTGGAGGGAATAACATTCCGACCAGACGAGAAGTAGGTATGACTGGAGGATTTCAACGTCCCCAAGCGCTCGAACCCCGCGAACAACATCCCCTTCGGTTCCCTTGCGTCGCCCAAGGTATGCACGCGGAAGGGGAGGTCGCTTGTTCAACCATACCCAAATCGTGATGGGAATACATGGTCGCAGGGAGTCAACGGATGCAACCTGCAACAGAGCATTAACGACACTCCGACCAACCACCTCTGTGTATGGGATTGCCAAGGCTGCCGCTGCCCACCGAGCAACTGCGCTTTCGTTGAAGCCCTGTGTGTCCCAAAGTACATAGGGCGACACAAGTACAATAACCCGGTCCAGAGAGTCAGGGCTCGCTTCATCAAACAGAGTGGTAACGAATGGCCCGATTGCCTTCCACATAAACGTTTCCGCCGGGTCAAATGGTATGATCCTTTCGCAGTCTGAGGCCATGGCAACGCCTAAGAACGCATCGGTCATCCTAGGATCCCCGGATTGCTCTTGCCGGACCGCATATGGAAAAAATGCAGCGGTGGCTTTGCGATAACGCCATGCTCGGTCCCGATTGTTATCCTGAGCCGCGTATTCAAGATCCCTTGTTATCAAGTTGAAAAGGGCCTCTAGTTGTGCACTGATCCTTGGTCAGAAAAGTGAATACCTGTCAAATACAGACACACCTCTCATCCGGTGTTGTGGGGTCCGGAACAGTATAACCGAGGTCAATTGTAATGATCGACATACAGTTGATGAGAATTGGGGTAGGGGGGAGGGGGTCCTGGGATAGGTGATGAAGGGCAAAACGGAGGATCCAACGGGGTACCTTCTGGCGGTGAAACGAGCCCAAGGTACGACGAAGGGCAAGTTTGGTGAGAGTGTGTGCGAGGGTGACTTGGTCACTGCCTAGAAGTCTGTAGTCTGCCCACTGAATCTTCGGTAAAGATGAATAGAATATGTTATGGATTGTAACGAGACCGTGGTCAGGGAGAAGACCCTCAAAGTGTATCTTGGGTGGGAAAGCCCTAGTGTACCGCTTGCGTGCGTCGCTGAGGACAGTCAATGTCGGATCCATGGATGCGAGGCGGGACAACGTGCGAAGGCAACACTGGGCAGACACCTCCGCAAGCTCCTCTGACCCTTGGGCGATCACCGCTTTGCCACTAACGACTGAAATACAACCGATGAGAATATCGGAGCAAGCTGAAACAAGGGCGGGGTCACAGTCGGCCAGTGTTTTTATCACTGCAAATAATTTCAGGGCTGAGAGGTGGACGGCCCTATCCAATGACATCTCGACTATCCATGAAATGCACCGTAGGTCCAATACAACCGCCTGTGGGTTCGATCCACGTGCACCACGAAGGCGATCGTACGTTCTACAAGCGGCGGCTGCAAAGATCCTGGCAATTGTCCGCATGAAGAAGACAGTATCGATGGCCAGATACATGAGCAGAAAAAACGGCATCACGGGGGTGGCCAGGAGGAAAACAGCGATGTGCATCACCGAAAACTCGAGTCCCATGAGGAAATTCCAATAATCAGTGAGCATGATAATAAACTGGGAGTTTTTGATGATAGAGGAGGGAACTGAACGGAGCGTGCTCAGGATCGGGGGGAGGTTATGGCGAATGTGACGGAGGATATGTGCACCGGGTGTTTGATATGGGCAGTTCACAGAAGCGGTGCCCGCAACGATGACGAAAGCGTAGAAGACAACACCAAACAAGGTGGCGCCAAGTACAACCGATGCGACGGTCATGTGAACGTCCCAAAGATATAGGGAAAGAGCACAACCAAGGAGCAAGAGCGCAAACTGGAGCATCAGCGACAACGATTCCATCACGTAGTCAAAGTACCAGGTGACGATGCCGTCGAGCTTCCGCTGCCGGTTTTGGCTGCGCTCAATGGCCGACCCTCGCACATCGATGGAGGCGTAGCGGTTCAGCCATTGCTTCCCAAGCATCGCGAGGAAGGCGGAAAAGAGTGAAGCGGCGAGGCTTGCGTAAAGGATGGCTTGAGCTTGGACGATCGTGTGAGGGGGACCGGACCATTGCGGGACCGTAGGAACCTTATCGCCGAAAGTCGTGTTGTCTATCTTGTAGATGAGGACGCGGAGGAGAGTGGCCGTCTCACTGTTCGGGTCCGGTTGGAGTTGGGGTTGGACCTGGATGATGAATGCGGAGGTCACGGCGGAGAACAGACCAGCCTGTATGCTGGGTCAGTAGATCTACGTGCGAGGAACATACGGAACCCACAAAGATTAGCGTGGTGTTCAGGTCCTCGTCATGCTTCTTAATGAAGTCTCGGTCGTATTCTTCCGCTTCGTGGCGGTACAAATCATAGAACTTGGTCCGGTAATCCTCCCCGGTTGACGGTAAGTCCTGTTCCTGACTGCGTGGGGTTGAGTGACGGTTTGAATCTGCGAGCCTGAGCTTACCTGTCTGTTGGCTGCTCACACTGTTCCCCACTTCCGTTTCCTGATTCCTTCCCGGTATCCTGGCTACGGTCGGGTATCAGAGGGAGCCAGCGTTAACAGTGAATGATGCTTTACCCCAATCCAAAGCTCTGGGTAGGTACATCCGAGTCACCTGAGTTTCCACGTTTTTTGGACCTGAAGTTCATTGAATGCTCAGCGAGGCGAGTGCTAACGTTGTGATGCGACACACCTTCTTCTTTTGTTCTTCCTGGGACTAGTGGACGACCCTTCTCCAGTCGGATACGCTGGCTCTTCGCCCTCGCCATCTCGGCTATAGCCGTGGATCAGAAAAAACGAAACCGCGAACCGTTTGGATGTCTCACCCCTCCACCTTGACCTCTTCCAGAATGGCCATAATGTTTGAGGGTAGCGGTTCGCTGGATGGATAGGGAACGGAAACAAGAGGCACGAGATGTGGTCAGTGTCCGTCATACTACAGACACCTTGATGGGCGCACGAGCGCTGGGTGTCACCGTCGTCAGGCACTCAGCGCTCCCGCCCGATACGAGCCCAGACCCCAAGCTCCAACGTTCGCGAGGCGAGCCCCATCTGGTCCTCATCTAGCACATAATCCCAGGCCTCGCGTCTACGTGTGTCCTCAAATCCCCGTATGTCTGAGGGGTTGTTCAAACCCACGCTCGTAGAGACACCGACAAACAACTTCCAATGCGACATCACGTCGGGCAAGGGATGAAGCTTTCTCCTAACCCGTCCTCATCCGGGGTTTTCTACTCACGCAAAGGCGGATCTAAGAAGTAATCAAAATGCATTGTTGAGTTCTTTCCAATAGCAGCACCCTCCGCCGGACCTCGTTATCCTGAAGTCCCACGGATACCTGTTCTGGTAGAGTCTACTCGGATAATCCTCTTGGGTTGGCGGCATGGCCTGCTCACAGCTGCGAAAGGGTCAAGCGACGCTCCGAAGCTACAACTCTGAACTTACCTGTCCGTCGGCTTCGTACCCCATTTCCCACTTCCGTTCTCCGATGTCTCCTCAGGATTCTGGCTACAGTTGGAGGTCAGAGGGGTCTAGCGTCGGCAGGCACGTAAAACAATTGGGAATCTTGAACAAAAGCATCCGAGTCACTTGAATTCTGGCGTCTTCTGGGCCTGGAGTTGACCGTTGAAAACCCAACGCTCGGCAAGGAGAACGCTGTCACGCGACTTACCTTCTCCTTCTGTTCTTTGTGGGATATGTGGGCAGTTCTTCTCCGGACAGATGCGCGGGCTCCTCGCCCTCGTCTTCTCGGCTATGGGCATGGATTAGAGAAAATGACGCCGCGAAGCGATGAATATCTCACCTCTCCAACCTGATCTACTCTAGGCCAGTCATGATGTTGGAGGATTGGTTTAATTCACTGAACGGATAAAGGATGGACACAGGGTGGAATAGATGGGGAGGCGAGGATTGGGGGAGGTTGGCGCGTTGACGAGGACAGATTTAGCGCGCTCTGGTCCGATACAAACTCGACAAGGTCAGGACGCGCGTTGAGTTGGTACCCTCATGCTACTGCCACAACCAGCGGATCACATGGGGATTCTTGGCTGCCGATGATTGACGATGGACCATCAAAACTTGAGCTTAAGCACGCACTGGCTACTTTTTAGGGCAACACGCCGCAGGATCGTTCGGTCTGGTAGGCCTTCCGCTTCACCCTGCAGGCACCGCCAATGTCTCAAGTGGTCGCGTTGTGCTTAGTGGTGCAGCGCCAGGAGATTTTGGGTTGAAGTACAGCTCGTTGCCGGGCGTGTGGAGGGGTACGGATAGGTCTTCGCTGGGGAGGTAACCCTCAGGAGGGTGGCCAGAGTCGTGTTTGGATAACTTGATTGCGGAGGCGGGGGTTGTTGGATACCCGGAAACTAGAATCAGAGTAGGATTAATGATCCGGTGGGGAGCGTAATGAGTCGGACGAGACGCACCAGCCTGGGAACAGCTGGCACTGCAGGTAAAATCCTCCTCTTCTAGATACAGCTCCGAAAATAGTATTGACTCGGCCCTGAGACGTCTACACGCAAAAGGTCTTCTCCGGCGGGTATGGACGATGGTTCCTGGGAATGTGGAACCGAGTGAGACCTTCGACTGAAAGAAAAACAATGTTCCACCACTCCTGACCTTTCGAGGGGCAACTTCAGGAAACGTCGAGAAGAGCCACGCCAGCGCCACGGCTCCACGTGCAGAGTACTCCACCGTTCGAGTGGCCACATCCCAAAATGCAGAGTCCAGCTGGCGCGGTGGTGGTACCGACTGTGGTGGAGGTGTTTGGACTTGAATGGTATGGAAGGGGATTATCGGGACAGCAACATATGAGGGTCGTAATGTCTTGGTCAAACTCGGGTCAAGGGTCGTGAAAGGGTTCGTAGTCGTAGGATCCATGAAATCGTAGTGCATTAGGGGAGCAAGGCATTTGAACTGGGAAGGCGTATGGCGTCACGGCCAAGGCGAGTTTCGCAGAGCATCGAAGAAAGTCTCATCTTCGGAGACTGGCGCCGGAGATGGAAGTCTCCGATCCAGCGTCGGATGTAAGCGAACCCCAGTCCGCGCTGGCTACAACGCCCTATCTCGCTACACCGATTTTGAATCCATGGATCCCAAAGCCCCACAATTGGGGGGTCGAGACAACGTCCTCTCCTCGCTAAACGTTGTCATCGAGACTTTAAACCTGGCGAAGGAAGTATCCAGCATCACACCAGCCAAGGCCGTTTTCGGTTCTGTCAGTCTTATCCTCACGATGATAAGAGTGGGTTTCCTTCTCCATCGCCCGTGTTAATGTGTTGCAGGTTAACAGAAAGCATGCAGGACTCGATGATCAACGAGCTGGACTACGTCGAACTTGGGCTCGCCTGCGCCGACGTCTGTACTGCCCTCGACCGGGGGTTGGGCGGGAAGCGGCTGGAAGAACTTAACGACTCCGTGCGTGAGGCAATCAACCAGTTGACGACGTGGGTTATACTACAACGATGCACAATTCGAATACTTCATTGACGGTGCTATCGATCACAGGACTGTGGCCGAGATCCAGAAGAAGATCGCCAAACAGAGCAAACGGAATGTAGTCTCCCGGCATCTCCACGCAAAGAATGATAAAGAGACGATCGCGACCTGGAGATCAGACCTCAACAGGATCCTTCTCGCCTTTAACGTGCGTTTTGTCCTCTCTGCATGGCAGCTGCTAACCTCTCACCCCCAGGCCGAACTCGCAATCAATATACACCTAGCCATTTCTGACATTCGCCAAGACGTGTCAAAGATTCGAGAGGAAATTGGTGGTCAAGTTCACTCAGTAAGTCACAATCAGCTCATGGACGGCAGGCGGATGCTTATAGCTATTTAGACACCCGCCAGGTCAGAGAACCACGACAGCGATTGCACCCACTATCTCACATTTTCACCTAGCATATCCGGAGAATTCCCACCCCCACCGCCCAGGGCCTGCTTTGGGCGAGACCATTTAATTGAGAGGATTGTTGGCTTGGCGGAAAGCCTGACTCCGATCGCACTCATCGGTGCTGGCGGGATTGGAAAGACATCCATCGCTCTGGCTGTCCTCCACAGCAGTCGCATCAAGCAGCGATTCGGCGATGACCGTCGATTCATCCGTTGCGACCAGTTCCCCGCCTCGCTTAGTCACTTCCTCAGCCGGCTTTCCAAGGTCATTGGTGCAGGCATTGAAAACCCTGAGGATTTGACTCCACTGCGTCCATTCCTATCCTCAAAGGAGATGCTCATTGTCCTTGATAATGCTGAATCTGTTCTTGACCCACAGGAAACAAGCTCTAAGGAGATTTATGCTGTAGTGGAGGAACTGAGTCAACTAGAGACTGTATGCCTCTGTGTCACATCCCGCATTTCTACCATCCCTCCTGACTGTGAGACTCTTGACATCCCAACATTGTCAAAGGAGCCTGCACATGATGCATTCTACCACATATACAGGAACAATGAACAGCCTGACCTGGTTGACAATGTCCTGGAGCAACTTGAATTCCACCCACTCTCAATCACCTTGCTTGCAACTGTTGCACATCACAACAAGTGGGACACCAACCGGCTAACCAGGGAGTGGGATGAACAGCAAACAGGGCTTCTTTGTACACAGCATAACAAGAGTCTTGCAGCTACCATTGAGCTCTCACTTGCCTCACCAATGTTCCAGGAGCTTGGACCTAATGCCCAAGGACTTCTTGGCATCATTGCTTTCTTTCCTCAAGGTGTTGATGAGAACAACCTTGCCTGGCTATTCCCCACTATCCCTGATAGTGCAAATATCCTTGACAAATTTTGTGTCCTTTCCCTTACATATCGAAGCAACAGATTTGTCACAATGCTGGCTCCACTACGAGATCACCTTTGTCCCAAAAATCCCAAGTTGTCTCCACTCCTCAGTCTGACCAAGGAACAATACTTCAACAGGTTGTCAGCTCAGGTCCACCCATGTGAGCCTGGCTTCAGAGAGACAAGATGGATTATGTCTGAGGATGTAAATGTTGAGCACCTGCTTGATGTGTTCACATCTTTTGATGCAAACTCAGACAGTGTCTGGCATGCTTGTGCTGGTTTAATGAGGCACCTCTATCGGCACAAACCACGGCTAACTGTGCTGGGGCCAAAGATAAAGGGGCTCCAAGATGACCATCATGCAAAGCCAGAATGCCTGTTACAGCTCTCACTGTTGTTTGACTCAGTTGGGAATTTTGCAGAGCGCAAACAGCTCCTCATTCATACCTTAAAACTCTGGAGGAAGTGGGGGAATAACTTCCAAGTGGCTCAAACATTGGTATCCCTATCTGATGCAAATAGGTCACTTGGCTTCTTCAAGGAAGGGATACAGCAGGTGAAAGAAGCTTTGAAAATTCATATTCAGCTCAATAGCAAACCTGGACAAGCAAATGCTTTGCAGAAGCTTGCTTTATTGTTGCTTGGTTACAGACAGTTTAACTCTGCAGAAAAAGCTGTATCCCAAGCAATTGATCTCCTCTCAGGTGGCAGCAATCAATTTGATGTCTGCCGGTGTTACCGTGTCCTTGGTGATATATGTTGTTTCAAGGGTAACACAGAGGTAGCTATTGGTCACTACAAGATGGCCCTTGGGATTGCATCTTCCTTCAACTGGCAATTTCAACAATTTTGGGTCCATTACTCCCTTGCAGTTCTGTTCTTTGGACAGGGCAGGTTTGATGATGCAAACACTCAGATTGAGCTTGCCAAGCCACATGTCATCAATGATGACACATACCTTCTGGGTCATGTAGTGAAGCTGCAGGCTTCATTTTGGTATTACCAAGGCAGGTTTGAAGAGGCAAAGTCTGAGGCCCTATATGCTATTAGTGTATTTGAGAAGCTTGGAGCAATGAAAGACATGGAAAAATGTAAGGAGATCCTCCAAAGAATTGGGTCCAGAACCAACTAGCCATAGCTTAAGTAAATTACCCAAAATAGTGGTTCTTCCTCCACTTATTAACTCCCAATTTTTAGCATGGGCAACTAAAATTTCTCGGTGTATGCCCCTCCACACTAACCAACACCAGTGAATACCCCCTTAGCCTTCCCAGTCCTAACATCTCCCATTACTACTGCTATCTCCATATCTCCCTTTTTTCTTCCTAAGGATACACACTCCTAGGCCAACCAACCCCCTGTGCCTGTGGACCATGCTATATTTGTCACCCTACCATAGTTTATCCACCAGTCTGTCTCCATGTCACCTGTCTCCATCCTGTGCTATATTTGTTTCACCCTTATATATCTCCCAGATTGAGTGTTACACCTAACAATGTGACAATGGTTGTTGACAAGTCATACCTTGATTCATAATCAGTGTTGAGTTTTAGTTTGGACATCTTGTATCTACTGTACTCAAGTTCCCAACCCAAGACTCAGGTTGAATAAACACAGGTCCTATACCCTACTCTCTGCTACTAACTCTACAACATCAACCAGTTAACCACAGGGGTATATAGTCAACAGATCTATATCACCAAACTTGGTCACCAAACCCACAAACCTCTCCAATTGTGTGAAAATGATTCAGAACCAGGTGTTATCTTTGTGATTGGTCCCAGCTGTTGCCTATATACTGGAAGGCATTAATGGTGGTCATCAAGGAGTAAGTGATGAGGATTTGATTGTGAGTGAAGTGAAAGTGGTTGGGGAGGAATTGGAAGTATATTTATATTTTCATCTACTGTATGAAAGGGCTTGCATTGTTCTTGATTCCATAATACTTTATGATCTTCTTGTCCTGGTGCTACAGGGAAGAACATGTTGAGGACCAGTGGAGCCAGAGGGTTCCCAGTTCTTGTGTGTTCTCTTCTGGTTGCAACTTCACCTTCTCCTGGTTCAAATGGTTGAAGAACTCATTGATGATTAAGCATCTAGCAAGCTGATCAGTGGTGAGGGTGAAGGGGGTAGATTTGTAATTTCCCCTAAAATATTGGACCTCTTTCTTCATCATTGTCCTGTCACAAAGCATATACATGGAAGTTGAACAGTTGGGAAGTGGTAAGATGTTCTCTGTGCTCATCATTGATACCCCAGCATTCATC
>Ga0307516_10007404_pt1 | contig 12630 bp, 17 predicted proteins | sample 19_EM_MG_FD_203310 | JGI IMG/M metagenome (GOLD analysis project Ga0307516, IMG submission 203310) | Populus trichocarpa ectomycorrhiza microbial communities from riparian zone in the Pacific Northwest, United States - 19_EM | ecosystem: Host-associated > Plants > Roots > Unclassified | place...
CACCAGATAGCGCAACCTATTCCTCCGCCCCCACCTCCGGTACCTCCTGCTCCTTCTCAGATATACCCGCAGCTTCAAGATATGATGAACCAACAAGTTGCACTCTCATCTCGGTCTCTCCGTTCCCCTCCTTTGAATCTCCTGGATGAGGACGATCCAGTTCTCGAACAAGCAGCTCCTGCGCCTGTCCACGCTCCGCCACGTCCCCCTAATCCAGAACTATTGCAACTTCATGTCCAGATTCATGACAAGCTGAGTTCGGAATTCGCTTCTCTCTCGCAAGCGATGGCATTGGACGCCGAGAGATTGCGTGCACATCAGGCGGATCTCCTCACCGGCGAACCCGCGATCCGAGATGAAATGGCTCGTCTAGAAGCTGTGCGCGATGTCTGTAGAGGCGTATCCGACCGTCTTCGAAACGCTGTGACCCAGGGTGAGGCCAACGTAAACGACTTGAAGAACAAAGGTGACCCTCCAGTCGACGAGCTGCTCTGTTCGACCACCATAGTTCATAACCAGTGCGTACACCGCAGCGTGTTGCCTTCCTTCCTACGTCGTTCAACTGATCTCTCCCGTTTTCACCGTGCAGACTGATTGACCTTATCGCTGAGGACAACGCGATCGAAGACACGATGTATCACCTACACCGAGCGTTGAACGCCGGTCGAATTGACCTTGAACGATTTTTAAGGGTAAATTCAATTGCTTCTACGATCCAACTACCCCTACAGCTCTAGACTCCTCTATTGAGTGGGCCATCTTTTTTTGTTTCTCTCTCGCCAACACACATTGGATTATGCTGATCGGGCACCGTGTTATCAGACAACACGAACATTAGCTGAGGAGCAATTTATGAAACGAGCATTAATCGAGAAGATACAGGTGCAGGCTCCGATAGGCGGATGGGCGTAGGCGCGTACAAAGTTGCATCGGTCCGCGCCCCATAATGTCACTCACGGTCCGAGTATCCCCCAGCAGCCATGTGACGGAAGCAAATAATACGAAAGCCGATGCGAATCGATCCAATTGTCTTTTGTTCACCGGTGCGGACTTCCACCCGGGTGTCCACGGCAACCAGGGGGCTCCTGGAATTGGGCGGTGCGGCAGTTAAGGTTAGCGCGATGCGTGATATACAAGTCGTGGTACAACATGATAACATATGATATATGAACCGCGACTTGTCTCGTTTCTGAATGTCGGTGAGATCATGGGCTCATTCACATGAATGGGGGTGTTGGAGAGAGACGCCTTTGTTTGGACCGGCCTCCTTTTGTTTTCGGGGGATGGCAAGACTGGCCGAGCGATGGGCGATCGAGGGGGTGGGGGAAGTCGGTGGGGTACGCAGATTAGATGATGATGGCGTCAAGGAAATTGCCAAATGACATGATCGGAGGATCTCAAAGAGGTGTCTGGCGTTGTGCCGAAAGGAGAAAAATCAAGTGAAAGAGACAAAGAGAGCAAAAAGGAAAGTTCAAAGAGATCAGAAGGTGAGATGGCCCCGTCCTGGCCTTGGTCCGTTGTGACCGGTAGTTTGGCATGGATTACATGGGCTACATGACCCATGGATCAAGGTCCGACTTGCCATTTTGGTCGAGCCCTTGAACTTTGTTTTTGTCTCCCGAATCGACGGATTCGATCTCGGTTGGAGTGAGAGGAGTGAGGGCTCGCCCAAGAAAACCTTATGGCTAATTGTCGATGTTGTCTCAATTGAGGTCAAACCAAACTCCCTCCGCGGTATCTGATCACCGGCCGAGGAGAAAGTTTCTGGGTGACGGTCCGCTACCAAGTGCTCCTACTCGTCCGTTCTGTCGAGCGCGACCCTCTTGCTCGGCGGTGACACGGTAATGAGAGGGAAAATAACTAAGATATGTAATCCTGTGACACCGGCGACTCCGGCACCCGGTCGCGACCATCTTCCGGGGATCCGGCGCACTTATTCGGATCCGAGCGACGATTCAATCTGCTAAACACGCGTCTCCCGGAGGACCGTCGCGAACACCGCCAACGCCAGAAAGGCCACCCAGCACAAATCGAGGAGGAAGGTTACATGACCATGGCGCGGTTTGCTCGCGTGAGATTCAGAATTTGTCTCAGCGTCAATGGCCCCCTCCCAGAACGGACGGACACTTGTACTGCTACGGGTCATCGGAAAACATATATCCGGATAACCAAGACAATAGCGGTGAGTAGAAAGGAAAAATAAGTACGGAATCCACGGGTAACAGCATGGCGAAAACACGGAGGAACGGCTAGAGTAGGGGTAGGGAAAGAAAAACTTCAAACAAACAGAACAGTACATTCGACGGAGTATCAAGCACCTCCGACCCATTCCCATACCCTTGTTTCCTGTCCACCGGACACTTCTTCAATGTTCGTTCTCACGTTCACGTTTCCTTCAACGATGCTCTCCACCCTCTCCCAAAGGCGCTCCTTCCTAGCGGGGTACAAGGATTCCCCATGCATGACTTGGTCCCTCAGTCCCAAACTTGAAACATATGGCGTCGGTGCGAGAACAGGGTCCGTGTGGTGCTGGATCTCCCGGTTGCGTAAGGTGTCGAGGACTATTTCGACGAGCTCCGCTACTCGCTTGTCTTCAATCTGCTTTCGAGCCCGCCGAGATCTGTTGAACAAGTAGGCGATGAAAGAGGCGATCGACACTGTCATACGAGCACAGCGACAGAGTCAGCCAATCCATTTTCAGCAGGTTCCGAGTGAGATGAAACCTTACGGAAAACGGCCCGTTGGTATTGGTTCCACGTTTCTCTCGCCTTTACCGTCAACACGCAGTCCCACGTCAAGCTGGGCGTCTCATGCGCTAAATAACGTTTGCCGCTGCGTGAAACAAAGGTGGAATTTCCAGGTCAGCCACGTGATCCCATAACCGGAGCGAAGGACCGACTTTGAATCTTCCCCAAGAATAACGCCACCCCACTGGACAAGTTGCTGGACAGCCTCGTTGAACGTATCATCGAAAGTTTCCAGTAAACGGGGCTGCGATTTCCTCATGAGCTATTGTCTTTCCTCGATCCCCCCGCAATGATGGCGGGGACAAAGTTCCCACTCACCGCAGTCTTCTCCCGCAGGAGGCCTTTCAAGTTATCCAGGCTCACACCCCAGGCCCTTGCCTCGATCAGTTGCTCGTTTTCCCCATCGACTTTAACCTCAGTAGGTGGGATTCCGGCACAGAGCTTCCGCCCTCTTTCCTGTGCCAAAAATGCTTCGATGGCCTTCCCCAACGCTCCAATGTGCCTCTTTCGCTTCGGATCTTCGACGCAGCGAGGCGGCAGAGCGATCGGACCAAAACCCGGAAGTCCGTTGGCAACCGATCCGATCGCTTTCCAGACATAGTCCACTGGGTAATCCGGTTCCCATTGCTCGGAGAAAGACCACGACATGGAGGTGGAGGTCGACGGGCGTGGCAAGAAGGACAATAACGGGTGCGGTCGGATGAGGTATCCGGTTTCGCAGGTAACGGTGTGTTGGGTGCATGTGGAATGTCTTGGGCAGGGAGTGCAACTGTCGGGACTAAATATAGGTAAAGGGCAATCGGGGTTGTCCTCTCTATCGTCTGCCCACAGCTTCGGTCGATGTTCGAAGTTGCACTCCTTCATGGCCGCATGGCGTTCCCTGACGACTGCTAGTGCACCATTGGTGTCTTTACCAGTGTCACAGAAACCGATCGATGCGGATTTGACCTTGTAGTCATATCCAAACGTCGAAACGAGGCCAATCGCGACCAACCCGATAAGCCGAACAAACAAATTCAAACCTGACCCCTTATGCTTGGATTTTGTGGCGGGTACGAGGGTATCTGGACCTTGGGCAATGCGACGGGAGACTATGGAGACAGATTTTTGCAGTTCTTGGATACCTTCCGATGGGCCGGGTGAGGGCTGGGTTGATTCTTGGATGGGGGAAGCCAACTCCTCCGATAATTGGTCGGTTTGATCATGTTCGGGCTCCCCTGCTGGCTCTTCATCCATCGCTGGGCGTGAAACAGAGCTGTACTGCTGTTGCTCAGCCTCTCGCTGATGGATGAGACTTGCTCGAGCGGCACGCGTGATGCGGGGCGATACAGGGATGTCGGGTTCGAAGGTGGATTCTGGCATAGTCTCGAAAACAGTTCCGCGGGAGGTGGATGGTTGGAGGGGAGGCTGAGGAGGTTCTGAAGCAGACTTTCGCGACACTCGGGATGAGGGGGGTTTGGCACTCGTTCTGCGGGTCTTGGGTTTGGCCGGGGAAGGACGAACGGGAGAGGAAGACTCGGCACCAGATTGGAAGATATTGTTATCTTCCCAACCATTGTCTTCCGTCCATTGTGAAACGCGCTTTGTTTTGGCATCGGCCTAGGTGAACGATCGTCAGCGGACACTGGGACACTGGGAGCTGAGAACGAGGGCAACACCGACCGTCTTCTTGGTTCGGACAACCTTGCGCATTGGAGGTTCTTCTTGTTCCGACTCGCTCTCCTCGATTATTGCGCGCTGTGTGTGTGGAGGCTCGACCTTGGTGTGGCCGTGGAGGCGTGGTTGCGCTGAGGAGCGGCGCCGCTTAGGCTGACGGGAACGTGGTGTCAGCGTCGAGTATTAACCGGGGAAATATGATCTTACGGGGTCTGGTCGAGGGGGAGAGTGTTCCTCGGTTTGGGCTCTGGATGCGTGTCGCGATGATCTGCGAACCGGAACGGGCTGTGGTGGCTAAGTGAGCGGCAAATGAAGGAGATAAGATGAATGCGAGCACCTTTGCAGTCGTGAGGGGAAGCCCAGTGATTCCATCGACTATTCCATCATCTGAGGCCTGGCTGTTCTCCTTCTTGACCTTCTCTCTTCTGAACTTTGAGGCGTTTGGTTTAATTTCTTGGTTGAACGTCTGGACGAGTTTCGCCTTGGTGTAGGGGGAGGGGTAGCGGATGTTGTGATATCCGAAGACGCCGAGGAGTTGGGGAACAGTGAGCGTCGCCGGTTCGAAGTCTGGTTTGAGGTATTCGCCCAACGCTATCACCTGCGCAGAAGTCAATCGAGACATGATGCAAGTGGGAAAAGTTCGAACACGCCCTCGACTCGTCACATCCTTGTGTCACACAGACGTCAACACATCACGTGCCAAATCACGTGTGTTCCGCCTCTATTTTCCCAGGATCCTATTTCGACCATCTCACCCCATGGCCAGTAAAGACGATAATTTGTCCTTCGTGCTCAACGCAATCCAGGACGTTTCGTTCCAACAGCGTTCCGTCCCAAAAGACCGTAAGTTACTCCAGAACGCGTCCCCGGCGTTCGATTTATCCCGCGTCAGTCGGCGATCATGAGATTTTGGTCCAAGTGAAGAAGACAGGTTGGTCGTTTGCTGTCCTGGCGATCTGACGATTGACCCGGTTTGATTTAGGCATCTGTGGTTCCGATGTGTGCCTTCAATTATGCCCGGCCACGGTACCTGGCCGCGATCTCACAGCTGAGCATCTCAGGTTCATTTTTATAAACATGGTCGAATCGGGCCTCTTGTTGTAGAACAACCCATGGTACCGTATTTAACCTCATAAAGGAAATGTCATCCCTGAGCTGATCTACTCGTTCCCAGGTTCTTGGCCATGAGTCCTCGGGTGTAGTTTCTCAAGGTTGATTATTTTGGCCTCCATTGTGCAGAAGGCCGTCTAACACTCCGGGCGAAGTTGGTCCAAAAGTGACCCACTTGAAACCGGGGGATAGAGTCGCCCTTGAACCCGGTGCTGTCTGCGATATATGTCACGAATGCAAGATTGGCAGGTATGAAGTAAGTCGTCACGACTAGCCATTCCCACTGTAACCTGACCGTGAATTACCAGCTCTGCGGCCACATCCGTGTGTACCCCTCTTATTCAACGCCCCTTGTTTCTTAACCCTCCACGTAGAATTCGCCGCCACACCTCCCCACGACGGAACTTTGGGTCGTTACTATCGCCTCCCTGCGGGGGTCTCGTATCTCATCCCCGATAGCATGACTTTGGAGGACGCTGCAATGGTTCTCTTTTCAACCCCGCAGTACGCTTTCTGCAGGCTAATCCTGAGTGCAGATCGAGCCTCTTTCCGTCGCTGTTCATGCAGTCGCCAACCTCGCCAACTTCCGCGCGACTCAGGCGATCGCCGTATGGGGGGCTGGCCCTGTGGGTCTCCTTTGCATGGCAGTCGCAAAAGCTCTCGGTGCAGCCAGGGTGATCGCAATCGATATTGTACCCTCCCGACTCGAGTTCGCGAAAAACTACGTAGCCACTGATGCTTTCCTCCCTCCCGCTCCCAATCCGAATGAGGATAAGATGGAATATTCGAAGCGTTGTGCTGACGCGATGATGAAAGAATTCGGTCTTCAGGAACGAGGCGGGGCGAATACTGTCGACGTCGCCGTTGACGCCAGTGGTGCAGAACCATCTATCCAGACTGCGCTACATGTCGTAAAAGCAGGAGGGACGTTCGTTCAGGTACGCCCTACGGACTTTGCTGTTCTCTCTGTGAAATCCCGACTCCCCATTAGATTGGCATGGGAACTCCAGATGTACAGATACCTATGACCTTGATTTTAATCAAGGAGGTTACTATCAAGGGCTCCTTCAGATATGGGGTGAGTTGCCTTTACACTTACCAACGATCTGTCGATTTACACCCTATCCCTCAGCCCGGCGATTATCCCTTTGCGATCTCCCTCGTTGCCCAAGGGAGAGTTGACCTAAAACCTCTGGTCACCCATCGGTTAGCCGCAAATTCGCAACCGGGAGCATCCTCGATCTAACCACAATAAAATAGATTCCCCTTTGGCCAAGCTGTCGAGGCGTTCAGAGCCACTGAAACCGGGAAATCAGAAGATGGAAAAGCTGTGATCAAAGCCATAATATCCGGACCAGACGTCTCACCTGACGACCTTATGTGAGCCAAGGAGGGTCGGTTGTACGATAGAGAAGCGTGTACTCCACATATATATAAAGTGATAAAGCATGTGCCAAATACAATCAACGTTGCAGTCTGTAACAAGAAAAACCGCGAGGGTTTCACGGCCCACCCGATGGGTTCAGGCGTTTGGAAGTGCGCCATTTTACCCTCACGCGTAGTCGGGCCGAATTACACCCTTGGGCCCGAACCATCGCCCCTGTAGCATGTAATTCCAGTAAACGAACGGAAAGACGTCCTTCTTGAGGTGGTAGTACACCCTAGCACCACGGTCAGTGGCACGTGTAGGAGGATTTCTAGGGATACACACCTCCTGGGTTTGGCTTGGTCACCAAGGTACTTGGCGAAAGTCTCTTTGGGTTCAAGTCCATATTTGAACTCGGCAAGCATTAACTCCCCGTGCCCGGTAAGCAACTGATGTCGGTGATTGCAGTAAGCTTTCAAAGGCTGCCGACGGGAACGTCAAGCACTCACCGGGCAACTCGTGTATCCATCATAACTCGCCTTTCCGACTGAACCCATGTCTGTTACGCGGAAGAGGTTCTCTGCCAGGACAGGAACCTGGGCCGTGATGGCAGCGGCAGTCTTGCTGGTGGGAAGGCTCGAAGAATCGCCCAGAGACCAGACGTTCCCATATTCGGTGTGTCTCAACGTGTTCTTGTCAACGTTTACCCACCCTGCTGCATCAGCGATCGGCGAAGCTTTGATAACATCGAGCGGCCCCATAGGTGGTACCGCGTGCAACAGAGTGTACTCCTTCTCGACAAGTGATCCATCAGCCTTCTTGAACGTAGCTTTCTTTGCCGCATAGTCGACTGAGACGAGATTGTGCCCAAAACCCGCCTCGATCCCCCTCCTAACCCTCAACTCGTCCAATGCCTGCGAATATTTGGGGACCGCAAACATGGTAGGCATACCGGTGTAGAACTCGGTTTTGATATTTGATCCGGACTTGAGGATATTCTCCCAGGTGGACCACGCCATCCACATCACTTTTTGGGGCGCACCAGCGCATTTAATTATTCCCGCCGGCTGGGTGAAAATCGCCCTCCCGTTCCGAAGGGCTTGGACGTCTGACCAAACCTTATCGGCCGTGTCGTACGAGTACACGGACGAAACGCCGGAGTTCGGGTCTGCGAGAGCCTGGGTGAGACCTTGGATGGCGTTCCAGTTGACTTGGAGCCCGGCAGCTACCACGAGGTTATCGTAGGAGATCTTCCGACCGGCAAGCGTAGTGATGGATGATTCCTTGGGCTCGAATGATTTCACGCTGTCCGCGATGTGGGATAAGTGGGAAGGGATTAAGGACGATAAAGGTCTGCGAGTTTTGGATTTATCCTTCAACCCAGAGGCGACGAGGGTCCACCCAGGCTGGTAGTAGTGGTATTCGGCTGGATCGATTATGGCGATATCGCCTGGATTTAGGGCTTTGCCGACGGCCTTGAACCGGTTGTATATCTGATTAGCGGCGGCAAGGCCACCAGTACCTATCAGCGGGAAAGATATTTCCGTCACGGGAGGGTATGGGTTTCATTTGACGGAGAGCGGCGCACCCGCTCCGACGACCACGACTCTATACTTGTGCTTCTCCGTCGAAACTGTGGCGTAGCTAGCGCTCCTGGGCGGCACTGAGCTCACCGTTGAGATCGTGCGATTCGCGATTAACCGGATGGACAACATGAGGGTGGTCGGTGAGTGTTGAACGAGGCAGCTGTCACTTTTTTTTTTCTTCTTTCTGAGCAGTGGGTTATCGTTCCCCGACTCGATCATCATGATGCGATGATCGTGACCCGACCACCTCCCCGCGCAGACTTACTTACTGGAGCTGTGGACTGGATCCTGTGCGGTTCTGTGATTCGGCCACTGGTGCTAGAACTTTTCGAAGTGCGAACCGCGATCTATAGAAGCTCCTATCACGAGATGGGAACTTGGGTTGGCGCCAGTGGATTACTTATTCATAATATATATGGGATTTCTGGAGACGCTATCTGACCGGCCGTCGTCCCACTTCCCCTCCTACAGACAAGGCTGGTACCTTCTCTGTGCTAATCTTTCCCACTGGAACAATGCTGTTGACCAGCCCTCCTGCCCGCTTGCCCCTCATCCATCGAGTTCGATCCACGCCCAGTCGCAACCAAGCACCCGTGCCAACGCCAACGCAGACGGCAAGCCCGTACAACCTCTATCGACCCGCAAATCCCAGTCCCCTCCGGCTTGTCACCAATGCCCCAGAGCAATCTCCATCTGTACTCCAGCGTCGGTTGCCAATCGCCGACCTCGGAGCTTCGGGAGGTAGAATGATCGGTTCTCCGCACAAGCAGAAACGGAACCTTTCAACTTTGAAGGATGTCAAGTTCAAAGGGCCGGACATCATCGTTCCTCCACTGCCCCCATCACCTGCTCCTCCCACCCTGCGGACGAACCGGCCGGGTGAAGCTCGAAACCCGCCTGACCCCTCTGACATATCCAGTCTGGGCCACCCCTCGAGAACTTCAGACGAGAACACGTCCTTCGTCTCTTCAGATCACACCCGGCTTTCTTCTTTCTTCAATCATGAAACTCCCATGGCCGACGACCTCCCAGACACCCCTTCCATGTACTCACCGACACCCCCAAACTCGTCAGCTCCATCCGCAATCGATCTCTCGGAGAGGTCAACTGGATGGCCGAACTCGGCCGATGTAAATTTGGCCATCACACGGATCGGGCATCACCACGCCACCGTTAGAGAGACCTCAGGTGAGAAGCTTTCCGACGAGCAGCCCACCGGTGAACAGCCTTGCGACAAAGATGGATTAACGCCGACATTGAAGGAAGCCTTTCGTGGTAAGTCCCACCGTTCGGTGTCCGGGATCACGGGAGTGGCGACTGATCACGATGGATTGTAGGTGAGAGAGACGGATATGTGTCGAATCGCCGCCACGGTAACCTCGCTGATACGCAATCCTGGTGGGATCGTGTTTCCATCGTGGCAGGGTCAGTGACGGTGAGTCTGACCAAGGTGTGGGAGAAGAATGCCCACACCACAGCGGCTAAGTCAGTTCAGTTTCGGTGATTGTGTCGTTTACGACAGCGCGCTCACATCTCTTCTTTCGCCTGTGCAGGAAATCAAACGGGACAAAGAAAGTCGGCGGCAATCACGCCCAAGAAACCATTACAAATACTGGGCAGAGCTGATACGCCTGGGGAACCAAGCCGACCTGTTGATTGGGTGTCATAAATACGAAAGGCAGGGGGTCCGCAGTTGTGGTAGCACGTCCCGAGCCGGGAGACAAATCAGATCGCTGATGTCCTTTGGGAACCCGGACTATTCACATTTCACAAGGGCGGTTGATCTCATGGCGACAAAGAGATACCCAGAATAAGCACGCGATGTAAAAAAAATGCCGGGATGCGAGCACTTTCGAATGTCAGACGGGTGCATTGCTGTTGTTCCCAAAGCACCAGGACCACGTCCACTCGCGGTGTCCTCCGTTGGGACCGAGGACGGGCCATTAATACCCTTTCTTTTCGTTGTGAGGATTCGATGAGGGAGCTGCCGAGTTGACCGAGGTGGCATCGCGACCAGATATGATTCGTAACCCAGGATACCGCCCACTGTCCAATCGGGACCGGGCCAGGGGAAGGGACGGCCCTGAGCGAGAACAAGCCGCAGACATTTCATCCCAGATCACCATTGTCATGGAGAAGCCGACCGGGTATAAAACTATCGGTCATTGCTCCGTCGGCTCCCAGTTAGCATTCCCCCTTCGTCCCCTTTCTCCTCCCCTCTTCTTTCCTTTCTTTTTTCGAGTCGAATTGACTTTCGACCTCCACCTTCCTTGCATTCTTTGCTCACAGGGTCAGTCCATCCTCTTCCCCTGTCATCAGCCTTCGGTCCTAACTCTTCTTGCAGATCGCCCTCTTCGACAGAGACCGTTACAAGAGAACCCTCTGAGAGGAATCAGCTGTTCACCCCCCTGTTCGACACACGTCTTTTGACAACCACAGTCTTTCATTTTTTCGAATCGTGACAATGGTCCATTTCTTTACCGCCTTGAGCCTCATCGCTCTTTCTCTATCTGCCGCCGTCGCCAGGCCCGTGCCCGAGGATTCCGCCCTCGGCAATGAAGTCGCCGTCTCTGCTCCGAACGGCATCCCCCTATCTGATACCGACGAGTTGTGAGTATTCGATCCGACACTCCTTCCCTTCCCGTATTCTGATCGAACATCCCAGGAACCGCAACCGCATGGTGTCCACGAGCACTCTTGACGCTTACCCTTCGCCAACTGACAAGTCAAACACCTGGACCCCCCCTGCTCCCCTCCCCACCGACAAATACGGAGACAATTCCTGGGACAAGCCTTCCTCCTCCGACAAGTACGGAGACAATTCTTGGAACAAACCTTCCTCCACCGACAAGTACGGAGACAATTCCTGGAACAAACCTTCCCCTACCTACGACTCTGGAAGCAGCACCTGGTCCCAACCTTCCCCTACCTACGGTTCTGGGAGCAACTCTTGGGGGAGCAACCCTTACGATGATTGCGTTAAGCAATGTCAAGCCAGCTACCCTACCTTGACTCCTTCCAATGCCCCTCCCACCAAGACCGGAAAGACTCACGTCGTCTGGGTCGCTCCTACCCAAGGTGTCCTCCGTTACGTTCCCTTCGCCGTCAACGCTTCCGTCGGCGATACCGTCAAGTTCATCTGGGGTGCTAACAACCACACCGTTACCAAGGGCTCTCAACTCACTCCTTGCAACAAGACCTCTGACGCCCCCTTCGCCTCGGGTATCCAGTTGAAGGACTTCGTCTTCGAGCAGGTTGTCAACGATACCAACCCCACCTTCTTCTACTGTGCCGTTCCCAACCACTGCACCAAGGGCATGTTCGGTATCATTAACCCTCCCAACGCTCTCGGTGGTCCCACTTCCGTCGGCTCTATGATGCAGCCAATGGTGGCCGCCAACCCCAATCTTGGCAAGATGCGCGCTTTCGTTGATGACGCTACCAAGAATTCTACTGTCGCCTCCAAGTGGGGAACCAACTTTGACATGGGCAGTATCCCTCAGTGGGCCCAAGAGAGCTTCATGGAGAACGTTCTCTATACTCGCCAGTTCCTCGCAGCCAACTCCGATGCGCTCGGTGATGATGGAGAGGTCAATGCCAGCCTCGGCGGCAACCCTCCGGTCATCCCTCAGGATATCACTCAGGTCGCTTTGAACAACTCACCCGGCTACGGCTCTGGACCCGCCAACCCTACCACTACCAGCACCGTTGTCCCATCCCCGACTTCCACCGGGGTCGGTAGCAACGCCAATCTGTCCAACGGTTCCGCCTCCGTTACCAGGTCAGGCATGACCGTCGTCCTTGCCGCCCTTGCCGCCGGATTCTTCCTTCTGTAGAAGTAGACGTGAAGAGTTTTCCCCATCACGCTTTGGATACCCCTTAAATGCTGTGTGGCATTGTCATCTCTTTTTATCCTGTTCGCGTGTCGGACTGCTTTCTTTAGTGAACTTTTTCCTCTTTTCCGGTCTTGACTTATTCACTTACGCTGGCTCTGATCCTTTCTTCTCGCTTCGTTCACAATTTCCCACCACTTTATCATTTTTCTCTCGAGGGGACATCTCGCAGACTTTTTCATGGGTCCACGAGTTGTACTCGGAGTCTGGAGGACGCAGTGTCCATCTTGATGCACTTTTCGTTACTCTCGGCTGTTTGTTCTCATAGTGTT
>Ga0307516_10007406_pt1 | contig 12625 bp, 9 predicted proteins | sample 19_EM_MG_FD_203310 | JGI IMG/M metagenome (GOLD analysis project Ga0307516, IMG submission 203310) | Populus trichocarpa ectomycorrhiza microbial communities from riparian zone in the Pacific Northwest, United States - 19_EM | ecosystem: Host-associated > Plants > Roots > Unclassified | place...
GCCCGGCGCGCTCACCGCAGCGGTGCGCACCGCCTCGCCGTGCGCGTCGGCAATAGCGGCGATTTCCGCCACACCGCTTTCCGCCAGCGCGTGCAGGCGCATGCGTCCTATCCAGCCCACGCCGAGGAAGCCGACGCGCGGCTTGAGCGCCGTTTCGAGCAGCGCGTTCACAGCGTCACCGTGGCTTTCAGGAAGCCGTCCGGGCGATCGCGCATCGCGGTGAATGCTTGATCGAGACGATCGAGCGGGAAGGAGTGCGTGAGCAGCGGGAACGGATCGAGGCTGCCTTCGGTCACGGCCTGCATCGCCTCGCGCATGCCGCGCACCACCACGCTGGCGTCGCGCTCGTGTGCGTTGATCACGTCCAGGCCGCGCCAGTTCCACTGCTGCATGTCGATCGTGCGCGCGCCATCCTGGTGATATCCGGCGATGATCAAACGTCCGCCCTCGCCGCTCAGCGCGCTGGCGAGATCAAGCGAGCCCTGCTCGCCGGCCGCTTCGATCGCGCGCTCGCAACCGCGTCCCTGGGTGATTTCCATCACCGTGCCGATCGCCGCATGCATGTCGCTGCATGGCACGATGTATGTGGCGCCACACAGGCGCGCGACTTCCAGCGCGTACGGGCGGCGCGTCAGCGCAATCACTTTCGCTCCCGCATGCGCCGCGAGCTGGATCAACAGGGCGCCCATGAAGCCCACGCCGATCACCGCGACGTGCTGTCCCGATTGAATATCGCTGCGCCGGAAAATATTCATCACGCACGCGAGCGGCTCGCCCGGCAGCGGCAGTCCGGCAAATTGTTTCGGCAACGGGATCAACGCCGACGCGGGCGCCACGTCGTATTCCGCATACGCCTTGTGCGACAGGAATGTCACGCGGTCGCCGGGCGAGAAATCCTGCACGTCCGCGCCGACATCGGCGACTTCGCCCCACCCTTCGTGCCCGGGCGAACCGGGCGTGAGCGGATACGTGAACCATGGCTTGCCGGCCCACACCGGAAGATTCGATGCGCACACGCCGCAGCCTTCCAGACGCACGGCAACTTCGTGAGCGGCGAGTTTTGGTACCGGCAGTCGCTGCACCTCGATACGGCCGCTTCCACAGAATACGGCGGCGTTCATTTTCTTCATGCGGCATGCGTCCTTGGCATGGGGGTTTCCGTATCGCCGCGCTGCGTGCGCAGCCACTCGCACAATTGCGCGAGGCCATCGCCGACCGAGACGCGCGCGTGCCAGCCGGTCGCGCTGGTGAACGCGTGCGTGTCGGAGACGTAGTAGCGCTGATCGCCGACGCGCCAGTCGGCGTACGACACCGTCGGCTGCCGCCCGAGCAGCTTGGCGATGCGATCGAGCAGTTCCATGAGGCTCACCGTATGCGACGGTCCGCCGCCGATGTTGAAGGCGCGACCGCTCAGCGTCGGCATGCGCGTCTGGCATTGCAGCAACGCGTCGACGAGATCCTCGACGAACAGGATATCGCGCACCTGCTTGCCGTCGCCGTAGATCGTGATCGGACGCCGCTCCAGCGCGCGGATCAGGAAATGCGCCACCCAGCCCTGATCCTCGTTGCCGAATTGATGCTGTCCGTAGATGCAGCTCATGCGCAGTACCACGGCATCGAGTCCGAAGCTGCGCGTGTAGTCGAGGATGTACTGGTCCGCGGCGCCTTTCGAGCAGCCGTACGGACTGTGAAAATCCAGCGGCCGGTGTTCGGAAACGCCGGTCACGCGCAGGCGCGGCTCGACCGGCCGATAACGCGTCTCGGTGGCCTCGAGTTCGACATCGTCCAGCGCGCCGTACACCTTGTTGGTGGAAGTGAATACGAGCGATGGACGATGCGCCGAATGCCGCACCGCCTCCAACAAGTTGAGCGTACCGCGCAGGTTGACGTCGAAGTCGGCGAGCGGATCCTCGAGGCTCGACGTCACGGCAACCTGAGCCGCGAAGTGATACACCTCGGACGCTTCCGAGACCGCATCGCGCAGCGCCTGCGCATCGCGCGTGTCGCCGATCTGCACGCGCAGCGCATCGCCGAATGTCGTGCGCAACCAGTGCAGATTCTTCTCCACGCCTGCGCGCGCGAGATTGTCGAACAACAGCACTTTGCGTCCCGACGACAGCAGACGCGCGGCGAGATTGGTGCCGACAAAGCCCGCACCGCCGGTGATCAGCACTGCGCCGCTCACAGCGCGAGACCCCGGCGCGCGAGTTCGGCACTCGCGGCTTCGACGTGATCGTGCGCCGTCTGGCCCGCGATCCAGTCGACCAGTTCGGCGAGTCCCTCGCTCAGTTCGACTCGTGGGGTGTAGCCGAGCACGCGCTGCGCCAACGATACATCCGCGTAGCAATGGCGGATATCGCCGACGCGATATTTCTGCGTGATCACGGGATCGAGTCCATCGATGCCCATCGCGCGCGCCATTTCCTGCGCCATTTCCGCGATGCTGATCGAACGCCCGCTGCCGATGTTGAGTACCTGCCCGTTCGCTTCTGGCTTCTGCAGCGCGAGCCGGCAGGCGCGCACGATGTCGTGCACACTGACGAAGTCGCGGCGCTGCCGGCCATCCTCGAAAATCAGCGACGGACGCTTGTTGAGGAAGCGCGACGCGAAAATCGCCAGCACGCCGGTGTACGGATTCGACAACGCCTGGCGTGTGCCGTAGATGTTGAAGAAGCGCAGCGCCACGGTCGGGATGTTGTAGGCCTTTCCGACGATCAACCCCAAGCGCTCCTGATCGTATTTCGACAGCGCGTACACCGACGACGCAACAGGCGGCTTGGTCTCCGGTGTCGGCACGGGCGTCAGTGCCTCGCCGTTCCAGCGCGGTTCCCAGTCGCTGGCGCGCAGTTTGTCGAGCGAGCGCTCCGGCGGGTTGACGGTCTCGCCGGCCGCCGTGCGATACAAACCTTCGCCGTACACGCTCATGCTCGAGGCGATCACGAGTTTCGCCACCGGCTGCTTGATCAGCGCTTCGAGCAATACCGCCGTACCGCGATTGTTGACGTCGGTATAGCGCTCGATCTCGTACATGCTCTGGCCGACGCCTACCGCGGCGGCGAAATGAAACACCGCGTCCACGCCGCGCACGGCGCGTTCGACCGCCGCCGGATCACGCACGTCGCCGCGAATCAATTCCACGTCCGGATGCAGATACGCAGGCCGCGAAATCGAGGTGCCGTGCACCTGCTCGCCGAGATTGTCGAGCGCGCGCACGCGGTAGCCCGCGTCGAGCAATTCGTCGGCGAGATGCGAACCGACGAAGCCGGCACCGCCGGTGATCAGGATGGTGCCGGTGGAAACGCCGCCTTCCGCGGCCCCGTCACGCACGGCTGCCACCGGCTTTCAGCACCGGCGCATCGGCGTCGAGCGCCTCCGCGAAGAACTGCACGGTGCGACGCAGTCCCGCGTCGAGCGCGGTGCGCGGCTCCCAATCGAGTATCGTTTTCGCCAGCGTGATATCGGGCCGGCGCCGCGTCGGATCGTCGACCGGCATCGACTTGTGGATCAGCTCCGAGCGCGAACCGGTGAGCTTGAGGATGCGCCGCGCCAGTTGCAGCATCGTGACCTCGTTCGGATTGCCGAGGTTCACCGGTCCGGTAAACGCGGCGGGGCTCGCCATCAGCTTGACGATGCCATCGACCAGATCGTCGACATAGCAGAACGAACGTGTCTGGCTGCCGTCGCCGTGAACGGCGAGCGGCTCGCCGCGCAGCGCCTGCACGATGAAGTTCGATACCACGCGCCCGTCGTCGAGCTGCATCTGCGGGCCGTAGGTGTTGAAGATGCGCGCCACCTTGATCTCCACGCCGTGCACGCGGTGGAAATCGAAGAACAAGGCTTCCGCACATCGTTTGCCTTCGTCGTAGCAGGCGCGCGGCCCGGTGGGATTTACCGCGCCACGATAGGATTCGCGCTGCGGATGCACCTCGGGTTCGCCGTAGACCTCGCTGGTGGAGGCCTGGAAGATTCGCGCGCCACAGCGCTGCGCCTGGTGCAGCAGATGCAACGAACCGTCCACGCAGGTGCGCACGGTTTTTTCCGGATCGCGCTGATAGTGCTGCGGCGACGCACAGCACGCGAGATTGAAAATCCAGTCGGCTTCCAGTTCGAGGGGCTCGACGATGTCGTGCTCGATGAAGCGGAATTTTTCCGCAGCGCGCAGCGGCTCGATATTGCGCAGATTGCCGGTTACAAGATTGTCGATCGCTACGACGTGGAAGCCTTCGTGCAGCAGGCGGGTACACAGATGACTACCGAGAAACCCTGCTCCGCCGGTCACGACTGCGCGTTGTGCCGGCAACTTCCTCACGTTCGTTGATTTCATGCGACGCTCCTGTCTGCTGTTTCGCGCCGCGCGGCAGCGCGCGGATTTCCTTGCGTGACGGGCGCCGCAGCAAAACCTGTGCCGCCGTGTTCGTGACAGCTTTGTACACATACAAACCCCGATTGGCGCGCGTGCCAGGTAAGACGAGTCCAGCTCGTGTGTAAGCTTTTTTTTGTGGCTGAGAAAAATTTCGCGGCGATGTCGAGATGACGGAGTCGGAACGACGTTCGCGCGCGCAGGCGAACCCTGCGGCGCGCGAAAAACGCTGAGGCCGTTATGCGCCCGGTACCACGCCACCGATGATCGGCATGACCACGCCGGTCATGTAGCTCGAGCAGATATCCGCGGCGAGAAACACGTACGCCGGCGACATCTCTTCCGGCTGTGCAGCCCGGTGCATGTCGGATTGCTCGCCGAATTTCTGCACCTTCTCGGCGGGCGCGTCGGCGGGATTGAGCGGCGTCCACACCGGACCCGGCGCCACCGCATTGACGCGGATGCCGCGTTCCAGCAGGTTGCTCGCCAACGAACGCGTGAACGCATGGATGGCGCCTTTCGTGGTCGAGTAATCGAGCAGCTGCTTGTTGCCGAGCAGACCGGTTTCCGAACCCGTGTTGATGATGCAGCCGCCATACGGCAGGTGCGGCACCGCCGCCTTGGCCATGTTGAAATAGCCGTAGATGTTCGTCTTGATCGTCAGGTCGAACTGATCGAGCGTGATATCCTCGATAGAACCGGCGTGTTGCTGGTAGGCGGCGTTGTTGACGAGGATGTCGAGCTTGCCGAATTCGTCGATCGTGCGTTGCACCGCGTCTTCGCAGAACGCCGCGTCGCGCACGTCGCCCTCGATCAGCAGGCAGCGCGAACCTTCGTCTTCGACGTGGCGGCGCGTGTCCTCGGCGTCCTCCTGCTCGCTCAGATACGCGATCGCGACGCGCGCGCCTTCGCGCGCGAACAGTACGGCGACGGCACGGCCGATGCCGGAATCGCCGCCAGTGATCAGCGCCACTTTGCCCTTGAGCTTTTCGCTGCCGAGGTAGCCTTCCGCGAGGAAGCGCGGCTGCGGATCCAGATCGCGTTCGCGCCCGGGTTTGCGCTGATGCTGTTTGGGAAACGGATTCTCCGGTTCCGCATTGCGGCCCGCCTGCACGGGTGACTGCTTCTTCTCGCTCGCCGCCGTCTTGCCGCGCGTGTCGCGCTCGTCGGCGGCACGCTGAATGGTGCGCTGGCGCGCCACTGTGTGCCGGGTTGCGGCTTTGCGGACCTTGTCATTGCGGTTGGATGCATTCCGAACGGAACCGGTTTTTGCGCGCGCCATGGCGTGACCTCCATCGATGAACGAGCAGGCGGTGCTACAAGAGGCGTGCCATTTTCCGGTGACGCCGCGACCTGCCCGCGCATCGTGCGCCGCGGCCTTGGAATATGCATGAGTGGCGACGGTCCCGCACCGGGGCATTGCGGCGCATGGCACGCTCCCTGCTCTCGTTGCGGCGCCCGCCGCAGGCAAGGAATCGCCATGAACGCTATTTCGATTGGAACCCCATGCTCGCGCTGAGCGTGAAGCCGCAGCAAGCGGATTCCGCCTCGCTCGATGAATGGGATGTGCAGCTCGCCGCAGATGCGCCGCGCGTGCTGCTGCGCGCGCTCGACATCGGCATTTGCGGCACGGACCACGAGATTCTCACGGGCAGGTACGGCACGCCACCTCCCGGCGAGCACCGCCTGATCATCGGGCACGAATCCCTTGGGGAAGTTCTGCAGGCACCGCCCGGTTGCGACTTGCGACCGGGCGATCTTGCCGTCGGCTTCGTGCGCCGGCCGGACCCTGTGCCCTGCCCCGCCTGTGCGAATGGCGAATGGGACATGTGTAAAAATGGACAATACACCGAACGCGGCATCAAGGGGCGGCACGGCTACGCGTCGGAACGCTACGCTGTGCGTCCGGACTACCTGATCCGCGTGCCGCACGCATTGCGCCGCTGCGGGGTTCTCGTCGAACCGACCAGCGTCGTGGCCAAGGCATGGGAGCAGATCGAGCGCATCGCTGCACGCGCCAGCATCGCGCCGCGCACGGTGCTGATCACGGGTGCCGGACCGATCGGCCTGCTCGCCGCGTTGCTCGGTCGGCAGCGCGGCCTCGACGTGCACGTGTTTGACCGCCACACGCAGGGACCCAAGCCCGAACTCGTGCGCGCGCTCGGCGCGCGGTATCACGCAGGTGAACTGCGCGACAGCGGCGTCGAACCCGACCTGATCGTCGAATGCACGGGTGCGCCCGCCGTGTTGGTCGAATGCGTGCGCCTGGTCACACGCGACGGCATCGTATGCCTCACGGGCGTTTCCAGCGGCGGGCGCAGCATCGCCGTGGATATCGGCGCGTTCAATCGCGACATGGTGCTCGAAAACGGCGTGATCTTCGGCTCGGTGAACGCGAACCGGCGACACTACGCCGCCGCGGTTGCAGCACTCGAACGCGCCGACGCTGCGTGGCTGGAAGCGCTGATCACGCGCCGGGTCGCGTTGCGTGACTGGCGCAGCGCGTTCGAGACGGACGCGAACGACATCAAGATCGTGCTCGATTTCGCGAGCGGCCATGCGCATTGAAGATTACGCGGTGATCGGCAACTGCGAGACGATCGCGATGGTCGGACGCGACGGTTCGATCGACTGGCTGTGCTGGCCGCGCTTCGAATCGCCGGCATGTTTCGCGGCGCTGCTGGGTACGCCCGACAACGGCCGCTGGCTGCTCGCGCCCACCGAGCAAGCGCGCAGCGAACGTCGCTACCGTGCGGGCACGCTGGTACTGGAAACGACCTTCAGCAGCGCGTCCGGAAAAGTTACCGTGATCGATTGCATGCGCCGTCACGAGGGCCGCTCGGACCTGATCCGCCTCGTGCGCGGCGACAGCGGCGTGGTGCGCCTGCACCAGGAGCTGGTCGTGCGCTTCGACTACGGCGCCGTCGTGCCGTGGGCATCGCGCCTGGGCGACGGACGCCTCGCCTTCGTCGCCGGTCCGCAACGGCTGGTGCTCGACGCGGACGTGGACGTGCGCGGCGTGGACTTCACCACGGTCGCGGAATTCGAGGTGAGCGCCGGTCAGGAATTTGCGTTCTCGTTGAGCTGGGGCGTGTCGTTCCGCGACTTGCCGCAACGTTTCGATGCACGCGCGGCGGTCGCCGAGGTGACGCACAACTGGCTGCGATGGCGCGATCAATGCGGCGTGCAGGGCCCCTACGCCGAGCCGATCGTGCGCTCGCTGCTCACGCTCAAGGCACTCACGCATTACGAGACCGGCGGCATCGTCGCTGCGGCGACGACATCGTTGCCGGAGCAGCTCGGCGGGCCGCGCAACTGGGACTATCGCTACTGCTGGCTGCGCGATTCCACATTTACCCTTTTTGCGTTGATGGAGGCCGGCTTTACCGACGAGGCGAGGCGCTGGCGCGACTGGCTGGTGCGCGCGGTGGCCGGCGACCCGGCCAAGGTGCAGACGATGTACGACGTCGTCGGCCAGCGCCATCTGCTGGAATGGGAGTTGCCGGAGCTGGCCGGCTATGAGAACTCGCGACCGGTGCGCGTCGGCAACGCGGCGCACGCGCAGTTCCAGCTCGACATCTATGGCGAAGTGATCGACTCCTTATATATGGCGCGTTCCAAGGGGCTGGCGCCGCTGTCGGCCGTGTGGGGCCTGGAAACCGCGCTGATCGAGCACGTTGCGCGCGTCTGGCAGGAACCCGATGCGGGCATCTGGGAAATTCGCGGTGCGCCGAGGCACTTCACGCATTCCAAGGTGATGGCCTGGGTCGCGCTGGATCGCGCGGTGCGCAGTGTCACGCAATTCGGACTGTGCGGTGACCTGACGCGCTGGACGCAGCTGCGCGATGCGATCCATGCCGACATTTGCGCGCACGCGTTTCACCACGGTTTGAACTCGTTCGTGCAGTCGTACGGATCCGACGAACTCGACGCCAGTTTGCTGCTGTTGCCGTTGGTCGGCTTCCTGCCCGCCGACGATGCACGCATGCGCGGCACCGTCGCGGCAATCGAGCGGCACCTGCTGGTTGATGGTTTCGTGCGGCGCTATCGCAGCGAGAGCGATGTCGACGGTCTCGGCGGCGGCACCGAAGGCGTGTTCCTCGCCTGCAGTTTCTGGCTGGTCGACAACTACACCCTGCTCGGCCGCTGGGACGACGCGCAACGTCTGTATGAGCGCCTGCTCGCGCTGCGCAACGACGTCGGCCTGCTCGCCGAGCAATACGACGTGCGCGTACAGCGCCAGGTCGGCAACTTTCCGCAGGCGTTCTCGCACGTGGCCATCATCAACAGCGCACGCAATCTGATGCGCCGGCACGGACCGGCGCGTGAACGTGGCGAAGACGAGCGAGCGGTATCGTCCGAATGACCGCGCCTGCCGTCGAGTGCTTATCGCGCTTCTGTATTCGCGGTGCGGATTTCACGGCGCGCCGAGACCCTATCCCAGGTGTCGCAAGCGTCCTTTACCGACGGTTACTCGTATCCGTTCCGGAACAGCACGTCGCACACGTCCGTTTGTTCCTGCCACCACGGCGTGTAGCCCGTGGCGGCGTTCCATGCCGCGTCGTTGGCGCTGAGCCCCGTATTGAACAGGTTCGGGCAAAGCTTCGAATCGCTGGGGGACAACAGGTTGGGCGTCGGCGGGGCGGGAACCGGCCCTCCGAGCAGGTTGTGATCGACAACGAAGCTGCGAAGATTCGCGAATGCGGCCAGCGACTGCACGTTGCCGCTGATCACGTTGTGATCGAGTCGGACATCACTCAGCTGCGTCAATCCCGTTAGTGCCGGAAACGCGCCGCTCAATTGATTGGCGCTCAAGTTGAGGTTATTGAGGTTGGTTGCGCTGCTCAAGCCGACGACCGGGCCTGTGAGTTGGTTGTGCGAGAAGTCAATGTCGGTCAGGCTCGAAAGCCCCGCCAAGGACGGAATCGAACCCGTCAACTGGTCGTCGTGGAGGCTGATCCTTTGAAGATTCGTCAGGCCTGACAGCGACGGAATCGAGCCTTGGACGTTGCTGTTGAAGACGGCGAAATAGTGCAGCTTCGTGAGCCCCGCGAGCGAGGGCAGCGTACCGCCGATCGAGCTGCCGCTGAAGCTGAACTCCTGGAGATTCGCCAGACCCGTCAGGGTTGGCAGGCCACCGGTCAGGGAATCGCTTCCAAGGAAGAAGTAGCCGAGATTCGTCAGGCCCGCCAGTGAAGGGATCGTTCCGCTGAAGTCGTTGAAGAACGCGTAAACGCTGGTGAGTTGCGTCAGGCCCGCCAGCGACGGCAACGGACCTGTGAGCTGGTTCGCCTGCACGGCAATAAACCGCAGGCTGAACATGCCAGCGAGTGAAGGAAATCCACCGGTGAACTGATTGTTGGAAAAGTCCGCGTAGACGAGCTGGCTCAACGCATTGATCGGCGGAATGCTGCCCTTCAACTGGTTTCCGTTCAATTCAATTTCGGTCAATGCGGGCAGGCATGCCGCTCCGCTGGCTGCAAACAATGTCGATGGCAGCGTGCCGTTCAGCTTGTTGTTGTTCAAGCGCAAAACGACGACATGATCGCTACCGCAAAAAATCCCGGACCATGTGCATTCGGTACCGGCTGCGCCGTTCCAGTTCGTGTTGTTGGTCCAATGACTGCCGTCGGTTGCGTTGTAGAGCGCGATGAGCGCCGCGCGCTCGCTACTCGGGACAGCGGCATGGCCGGTGAAAGATCCCATCAGCAGCGCTAGCAGAATGACGGCCGATCGGATGAAGCGAAAATGGGAAATCACGGAGAATCCTCTCGACTAAGTTCATAGAACGAACTTTGCGGACGATTTGCGACATCGCCGCGACGCGCAGCGCAACCTGCGTCGATGCGGACTCACTCCTTTCCGCAACGAATCAGCGACCGTCTCCTGCTGGATCTGCTCGCGGCAGCTGAAGACATTGGCGGCAATCAGCGTGCCCGTGAACGCGTTGCGTATACGTGAGGCAGCAGGACGCGCGCTCCGATCTCGCGCGAGACCGCCGCTTTGGGCGTTTCGAAGCCGAACGATCCCTAGCGGTGCTTGTCCGGCAGCAGCGTGGCGATAGTCTCGCGCAGCGTTTCCCTGATCACGCCCTCGCGACTGTTGTCATGCAGCAGCGCGGACGCGAACTTCTTCGCCTGCTCGAGCGTGATGTGCGGCGGAAGTGGCGGGACATCGGGATCGACGATCACTTCGAGCAGCACCGGCTGATCGGCGAGAAATGCGGTGTCCCAGGCGCCGGCGAGATCGTCGGGATTGTCGATGCGAATTCCGCGCAAGCCCACCATCTCGGCGAAACGCGCGTACGGAAAATCCGCCACGTGCTGCGCGGCATCGAACTTCGGGTCGCCGGCGAGCGTGCGCTGCTCCCAGGTGACGAGGTTCAAGTCGCGGTTGTTGAGCACCAGGACGATCAGGCGCGGATCGGACCAGCGTTGCCAGTGTTCGGCGATCGTGATCAACTCGGCGCAGCCGTTCATCTGCATTGCGCCGTCGCCGACGATCGCGAGCGCCGGGCGCTGCGGATGCGCGAACTTCGCGGCGATCGCGTACGGCACCGCGCAACCCATGGTGGCAAGCGTACCGGACACCGAAGCCATCATGCCGCGCCGCATCTTCACATTGCGTGCGAACCAGTTCGTGCCGGAGCCGGAATCCGCGGCGATGATGCAGCCGTCCGGCAGCCGCGGCGACAACTCCCAGAACACGCGTTGCGGATTGACCGGATCGGCCGCGTGCAGCGCGCGCGCTTCCAGTACGCACCACCATTCGGCGACATCCTTCTCGATTTTTTCGCGCCAGGTGCGCTGCGTCTTGCGCTCGAGCAGCGGCAGCAAGGCGCGCAGCGTGAGCGCGCTGTCGCCGGTGAGGTTCACGTCCATTGCGTAGCGCATGCCCAGCATGCGCGGATCGCGATCGATCTGCACACCGCGCGCGGCGCCGTCCTTCGGCAGGAATTCGCAATACGGAAAGCGCGAACCGATCATGAACAGCGTGTCGCACTCGTTCATCATGTTCCAGCTCGGCTTGGTGCCGAGAATACCGATCGAACCCGTCACGAACGGCAGGTCATCGGGCACGCTGGCTTTGCCGAGCAGCGCCTTGGCGACACCGGCACCGAGCAGTTCGGCAACCTCGATCACCTCATCGACCGCGTGCAGCGCGCCGGCGCCGACCAGCATGGCGACCTTCTTGCCGGCGTTGAGCACGTCGGCGGCGCGCTGCAGGTCGGCCGGCGTGGGTACGATCAGCGGATCGCTGTAGCCAACGCCGGAAGAGATGCTGCCGTGCGCACGCGGCGGCGATTCGACCGCATCGAGTTCCTGCACATCATTCGGCACGACGATGCAGGTAACCGTGCGCTCGGCCAGCGCGATGCGCACAGCGCGATCGACCACATGCCGCGCCTGCTCCGGCGCGACGATCATCTGCACGTATTCGGACGCGACGTCCTTGAACAGCGCGGTGAGCTCGACTTCCTGCTGGAAATGTCCGCCGAGCGAGGCGCGCACCGCCTGACCGACAATCGCGAGCACCGGCTGGTGATCGAGCTTGGCGTCGTACAAACCGTTCAGCAGATGGATCGCGCCTGGACCCGAAGTGGCCATGCACACGCCGAGCTCGCCCGTGAATTTGGCGTGCGCGCACGCCATGAACGCGGTCATCTCCTCGTGCCGCGCACGCACGTACTCGAACTTCCCGCCGGCGCGGTCGAGGGCGCCCATGAGTCCGTTGATGCCGTCGCCGGGATAACCGTAGATGCGGCGGATGTTCCACTGGTGCAGGCGTTCGATGATGAAATCGCCGACGCTCTTGGCCATGTTGATCTCCGTTTGAGTGGCCCCGCGCAACGGCACAGTCAGCTTCGCTGCTTTGTGCACTTGTATACGTATTTCGCAAGCGTCATCCATGCCATGGCGGCACGCGTTGTGTGTCGACAACCGGTGTGCCGAGGCGATGAGGTCGCACGATCTCCATGCCCGATGCCGCACGAGTCGCCGGGCGTTTTGCACAGGTGCGCGCGGTAAAACCCGACGCATGCGCGCTGCGGTGGAGCACGCCACGCCGGCTCGCCGTTTGCAAAGCGAGCTTCAGGATCGCAGGAAAGATGGCGTGGAATGAAACGGAATGTTCGACGTGCGACGCTATGGATCGGCTCGGTGCTGGCAGTTTTTCTCGTGCTGGTGATCGCAGCCGGAGCAGTCGTCGCTGTCGTTGACTGGAATCGCGCCAAACCGTGGCTGGTTGCGCGCGTGCAGGCTGCAA
>Ga0307516_10007407_pt1 | contig 12624 bp, 9 predicted proteins | sample 19_EM_MG_FD_203310 | JGI IMG/M metagenome (GOLD analysis project Ga0307516, IMG submission 203310) | Populus trichocarpa ectomycorrhiza microbial communities from riparian zone in the Pacific Northwest, United States - 19_EM | ecosystem: Host-associated > Plants > Roots > Unclassified | place...
GCCGACCGGCATCGGCAGATTCGGGCCGGCATGTCCGAACTCGACGTTGCCCAGGACCGGGATGTCACGGCCGCCGAGGACGTCGAGGACTATCTCGGGCAGGGTCGGGGACGCGTCGGGCGCGGCAACGGTGCCCGACGCACACGGAATCCCATCCGCTCGAGCACGACCACCGCCTGCTCGAGGTCGGGCTCGTAAGCGGCATGCAGCGGCCCGGACAGCGATGCGATAACGACGAGATCTCCGGGCCTCAGGGCACGAGGTCGAAGCGGTTGAGGCAGCGCGGAACCGGTCACCGACGCAGTATCCCGACACACGCACCAGCACGCGACAAATTTACGTCGGCGTGGCGGGCGGCAGCGGCCGCCCGCTGCGCGGCAGCACGGCGCCGATGGCCGCGACGCTGATACGGGCGCGGTGGATAGCCTCTAGCCATGCTCAGCTTCGAGATCACCCCGATCGGTACGGTCCGAAACGAACGGACGGATATCCAGCACACGGACAACTGGGGCGCCGTCCGCAGCACAATCACCATCGACGAGCGCTTCGGCGAGGCGTGCCTGCAGGGTCTGGAGGGCTTCTCCCATGTGGAGGTCCTTTTCATCTTCGACCAGTTTCCGGAAAGCGGTGATTACCGCGAACCGCGCCCGTACCGCGGCCGCGCCGACCTCCCGCCCGTTGGCATATTCGCCGGCCGCGGCCCCCGCAGACCGAATCGCATCGGGGTAACGTGCTGCGCCATCGAATCCGTCCACGGCCGCGAATTGACGGTGGTGGGCCTCGATGCGGTCTCGGGCACCCCGGTCATCGACCTGAAGCCGGCGATGGCGGAGTTCCTCCCGGCAGACGTCAAGCAGCCGGAATGGGTCAGCCGCCTAATGTCGGAGTACTTCCAGCCGTAGGCGTCGCGGGTCTCCTGCGCAGGGGGCGCGTGGTTGTGTCCCGGCAGCGCCGGCGTGGCCCGCTCACCGCGCACGTCACTGCCGGCGCGCCGCATCATCGCGCCGACATCGCAGGAACTGGCGCTCGGCGGGCTCGTGGGTCAGGTCGATCGCGCCGTCGTACGCGGCCATGGCCTCTTCCACTCGCCCGAGCCGGTCGAGCAGGTGCGCCCGGACCGCCCGGGCCGGCTGGAATCGCCGCGCCGGCTCGCCGGCACCTTCGAGCAGGGCATCGAGCGTGGCGAGCCCGGCCGCGGGACCGTCGACCTCGGCGGTCACGGCGGCGAACGCGACCGCGCTGCCGAGTGACGGCGCGACCATGTGCAGCAGGCGATGGAGGGTCAGCAGCGTACGCCAGTCCGTCGCGCCGGTCCGCGCCCGCGCGCAGTGCACGGCCTGGATCGCGGCCTCGAGCTGAAAACGCCCGAGCTGCCCGCGGGCGTGCGCCGCCTGCAGGTGCTCGTGCGCCCGGCCGATCAGAGCGTGGTCCCACCGGGAGACGTCCTGCTCGGCAAGCGGCACAAACCGCCCACGGTCGTCGATGCGCGCCCGGTCACGGGCGGCCGAGAGCTGCACGAGCGCGGCGAGCCCGTGCGATTCTGGGTCGTGCGGCACGAGCGTGCTGAGGACCTCGGCCAGGTGCAGCGCCTCGGAGGGCAACTGGCGCGCCTCTGGCCCGGTCGTGGCCCACTCAATGACGTAGGCGCCATACACCGCTTCGAGGACCGCCGCCATCCGGCTGGGCAGGTCGGCCCGGTCGGGAATCCGGAACGGGATGCGGGCGGCCTTGATCCGGCGCTTCGCCCGGACCAGCCGCGTCGCCATCGTCGACGCCGGCACAGAGAACGCGCGACCGATCTGTTCGGCGGTGAAGCCGAGCACGGTATTGAGCATGAGCGGAGTGTGCGCGGCGCGCTCGACCGCCGGATGCGCGCACACCAGCATCAGTTCGAGCCGCCGATCGGGGATCGCGTCGACGTCGACGTCGTCGAGGTGCACCGGCGCGTGCCGCTCCGGGTCGAACGCAACGGTCCGCTGTGACCCGGCCGACTTCCACGCGTCCCGTAGCCGATTGCGGGCCACAGTAAGCAGCCACGCGTCAGGGTTTTCCGGCGCTCCCTGGCCGGGCCAGCTCCGCAGTGCCCGCTCCAACGCGTCGGCGAGGGCGTCCTCCGCGGAAGCGAGGTCGCTCGTGGCGGCGGACAACAGGGCGAGCAGCCGGCCGTAGCTGTCGCGGGCCGCCACGGCCGCGGCCTGGGCGGCCGACCCCGGGTCGGCCGCCCACGCCCGCCGGTCAGCGGTCAACGCGTCCATCCGCCGTCGACGAACGCGGTCGCGGTCGGCCGTACCTCGATCACCCCCCACTGGGCGGCGGGGCACTTCTCGGCCCACCCGATCGCCGCGTCCAGGTCCGGCACGTCGACGAGGAACACCCCGGCGAGCGCCTCCTTCGTCTCGGCGAAGGGGCCGTCCTGGACCCGCAGCACGCCCTCCCGCCGGGTCACGGTCGTCGAGGCGGCGACCGCTTGCAGCACGTCGGCAGACAGCAGCACGCCGGCCGACTCCAGCGCCCGGCCGTACGCACCGAACGCTTCCCGCGCCTCGGCGAGCGCTTCCTCGCTGATCTCGCCCTCGGCCGGCTCCCGGTAGTGCAGCAGCAGTGCGTAACGCATCGTCATCTCCTCCTGTGCCAGTGTGACGCCCCGATGACGTCCACACCGAGATGACGACCGGGCGAGCCCCGAATCGTCAGGGAACGAGGACGACTTCGCCGGTGTTGCGGCGCTCGCTGATCCTGCGGTGCTGCATTGCCCGTCTGCCGCGAGGGCGAGTGCGGCATCGCGCTTTGTCGGCGCATGAGAATGCGCTCTCCTGGCGAGGGGTTGGGACGGGGCCTAAAGCGCTGACCTCGATGACGAGATAGACCGTTTCGCAGTGGGTTGACAGGCGTCACTCCCCTTCCTGCGATTGAGTCGCCTCCGCTCAACGTAGGCTCTCCTGACTCCACAGGTGCCGAGGAGCCTGAATTCCGCAGAGAGTTGAGTGCATTGAATAATCGCCGCCTCGACATATTGCGCGACCGGAATTTCGGGCGGCCATGCAACCTCTGCTGTCGGAACGGCGATGTCCTCCGTGGCTCTGTCCCTCCCGAGGCGCTGTCCCGGGTCATGGCCTACATCGCATTCGGCGCCTACTCCGTCGGCCCGATCGGCATGGCCCTCGCCGGCCCCAAGAGTTTCGCGTTCGACGGACCTGTTCAGCGCACCTTCCGGACCTTGACCGGATCTCGCCGCTTGCCGGATCTTCCCCACCTGTCATCTGACGAGACGACCGTCTCCGGTGCTGCTCTTACAGGGGGCGCACACCCCAGTCCGCCTCGCGGGCGCGCCGGGCCTTCTGCCAGATCTGCGCGAAGTCATCCGCAGTGATTTCCTCGAAGCGATACTCAGCAACATCATCTGGGGTGAAGTCGTCGATGGGACGTTCTGGGGTCCACCCGTAGGTGTGATAGTAGGCGCTGAGGGCGTGAAGCCCATCCGTGTCCCGAGCGTGCAGTTCCTCGGCGAGCGACGCAGCTGCGAAGAACACATCGTCGCGCTCCCGCTGTTCCACGTGGCGCAGGACCCAACACGTCTCGTCGCGCTCGGCATAGCACCACATGTCTTCGTCAGCGATGTACCACCGAATGTAGGTTGCCACCGCAGCAATCTACGCCGGAGTACCAGAGTTGATCGATCGCGCGTTATCCGCTCACGCATGATGGCAGGGCAGGCTGGGTGTCGGGCGACGACGCGTTCGACCGCCTCGCCCAGGCCGTTCCACATGTGTCACCGATCAGCGACCCGGGTTGCGTCCGGCTTGCTGCCCGTCCACCGAGTTGACTGTGCCTCTGACCGGTCCACAGAGGAGCTGGGTACCGTTCGTGATCGGTGTAGGGTCGCCTGTACGAGTGACGACATGGTTTTCGGAGGCCTCTCGGTGGAACGTCGTGGCGAAGATGCTCGCGAGATCGATCTGCGAACCGACCGGGCGCACGGCGCACGAATCTACGACTACATCCTGGGCGGCAAGGACAACTTCGCCGCCGACCGCGAGGCCGGTGAGAACTCGTTGCGGATGTGGCCCGCGTTGAGGGTTCACATGCAGGCCAACCGTTACTTTATGCACCGGGTGGCGCGTTTCCTGGCCGCCGAGTGCGGGATCCGGCAGTTCCTCGATATCGGCACCGGACTGCCGACATCACCGAATCTTCATGAGGTTGTGCAGTCGGTTGACCCGGCCGCACGGGTGGTCTACACCGACAACGATCCGCTCGTGCTCGCGCAATCGCGTGCTCTCATGCTCGGGACAGCACAGGGACGCGCGGCCTACGTCGCGGCGGACATGCGCGACCCCCAGACGATCATCTCCGCGCCGGAGTTCCTGCGGACCCTCGACCTGAATCAGCCGGTCGGGTTACTGCTGATCGCGATCGTGCACTTCATCGAGGACGACGCGGAGGCACTGCGGGTCGTACGGCAGGTCTTGGACGTCCTGCCGACGGGCAGCTACCTGGCGATGTCCATCGCGACCGATGAATTCGACCCCATCCCGCTGGCCGAGGTCCAGCGGGAGTACAACAGGCTCGGTGAGACCCTCATCTTCCGCGACCGGGCCGCGGCGCTGGGGTTCTTCGACGGCTTGGAGTTGGTCGAGCCGGGGCTGGTCCAGGTTCACAAGTGGCGCCCGGACGGGTCCGAGCCCACAGGGACCGCAGACAAGGACATCGCCATGTACGGGGCGGTCGCGCGTAAGGCCTAGGCCTGGGCCAGTCTCTGGGTGTGATTGATGGTGGGGAGAAGCGACTCGTCTTGCGGTCGGGCCTCGATTACCGTCGCCGCATGCCTGAACTGATCCTGCCGACCATCCGCCTGCACGCCGCCTTCCTGGAGTGCCGCGACGACTGGGGCCCCGGCCTTCACGAGGACGGTTTCGGCCTGGGCGCCGACGACGACGTGGACTCACCCGACGGCTTCGCCACCTGGGTGCACCAGCGGGTCCGGCTGACCCACCCGGCCGGTGCCCCCTGCCCGCACGAAAAGCACGGCTCACCCCGGTGGATCGTCGAGGGCGGCAAGGTCCTCGGCGGCATCGTCCTGCGGCACAAATTCGACGACAGGTTCGGCCACATCGGGTACGGCGTACGCCCGTCCGCGCGCCGCCGTGGCCTGGCGAGTTGGGCCCTGGGCGAGATGCTCGGCGAGGCCCGTGTCACCCTGGGCCTGGACCGCGTCCTTATTCCCTGCCTCGCGGACAACGTCGCCTCAGCCCGCACGATCGAACACAACGGCGGCGTCCTGGAAAGCATCCGCGACACCGATCATGGTCCGGTGAGGCGCTACTGGATCGCCCTCGACCGATGACCTTGAGCCCTCAAGATGTCATAGACGAGTTGCGCCGACGTGGAAGCACCTACGCGGCGTCGACGATCCGGACCCACGTCGTCCATCGGATGTGCGCCATTGCCGCTGACCGGACTAGCGTGCTACTGCACCTGATGAGAATGCCGCTGCCAAAGCTCGTCACACCACAGGTCCTGGGCGTAGACGACTTCGCCTTGTACGGCGGCGTATACGGCACGCTGCTGGTCGACGCCGACACCGGTTGCGATCACCTTGTGGAAAGGACGCGACGCCGAGACGCTACGCGACTGGCTGCAGGCACATCCGGGCGTGCAGATCGCGTGCCGAGACGGCTCGCCGATCTACCGTCAGGGCATCACCAGCGGTGCTCCGGACGCAATCCAGGTCAGCGACCGGTTTCACTTATGGCAGGGCCTGTCCCGGCGGGTGCAGCAAATCGCCACCGTTCACCGCAGCTGCCTACCCGCCGCGATCCTCGACGCCGAACCCGAACCCGCCCCACCAGCGTCCGCTGATACCGAGGAGACGCCTGCCAACTGAGGCTACTGAGCTTCTGGTATCAGGGTCAGGGCGGTGCCAGGCCGCTGGTGGCGAGGAAGCCGTGGGCGAGACTCGACGTAGCCGGCTGCGATGTCCTCGGCCGGTCGTGTGAAATCCGGCAAACATGTATTAAGCGAGTAGTGATGGGATCGTGCGTTGCCCCATCGGGCAACCGCGGGTGCCTGCATAGTGGTTCTCCCGGAGCTTCCCGGCGCTCCCGGCCAGGCCCGACCGTAGAGGGAAGGTGCAGGCGTCTCGGGGAGGTCCATGTGGACAACGGTCCCGGGTTGAGAGAGCCGGCTGAGCGGGCCAACCGGCCGCATCACGACCCCTCGGTGCCCCGTGAGCATCTCGACAGCGATGAGGCGACGGCGCGGGTGCGGCCAGGTTTGCCGCTGAATCCTGCGATCGCGCAGCGTCTGCAGAGCACGGTGGGCAACCGCGCGTTGTCGGCGATGATCGCCCAACGCCGGTCGCCCTCTCCGGGCGCACCAGGGTCCGCAGGGCGAACTGCGACGGCGGGCGCTGGTCAGGCCGTGGGAGGGCAGACTGCTGTTGCGGCCGCGAGCACCGAACAGGCGACTGCCGACCTCGAGCCCGTGCCCGAGCCGGCGGCGCCGGTCCAACGCCTGGCCCGGCCGGATGCGGCGGCGTCAGCGAAGTTCTCCTCGCTGAAGTCGGATGTGAAGGGCAAGCAGAAGACCCAGGCCGCGCATCCGCCGCCGGCGTCGAAGGCCAACGCCGCGCAGGCTGCGGCGAAGCCGCCCGCTGATGACAAGCAGGCGCAGGGTAAGGCCGCGAACGCGGAGAAGATGAACGCCGCTCAGCCGGGCACGTTCGACAAGGCCGCGTTCATCGCCGCGGTCAACAAGGCCATCGCGGAGCAGGCGCCGAAGAATCTCGATGAGGCTGACAACTTCGGTGATTCCGGCAAGGCCGACGCGGTCAAAGGTCAGGTTCAAGGCAAGGTCGGACAGGGCAAGGAGCAGTCGGCCAAGCAGATCGAGACGACCACCAAGGCGGCCCCGGACACCTCGGCCGCGAAGGAGAAGCCGGTCACCCCGCTTGTCCAGGAGCCGACGCCGGGTAACCCGGGGGCGCCGAACCCGGCGAACGCGGTTCCGGACAAGGCCCCTGCGGCGGCGACGGATTTCTCGGCCGGACCGGCGCAGGTCGACCAGCAGATGGCCGGCGCGCAGGTCACCGAGGAGCAACTGGCCAAGTCAAACGAGCCGGAGTTCACCGGCGCGTTGAAGGAGAAGAAGGCCGGCGAGCAGCATGCGGCGACCGCGCCGGGCGAGATCCGGGCTGCGGAGAATCAGACGCTGACCGACGCGAAGGCCGGGGCACACGCGGCCGGGGTGCAGGCTGTCGCCGGGATGCGCAACGACAAGATCGCGGCCAACAACAACGTCGGTAAGGGGCAGCAGGGTGCCCAATCCAAGGACGAGCAGCAGCGCGCCCAGGTCACCGCGAAACTGCAAACCGTCTTCGACGCCGCCCAAACGGACGTCGAAGCCATCCTGACCGGCCTCGACAAGAAGGTTGACGACGCGTTCAGTGCGGGTGAGAAGGCTGCGCGGGATGCGTTCACCGCCGAGCACAAGCGGCGGATGGACGAGTACAAGGACAAGCGCTATTCCGGCTTCACCGGGAAGCTGAAGTGGGTCAAGGACAAGTTTGCCGGCCTGCCGGAAGAGGCGAATCAGATCTTCGTGACTGCCCGGCAGGGTTATGTCACCCGCATGCAGACGGTCATCTCGAATGTCGCGGATGTGATCGGGTCTGAGCTCAATCGGGCCAAGCAGCGCATCGCGACCGGCCGTCAGCAGTTGCGGGCCGAGGTGCAGAAGCTCCCGGCCGAGCTGCAGGCCATAGGGAAAGAAGCGGCTGGGGAGTTCTCGGGCAAGTTCGACGAGCTGACCGAGTCGGTCGACGCCAAGGGCCAGGAACTGGTCCAAACCCTGGCCAGCAAATACAACGAGGCGCTCAAGAGCGTTGATGCGGAGATCGAGGCGGAGAAGGAGAAGAACAAGGGCCTGATCGCCAAGGCCGTGGACGCGGTCAAGGGCGTCATCGACACCATCCTCAAACTCAAGGACCTGCTGCTCGGGGTCCTGGCCAAGGCCGCTCAGGCAGTGATGGCCATCCTGAAGGACCCGATCGGTTTCCTCGGCAACCTCGTCTCCGCCGTCGGCGCCGGGCTCAAAGCCTTCATGAACAACATCGGCACCCACCTGAAGAAGGGCCTGATCGGCTGGCTGCTGGGTGCCATGTCCGGGGCCGGGCTGCAACTGCCGTCGAAGTTCGATCTCCGCGGCATCCTCATGATGATCGCCTCCCTGCTCGGGCTCACCTGGACGGCCATCCGCGGCCGGATCGTGCAGAAGGGCGTTCCCGAGCAGGCGATGGGCGCGGTCGAGGCCGGCGTCCCGGTCGTGGCCAAACTTCAGTCCGAGGGCGTGGCCGGCGCCTACGAGGAGATCAAGGACCAGGTCGGCGACCTCAAGGAGAACCTGCTCGGCAAGATCAGCGAGTACCTGATCCCGACCGTGCTGATCGCGGGCATCACCTGGATCATCTCGCTGTTGAACCCCGCGTCGGCGTTCATCAAGGCCTGCAAGATGATCATCGACATCGTCACGTTCATCATCGAACGCGGCGCCCAGATCATCGAATTCGTCAACGCCGTGCTGGACGCGGTCATCGCCATCGCCGGCGGCGGCGCGGGTGGCGTCCCCGGATTGATCGAAGCGGCCCTGGCCAAATCCATCCCGGTCCTGATCGGGGCCCTCGCTGCCATCCTGGGTATCGGTGGCATCGCCACGAAGGTCAAATCGTTCTTCCAAGCGCTGTCGAAGCCGGTGATGAAAGCCGTCGACTGGGTCGTCGGAAAGATCGTCGCGCTCGGCAAGAAGATCTGGGCCAAGATCAAGCCCAAGGGCAAGGACGCAAAGGGCAAGGACGGCACGACCGACGGTGCGTCCGGTGACAAGACAGGGACCGCTGCCTGGGCCAAAAAGCAGATCGCCGGCACTCGCCGGGAGATCCCGATCACCGTCGATGGTGAGAGCCACCACCTGAAGGCCGCCGGCCGCCCGGACGGCACGCTGGCCGTCACCATGGCCAGCGTCGAGGAGCCATTGACCGACAAGATCGAGCGCATCCTCAAGGAGCTCCAGAAGTCGTCCAAACCGGGGAAGGTCACGGTCAAGCTGCGTGACGGGCGCGAGAAGCAGATCAGCCAGGGCGACATGGTCGAGCACCTCAAGCGGGCGCTGCGCAACGAGGAGCTGCTGGAGACGGCCGTCAAGAAGTGGGAGGAGCGGATGGCGGCCATGGCCACGCCGCCCGCGGACGGAATCCGCATCCTCCAGCAGATCATCGACGATGGACTCAAGGACAGCACGCCACCGGTCGCGGAACCGCCCACCCCGGTGGTCGTGATCCCCAAGGGGTTCGATCACCGCAAGGTGCTGTACGAGGGCGACGGCGGGCGGTACCGGAAGGCGAAGTCGATGGTCTTCGCGCGCGACTTCCCGGCGGTTTACGACCGGATTCAGGCGATCCTCAAGCCGTGCCGCGATGCGAAGGCGAAGGGCGACCAGGCCGCGCATGCCGCCGCGCTGGCGGCCGCGCGCGTGTCGCTGGTGGAGATGTCGGGCGGCGACCATCCCAAGTTCCCCAAGCAGGCGTTGAAGGAGTTCGATGACACCGGCGATGTCAGCGGAACCACACTACGGACAGCTACGCTGTGGAACGCGGACCACATCGCTCCGCTGTCCGCACACTGGCACGCGGTGGGCTACAACAGTGATGACGACGCCCGGCTGAATGCGGTCGATGATCTCGGTAACATGGAGCTTCTTGCCGCGAGCGCCAACCTCGGCAAGAAGGGCGAGTACAACGGGACGACATACGACTTTCACGGGAAGCCGCCCGGCCCTGGGTTCAAAACCTCCAAGACGATTCCATCCGAATGACGGAGTGATCCATGCCCGAAACGATGTCCGCCGCCTTCGACGCCGCCGTGGATTCGCTCCGGCGCGCCGGTTGGATGATCGTCATCGGCGGTGAGCAGGAGCCGGACTCGGGCTCGATGCTGGCGGTGAACGGTGACTTGGACGCTGCTTTCGACCCGTCCGGCGATCTCACGGTCCCGCTCGAGCTTCGGTGGCGGGGCGTCGCGGCGGATGCGCAGGTTGCGTTCGCCGCGCAGGACCTCATCCTGGTCGTGCCGCTGGACGAGGAAGAGGGCACGGCGACGGTGCTTCCCCAGGGCACCCCAGAACGCGATCTTCAGGTCGTTCTGCGGTCACTCGCCGACCTCCGGTCGCGCGGCTACGTCGCCGAGGCGGCGCTGGCGTACACCGCCACTGACGCCTGGCAGGCCGCGCGGAGCAGGGGCGACGGTTCCAAAGTGGTGTTCTGGACGACGCAGGCCCACGAGGACGCCTTCGACGAGGACACCGATCTCGTGGGGGAACTGGCACTGCAGTGGGCCGGCGACGCGGACGAGATCGCGAGTGTCCTGGCGGCGACGGATCTGAACGTCCAGGTCCCGGGCTCGGCCGACGAGGTCTTCTACCTGACACCGAACTACGTCGAGGACTGATCGCGGGCAGGGCAGGTCGAGCTGCGCGACCGTCACCACCCTGCCGCCCCGGCGGTGACCAGCGTGGGGGACGGTGAGTTGCCGTCGCCGAGACGCTGAACCGGTCCTCGGCGGCCGGGCAGGTGCCGGCGTGGGTGACCTTGATCGATCTCGTAGACGATGCCTTCCATGCACGCACCCAAGAGCTTCGGAGCGGCCGAACCGACCCAGCAGCGCAACAACTGGGCTGCTATCCGCGTACGTGACCTTGCTTCGAGGACACGACCAAACTGGAGGCCAGGACTCACGTACTGCCGCAGGGGTTTCTGCCGCGGCCCGCTGGAGGCCGCCCACTGTGGCGGCTCAAGCTGACCTCAGGGCAGATCTAGGCTATGGGCGTGGGATACACGGGAACCGTGGTCGTGGGTTGGTCGGCGGAGCTGCTCGTCCATGAGGACGGCATGGACGGCTTCGGGCACCAGCATCGGTATGTGCGGCCGCTCGGCGACGGCTGGCAGCTCGTGGAGGTCGGCGGATGGCTCGAGGCGCCCGGGCTGCAGGGCCCGTGCCGTCGACTGGCGATGTCGACCGGGCGCCCAGTGCTCGCGGCGCACGTCTTCGACAGTGACTGGGCCGTGCTGTGCGCCGCTGTCGGCGACATAGCCGGACCGGTGACGCGTCTGCACGACGTCGAGGAGGCCTGCTGCGACGAGCATGGGCCCAAGTGTCTGCCCGGTCCGAGTGGACGCGCGGTCGAGGACGTGGTCAACGAACTACTGGACTGGAGCGCAGCGGCCGGCCTGCGCGCCGACCCGGCGGCGGTGCACGCGGCCGTGACCGAGGACCAGCTGGCGGACGATACCGTCTTTGCTGTCGTGCGTGCCCTCGGCGTGACAACGATCGGCCGGACGTTCCCGCGCGCTTTTCCGGTGGAGGGCTGGCCGTTCTCGCCGGTCTCCAGCCTGGCCTACGGGGCGCGGATGCGGGCTGCTGGCCGAGAGATGGACGACGAGGCCGAGCCGGCGGCGCCCTGGGAGGTGGACGCGATCGCGCTGGACGCCGAGCTGTGGGCGGCGGCCTACCGTCCGCCGGTCGACGTCGCGTCGCTGGCCCGGCGAGCAGTCGACGTGATGGCTGCCCGCGGGCTCGCGCACGGCAAAACCGACGAGAGGCAGGACGACCTCGACCTGTTGGACACCCTGCTGGCCAAAGGGCGCCTGAACCCGGAACCGGAGATCGCGGACGATCACGGCCGAAAGTGGGCTGACCAGAGGGCCGGCCGGTCCCCGTACCTTCACGGCCGCGCCACCTGACCCGCCGCGAAGTTCGCCGGTGGCCGGTACTGTCGGCCCATGTCCGCCCCTGGAGACGTGCGGCCGGAGATCCTGGCCCGGCTGCGACCGATCTGCTCGAGGCTGCCGGAGGCGTATGAGGAACCGGCGAGTGCCGTCCGCCAATTGCAACGGCGCGACCAGCCACCGTTTGACATACAACGCTATCCACGGGACATCAGCATGCTTCTCGACCGCTTTCAGCAGTAGCGCATGATCGACGCTGTCGAAGAACGCCTGAATGTCCATATCGATCACCCAGTCGTACTTCCAACACCGCTGCCTGCACACACCCACCGCGTCCAGCGCCGCACGGTAAGGCCGGTACCCGTACGAGTCGGGATGGAAGATCGGTTCGACCTTCGCCTCCAACCGCCGGGCCACCACCGTCTGCGCGACCCTGTCCGCAATCGTGGGAACCCCCAACATTCGGGTACCCCCACCATGCGTCTTCGGAATCTCGACCGCCTTCACCGGAGGGGGAAATCAGATGGCCATATCCGGGCACGCCTTCCCCTGTTCCATACGAGAGCAGCAGACCAGGCTCACGTCGCCTCTATGCCGGACACCGCCTGGCCAGCAGATCGGGCACCCGCCAGACTCATCCCGGAGCAATTTACTGTGTCCCGGTTTCGATGTCACTTCATTGTGTAACGGCACCTCGAACGACGATCGTCTTCCTGATCCCCACCTGACACATCACGTGTGCCTTTTCCACATCGCTCACCACGACGGTCTTCAGCCAACGCAGCATGTGGCGGTTTGAAGCCTCCCCCCGTATGGGCGGCTCCGAAGGGCCAAAACCTTCATCTCTC
>Ga0307516_10007408_pt1 | contig 12622 bp, 7 predicted proteins | sample 19_EM_MG_FD_203310 | JGI IMG/M metagenome (GOLD analysis project Ga0307516, IMG submission 203310) | Populus trichocarpa ectomycorrhiza microbial communities from riparian zone in the Pacific Northwest, United States - 19_EM | ecosystem: Host-associated > Plants > Roots > Unclassified | place...
TGGGGCGGCGCGACGGGCACCCTCTACGGCTTCGGCGACGACGGCGCTCCCACCCAGGCGCTGATCAACGGGGCGCACATCACCAACACCTCCCAGAAGGCGCCGTACGGCACGCAGCACCCCAGCGGCGATGCGCTCAAGGTGGAGAAGGGCTTCTTCTCCAAGCACGGCAAGGACATGTACATCTACGTCCAGGACTACTACCCGGACTGGTCGTACAACGGAGGCGTCCGCCCCGGTGACAGCCGCACCTACAACCAGGCCGACGGCACGTACACCTCGCAGCCCAACGGCATCTGGGACTATCTCGAGGTCGTCGAGTTCGTCACCGAGGCCGTCGCCACCTCCTCGGCGCACCCGCAGGACTACGTGTTCATCCCGTTCAACGAGCCCGACGGCGGTAACTGGTACCACGACTGGGGCACCCTGAAGGGGACGTTCCTGGCGGACTGGAAGGCCACGTACGACAAGATCCAGGAGGTGTATGCCCGGCACGGTCTCGGCCACGCCCGCATCGGCGGCCCCGGCGACACCGGGTGGCAGCCGGCCCGCTCCGCCGACATCCTGACGTACGCCAAGGAGAACGCCGTCCTGCCCGACGTGTTCATCTGGCACGAGCTCGGCATCGACAACCTGCGCACCTTCCGCTCGCACGTCGCCGCCTACCGCCAGCTCGAGAAGGACCTCGGCATCGGCCCGCTCCCCATCAACATCACCGAGTTCGGGATGCTGCGTGACATGGGCACGCCCGGCCAGCTCGTCCAGTGGCTGTCCATCATGGAGGATCTGAAGGTCGACGGTCAGACCGCGTACTGGAACTACGCCGGGAACTTCAACGACAACAGCGCCCGCACCAACGCCGCCAACGCCGGCTGGTGGATGTACAAGTGGTACGGCGACCTCGCGGGAAGCCAGACCGTCGCTGTCACGCCGCCCGCTCTCAACGCCGTCGACACCCTTCAGGGCATCGCGGCTGTCGACGCGCGCAACAAGCGGGCCACAGTCCTCTACGGCGGCGGAAGCCTGCCGGTCTCGCTGCGCCTCGCCGGCCTCGACCCCCTGATCTTCGGCAAGAAGGTCGACATCGAGGTGCGCGAGGTCACCCTCTCCGGGGCCGAAGGCGTCGCCGGCACCCCGGCCGTCATCAAGGCGCTGAACGGTGTTGACCTGGCCGGCGGCGAGATCAGCCTCGACGTGCCCACCTACGACCGGTACGCCGCGTACCAGGTCATCGTCACGCCCGAACAGGACCGGACGCTGGTCGCCAACGGCGTGTGGTCGGCCAGCGTCGAGGCCGAGAAGACCGCCCTGACCGACGCCACCGTCTACTACCAGGACCCCATGGCCGGCGGCGGGTGGAAGTTCCTGGCCTCCGGCAGCAACGACGTCGGATCGTTCAACCGGCCGACCTCCAAGGCCGACTGGACGGTCACCGTGCCGCGCACCGGCCGCTACCGGTTCCAAGTCATCGGCGGCACACCCGGGACCCCCGGACGGCATGCGCTGTTCGTCGACGGCGCTGACCCGGCTATCGTCCAGTACACCGCCGACCTGGCCCTGACCTCGTACCAGAAATGGCAGTACCGCGGCAGCGCCGAGGTGACCGTCGCGCTGAGCGCCGGCCAGCACACCCTGTCGCTGAGGTCGAGCCTGAACGGGACCTCCGTGCTGCCCAATTCGGACATCACCCTCGACAAGTTCCTGCTGACCGATGTCACGGACGGCGAGCCCACCGCATATCCCGCCTCGACCCTGCGGTACGCCGGCAGCGCGCATGTCACCTATTCCATACCCAAGGCCCGCGGCTACGCCCAGATCACCGGCTCAAACGGACGGGCCGACGCGTACCTCCAGGCCTGGGAGACCGGCTACTACGACCTGGGCCTCGACTATCGCAGCCTGACGTCGACGGGTGTCAACGTCACAGTGAACGGTCGCCCGGTCGCGCGGTTCACCGCGCCGCGCGGCGGTTCCTGGCGCTCCACGGTGCGCGTGCACCTCAGCCAGGGCATCAACGAGGTGGAGGTCCGCTCGAAGAAGGGCGTCCTGCTCCAGCAGCTCACCACGACACGGGCGGCCGGCTCCGACAGCGCCGCCGTCACGATCCAGGCCGAGAACGCGATCCGGCACGGCGCCACCGCGATCAACACGTACGCCGACAGTTCGGGCAGCAACGCCTCGGGTCTGAAGGGGCTCGGCTTCGTCGGCAACGGCGCCGCCAACACCTTCGAAGTGCCCCGGGCCGCGGGCTTCGACAAGCCCGGCGACTACAACATCGCGGTCACGTACGCCAACGCCGAACTCGGCGGCGCGCACGCCTACAACCCGCAGGTCATCGACCGCCGGCTGGAGGTCACCGAGACCGGCGGCCAGGGCGGCACCGCCTACGGGTACTTCCGTTACACATACGCCTGGAACAGCTTTTTGGAGCGGACCATCCCGGTGACGCTGACGACGGCCGACGGCCCGCTGGTCTTCGGCAACCCGAAGGCCTACGCACCCGACATCGACAAGATCACCATCGCGCCGGCCGTCGTCGGCGCACCGACCACCGTCCCCAGGTGACCCGGTAGGACGTCCGCCAGCGTCCCTCCCGGCGATCCACTGTGGCGCACGCGAGCCCTGACGGCTTGCGTGCGCCACAGCGTTTTGACAAAACTGCCGGGACAAATGACTCTGCCGATCGGTGCGGCGCTGCGGCAAGGTTCTCCCCGTCCACCGGGAACTCCTAGAGACAGGGATCGACATGATGAAGCACGCCGCACGCCGCTCCAAAACCGGTCGCAAGGCTTTGCTGGGTAGCGCCTTCGCGGTGGTGGTCGCCCTCGGTTCCGCCGTCGCGGTCGCCGCGAACGCGGCGGAGAACGAGGTTTACGACCAGGCGCAACTGCTGGCAGCGTGCAACGGCAGCACCGACCTTTACGGCAAGGCTGATCGGTGCAGGTTCGAACCGGCGACCTACGCGGGCTTCACCGGCGACCTCCAGCAGGTGTCCGGCGTGGACAGCAACTGCGGGTCCGGGGAGGTGAGCCGGGAGGTCCGGTGGAGCCAGACGACAACGGAGAGCAACAGTATCGAGGTGTCCGCGAGCGTGGAGGCGGGCCTCTCCAAGATCTTCTCCGCCTCGGTCTCCACGACGTTCGGCCATACCTGGGAGCAGAGTCAGACCAAAGAGGACGCGATCACCGTCGGAATCCCGCCGCTGTCCGCGGCGGTCGTCTTCCGCGGCGCCCCGATGGCCAAGGTCACCGGCCGGATGGTGATCAACTTCGGCTCCCGCCGTCAGGGCCACTTCGAGTGGTACGCCTACCCGACACTTACCGTGCCGGCCGAGGACCAGCCCAAGCTGTCCCGGTTGGTCGCCAACACCCGGCCGCTGACCCAGACCGAACTGGACGCCTGCCCCGAGGTGCCGGGCGGCTCGAAGCTCCAGGTCGATGTGCCGCCCGCGGCGGAAAACGTCGTGCAGGAAGCCGAAGGCAGCGCGGAGCAGTCCGCGGGCTCGCTCAACGCCTCCGAGCAGCACGCGGCTGACTGACCCGCCGGCACACAGATCCGGCCTGACCGGATAACAAGGCCGCCTGCCGTCATCCCAACGGCAGGCGGCCTCGGCATGAGGTCGAGCCGTGCCCCGTGACCACCTTGATCAACTCGCTTTCCTTGAAACGGCCTCTCGCGCGGCGCCGAGACGCCATTTTCAAGGAAACCGATGCCTCGCCGGGGCCGATCGAGGCGGCTGAGCCTAGTGTGTCGCCCGGGTTGAGTGGCTTTGTACCCTTCAAGCGGCGCCCGACGGGGATGACATTCAAGGTCAACAGCTTCATGTCGTAGGTCCGTGCGTGGTTGTGCGCCGTAGCTCCCGCCGAGACCGGGCGCGGCCGCTCGCTTCGCTTCGCGTCCTGAGCGCCCTGCCAGCTGACTGCCGACACAACCCCGTCCCTTTTGCCCTCTAGTCACCTATTCGCAAGTCCAGCCACCGAGCACCCGCGTGTTGCCGCGTTCGTTTTGCCCCCATATTCCCGGCGCCTCGATAGATTTTGGTCGATGTTCGCCCTCCTGAGGGCGGAACGCGTCCAAGATCTCCCCGGGGCGGGGCCGTTATCGGATAAGACGGACGAGCTGGTCCTGGTCATCACCGCCTATCGCCCGTTTTCGCACGCGCGGTCAGGAGGTGGTCGCGCTGGGGCCCCGGTTGGCGTACTCCCAGAGTCTGTTGAAGTTGATGTCGTTGAGGTCTCGGCCGGGGTCGATGCGGGCCGTGAAGGGTCGCGCGGTGGTTGCCGCCGGTGCCCAAGGCGTCGTTGTGGTGAAGCCCGCCCCCAGGATGCTGCCGCGGATCACGAGTTGGCCGTTCGGGGTGATCCCCGGCAGGTAGCCGGTCGTGCTCGCGCCCTGGTCCCAGGCGCGGCCGAGGAAGCCGGTCGGCGCCGCCTGGTAGCCGTCGTCGGCGGTGATCAGGGACCGGATGACCAGGAATCCGTACGGGTACAAGGGCGCCGTGTTCGGCGCGAAGATCACTCCACCGGAGGATTTGCGCGTCGAGACCAGGTGGAAGCGGGTGTGCGTGAAGACCGCGCTGGCGCGCCCGAAGACGAAGTCCGTGTCGCCCTCGATGTAGCTGTCCCGCACGAACACGCGGGCGATCCGCGCGGTGTCGTTCGCGTTGGCCAGGAACGTGTCCTGGCGGCTGATCAGCCGCATGTCCTCCAGTTGGGTGCGGTCGGCATCGGTACGCAACGCCAGGGCCTGGTGTGTGCCGCGGTCCACGGTGTCCAGCAGCGTGTTCGTGATCGTCAGGCCCTTCAGTTGCAGGTCGGTGCTCTGCGCCCAGACGACGGTCGCGCAGAGGCCGGCCGTGGCGCTGGTCTTCGTCGCGCAGGACTGGAACATCTCCCAGGCCGGGTCGCCCTCGGCGTAGCGGCCGTCAGGGTTGACGAGCGCAGCCCAGGCGGCCGGGGTGATCGTCGCGTCCACCGTGAATTCCAGCCGTACGTCGCTCGCGGGCCCGGCCCCGTAGAGGGTGAGCGGCGGTGACCCGGCCGGGATGAACACGGTCCCCGGATAGGTGCCGGGGAGGATCGCGATGTAGCGCCGGGCGGTGCCGCCTGCCGTGAACGCCGCATTCACCGCTTCCTGCACGGTGGCGAAACCGCGTGCCCCGACCACGAAGTCCGCCCGGCGGGTCACGATCGGCTCCGGCCGCCACGGGTCCGCCACCGGCGCCTCGTAAAGCCCTGACCAGCCAAAATAACTTTCCGGCACGAACGGCGCCGCCTCCGAGTGTGACAGGACGGGCCGCGTCACGGTGCCCGGCGCGGTCTGCGCCGGCGAGGACGCCTGCGCCCATGCCGGTGTGCCCGCCGACCCGGCCACCAGTACCGTCACGATCGTCATCCACCGTGCAACTCTCATCGTCAGCTCCTCGGGAATGCGCTTACCTCAGCGATTCCACGCATCATATGATCGAGAGATATCGATTGTCTGCCGCTGGACTGCTCAGGACGAACGCCTCTCAGCGCCGGGCAGGTACGATCAGCGACGCGGATCATCGCTGCGCGGATCCTCTTGTCCCTTGGGTCGCCGAGTGCGGAGCAGTCCCGCCCATACCAGCAGCAGGGTAAGGCCGATGCTTCCCCAGAGGACGCCGAAGAACCGAACCTCTCCGGGCGTATGGAAATTAGCCTTACCGCCGTAGCCGGGGCTGATGGAGGACCAAGGATCAACAAGCATGAACGCCGCCGTGAGAATGAACGTCGCCGCGAGAATGAACAGCCCAGCGAGCCCGAACCTCTCCGCCCACCGCTTGCCGATGGCGTTGGTCGTCAACGTGGCGGTCAACGCGAAGCACAGCAGCGCCAGCAGGAACAACGTGCCAAAGGCCAGGTCGGCCAGGTCGCTCCACTTTTCGACGGGATGCCTGCCACGCATGATCGAGTCGACGAGCAGCCACACGCCCAGCAGGACGAACGCCAGAAACAGCGCACTGAGCAACCGCGGTCGCACCGGCCGTCGTTTGGCCGAATTTCGCCGCGCTGGTCTCCGGGAAGCCTTGCCCCGCACAGGACTGCGCCGCACCGGTTGACTTTATCAGCCCGCGGCATCACCGAGGCGGGTCGCATTCCTCCACGTTCGACGCTAGGGGCGGCCGTTGAGGGAATCGACGAAGCGCTGTTCGAAGACGCCGGCGTCAGCGCCGGAGGCGGCCTGGACCGGCCGGCCAGCCGGCGTGATCACCGTCCGTCCGGACTGCTCGCCGGTCTGCGTCACCTCGATGCGTACGCCGCTGAAGGTCGTGATGGTGCCGTCGTCGTGCACCGCGGACACGGCGGCCAGCGCGTCCCACCAGTACATGATGCCCAGGTCGATCAGCGCCGCCAGGTCCGGCTGGCTGACGATGCTGTACGCCAGCGCGGCGCCGGGTGCGTGCTGGTCCGCGGCGAGCCGGGCGACGAACGCCTGCGTGATGGGCACGTGGGCGGTCGCGTCGAGCGGCACCATGCGGATGCTGCCCGCCCGCGCCCGGCACAACACCGCCTGGGCCGAGACGGGGTCCAGCCACATGTTGAACTCCTGCGAGTTGTCGTATCCGGGCAGGGCCGAGCCGTACAGGTTGCCCGGAACGTTGAGCGCGCCGCCCATGATCTGGATGCGCTCGATCCGCTCCGCTACCCGGCGTGAGCCGAGCGCGGTGGCCAGGTTGGACAGCGGGCCGGTGGCCACGATGGTGACCGGCCGCGCCGAATGCTCGACAGTCCGGGCGATGAGTTCCGGCGCCGACAGCGAAGCCTGGTATGGCGGCAGGTCGGCGTCGCCCAGCGCCCCACTCAGGACGTTCTCGATCGTCGTGACGAGTTCGGCGGGCGCGGGGTGCACGCCCGCGCCGGTCGCGCCCTCGGCGATCGGGATCTGCGGCAGGCCGCACTGCTCCAGCACGCTGCGCGCGTGCCGGAGTGTCCGCTGGGGCTTGCCGAAGCCGTCGTTGTTCACCGTGACGGCCCGCAGCTCGATCCGCCCGAGTTTGTGCTCCTCGCAGAGGTACGCCAGGGTGGACGCGTCGTCGAAGTCCAGATCGCTGTCGTAGATCACCGGGATGGGCCGGCTCGACCCGGCGGCGGCTTCCGATCGGGTCGCCGAGCTCAAGCTTCCGGCCACGATCGCGGACGCCAGGGCCGCCGCGGCGAAACGTCGTAACACGTGCACGCGCACTCCATGACTAGATGCGGATCTGGGTCAGGACCGGCCATCCGTTTCGCCAGGCGAGCTGTCCGAGTCCCAGGTGGGGCGTTCCGTTGTTCGCGGCGTCGTAATAGTGGAAGGCGAAGGTGTCTCCGCTGACCGATTCGCCGCCCGGTCCCCGCATGGCGCCCTGCGCGTCCAGGAAGGGGCTGCCGCCGCCGTGCTGCAGCGAGATGCCGTTGCGGTCCACGTACGGCCCGGTGATGGTCGCGGCGCGGCCCACCACGACCCGGTACGTGCTGTTGGCCCCCTGGCAGCAGAAGTCGAAGGACGCGAACAGGTAATACCAGTCGCCGTGACGCACTATGTACGGCGCTTCGACGGCGTCCGGCGGCACGGCGCGGTCGACGAGGTCCGTGTGGGCGGGGTGGGAGGTCGCCGGCTTGCCGGACGGCAGGAACACCTCGGTCAGCTTGATGCCGCTCCAGAACGATCCGAAGCTCAGCCAGGCCCGGCCCTGCGCGTCGGTGGTCAGCGCCGGATCGATGGCGTTGAAGTCGTCGGTGGCGAACGACTCGGTGACCAGCCCCTGGTCGCTCCAGCGATAGGCCGGATCCGACGGGTCCAGTGTGGGGCTCGTCAGCAGGCCGATGACGGAACGGTTGGAGCCGAAAGTCGACGCCGCGTAGTACAGATACCAGGTGCCGTCGTGCAGCGACACGTCGGGCGCCCACAGGTTCGCGACGCCCGGAACCGAGGCCGTGACCCAGGCGGGGATCGCCGGGGTGACGGTGCCCCGATAGCCCCAGTGGCTGCCGTCGGGGGAGCTGCGCACCTGGATCGCGCCGCCGCTGACCGCGGGGTCGCCGGTGGAGAAGACGTACCAGTAGCTCCCGCTCCGGACGATCGCGGGGTCGTGGGTGGTCGCGTCGCCGAGGATCAGCCGGGGCGGGGTGCCCGGCGGATCCGTTGCGGCGGCGCCCCCGGCAGTGGCCGGGGCGGTCTGGGAGGAGACCATCAGGAGGGTGAACGCGATCATCGCGACGAAGCGGCGTACCGGCTTGCCCATGGCGGCCTCCCGCACCGAGGATTGCGACCCTGGCGACGATGCCACCCGTATCGAGGTGGGTCAATGAGGTTCTCACTATGCACGGGCGCACTGGGGCACGCCGTCGATCGGCCCCGAAAACGTTTCGGTGACCGGTGTTTGCACCCGGTCCATCCATGCCGTGCTGCCTGCTCGACTGGTGCGATCATGTGGCTCTATTGACAAACGCGGATGCGATGATAGTTTGCTGAAAAGGTTTTCGAAGCTCCCCCTCTCCCCAAACTTAATCCCCTGTGCCACCCGCTCCGGATCGGTGCTGCACGGCCGGCAGATGGTTCCACCGCCATCTCATCGCCGCGCTCGCCGGACCTCCGAGAGACCGGCATGCGCTGATGCCGACGGGACCCACCGACCCATCGCGGCGCCACGAACTCCGTACGGCCGGCAACGTCACCGTCCTGGCGTCGCCCGGTCGGTGACGGCCGGCGCAATGCCCCGTCGACGCCGCGTGCCGTCCCGCCTTTCGTCGCGCGGTGGCCGCGTCTCTGACCTGCCGCGCCCGTCCGCGCGCCGGGGCGGTGGCGTGTGAGTCGAAAGGACAGATCAGTGACAGCGGAATCAGATGATCCAGCCATCCGGGCACACCGTGGCGTGACGCGGCGTCGCCGGCTCCTGCGGCGTCTCGCCGCCGGAGCCGCACTGCTGATCGGGGGCGGCTTCGTCGTCGTCGCCGGAGCGAGCGACGCGAACGCGGCCGCGGGCTGCCGTGTCGACTACACCGTCAACCAGTGGAGCGGCGGGTTCACGGGCAACGTCACCATCACCAACCTGGGCACGGCCATCAACGGCTGGGCACTGGAGTGGAACTACGCCGGGAACCAGCAGATCACCCAGGCCTGGAACAGCACGTACACGCAGACCGGGCAGCATGTCACGCTGAACAACGCGAGCTGGAACGGCGCGATCGCGACCAACGCCAGCGCCTCCGCGGGCTTCAACGCCAGCTTCTCGGGCAGCAACACCGCGCCGACCACGTTCACCCTCAACGGCGTGGCCTGCACCGGCGGCACCGTCCCGACCACTGCCCCCACGACGGCCCCCACGACGGCGCCCACCACTGCCCCCACCACGACGCCGCCCTCGGGCGATCCGTGGAACCCGCCCGCCAAGTACGTCACCCCGCTCGCGCAGACCTGGAAGCACCAGGAAGACACCTACTCCGACCTCTACGGCTTCCGTAACTACCTCTTCGACCAGGTGATGGCGGCCAACGGCAGCATCAACTACTGCGTCCGGTGGGAGTCCACGGCGACGGTCTCCACCACCCTGCGCGACCAGATCCAGACGGCCCTGCAACGGCAGTTCCAGAAGTGGGTCGACCAGCTCAACGAGAGCGGCCAAGGCTGGAACAGATGGCCGTACAAGCAGGTGCCCGTCAAGGTGGTCGGCTGGGCCGTGCGTGACCGCAACCTGCTGCAGTGGTCGGACAACTCGGTGGACATCTACGTCAACGACATCCGTGAGGGCGCGCCGCAGTGCAGCGAGCCGTGCGGCCGGTTCTTCCATCAGGACGGCAACTACTCCGGCTGCCCGGGCGGCGCCGCGCACCACTACGACATGTCACTCTGGCTCACCCAGGGGATGGGCATCGGCGGCGCCGGCGGCGACTGGGGCCAGCGCATCGACAAGGACTACTACGTCAACGCGCTGGCACAGGACAACATCCACATATTGCTCCATGAGATGGGGCACAGCTGGGGCCTCAACGACTTCTACGACTTCGACCCGCTGCCGAGCGAAGGCTTCGTCATGAAGGCCGGCAGCGCCACCCAGATCACCGAGTTCGACAAGTGGATGCTGCGCGACTTCTGGCGGCACCTCAAGAACCGCTACGGGCTCTAGCCGACGAGGGCGAGGGGAGCAGCCAGATGACCAGATCGAACCGTCCGGGCGCGAGGTGGCGGAGGGTGGTGAGCGCGGTGGCCACCCTCACGGTGACCGCGGCGCTCACGACCTCGACCGCCGGTCCGGCGTACGCGGCACAGACCATCGGCTATCCGACGTTCACCGGGCCGGCGGTGCCGCAGCCTCCCGTCGGCTACACCACCGGCAGCATGATGCAGTCCATCTACGACGCCGAGAAGTCGGGCACCGACTTCTGGATGGACCGGCTGCTGGCGCGCTCGGGCGGCAACGACCCGTCCGACGCCGACGGCGGCATCCTGATGACCCGCGGGCGGGCATTGTTCATGAAGCAGCACAACCCCGCGGTGATCGGCTTCGGCGGCCGCGTCGCGTACTGGGAGAGCATCAACGACCAGAACGCGTACGCGGTCGCGCTTTCGCCCGGCACCTTCACGGAGCAGGCCGCCCAGCGCTGGCAGGCGCCGTCCTACTGGCGCAGCGTCTACGCCAGCGGGTCGGTCCAGGTGACGGTCACCAAGTTCATCACCGACAACAACGTGGCGGTCACCAACCTGGCGATCAAGAACAACGGCTCGGCGTCGACCACCCTCACGCTGCGGGCCACGTCCCCGTACGCATCGGCCGGCAGCGGCAACGAGCTGACCGGCTCGACCGGGGTGAAGAACGGCCTCACCACGCTGACCACCAAGCTCTCCGGGGACGGGTTCGCCGTCTCCAGCGGTGGGCTCAACCGCTCGGTCACGATCGCCGCCGGGCAAAGTTTGACCACAAAAGTCGCCATGGGGTTCATCGCCAACGAGATCCCGCAGTCGGCCACCGACTACGCCAGCTATCGCGACGCCACGCCGGACGCGGCCTTCGCCACCCACGTGCGCGCCTACAACAAGTGGTGGGCCGACAACGTGCCCTACATCGACGTGCCCGAACCGGCCATCAAGAAGGAGATCTACTACCGCTGGTGGCTGATGCGCTTCAACAACCTGGACGCGAACATCCCCGGCCAGACCTTCCAGTTCCCCACGTCGGTGGAGGGCGCGCTCGGCTACAACAACGCCATCGTGCTCACCCAGCCGATGCACATCGACGACCTGAAATATCTGCGCGACCCGAAATACTCCTACGGCGACTGGCTGTCGGTGGGCCAGATCTCCAAGGGCGCCCGGTTCGTCGACAACCCCGGCGACCCGGAGAACTGGTCGAACAGCTACACCCAGTACATCGCCGAGGCGGCGTGGAAGAGCTACCAGTTGCACGGCGGCCCGCCGTCGATCGCGGCCAACCTGGCCCGATACGCCGAGGGTGACGTCAAGGGTCAGCTCAGCTACTACGACCACGACAACAACGGCATCATCGAGTACGACTGGGGCGCGCTGACCGGCAACGACGCGGACGCCGTGTCGTTCGACTGGCGCAGCGGCAACCTGGACCGGGCCGAGGGCGCGTACCAGTACAGCGGGGCGCTCGCCGCCGCGCAGGCCTACGACGCGGCCGGCAACGCGAGCAAGGCCGCCGAGATGCGCACCCTGGCCGACCGGATCAAGAACGCGATCACGAGCGTGCTCTGGAACCCGTCGGACCAACTCCTCGAGCACCGGCACGTCGCCACCAACGCACTCGACCCCTGGAAAGAGATCAACAACTATTATCCGTACGCCGTGGGCCTGATGCCCTCGACGGATCAGTACAAGCAGGCGTTGCGACTGTACGCCGACCCGGCCGAATATCCGGTGTTCCCGTTCTACACGGCCAACCAGAAGGACAAGGCCGCCGCGGCAGCACAGGGCTTCCCGGGCAGCAACAACTTCTCCACGATCAACTCGACCGTGCAGTTCCGGCTCTACTCCTCGGTGCTGCGCAACTATCCGAACCAGTGGATGAGCGCCGAGGACTACAAGAAGCTGCTCTACTGGAATTCCTGGGCGCAGTACGTCGACGGCAACACCGCCTGGCCGGACGCCAACGAGTTCTGGGCGAACTGGAACGCCGGCACCAAGCACATCGACTACCGCTCCTGGATCCACCACAACATCCTGGGCAGCAGCAACTGGACCGTCATCGAGGATGTGGCGGGCCTGCGGCAGCGCAACGACAACAAGGTCGAGCTGTCCCCGATCAACATCGGCTGGCCGAACTTCGCGGTCAACAACATCCGGTACCGCAACGCCGACCTGTCGATCGTCTGGGACGACCCGGCCGACGGCGTGGTCAAGTATTCCGGCGTCCCGCAGGGCTACTCGATCTTCATCAACGGCAATCGGGTCGCCACGATCGACCGGCTCGTGCCGCTGGTCTGGGACCCGGCCACCGGTTCGGTGACCACCACCGGCACCGTGAACTTCTCCACCGCGGTTTCCGGCCTGCAGGCGCCCAACCAGGTGACCTTCACCGACACGAGCACGGTGGACCTGCTCGCCAAGGCGGGCGTGGACGTGACCGCCAACCTCACGAACCTCGCCGCCGGCGCGACCGTGA
>Ga0307516_10007409_pt1 | contig 12621 bp, 15 predicted proteins | sample 19_EM_MG_FD_203310 | JGI IMG/M metagenome (GOLD analysis project Ga0307516, IMG submission 203310) | Populus trichocarpa ectomycorrhiza microbial communities from riparian zone in the Pacific Northwest, United States - 19_EM | ecosystem: Host-associated > Plants > Roots > Unclassified | place...
GCGGACTGCGGTTCTTTATCCACGCACTCGTCTAACGCGTCGATGACGATGATTGTCGATATATCTGACGAACTGAGGGGTTCTACGATCAACGCCTCCATCTGGTTGTAGAGCGACTCGTGTACGATGTCTGGATTTGATTGGAGGAGAGGGACGAGGATCGATCGAAACTTTGGGTATTTGTGGGCGAGTTGGAAGGCGAGAGTAGGGAAGATGTAGTGGAGGTCCCTGCGATCTTTGAAATCGCGTGAACAGAAGAAGGACGCTCCAAGTCTCCCGTCGGCGAAGATGCGCTCAGCGACGGTCTGGGCAATCGTGGACTTGCCGGTCCCAGCGAGCCCGTTCAACCAGTAGACGGGGGACGTGTTGAAGTCTTTGGACCACGACTCTATGCCATCCAAGACAGTATCCCGGGTCCCTTTGAGGCAGCCCTGGCGATCGCCATGCCGGAACTCGACTCCTCCGGCACGACGGCAGCCGTTCAGTATCGATAATTCAGCTGTTGAGACATGAGTTTGCGCCAATCGAGAGTGGAACTATGCCTGACCAGTGTCCTGTAGACGAAGATTAAGTCCCGAGGCTCTCGGAACATGGGCCATGAGACTCACAATCAGTGCACAGCTTTGTTTGTAGATTGCCTCCTGTTGCGCGAACTGTAGACCGCATCGTGAGCAAACTGTCCCGCGTGCGTTTTCCGATCTTTGCACTTACCTGGTATTCAGTTATGGCATCTCTGAGATTATCTGTAAGGTCGCACGCGATGGCAACGTCTTCTTCGTTCTCCGTGTACCCAGCGGCGCCGGAGCGTTCAGACAGAAGCCGTAACCTATCCCCGATCCCCTCAAGAGCTCTGATACCAGATTAGCGTGGACAGCCGTTCGCGGCGGGTGGAGAATACGCACTCAAATAGACGTTTCCGGCGCCTAAACTCAGCAGCGGTCTTCGCGGCATCCACTTCAGGCCCAAGCCGGTCCAACCGTGCGCGTACAGACTCTATCTTGTTCTTGACCGGCGTTTTCTGTACGAATGTTATTTGGTACCTTGGGTGGGCCGCACACCAGCTGCCCTACCTGATGCAGTTTCAAAAGCACATCAAAGGACGACTTGAACCGACATGCCACTGAGTCTCGAAATTGGTGACAGGGAAAAGGGACTCACGGTCAACTGGATGACCTGGTTGTATATCGACTGTTGTTGTGACACCTACCCCACGTGTCAATAGTATCCGACTCTGGTGGCGTCCGGCACTGACCTGGTACTCGAGGATGACTTGCCTAAGTTTCTCCACGAGTTTGACGACCTCCTGCGAATCCTGCGACTTGTCGAGGACCCGAGCCACCTTCCCCTTTCCCGATAACGCCAGCGATCTCTTTTCAATGTCCTCTAACGACCTATCTAGAGTTAGCTTTGGGCGGGAAAGAGATGCCAGACATGGTACAAACTTCGTCAGTTGTGACCGTCTCTCGACCTCTTCGCAATCGTCATTGGGGTTCACTTTCGCTAAGCTCTGCTGCAACTTCTCCAGCCACGGGATGAGATCGTTGAGCTTGTCTTTCACGTCGTTATATTGCTGGTTTGACGGTAATCAGTGGAATTGAGGGTTAGTTGATACCGACGCACATCGTAGTGCTTGATCAACGCGCTAATGCCTCCCAAACACGACTTGAGGGGTGGAAATGCATCGGAAGATTCCTTCGCAATATCCAGTAACATCTTGACGGCATCGGTGAACCGTTGTTTCTTGGCTGCGGGTCATCAGCGGATCTGGGAAGATCGGAGTGGAGCCGGGTGGGTGTCCTACAAGAGCTTGGGTCCGTTGGTGTCCCACCGCTTGGTGGGGGTCGTTTTCGAAGAACGCCAGACATAGGGTTGGCGTCGTTTATGAAATGCGAGGGAACGAATGATGTCCGTCGTCTTATTCAAACCGCAACGGCATGAGGCTGCCGCCTGCGGTTGTTTTGACCAGGGGACCCACAACTGCCGCCTGGATCTTCGTCGAGGAACGGTCAACCCGGAAGTTTGCCCCGTTCCCCGAAATCAAGCCGGGATATATGCTAAAACGAACTACACCTTCAAGCCTAAAGCTATACCGAATCGTTGGCCAATCGCGCGCCCGGGAATCAGGCTATTGTCGCTGTGGTTTCAACTGTTGGTTCTCCCAGGACGAGAACATAATAGAATGAGAACGTGGTCGAGGGGTCGGGGAGTTGGACACGGGAACACACACAGGGAGTACACTCACAGCCCGGAGAGTGCTTCAGCGTGCACTTTGCGGCCTGCGCTTTCCCGGGGAGGGTGAAAGGGCCGAACGAGAACACCTACAATACACAAAAAACAGGACCTCCCTCCCCGGGTTTCATCTGTAACCAAGTGGTCCCAAACTCTTTACCTGACCGTTATTGCGTAACGTGCGGAATGTAAACGAAACGAAGTATCGAACTTGTATCGAACTATGAAAACCAGACATGCAAGATGCGCGAGCCCTGGGTCTTACGACCCGGATAACAAAACATAAACAATAGGTATACAATACAGACCTACAACCCAAGGAAAGGAAGGAAAGCGTTTGGAGGAGAAGGGGTGGGGTTAAAAACCTCCCCCACCAAGGCCGCTCCCTCTCGCCGTCATCCACTCCTGCCTCATACTCCCAACATACGGCTCGTTTCCTGACCAAGAGTCAACATTCACTCTCGCCCCAGCGATCGGGAAGAAATGTCCCCTCGAAGTTCCTGCGCTACCAAGGTCTTCGTCGTCCGATTCATCTTGTACCCTACTACTCCACGAGCTGACCGACGGGCGCATGCGAGGTGGTAGAGCTGAGGCGTTGAGGTTAGCCGTGACCAGGGTTAAGTCCGATGTGGACATAGAAGGAGGGGTATCGGTGGGTTCGGGGATGGGGGGTTTTGAACTCGCCCCCCTTGAGAGCGGACCGAAGGAAGACGACACACTCCTCAGCCCCAGCACCTTTTTCCCGAATGACGCCAATATCCCCGATGACTTAGGCGTCTGGTCGGTTTCCTCGTCCACAGGCTGCTGTTCCTCACTTGGACCCGGCAGGTCCTCCGCGTGGTTGAGGAAGGTGGTGTGCATCGACGACTCTGAACGTCCTCGAAGCCGTAATCCCCGATGCACCAATGTCGCCTGGTAATCAGAGGGTGTACTGGCCACTGTTGGAGATTGTACATCAATGACAGCATCCACCACTCTCGACAGCTGAGCGTTGATTTTCAGGGTGTTCCTCCCGATGGTCAATGTTCCACTCCCGGTGGCTGTCCTCGCCCTCCCGGTTTCAGAGCCCTCGCCCATTCCCTGGTCGCCAAATCGAGACAATGGGGAAGGTTGTTTCCTGCTCTGCTTCGGAATGACGATCCAAGGGTCCTGAGGAGATACAGGTTTCGGCGCCCCCGCAAAGATTCCCATGACACTAGCGCTCGTCTTTGCCTTCATTTCGTCCTCTGGTGTTTCTTGTCCTCCACGATTCGCGGCCTCGGTTGTGGAAGGATGTGCTGAATGTGTGCTTGTGATCGCCCGGCCTGCGCTACCACTTTGGAACTCGACGTTTATGGTTGTTGTCGAAGCGGATAACGCAGGGCTCAGCTTCGGCACGATCCTTGGTGTTGGTCTCTGTATCGCCGATCGCAATCCGGGGTGGCTAGAGGTGCTCGAAGATGACGAAAGGGTAGGCTTCTCTTCCGCTCCCTGGAAGAGTTTCACTATTGGGGCAATCCATCCGGCTGCTCCTCCACCGTTCTCTTTCTCCGCTAGACCTTTCGAGGGGTTCATTGCCGCTTCACTAATCTTCTGTGCAAGGGATGGGTCCAAGATCACGTCGTTGAGCGTCATCCTTAATCCCCCGAGTTCGTTAAATGCGTCCTTAAGGAGGTTAAAGAGCGCCCGTAAGTCCTTCCGTGTACACACGGTTACGATTTTGTCATCCTCGAGCAACGACCGGAAGTTGGACCGCAGAAGGGTAGCCTCAGAGACGATGGAGCTGACAGTAGACCTGGAGAGGTGGCTCACGTCACCGGTGAGATGCTGCCTCTTCAACCTGTTCGTCAAAGTTAAGGCGTCTGAGAGAACCAGTCGATGCAGCAACCCAGAGGCACGTTCCAAGACCGACGAAAGGACAGAAGGGACCGAATCGGTCGCAGAAGAAGATTCTGATCTCACGTCCGCAGTCAGGTGGCTGTCGAAGGTTGGCAATGGGGAAGGAGGAAGCGGGGATCTTGAGTACGGGTGCGGGTCAGTTTGTATACCACGGGATCTGGTGAGCAGGAGGAGTGGGCGTTTACCCGCTGGTGTAGCGGGCACATTTTCCCGTTCCAACTCCAGCAAAAGTCGGGATGGTGTGGCGATGGCATCAACTTGCGTGGTCTTACCCCAAGGATCAGGGGAGGTCGGAGTGCAGGGCTCCTAACAAACGGGAGTGTTTGATTGAGAATCGAGAATCTGAACGGGTTTCGCGTACTGACATATAGATTCCTTTCGGCGCTAGCTGCCCGCTTACTGAGCCTCGTAAATCCTGTTGCCCCGGAAAACGACCGTATAGACCGGGGTGATAACGGAGCCAAGTTCAAGGGTGGTAGCTGCATTGAAGATTTCGCGCTGCCAGAGCGGTGTCTTGAGTATTTCCTGTTCTCGCTAGCGCGAAGCTCATCCAGTTCTTCTTGGAGTCCCCGAAACTCTTCCCGAGATTCTGACAGGAGACGTTGGAGTTCTTCTCCGTCGCGTTTGAGCATCTCATTATCTGTCACGAGCGTTTCCAGCATCTTGGTGACTTCGTCGTTGGAGGTAATTGGGGTGTCAGGCTCAGCCTAAGATGGGTTGTAAGTACAATTGGCGAACGATCGAAAAAATAGGTGAAACTCGCCTTGGACCGGAGCCAAGCCTCCAATTGTGACCTAGCTCCTTGCGAAATCTCCTCAGACAACTCCAGCCTGTGATTCCTGTATTGGTCCAACTCCGTATGCGACATGGTGAGCTGTTCCTGTAACCTTGACGCCCGATCACGTAAAGCCACAATCCTGGCTTCAGCCACCCGGGTTCTTTGGTTTGCGCTGTCCCTCTCTTGCTGGAGATCCTCCTTCTCCGTCGTTACACGTGTCAAACGGGACTCGATGCCGACGCATTTAGTGTGTTGTGTGGTGAGGCGACTGAGATTCGATCGGGTTTCTTGGAGTTCTTGGAGTACGACTTTGTTCGAGGCTTCGCAGACTTCGCTATTTACCAACGCTCTCGCGAGCCGCTGCGGAAGAAAGTTGACGTTAATTAGTGTTGGTAGAGTTTTGGGGAGTGGCTGTATTTACCTTCTCTAAAGAGGTATTCTGTGATCGAAGTTCATCCACCTCAGCCTTGAGCCGCGTTTTGTCTTTATCGGTTCTCGGGTGACGGCGGACGTAAGCCTCGTGTCTCTGTAACAAAGCCTGGCCGACCTCTATACACGTGTTCCGAGACGCAGCACGCACGCACCCCGACGTCGGTCAACACCTTGTCCACCAAGCGGCAAATGCAAGCAATAGATCTCACCAGCACAAAGGATCAACCTGCTCTCCAGCTTGGCCTTAAACTCCACCCATGCCTGACGGTTCGTGCATTCGCCTTTGTCGCAACAGCAGCTTACTAGGCTGTCCGGGAGTGACGGACTGGGCATCCTAGAAAAGTTGGCCATTGCTGAAGTGAGATCATCAATTGTGGTCGTAGCATCCTGTAGGCTGGATGTTAGAGGGGATTCCGGAAGCGAACCCTCTGGGTTGTCGGTCGTCGTCGTGATGAGGCTTGACTGGGAGTCTTGTGGTCGTTTGAGTGGAGTGGGTGGATAATAGACCCCTGAAGACCTGTGGAACGTCTTAGACAAACGCAAAAGTTGGAAAGAGACGTTACTTGCATCTATAAGGATGAACGTTGGGTCAGGGAATGCGGTTGTTCGGTACCCTCCGTCCTGGGCCTGCAGCGGTGGAGGGAGTGGTTATTGAATGAAGTTCGGTTCACGATCGAAGCATGGCCTCCGCCCACCCACAACCACTTTCGATATCCGGCTTCACCGTCCTCCCCGTCCTCTACAACAAATCCACAACTCACTCCATCTACGCGCGCGTCCACGAACAAACAAAGGCCAAGGCTACGGATGCGTTACCGGGCGGAAGGACGTTGTTCCTCGTCAATGTGCCCCCAGACGCTACTGAGCGGCAGCTCTCGCTCTTTTTCAACTATGCGGGGACCATCGAACGGGTAGAGTTCCACGGGGATTCCGCCGCAGACGTTCACGAGGAGGACGTTTCAATATCTTCCGGCGAGGATAGCGAGGTCGAACAGGACATGGAGGTAGACCCCCAGCCTCGGAAGAAAACAAAGACCTCGAAGGAAGATCACAAAAAGCGCCCTCCAGAGGTTGTGCCTCTACCCATCGTTCCTCTGCATACCCTGAGACGGTCCGGGCAAAATTGTCACATAATCTTCCTCGATTCCTCATCCGCAGAATCCGCTCTCGCTTCCTCCCACACCCAAAAACCTCGTCCATGGCCATCAGACCCAGAAGTTCCTACCGGGCTATCCCACTATCTTGCCCAATACGATGCCATGCGACCCCCGCTCGATGTCGTCCGTGAGCATGCCCGCACCGCCATAGATCTTTACGACTACCAAAAGGAAAAGGACAGGCGAAGGTCCAAATACAAGAAAGGCGAGGCCATCGTTGACGAAGATGGGTTTACCCTCGTCACCCGTGGAGGAGCGTACGGCAAGACACTGGGAGGTGGTGTAGCCGTTGCGGATAAGAAGTTTGTGGCCGAAGTGAGTAAGGGGAAGCGTAACAAAAAGAGCAAGGGGAAGAAGGAGAAGGACGCGTTCTATACCTTCCAGTTGCACGAAAAGAGGCGAAAAGGTCCGCGTTGCGTAGTTATAATTTTGTTTGTTTTCGTACTGACGTCCTTCTCAGCAACTTTGGACCTCCAAGCCAAGTTCAAACAGGACGTGGAGAAGATCGCGGCTCAAAAAGCAACGCGTAGATTTAAACCGTATTGAGGGTATTGAGGTATCACGGACTAGTACAGAGATTAACAGGACATCCAGATTGAAGAGGAGGCGTGTGGGAGTATACACTTGTACAAGCAAGGCGAATATACAAGAACGAAGTAGCATGGTGCCCTTAGGGCATATCATAAGCGAGATCGTAGAGAAAGTGTTCGTGGATTCGTCGCTCAAACGTCGGCCATACTGCTGATGACGCCAATCCGCCCAGGCTCGCCTCCAACCAAATTGCTCGGCCCTTCGTTCCTGCCGAGCTGAGACATGACGTCGTTCTGGAGGTGCATCGGAACGAAGACAACCTTGGAGTTTGAAGTCTTGGCCATGTTCTGAAGAGCCTCCAGTTGCCTGATCTGCATAGCAGCCGGGGAAGCCAAGATGTCGGCAGCCTGCCTCATGAGTCTGGCCGCATCCACCTCCGCACGGGCAGCGATGACCTTGGATTCACCGAGCCTCTTCTGCTGCGCGGCCGAGGAAAGAGAGGCGGCAACCTCCTGGGAAAAGATGATGTCCTTGATGAGGATGCCTTCGATGGAGACACCCCATTTGTCGGCGACGTCGCCAACGATTTCTGCGATCTCGAAAGCGATAGCTTCACGCTCAGTCACAACGCTCTGGACAGCACGTGCGCCGACAACGTGACGAAGGGTGGTTTGGGAGCGCTCCACGAGGGCCTGGCGGAGGTCGGAGATACCGAAGGCAGCCCGATATGGGTTGGTGATCTGGAAGTAGATGACTGAGTCGCTGGATAAGAGGTAGTTTAGTTGGGGTCCTGGCGAGTGAATCGGCCAATACGCACATTTCGACTTCGACATTGTCCCTTGTGATGACCTTCTGCCTTCCAACATGAGTGATTTGAATCTTCACGTCCACGACGCGGAGAGACTCGGTGCAGACGTTAATCTGGACCAAGCCCGGATCCACGGACTTGTAGAACTGTCCGAATCGCTGGACGAGACCGACCGATCCCTGCTCAACGCTCCGGAATGGGTTGGGGAGGGGGCAGCAAGGAATGGCACCAAAGAAACCGACGCAACCACCCAAGTATTGCATCATGGAACCGTAGACGCCGTGCGTCACCTCCCCGGCGCCGAGATCCTGAGCATAAGAAGGTTGCATCTCGCTCCTCTTCAGGGGCTCGACGCGAACGACCTGCTTGGTTAGGTCGGGTTTCTTCATTGCAGTTGAGGTAGATGGCTGCTCGGCGGTGACTACACGAAAACAGGTATCAGGATACGGCTTCGCAAACAAGACCCTCGCCCCGTTGTTTGGAGAACGAGGACTCACCATGAGGGGCGTGATGATCAACTACGTTACCAGAGTCAGAGTCGGGTGTTGCGCGGTCTTTACGTTCGGACTCACGACCGTTTGCGGTGCTGAAGGTGTTGTTGTAGTCGGACATCGCTGGGGAGGGAAGGGGTGGACTGGAGTGAGACGGTAGCTTGGTCGTCGTCCTATAAGTAGCTTGTGAATTAGGCGCCCTCCAGGCACCCCGCTCCGCAGCACGTGAGTCTCACATCAATGCATCATCAAATCCCTTTTGGTGGGCGGCCCGTCGTCATCCGAGTCAATGGTGATTTTCCTCGGCCATGGTTTGTGTGTGCAATTTCTGTGAGCGAAAAGCACAGCGATCCCTGGAAAAGGTACACAGGGGATGCGCTCCCCGAGAACTCGCGAATCGCCAACAGCGTAAAAGCCTCAGCCGAAAAGTGTGCGGGACACAGCTCAGCCGAAGAATTCGATATGCAAACGCGCTTTGGCAGAACCACAGCCTCCAGTGTTCTTTCGACCCCATCTTCCCTTCTGATGTGGGGCTGAAACCACCAGTAGTAGGCTTGGCCGACCACGATGCTCCGCTCACATACCGGAGGGGATGGCGAGGCTGCGCTTTCCGACTGGCATGATGCATGATGTACGACCGTTCACATCGTCCTCCGTCCGGGTTGGACGTGGGTGAAGAACCGCAGTCTGTAGTTGGATCGTCATAGACATTCATCGTCTGGCGCCCACGGCACGTTCGCCCGTATGCTGCGCTGATGCTATCGATCGATACATATCAGATAACGGAGGTTGCAGGAGCCGTCATTACCCGGCGCTTTTCCACCCCCACAGCGTCAAGAGCCGGAGGGACCCGATGTCTTCTCCGACCGACATGTGCGGGCAGCACCCCCACCGTTGGTCGACGCTATACCAAACCCCCGATACTTCCCGATACCGGGCTGCGCGATGCTTGATGGCGGCCACCTTTCTTCGTTCTCCAATCTGGATCCCTGTGGACTCTGGGGCTGCGCATTGAACGCTAGGACCAACTCGGCTCATCCACCTTTCCTCAAGTCAGGGGACTAGTGCGCTCCATTTGAGCCCCTAACGGCCACTCGCATCGAGGGTAAACCTGTAGTGCCCATTCGGAGGGATTTGGATGTCTTCTTCCGCTCCAGGTGTACGATTCTCGACCCCCGGAGCTGTGCATCGTAACGGGGACATTTTGGACTCTCCACCCCTTGGAGACTACCAGGATCTTGAATTAGACACAGAAGGGCGGGTAAGTGTCCTCGTGTTCTGAAACAAATCACACGGAGCCAGTGGATTTAGCAGTCGGTATTCTGGGGAGGTCTATGGTGTTGACTGCGGTGATCGTAAAAGCGGATGGGCATTCCGGAGGTTGGTCTGACCATTAGCTGTCAAACCTTCAACGCAACCTCTGCCCCCATTTTCATCGCGCGGCCCCATAAACCTCGCCTGGGCACCGATATGGCTTCTACTTCTTACTCTCTGTGCATGCGGCCTGTTCGGTGATCCGGAACCCCACCACGGATGAAACGTTTCAAGTCCTCGCGGGGGACCCGTCAACAATTTATTTATGTACCTTCGGAAGATGACGGTCATGAAAGGGCGATGCCAGAGCACACGACAGCCCTCGAACTCCGAGCTTTCCCTACACGCTTCCGCCCCGCAGGTGGCAGACACTGGCAGAAATGACCATGGTGCGTTCCTTTTGGTCAGCCAGCTCCTGCTGAACCCTACCTGACATACCTGAAACCTCACAGCGAACAACAAAGTGAACCACTACGTATATTTAGTGTCGTAACACCGGTTGAATCGCTCAATACCAGTAGTACACGCTCCTGCGTTTCCTTAAGTTGCCTGCCCGAGCATAGAACCGACCCGAGCTCCCTCACCACCTCTTTGCGGCAGTCAGAAACGGCGCCAGGAGACGTTTAACGTTGCTTGAACAGGCGTTAATGTGTATGCCCGTTCCATCGACTGCCGATTGCGCGCCTGTTCGCCCAAAAGTGTGGCGGTCGACGGCGCCTTTAGTACCCTCAGACTCCTTCCTCCTTCAGATGGTGTCGCGGTATCCGTATGTTCCCTACCTCTCGGTTCCCGAGACTTTGCATTGACGAACGGTTTGACTCATAGGACACCATCCTCTAACCTGAGGTTTGGACGGGCACCACCGTCGTATGGTGCCTTCCCGCCCAGCCACGGCACTCCATTCAACGGACCAAGCCCCCCGCCCTACGCACCCTCTCCCGCTGCTCCTGGCCCCGCTCACGTCAGACCTCCCGGACTCGTGCCCCGTCCTACTGGTGGACCCTCCCAGAAGCGAACGTCGATAGTCATCAGTCGCGGACTCGCTATCTGCCTTGTGATCATGTTGATCCAATCAGTGCTGATCATCTGCCGCTCCGATGTGCTGGCGAAGTACATCGATCTCGAATCCGCAGCCCTTCGTTTGTCGAGGGAAAAGTCCGCCCTCGTGGTGGAGAGGGAGAAATCGGAACGGGAGAGGGTGAGGTCGGAGCAAGAGAGGGAGATGTTGAAACGGGAGAGGGTAAAGTCAGAACGGGAAATGAGGGAGTTGAGGCTGCAGAGGGATGAGTTGAGGTTGGAGAGGAATGAGCTGAAACTGGAGAAGAATGAGTTGAAACAGGAGAGGGTCGAGTTGGAACAGCAAAGGGTCAGGTTGGGTCGGGAGATGCAGGAGTGGGAGCGGGAGAGGCGGAAGTGGAAGTCGGAGAGGGGGGAGTGGGAATTGGAGCGGGGGAGGTGGGAATGGGAGAAGGGGGGGTGGAGATCGGAGAGAGAGAAGCTGGAACTGGAGAGGGAGAGGCTGAGACTTGAGAGAGAATGGTGGGAAAGGGCAAGGGAGGATCGTGTCCCGCAAGGCGCGTTTTGGGAGGGCGTCTGGCCTGCTTGGGATTGTCGCGCGTACGGGAAGCGGGAGTATTGGGGAACGCTGCAGAGCATACCCGAAGGCTGGACCGCCATGGATGCCTGCATGAATATGCCGGTCGAGATTAAGGGCGTCACCGTCAGGCGTCCAGATCGGTGCGCATTCGTCGAGGGATCTCCGCACATCCATGGATATTGGATGGTAGATTGGGACCAGCCGGATTGTAAACCCTGGTACCGAGATTTCCATGACGCAGTGAGTCCAATACCCCCCTTCTATCTGTACGCTGTGGGTATACTCACACGTCTCAGGGATGTATAAGTTACAGGTCTGGTCATCGTCGGATCGAGGCTCAGCTCGTGGGTATAAACAACAGGAAAGAACAAAACTGGTGGCTGTTGTGCAGCAGCACGCCATTGGTCTGGAACCAGATCACGTATTCGAGTCCTACCCACTGTCAGGAGCGAGTAAGTGGTTTCCCTTTCGAGAGTTTTACAGGTGAGACTGATGTATGTCCTCGATGATAGAGAGCAGGAAGGAAGGTCGCAATGTGGGATGTCCCCGACGAGAGTTGTTTATGATTGGCCCCGCTTCATCCGTAACGCACCAACACAGTCTGTTGTTCTCCGGAATTGGACATTCGATTTCACTCTTGTCAGCGGTACTACTCGGATTCGACACTCCACCCTGCACCAACTCCTCGTCGGGAGAAATCGTCCTACACTAAGTAGGCTTTCTTTCCTTCTCCCCGTTCTTTGTGAAGTCACTCCCCAGCGTGACGAACGAGACCGGGGTGTTCCAGCGAATGAAAATGTGTCTCCGCTGCGTGTCAAAACAAGGATGAGTCACAGATGTCGATGATCGACAATCGGCTGGAATGTATGGAGGGACCGTCGGATTGAGTCAACCTATGCTGTTCGCTTTGTACAAATAATAAATCTCGCCAAAATGGCGTGTTTCATGCCATTTTCCATAAGTATTTCGGCGACAGTCGACTTTCGGCGTCCCCGAAGACGACCATCGATGTTTGGCCGCCAACATTCAACATCGAGAATCAAACATATATAGAACCTGACCGGCGCTGTCACTTATTCCAACCATTTCTGACTTTCTTCTGGGGCAACTGTATCGACCACCGAGGGCATCGGAATCCCTACTTGTATTACAATTTGATCTAAAGTATATGGTGCTCTCTACTCGGGAGTGAACAAGGCCTTTGTGTGGTGGCTGCAGGCGGAAACCGGAGGTTCCGCGTCCACTTGATGGCCATGGGGGCAGGCTCCTGGCAGAGGTTGTCCTCAGGCCTCAGGTCCCGGACATGAGGGTCCTCATCCCAAGGTAGGTGTTCAGGCCGGTGGATTGAGAGAAGAGGACACTGAATGAAACCCTGGTCACTGCAAATCCTCGACCAGTGGGGATGT
>Ga0307516_10007410_pt1 | contig 12621 bp, 19 predicted proteins | sample 19_EM_MG_FD_203310 | JGI IMG/M metagenome (GOLD analysis project Ga0307516, IMG submission 203310) | Populus trichocarpa ectomycorrhiza microbial communities from riparian zone in the Pacific Northwest, United States - 19_EM | ecosystem: Host-associated > Plants > Roots > Unclassified | place...
GGAACGCTGGAGAGGAAGTGATTGAGGGTGGTCTGGCAGGTATGGACAGAGGGGGCGGGCACAGGGGGTTGGTGAACTTGGGAGGGGGGTAGTGAAATGGGGGGGCAGGGAGGGAGAGAGGAGGGCAGGGTGCGGAGGGGAGAGGGAGACGGGGGAGAGATAGAGAGCTTGGGAGGGGCAAGCGACCATGTAGATGGGTCGTTGGTGGGGAAGAGGGGCATGTTGTTTTCAGGGGACTTGGCATCGAGAGCGGCACACTTGGCGGCGAAAGTGGGGCACTTCCGTAAGACACTGGGCCGGTCGGGGGTACACTGCGAGGTGCCATGGTCTGGACTGGCACAGAGGGCGCAAACTTTGGCATTAGGGCATCTGGAGCGGATGTGACCTTACGTGATCTTGTGACCAAGAACATATACGCGCTTCTGTAGGAGGGTGTTAGCCTGTTCCGGGGAGGGACACATGACCTTGAGTGAGGCAAAGCTCTGGTTAGTGGCACAGTATTCGATGCTCTTAATCCAGTGGGCTCTGGAGATAGTGCCATGCTCCAGTCTGTTCTGCTTCTTGATGAGGGACAGGTGGTCAGCATCGGATGGGTCAAAGTCGTCTTTGCAGGGTACAAACTTGAAGATAACCAGGTACTCCTTGGGTTTGAAGGATGTGGTGTTGCTGAAGTTGAGGGGAATAAAGGTGGAGCCAGTCTCGAGCGCGTATTTCTTGAACCGAAGGGCTGATTCAGGCGAGTCCATGTCAAGGAGGAAGGTGTTCTGGGCCAGGTGTTGGATGCCGCTGATGATGGTATTGCAATTGGTGGGAGGATCCTCAAAGGCGGTATCTAAGATGTCCAGATCTTCGAGGGCCATGTTGACTTTGATGTGGAGGGTGGCAAGGTCAGCCAGGGATTTGTGCTGGGCAATCGTCGCATCGGATGGGTCATATGGGATCAGGACTGTATGGGCGGCTTGAAGGAGGCGTTGTTGGGTGCGAGCAAAATGAGGGGGGAGGTTGGTATTAAAGGTGTTGGGGAGCGGCGGAGTTCTGGCTTGGGGGAGTATGGATGAGTGGATGGAGGGCCAAGAGATGGTGGAGGGGGGGGAGGACAGTTTAGCTGATGCGGCTCCAAGCTTGGAAGCGATGTCTGACTGTTTCTGGGTCAGATTGCTGAGAGCATCCGTGGCGGCAGCGAGGAGCGAGACATCTATGGAGGGCAGGGTATCATGGAGAGTGATGAGTTTATCAATGTTCTCCAAGAGGCGAGTGGCATTGGCAATAAGTTGGTCAGTTTGGGCGGCAAGGGTGGTGGTTGTGGACACGACGGTGCCTGAAAAGGCAGATTGGGAGGAGGTGATGGTTTTGAGGTCGTTGAGAGTGCTGGCCTGTTGGGTCAAGATAGCGTCGATGAATGTCTTGATTGGGGTGAGGTCAGGAAGGATGCCGGAGAGGAAGGGGGTGAGTTTGGCTGCTATGGCTTCGGAAATTGTCGAGGCGCTGGTATCGAGGATGTTCTCCTCAATGAGGAATGCAGCTGCTTGAATGGCATGGCAAGCCTCTGCGGGGACCTTGGGCAGTGCCGCCACGGTGAGGAGGATGCGGACAATCTTAGAGTGATCGTAGGGCTCCTCAGAGAGGACCCAGCCTTTGCAGTCCAATCATTTCTGAGCATCAGTTGGGTTGCAAATGGGTCTGAGACTCAGACCCGCCATGAGATCAGCGTGGGTCAGGAGCTTGGCTTGGGATCCAGGGGTCCCGGACGCTCGTGAGACCGAATTGTCGTTGGTCCTGGTGGACATGTGACGGTTTTGGTGTTTTTTAGGGAAGTCTCAGGAGAAAAGGGAGGGCCTCTGATTGGGAGGCCCCACAAGGGTAGGAGGGCGAGGTAAGAGCAGTGATTGAGTGAGAATGAGTTGAGGAAGGGGCTGGCTAGTTGATGTGCTGGCACCACGGTGGCTGTACACATGGTGGTATCGGATCAAGGAGCCTCCTCACACTCCCCCTTACTTGAGCATTACCCCAACTCCATGGGTCAACTCTGAATGCAAAACCCTCACTAATCCTTTCCTCAAAAGGTCCGCCAGGTTTTCGCGTGATGGCACATAAATGATGTCGATCATTCCAGATTCAACGAGGTTGTGTAAGAAGTGGAGGGCGATGTCAATGTGTTTCGTGCATGTGTGGAACTCTGGGTGGTGAGCGATCACGATGGCTGCTTGGTTGTCACAGAAAATGGTTGAGGTGGTCAGTTGTGGGATGCTGAGTTCCTCGCAGAAAGTTCGGTGCCAAAGAACTTGTTTGGCAATGTGTGTGGCTGCAATATACTCCGCTTTGGCCATAGATAGTGCAATGGTGGATTGTTTCTTGGCGCTCCAAGCGACAGCTCCCAGTGCGAATAGCATGATGTAGCTGCTAGTCGATTTCCAGTTGGTGTTGGATGCCCAATCTGCGTCACAGAAAATCATAAGTTTGGTTGTCCAAGTTTGATCGGATCCTCTGTATATGAGTGCGTGGGTCCGAGTACCTTTGAGATATCAAAAGATTCATTTCACGGCCGTCCAGTGCTTCAGCTGTGGGTTTTTAGTGAATTGCGCAAGTTGTTGGACTGCATAAGTGATGTCCAGATGAGTTGTGAGGGCGGCATACATGAGTGATCCTATGGTGGTTGTGTAGGTCTCCGGTCCCCTCTTGTCCATATCCTTCCCTTCTTTCTCCCCTTTCCTTCATCCTCTTCCTTATCTAAGTTCACATTTGGGTCCATCAGGGTCAAAACCATGTTCACGTTTGCGAGACCAAAACATTCGAGTAGAGAGTCAATGTAGTGAGTTTGTGATAATGAAATAGTTTTCTTCTCCTTGTCGCAGTTGATTTTCATGCCAAGGAGGATCAAGGGTTCTCCAATGACATTAATTTCAAATTTCATCTCAACAGACCTTGTAGCATTATTTTAATTTATCCTTTAAGTTTACGTGGTACCGATTAATATTTATCCCTTAGCTTACCATCATCGAGCGAAATTATAATTCAAGTCTCAAAACATCGGCCTGCTAAAACATGCTAAAACACCATTATAATTCGACAGAACAAAAAACAAGTAATGAGGGTGAGAATTATAATGTCCAAGGATAAACTGATGGGGGGCAGAAGATGAGAAGACGAGATTATAATCCGCATCTGGAAAACGCATGACGGGGGGGTGGAAGACGAGATTATAATCCACGCGAGAAAAATGACGGGGTGGGGAGACGAGATTATAATCCGGGCCACAAACAACAATGGGGGGGCAGAGAGATGGGATTATAATCCAAGCCAGAAACAACGATGGGGGTGGAGAGATGGGATTATAATCTGAGCGAGAAAAATGACGGGGGGCAGGGATGACGGTCGGGCAGGCAGACGACGAGATTACAATCAGGGTGAGATTATAATCCGAGCGAGAAAACAACGGGGTGGAGAGACGTGATTATAATTCGCATGAGAAAAACGACAGGGGGCAGGGAGATGACAGCTGGGCAGGTGGACGGCCAGATTATAATGCAAACGACACGCGTGAAATGAGCTCGTGTGCCACATGCCAACCTTTAAGACTTCATCCTGCAACCACGGTTCATTAGCAGAGTGCCACTTGAGAGAGAGAGGAGGTTACATACCTCTTGGCATTCCCAGCGTGAGGCTTGGTGCCGGAAATCTTACATCTGGTTCGGACAATGGTCAGCATCAAGTCAAGGATATGTATGAGTAGTACACACTTCTTGCCCGATGACACTTGATTCTTTCCGTCGCAGGCACCTTGAAGGACTTCCGAAACCTCCCGAACGCCAGCCAACCATCCCTCATCATCCTCCAATGCATGATGTTCGGATGATAGTGTGGCACCCCACCACGCCAAGCCCAAGATAACGAGGAGAATGCCACTTGGACCGGGAATGGCGGACTCATCGGCTGCCTTGATAACTTTCCACCAGGTCCACCAGGAAGACACAAAGTTGGCACCGATCGGTTGATCCTTCCATGGGTGGGCATCCCACATCCATTTCGAGAGCTCCTCGGGATGTGAGTTGTTCTTCAGCCGAGATCCTTTCCAGAATACGACATCAGGATGCTGACTGGAAGAAAAAGAAGTGGTACTTACAGAAGGGAACCCATGATCATGCTCCAAGGCGAGGAGGCTTTCAATGCAGGTGCTCCAGTCAGAGCCCCAGTTCGATTTGCCCCGCTGAAGGTACTCGTAGGCAGGTTTGAACTTTGATGACCCAGGAGGGAGCTTGGCCGCTAAAATGACAGATGTCTTGTTGGAGGAGGCAGGTGACGAGGAACCGTTGGACATGGCTGGAGACGATGAGGTGGCATCTTGGGAGGTGGCAGAAGAGGAGGATGCTGGCAACGAGGAACTGTTGGACGTGGCGGAAGACGACAAGCTGTGGGAGGTTGCAGAAGATGAAGATCCTGCTGCAATCTCTGCGCCACCCAGCGTCAGAGGTGCGTTGTGATGTGACATGGCAGAGGCCGCACTGGAGGACAATTCCTTTAGAGAGGAGGAAGTACCAGGGGTTTCCCCCTGGCTGATAACGCTGGACTGAGCCGGGGTCTGCTGTGAGTCGGTGGCAGAGGACTTATAAGCCATGGGAGTCTGGGGGTTGTTATCGATACCATCATGGTTGGTGTCATTGTTATCGGTGAGATCAGCGTCATCAGTGTTTGCTGCTTTGAGTGCCACTTCATCCTGCTTGGCTCCAACCGTTTCCTCCTCCGACTCCTCTTCTAGAGATTTATCACTTCCCGAGTCATCTGCGTTTCCTGGCGCGTTTCCTAACTCATCTGCCTCTATGACAGGTGCATCAGGATTGTAACATCGGTCTTTGCATTCCTTCTTTGCTAGAGTGGAGGAAGGTGAGTGCCACCTCATTTATACCCTCAAGAGACTCACTGAACATCCGTGCTCCGTATGCCTTCAGAGACGCCTCGGTCATCGTGTATTTCGCTTTCTCATATTGTGGCCAGATATCTGTTACACCGGAGCCGTCAATTGTAGAGTGCACGCTTGAAAACAATAGCCATGAGCATCACTTGATTTAGAGAGAGGCCACACTGATTTCCCCATCATGGAGAGGTCCCACCATCAAAACAGCAACATACATCCCCATGCGTTGAGACAGGGCATCCACGAATGGTGCTACAATGGACAAGCAGTCTTGTACGGCATCATAGTACTCGCGAGCGGTCGTTGGCTGCCATGTCCCCTCTTCCTTCTTCCATTTCTCTAATTGAGCGTCATATTCTTGATCAATTTCCTCTTGCAGGGCACGGCGAAACTCTACGGTCTCTTTATTCCATGAATCACATACAAACTCCTTCGTCATTGCCAACCGCTCACGAGACGGAACGACAGATTTAACGTCCTCCCATTGCGCATCAAATTCAGCTTTCAGTCGTTCCTGGTAGTACCGCTGGGAATAGACATTCACCGCAACGGCCTTTCTTGGATGTTCCTTTGAGCTGTCAGCCATACCCTTCAGCAGGTGCGAAATGCCCTCGCTAGCGATGGCGCTACAGGTCCCATACTTATGACAGTACCATTGGCCTAAGTTCTGTGATTTACAAAAGGCCGTGAGTACCGTATCTCTTCTGTGCATCAACCGTGCTCACCTTCCGCAACTTCTTGATCAGATTCACTCGTCGACCGATTTCTTCATCATTGAGGCCCGCGAAGTTCGTCGGATTGTCAACAAGGTCATTTTCCAGTGGGGGACCTTCAAAATCCTCATGAAACAGGAGGTCGAATCCATATTTATGGAGCCAACCGTTTGCAACGCGGTCGTAAAACCTGCTGGCCACATCATGACCTTGGGTATGGGCCTCGAGGAAATCTGGGGCCAAGTTCTCGAGGAACTCCTTCTTGGATCCTTTGGCGAATGAAGGACGACCCCGCTTCAGTTTCGGAATGTGGTTTTGATGAGGCATCACTGACGCAAACGAGAGGGATAAAAATGCAAGAGAGGCAACTCACGCCAATGGACGCGCCGAGCGCCAGGACGCACGCTGATATACTGGAGCCAGCATGTTGCTGCTGTAGCAGATTTCTGAATTATTATCCCTCTGACGCGGGATACCCCTTAGGTGTGTTATATTTCATATTGTGTGTCCATTTGATACATTATGATCCTTGTCCCGAACTATGACCCAGCTACTCAATCCTCCCAATTATACATCCCCCCCTTTGCTACCCCCATCGTCACATGGGAGAACAGCTCGAAGTCTGTTTCCCACTCTTTTTCTCTATGTCCGCCTACTTATTTCTCCACAATTGCAGCCAGGGAACCGTCACAAGTGCCCACAGCGCCATCCGGGGGTTTGGTCGTCAATTCAATTGATGTTCCGATATCGGAGGCGATCCTTGATGAGGCTGCAGCAAGCATTGTGATCATCGCGTTGCCTAGGCCCCAGGACATTGAGTGTCCCGAATATGTGGATCGGTTTTACGTTATTACGCGTGGCTTGGCAGTCGGCATTTTCTTTTCCTGGTAAGTTCAAATTTCATGTATGTTGTGCGGCTCCACATCTTTTGTCATAGGAACGAGGCTCAAGTGAAAGTTCCAAATACCATGCGTGATGCACAATGGGTGAAGATAGCGACATTTCCGGAGGCACTCCAACTGTACACTCAAATGTACCATGATGGTGAGGTTGAGGTTGTCAGTGATCAACGGGTCATTTGTCGTAGCCCGCACCATGACAGAGGGACCCATCCCATCACGATTCCCACTCTGGCGGATTTTGAGGATCCCGGCTATACAGAAATGTATTATGTTATCTCCAGGGGTTTTGCCGTTGGAATTTTTTTTTCATGGTGAGGGCTCACCTCGCTTTGCTGCTCATTTCAATTTTTGATGCTCGGTTAGGAATCGAGCTAAATTCAGGACCACAGGGGTTCCGAATCCCTGAGTAGAAAAATTTCATACATTCGCCAGGGCACTCCAGTTATACACCAAGATCTACGACGAAGGCAGTGTGGAAGTGGTGCGAGAGGGTCGTGTTGTAGCCCGCAGTCCATGCAATGTTCCACAACCCCCTCTTCCTGCCCCTGGGACTCCGCGTCATGATGCGCGTCGTGTGAACCAGACCGGACCTCCTCCCAACATTCCCCTTCTGGAAGTCTGACACACCACCCCAGTTCCCATAACCCCTCATCGTCGTACTGAGACCCCGAACGCGCGTCCCCAATGATGGGGAATCCCACCTCCCATGACCCCTCATTGTCGTACCGAGACCCCGAACGAGCACTCCCAACGACGGGGAACACCTCACAGTGGGAGGAATACAACCGTGGATATCCAGGGCACAGGACATATTGTGGTAATCAACATGCCGGGCAGCACACCCAGCCGCTCTGATCCCCCAGTATCTGTAAACATCTCTGTTACACACTCTCCAATTACGACCGTTGTAATCTCTGACGACAAAGAGGATTTGGAGCCGTGAAGATCTCGGTCTTCTCATGTGAGGCCTTGCTGACCCATCAGCTTCTCCTCCGATGAGGGAGACTCTAGCAACGTGGAGGGTGCATCTGGCTCAGAAATTGAGCCCATTAATTTGTATTTCACTCGTAACTGTATAGTTTAATGTTTCGAGAACTAGAACATTTATCTGATCCACACGTTTTGAGAACTAGAAGACTTGAGCAAAATAGAGAAGAATTGTGAGCTGCATTCCAGCTATGTTTGTTGTTCGTTGTATGTATCGCTGAGTAAGGAGGATTTAGCTAGTCAATTTATGACTGCATTCGAGCTACGTTCGTCGAAGTTCGTACAATGTTCTTACATATCCGCCAAGTAAGGTATCCTATCCTATCCAATCCTATCTTTTACACATCCGCCAAGTAAGGTATCCGATATCCTCTCAGCTTCACTTGTCGTTTCTCATCCCTCGATGTCCATTGTCGTAGGTATCCTATCCTATCCTATCTTTTACACCTCCGCCGAGTAAGGTATGCGATAGTTGATTTGTTTCTTTGTCTGATTCTGATCCCGTTCCCGTTCATCCTCAATGTTCTTCATCCACCAAGTCTTGCGATGTCCAATCATTGTAAGTGTTGGTTGATTTGTTTCTTTGTCTGATGCTGGTCCCATTCACCCCCGATGTTCTAGTCCTGCGATGTCCATCGTTGTAAGTGTCAGTTGCTTTGTTTCTTTAAATTTGTCTGATTCTGATCCTGTTCATCCTCAATGTCCCTCGTCCACCAAGTCATTCTGATCCAATCCTGTTCATCCTCGATTTCCTTTATCCACCAAGTCGTCCACGGTCATCTCTCAGTTTGGATCACATGCGTCATTTCATTGTAAGTTTTACTTTCATCCCTCGATGTCCATCGTCCACCATCATTTCACCCATCTCTAAGAATGTCCATCGTCCACTGTCATTTCACCCATCTCTAAGAACAGATCCGCCATCCACCATCATTCCACATATCTCTGAGAACTGATCATTATCCATCTGATCTCGGGATTAAACAAACAATGATTGTTTGGTTATATAATAATATAAGTACTCGAAATTTTTCGCAGAGTAATCACTCATCACCACCCTACCTTCTTCTCCTTTTCTCAAGGTCGTTGTGTTAGCCGCCTTCCTCTTTATCCCTCTTATCATTATCCATGCACGCTGGCCATGCGGCCATGTCCACGAAGAAGAGGAAGAAGCCCGACCCTCGCTCTAGAGTCTACATCCACGCGGAGTCAACAAGGGCCTCCCAGGTCAGCAAGGCAAGCACAAGCACAAGATCTGGTCAGCTGTGCACCATTACGAGCGCCTCTCCCATCGTAGCTCCTCCCCTTCCTCCACAAGATGAGGAGATGGTCGATTCGTTCTATCCTGATGCCATCGATGACTCCTGCCCCTCACCCTGTCCATCCGGAATCACCGTCACGATGCCTGCAAAGCACTATCTCAATTCGGTCCGTGGATTTCTTATCGAATTTTGTATATTCACATACTGACCTCTCAACAGGACGTTCCTTTGCTGACGTGGCTCGAGTACCGAGAAAACTACCTCGATGTGTTCCTCTGCCATGATGGCCGGGGGCGGTATATGACTTCAGGATGTGCCGTGTGTGGTAAACCCGAACCTGCATACCGCTGTCGCGATTGCACAGGGAGGGATATGGTTTGTGAGGTGTGTATCATGGTTTGTCACAAGGGGGAACCGCTTCATGTTATTGAGGTATGTGCTAGACTGTCCTGCATCGTATATCGTGTACTAAAATGGTACTACCTAGGTCTGGCAATTGACACACTTTCAAAAGATGTCTTTAAGCTCCCTTAACGTGCGCTACCAGCTTGGGCACCCCTCTAATTCCATGTGCAAGCTCGCGAAACCGGTTCATCAAAACTTCCTCGTAATTCACAACAATGGCTTTCATCACGTTCTGGTCAACTTCTGTGGTTGCCAGCCTGGCTATGAACACTATCAGCAAATCCTTGATCACGGTTGGTTCCCCGCTACACCAAAGGAGCCGAAAATGTGTGCTACTTTTGCCGTTCTGTAGCTCTTTCATAATCTGAGTCTTCAGGCAAAGACAACGGCTTATGATTTCGACAAAGTCCTAGGGCTTTTGACCGATGCTACCAGTCTATCTGAACTTCCAGTAAGTCTCATCCTTCCCGTCCCTCTACTAAAATGACCGTTAATGTTTCCTCTAGGATCGTCTTCAGGCCTTGATGCTTATGGTTTGGGAATGGTGGCATCTCAAAATGGCCAAGAGATCTGGTCGTGCGCATGATCCAGGAGGGATCAAGGCTACATCGAGTGGCGGTTTCGCGATCCTCTGCCGCGCCTGTCCGCTTCCTGACGTCAACTTACCGGCTGATTGGAAATGGGCCCCTCCGTCAAAGGCATGGCTATATGCCTCGCAGGATTCTCTCGACGCCAACTTTCACCTCAAAAATCGACTGTGATCTTCACATGAAAAGGATCCAGCGTTTGGGCCTGGATTTGCCTATTTTGTCAAGGCTGATGACTACGCACATCACTTGCGCAATTATGTGGACCAGGAAGAGGTAAGCATATGTCGGGTTCATTTGTTTTGGGGGCCTTACATCTCTATACAGATTAGCCACTGTGTCGGCTTTGCGGCGTTATGGCAAGCCAATACGAAGAAGTCAAAGGGGCTGCATGCAACGGGTGTGGGATCGGTGAGCTGTGCTCGCCACGAAATGTTTCACCCAACAGGAACAGGTGACCTGCAGATGGGAGAACAGTGAGTACTTAAAAGCTCCTTATCTTCTCCGATGTCCTGACCCCATTTCTAGCTACTGTAGTATGGATTATCTCTATTTTTCTAGTCTCGTCGGCATCATGCTTCTGTCAATCATAATATCTTATGACATCGCTTGCCAATGGTCGAAAAAAAATTTCAACCAGCTCAAGGCTATGCTGTTGCGGCTCCAGTTTAAACAACCCCCATCATTTCAATTCAAGGTTCCCCAAGTTCCACCTTCCTGCCCATAAGGCAGATTGTCACTCGCGATATTCATTCAACTATACCCCTGGTGTCGGACACACAGACAGCGAAGGTGTCGAAAGAAATTGGTCCTGGCTCAACGGCACAGCGGCGAGCACCAGCCAGATGGGCCCAGGTTCTCGAAGCGACACTCTGGACGACTTGATGGGTTTTTCCAATCATCGCAAAGTCACTAATTTCGGTGAGTTACAGTGTCTTAAATCTTTTTTTTACTATTTATTGACTTTCAGCACAGGGACTAGCCTTCTGCGTCGTCTCGTCCTTGCCATCCCCGATGCCATCACTCACAACAACGCTTTCATCACCCTCCATGAAAGTCTCCGGCAGAAACATGGTCCCGAGGTTGCCAAGTGGGAGGAAATGATGAAGGACTGGGAGCGAGACTCATTCAAGCCTGACCCCTACGAAATTCCTGAAGAATGTAAGCTCTCGCTATCATCTATTCATGCCATCTGTTCACTAATGATGTATTGTTCAAGGTGTTGGAGTTAACAAAATCCGTCGTCGTCTAGCTGAGGAGGAGCATGGGAGGGTTGAACAGGGTCCCCTGACGACAGAGGCCAGTCCCTTGGCTTTCGTGGTCATGGGCCTTGCTATCGAAGATACACAGTACGTCGTGGACTCCATGTTTGAGTTCGTTCAGGGTACTCATGTCAATTATCAGGTTGAGTATTCGGACCGACGCTTGCAAGAAAAATCCCACAGCCACACAGTCTCGCTCTCTGCAAGAGTGCCGCACTGCACTGCTCAAACGTCTGCGTCATTTCCAGCAATTGCAGACAACATTCATGCCTGGTCTTCGGGCCTATCTCGACGATGTCCTACCATCTCTGTCCCCCCCCACCGACCCCTCATCCCATTTCAGTCCACCACATTCTACTCTCAACAATAATGCTCATCCTGAGGAGCAGCCTCTCTACCTCCCGTCTGGATTGGGCAGGGAAGATCGTTGTCGTGTGTGCATCCAAGGTCTTCCTGGGATCGAAGAGCAGCTTCATGAAGCCCATGTCATGGAGGGGCTGCAGGATCTCCGAACACAGTTGCGAATGCGCTCATATATGAGTGTCTACAAGAAGTCGAATATTCGGAGTCAAGCCCGTATACTCGCATGCGAACTCTTCAGCAACAAGTTGAACAAAGGGTTATGAGGGCTGCCACATGTTATCAGCAAGCGCATGCTGCCCTCCTGGTGCTTTGAGGACCTGGGGATTGGGAGCATACGTGGTGCGAGCTTCAGCCACAGGATGTCCGGTGCATGAACGAAAGGGAACCCACTACCTCCGAGGTGACTGAGTGGTTGTCTCGGCAAAGTGCTGACGACGGTCATGTTTCTCTCCTCAACGACTCCGCCGCCCCTGTCATCGTTGATGGGCTCGAGGTTGGTGAGGGTCGTCGCACCCTCTCCTGGATCTGGTTCTCAGTTGGGTCTACTGAGGCGACCACAGATCTGGCTGGTACCCTTCATCAATCTCTCCGGGTGGAGTGGGCGAAGTGTAGAGCCCGTGCTTTGCGATGGCAGGAGGAGTTGCTCCTACTCGAAGAGGAAATGTGTCGTGTTCTGGAATTCGGTCGCTGGTGCGCTGCATGGTGGAGGAATCAGGTCTCCCGATGGACAGATCTCCGTCCTAATCTCGCTGAAGGCTTGGCAGCATTTGCTGCTGAGCAGGCTGTTTGCGAAGAGGATCATGTATCACAGTGGGCTGCCAAGTGGGCTCCCGTTCACGAGCGGGTGCAAGCTGCACTCCATTTGATGGCTTCTGGTAGTCTGACGAGTACCTTTCCGCCTCTTCATGTCGACATTGATCTTCAGCTGGAGGATGAGGCTGAGGAAGAAGACAAGAACAATGAGGACTTGTAGATGCCCCTTCCCCCGTGGAGCTCATGACCCTGGGGTCGTGTTCCTCAACCAAACTGGCAGATTATAATTCTGTCGTTCCACCCTGCTGTTTTGTCCCACACAGATTATAATCTTGTTGTCTGCGCACCCCTGCTGTATGTTCTTTTTTTGACTGAGATTATAATCCTGTCGTCTAACCCTACTGTGTTGTCCTATCCAGATTATAATTCCGTCATGTGCTACAATCTTTTTGTGATGCAGATTATAATCCTGCCGTTC
>Ga0307516_10007411_pt1 | contig 12620 bp, 12 predicted proteins | sample 19_EM_MG_FD_203310 | JGI IMG/M metagenome (GOLD analysis project Ga0307516, IMG submission 203310) | Populus trichocarpa ectomycorrhiza microbial communities from riparian zone in the Pacific Northwest, United States - 19_EM | ecosystem: Host-associated > Plants > Roots > Unclassified | place...
CCATGTTTTTTAACGGGGTACATGCCACCAAAATCGTGACGGCCGCTCCCTTCCGGGGAGCAGTCTATCGCAAGCCAGTTTCTGCGCCCACAGGCGGTGCGCAGCGCCAAGCTAGTTTTTTAGAAGGCGCGCTCACCAAGGCGGGATTGCTGAGCGCAAAGCGATGATCGACCGTGAGCACGATCTGTCGATCACCAAGCAGGCAGAGATTTTGAAGGTCAGCCGCGGCAGCGTCTACTATCGGCCGCGGCCGGTTTCTTCGGCCGACCTCGAGATCATGCGGCGGCTCGATCCGCTGCACCTGGAGTATCCCTTCGCCGGTTCGCGTATGCTGCGAGGCCTGCTGGTTCTGCAGGGGTGCAAGGTCGGCCGCCGGCATGTGAAGACGCTGATGGGGCGGATGGGGATAGAGGCACTCTATCGCCGTCCGCGCACCACCAAGCCCGAGCCCGGCCACAAGATCCATCCGTATCTGCTGCGCGGCCTGAAGGTTACGCGGCCGAACCAGGTCTGGGCCATGGACATCACCTACATTCCAATGGCGCACGGCTTCGTCTATCTCGCCGTGGTGCTGGACTGGGCGACACGTCGTGTTCTGTCGTGGCGGCTGTCGATCACGATGGAGGCGGCCTTCTGCGTCGAGACGTTGGAAGATGCTCTCGCACGTCACGGCAGGCCGGACATCTTCAACACCGACCAGGGCTCGCAGTTCACCGGTGCGGCCTTTACCGGCGTCCTCGCCGACAACGGCATCGCCATCAGCATGGATGGCAAAGGAGCTTGGCGAGACAACGTGTTCGTCGAGAGGCTGTGGAAGAGCGTCAAATACGAGAAGGTCTATCTGCGAGCCTACGAAACCGTCGGTGAGGCGCGAAGCTCGATTGGTCGATATCTCGACTTCTACAATGGTCGCCGTCCGCATTCGAGCCTTGACGACCGCACCCCGGATCAAGCCTACTTCGATCTTCCTCCGTTCCGCGCGGCGGCCTAACTCCGGCAGAGGCTCCACTTATCGACGCGGAATTATTGTTCAGACAACCGGGACCGGCTCTGACTTCGGTCCGACCGGCGCGCGTCGGCGCGGTAAGACGTAAGGGAATTTCCAGTCATGTCCGAGCGTGACGTCATCTTAATCAGCCACGCGACGCCAGACGACAACGAGTTCGTCCGTTGGTTGGGAACGAGACTGACCGGCTACGGCTACAAGGTCTGGGCCGACATCTTCGATCTCGCCGGCGGCACTCCGTTCTGGATCAGCATAGAAGACGCGATCCGCAAGAGGGCTCTGAAGGCGATATTCGTCGTCTCGAAGGCGAGCTGCCATCCGGATCGCAGTGGCGTCCGGAACGAGATTTCTGTAGCTGACGCCGTCAAGAAGTCGCAGAAAGATCCCGAATTCATCATCCCGGTACGGATCGACGACGTTCCCTTCGGCGACCTACCGATCCAGATCCATCAGCTCAACACCATCGACTTCACCAGTGGATGGGGCGCCAAGCTCGCCGACTTGGTCGACACGCTAACGAAGGCCGGCGTCCCTCGCGTCGTTACCGACCTCACGGCGGAATTCGACCGTTGGCGCCAAGCATCGGTACGCTCCGATGTGGTCGTCGAGCGCGGCGAAGAACAATCGCTGACCAGCATCCTTCCCGTCGTGCGGCTCCCCGAAGAAATTTCGTTCTACGAATACGAGGGCGAGAACAGGAAGTTCGAGGAAGCGGTCAAGACCGTTCCGCACCCGATCGCCTGGCACAATCGCCTCCTGGTTAGCTTCGCGTCCGCCCACGAGCTTCAGGAGCATCTACCGGCGGAATTCACAGTGGCGCTGCGCGCGAACGCACCGTTCCCTGCCTTTCTGGAAGGGACCCTGACCGATCCGATCGGACCGCATCGGCGCGATGCCAGCAACGCCGCCGTCCGGATGCTGCGCGAGGCGTTCGAGGGGCATTTGGCCAACTGCGGGTTACTGCGGTACGAAGCGTCGGCCGGCACCGTCATGTTCTACCCGAAGGATCTGCTTCCGGACGACCGCGTGATCTACACGAACGCCAAGGGTCGTCAGACGTACAAGCAGATGGTCGGCTTCAGCAAAGTGCTCAACGCTCATTGGCACCTCGGGATGCGTGCCGTGGTCAGGCTCGACGACGCTCCTTCGGTCCGCCTGCGTCCCTTCGTCGTGTTCACGCGCGACGGCAGGGAACCGCTGAGAGATGCCGACGAGATGACCAGGCTACGCCGGCGCTTCTGCAAGAGTTGGTTCAATCACGTCTGGCGACCCCTGTTTCAGGCATTCTACGAATTCTTCGGCGACCGTGCCGACGCGGTCCGCATCAACCTCGGAGAACACCGAAGTTGGGCCGTCGCCGGCGATGGGCTTAAGCTGGTCGGTGCGATGCGCATGCCACTCGATCTCGGCGTTCTCGACACCGACGCCGAGCCGGACGAACCGGACGAGGACGACATCGAGGACGATGACGAGGACGACGGGGCGGACGAATGAGCGGAGCCTGGCGCGCGATCCACATCGACGAACCGAGACTCGCCTTCGGTCATGATCAGACCGCCGATCATCCCAAGGATGGTCTGTTTCTGTTCGGACCCGTCGCTTCCAATCAAAATCCGGCGCGCATGGACGTCGGAGTGATCGCGACGCCGGCGGGACTGCAGAAGTATTCGAAATGGGTGGCTTCGATCGAGAGGTTCATCGACGTTCCGCCGCCGAATCCGAAACGCAAGCGGAACGACGCCAACACGTTCGTGTGGCCCGGCTTCGAGGCCGTCTACGGTGCGGCGTGGCCCAGCAAGCCGTTCGCGACCTGCCTCATCGACGCCGGCGAGCTCAGTCGCCGGATCCTGGGCGCCGACCGGCACCAGGCGGTCTACTCGGCGGTCGCGCTCTACGAAGAGGCGCTGCGGAAGTACCTGCGCGAGGAGGATGCGCGGCCGGCGCTGTGGTTCGCAGTCGTCTCGGACGAGGTCTTCAAGTACGGGCGACCCCAATCGTCGGTACCCGTGAAACTGCGGACGCCAGGCACGCGACGGCTCGGCATGAAGGCGGCCCGCTCGATCCTGACCAAGGGTTCGATGTTCCCGGAAGAGATGGCCGCCGCCGCGATGTACGAATACGAATTGAATTTTCACAACCAGCTGAAGGCGCGGCTGATGGACACCAGCCAGGTCGTCCAGGTCGTCAAGGAGGTCACCCTGGATCCTCCGGTGCTCGCGGAGAACGCGCGATCGTCCATGCAGGATCCCGCAACCATCGCCTGGAATCTGTCGACGACGAGTTTCTACAAGATTGGCGGCAAGCCGTGGCGCCTTGCGGAATTGCGCGACGGCGTCTGCTATGTCGGTCTCGTCTTCAAGCGCATCGAACGGCCCAGCGGGCGCGACAACGCATGCTGCGGCGCGCAGATGTTTCTCGGCTCCGGAGACGGACTTGTGTTCCGCGGGGCGGTTGGCCCTTGGTATTCCGAGACTAGGGACGCGTTCCATCTCGATCAGGATCAGGCCGCCAAATTGATGGAGATGATCGTCCGGTCGTACAGGGACATACACGCATCGCCGCCAACCGAGCTCTTCATCCACGGCAAGACCAACTTCGACTCGAACGAATGGTCCGGCTTTTCGAGTGCCGTGCCCCACACGACGAGGTTGGTCGGCGTCCAGATCCGCGACATGACCGACGTCAAGCTCTTCCGCTACGGTGCGAACGCCGTCCTGCGCGGGACCGCGGTCGTGACGTCGGACTCGTCGGGCTATCTCTGGACCCGCGGCTACATCCCGCGACTGAGGACCTATCCGGGCCGCGAAGTTCCGAACCCGCTGACCGTGGAAATCAGGCAGGGGTCGGCCGACATCGAGCAGGTGATGAAGGACGTCATGTCGCTCACCAAGCTGAACTTCAACGGCGCGGAATATTGCGACGGTCTGCCGGTCACCTTGCGCTTCGCCGATCTGGTCGGCGAAATTCTCACGGCGGGTCCAATCACCCCTCACGCACCATTGCCCTTCAAGTTCTACATCTGACGCGAACGCCCCATTCTCGAAAGGCCTCCAATTCGTCCTTGATGTAGCGCTTTCTCGCCTCGTCGACGTTCTCTTGGAACGTCATCGCATTGTCACGCATATCAGCGAGTTGGGTTCGAGCGGAGGCAGCTCGTCGCATGACGCGTCTAACAGATCGCTCGTCGCCGCATCTGGCTCGTTCCCGGGTGTGGCGACTCCACTTCCGGAAGGTCGATGTTCTTCCACCACCGCTAAAGCGTTTTTTCTCCTTCTTGCGGCCTTTGAGGCGGCTGATGATCTCTGGATCCTTTGTCAACACGACTTGTTTGGAGTGCTCTGCCAGGATCTCGGTCGATTTGAGAATATTTACAAGCGCGTCCCCTTTAAGCATCTCGAGTTCGACGAGCGGCGTCACGACGACTTTGTTTTCGACAGATTTCGACAGGAAATTCTGCAATTCGTCCTTCTGAAGGTAGTTCGTATCGACAACCATTCGGGTCATGCGTGATCTCCTGCCACCAACGAGCGAGCGTATAGCGGCAGACAATCTGATGACAATGGTGATCGGCCCGGGAAGAGCGCCCGTTGGCTGTTTTGATCTACTCCGAACCCAACTCCTCCTGCACATAGAGCCGCGCCCCAACTCTTGCAGCGGCATCACGCGATACCGTGGATTACAACCGTAGTTTCTGGACTACCTGAGTGAAGGCGCGTGGTTTGTAGGGCTTTCGTCGATCGGCGTCGTCTAGGTGGGCCGGTTGCAGCGGATGACATTGCCCGCCAACCGTGTTGTAGTGGCCAGGCAGATCATCGAAATGGGTTGTCATGACCGCCGCACAGCACGACGAGCAGTACATAGCCGCCGCGATGAAGCAAGCCCGGGATATCTTGAAGGGAATCCTCGGCAAACTCGTCTCGGCGGACGATCCGCAATTCGGTGTGCTGCAGGCGATTTGCGACGCTTCCGTCCCCGCCGGCGTCACGTTCAGGGAGGCAGCGTCCAACCTGGGCCACGATATCACTCCAGATCTCGTAGCCGTCTACCTCACTTGGATCATCGACAAGTGGGAGAGGGGAGGCGCGGCGTACCACCGCACGGCTGGGCCGAAGAACGGCCCGGCTGGCGTGACCGGGGTCATGCTGGAAATCGTGAACGAGATCGCCGCCGCCGAGTTGTCTCGCAGCGGAGCTGAGCTCTACACGGCGGAATTTCGCGGCCATCTGCACGAACTTGCTGGGTGGGCCGAGGCGGACGGCAACGCACCCATGGCCTACAATGCCATGGTGCTCGCACTCGGTTGCGGTACGCGACACGACGCTGATCAGGAGGCGCTAGCGCGCGGCGCTCTTCGCCTCGCGGAAGATGCAGACAAGCCCCATCAGATCGCGGTCTGCGCCGCTGCTGTGGCGAGCGCCATCGCCTGGGCCGCCGCCGGGATGCCGGAGCGCCGGCTTGAGGCGTTCGACGCCTGCGAATATGCGATCCAAAGAATCGCGCGAACGTCGAAAGCGCAACTGGCGGCGGCAGCGGAGCTTCGACCGATCGAAGGAGACCTTCCGCGCCGTGAACCGCGACGGCTATCTCGTCGACCTGATCAAGCCGATGCAAAACCCTCCTTGGAAGGAAGCGCCCGATAAGGGCGGTTCCGATCCCGAGGATCTGAGCGCAGTGCAGATCGAAGGGCTCGACTGGCTTCAGAATTCCCCACCGTTCGACGCGGTGGCAATCGACGAGAAGGGAGAGCCGGTTCGCATCGTGACGCCGGATCCCAGAGTATGGGCCGTTCATAAACACTGGTTGTCTCGGCGCGTCGACCGTCAGCCGATCAAGCGACACCGCGACGCCGCGCAGGCCGAGGCAGTTTCCGCACTTGTCGCGGGCTATCTGACCCACTTGCCGTTCGAAGCCGAGCAACTCCGCATGCTCCCGAAGGAGCTCGTCGCCGACGCCGCGCCTTTGTTCGTCAAGACCGGCATGTCCAGAACCTCCTAGATTTGGATCGCCAGCCGTCTCTTCGACACCTAGTGGGCCCCCGAACCGATTGACACATGTCGCTAAAAGAGCCGACGATCATGATCGCGATCATCGCCACGGTCAGCAGCAGCAAGAGCAGCAGCACGCTCGCTGCTGGACCCATCATCGGGCCGACGATGTTGACCATGATGGTGCTGCCGGTACTGTCGTTGACAGTCGCCGAGGCGGCCTCCGCGGGCCTCAATCAGGCCATTAGGTCGGTGATCCGCATAATTGCGACTGCGCTGCTTACGTTGGACGCCTGCTCTTTGGTGTTCTTGTTGCAGGTCCAGACGAAGTTCTTTTTGGCCGTGAACGTCTTGCCATCCTGCTCGATCCGAAGCTCCCCTTCGGTGATATGGCAGACCATGGCATTCTCCATCGGCGGACCCATGGTCTTCGATCCCGGCTGCATGATGATGTCACGCAGCTGGACGTTCTTAAAACCGGGGATGATGGCTGGTGTCTCGCTATAAACGCGCACCACAACGCCCGGCCACGGCGTCGCGTCCCTGCCGACGATGTCTGTGGTTTGCGATGCGGCTGGCTTGACTATGGCCGCCGAAGCGGCTGCCAACCCTAGTGCCACTGCTGACCTTCGATTTACTTTTTGCATTGACCTTCTCCTCACCTTAAGGCCACGAGGCCGCAAAGCTGCTCCTTTCGTTCAATAGAGTCCATGCGGCGCGGTGGCCAACTGACAACGCATTCCGATCATCTTCGGGTGGCCCGATACCAGGGCCGCGACCGGTCGCCAATACCGTGACGCGTTGAGGCGGGCGGATCAAACGGCTCTCACTGGGGCCTAGCGACCACGCTCCCGCCATCGCGGCATCATCTTGGTGCGCTCGGGCAGGCGCTGGTCTCGGTTGTAGATCGCGGCAACCGATGCATCGACATGCTCAAGCTGGAATTCAATCGCCTGCTCGGCGAAGCGCGGCAGGTCTGTGCCATCGACCGTGATCCGCTCTGCATTCAGCAGGGCAGGGCAGCATGCTGCTCTGCTGGACCGATCATCCGGCCGACGCTGCAATTGCTTGCCCGTCCTTCGGTTGCTGCTATCAGCCTATGGGCGCCGACGCCGACTTTGGTGCTGCTGACAAGGCTAACGGGGCCACACCCGCGTTGGCGAAGCGCGTTCACGAGATAGTTGATCTTACGAACGTGCCAGATGATGACGTCGCCGGGGCTACCCATCTGCTGATCGAAGCGAGATAGTTGATCAGCCAGTCTACGTCGGGATGCACGAGGCCGGGTTTGATCCTCAGAGACGGGACGCGGACCCGCGCGGTCAACCCGCGCCGCACCCAGTCGCCGCTCCAGTCCGCTACCTCGTCGGTCACGCGCGCCTGTCCGTCACTGTAAGCTGGACACTGCTTTGGTCGTCGCGGAGCGCATCTATCTTATCCGCCCAGAATTGCATCAACTCGACGCGCTCAGGTAGGCGGTCATCGCGGTCGTAAACCGCGCGGGTAGAAGCATCAAGACGGTCCTGCTGCATCTCGATCAGTTCCCGCTCGAACCGGCGACGCCCGTCGACGCGCTCGCGATTGAGCATGGTAGAGGCGCTACTGCGGAACCCATGGGCGCAATGAATACCCTTGTAGCCCAGCCCATGCAGCGCATAATTCAGGGTATTCTCGCTGATCGTGCGCCCATTGCCGCGACCGGGGAAGAGATATTCGTCGTCGCCCGTGATCTTGTGCAATTCGCGCAACAGCGCGACCGCTTGGCGCGAAAGCGGGATGACGTAGTCGTCTTCTGACTTGCCCGCCTCTGCCCGCTCGGTCGCCATCTTCAATCCTTCAAATGGCACCACCCAAAACGCGCCTCTCAGATTGAAGTGGTCCCATTTGGCGGCGGCGATCGTGCCCGGGCGAACGAAGGTCAGCCCGAGCAATTCGAGCGCGTATCCGGTCAGGTTATCACCGCGCCCCTCATAGACTTCGATCTTCCGGAGAAGCTGGCCGAATTTGACGGGATCGGTGATCGCTGGCCGATGCGTCTCCCGATGCTTCGCAAAGCCAGCGGCGAAATCGATATCGGCGAATGGCGAGGGGCGATCTTTGGGCCAAAGGCCGTGCGCCTTGGCATAGGAGATGATCTTGCGGGCGGCCGAGATAAGGCGGATGCGGGTTGGATGGTTGACCGCATTCAAGATCGGCGAAAGGTGGCCCAATTCGACCCGATCGATGACGACGCGGCCGAAGCCCGGCGCGGTCTCCTTGCCGTCCTTGAGATAGCCGACCATGCGATCATCACGGGCATAGGTTTTGAACCGTTTCTTGATTTCCTTTTCCTCCATACCCTTTGCCTTTACCGGGACGCGGGTCTTGAGCCATTTATCGGCTACGCTTCCAAAGGTCGTCTCCCGAAGCGCGGCCTCCGCTTCCGCGACCTGCCGTTCGGCCCGCTCGGCCTGACGAGCCGCCGAGGGGTCGACCCCGGCGTGTCGTTTGATCTTCGCGTCTTGATGCGCCTTGCGGGCGTCGGCGAGCTTGACGGCTGGATATTGACCCAGGGTCAGGAGCTTCTCCCTTCCCCCAAGCTTGAACTTGTAGCGCCAGAGCATTGAACCGTTGGGCTTCACCAGCACGAACAGGCCCCCACCATCGAACATCTTGTACGACTCTGCGCGCGGCTTCGCGCTGCGCAAAGCTGTGTCGGTCAAAGCGAACCTAAGCTTCATCTCCCACCTGCCATTTGGGGGTATCAAAAGAACACATCGGCAACGTCGGGCGTCGATACCCCGTCTGATACCCCCAAAAAATGGCCGATGTGTGCGAACGGGGCCGAACCGTCGCGGTACGGACTCAGTCGGAAAGTGACTGAATTACAGTGGGTTGCGGAGGTGAACTGAACGGCTGCGAACAAGGAAGAACAGAAAAGAACAGCCGAATGGCTCCCCGGGCTGGATTCGAACCAGCGACCATTCGATTAACAGTCGAATGCTCTACCGCTGAGCTACCGAGGAACAGGCGACACAAAAGTTCGCGAGCGCGCTGCGTATAACAAAGCCTCCTCGACTTGCATAGGGTGAAATGGGGCGAACGGCCCGGGTTGTGCCGAAAACCGGAAAGTTTTTTCCAGACAAAGGCTTGCCACCCGTTCTTGATGGGGCGAACCGGCAATTTTGGCGCTCCGTCGCGCGCAGTTCCGGGCTGGAACAGTTCTATCGACCCGGACGCCAAATCGACTCATTTACCCGGGAATCTCCGGACATGTCGGGTTTAACGGAGCTGATTCGAGATGTCAGAGATCATCCAGATCGTTGAACGCAAGCCAGCACCATCGATCGTTGTCGATGACGCGCCCGCCTTGAGCTACGATGAGTGCCTGGAGCGCTTGGCGCTGGCTGTCGCTGAGCCCGATTCCAGCCGTCTGGACGAGGTCGCGAAACTGATCGGGCAACTGGCTGTCACGATCGAATAGACCATCCCTGAGGGCGCGTGCCCGCTCGATCGAACTGGACGGCGTCGTTGGTCTGGGCGGTCATCGGCGATCGCAAGCCGATGATGCCGGTGGTCTCGTGGCCAGATGCGGCCTGTTGCGACCGGCGTCAGCACCGTCGGCTTTTCGGTGCAGGTGCGAGATCGCTGTGTTGCGTTTTTGGTTGCCTTGGACCAAACATGGCGAGGTTCCAATCCCTCCTCGCGGGCCAAGCCCGCCATGTTTCTGGGTCAAGCCGATGCCCGTATTTTCGACCGCGCGCCTGAAGATGGTCGATGGCCAGGTGCGCACCAACGACGTCACCGATCATCGCATCATCGATGCCATGATGGAGATCCCTCGCGAAGCCTTCGTTCCCGAAGGGCTGCGCGCCATCGCCTATCTCGATCGCGATCTCGATGTCGGAGGAGGCAGCGCTGAGGGGCGGCGCCACCTGCTGGCACCGCAGCTCACGGGAAAGCTGTTGCAGGCGGCCGCGATCGCGGCGAGCGACAACGTCCTGATCGTGGGGTGTGCAACGGGTTATCTCGCGGCGCTTGCCGCCCGGCTCGGTGCGAAGGTCACGGCCACCGAAAGTGACCCGGCGCTGGTCTCCCGGGGACAGGGCATCCTCGCCGAGCTCGGCCTCGCCAACGTGACGGTGAAGGCCGTGGAGCCGGCCCAGGGCGACCCGGCAACTGCTCCCTTTGATGTGATCATCCTCAACGGTGCGACCGAAATTGCCCCCGAATCGCTCTTTGGACAGCTCGGGGAGGGCGGCAGGCTGGTGGGTGTGTTCGCAAAGACACATCCCGCAAGGGCCATGATCGTGACACGATCCCACGGCGACCTCGGGAACCGGGTGCTTTTCGACGCCACAGCGCCGGTTTTGCCGGGGTTGAAGCGGGCCCCAGAGTTCGTCTTTTAAGACGCCTGGGTCATAAGTCTGTCAAAATATCGTTCAGAATCAAAAGTGTGACCCGGATGCTGCAGGTCCACAGTTTCCTTAACGTTCGGCTAACAGAGAGTTTCTTCGCGGCTGCGCTCGGAATATGTTGCTGGCAAGCTGTACCGATTCCGGGTGTAATGGGGCGGGGTCTGTACGCTTGAGGCGTTCAATAAATACGAATGGAATAGCAGGGATGTTTGGGGTGAAGTTCGTAACCGGGGCTGCGGCTGCGGTGCTGTTGCTGGCGTGCGCCGGCCCGGTGCCTGCGCTGGCTGACACGATCGAGGCCGCGCTGGTTCGTGCCTATCAGGGCAATCCTCAGCTCAACGCCCAGCGCGCGCTGGTGCGATCGACCGACGAAAATGTTCCGCAGGCGCTGTCCGGTTATCGTCCGAAGGTCAACCTCACCGCGACGGCCGGCGCCCAGTACACCGACACGACCAGCGTGCTTGGCACCAATGCTGCGACCGGGCAAGCTATACGAAACCGAAGTCATGCCGAAGAAGCGCCGCGTTCGGTCGGAATCACGGCGACGCAGACATTGTACAATGGCCAGCAGACCGCGAACCAGGTCCGCACCGCCGAGAGTCAGGTGTCGTCGGCGCGCGAGGGGCTTCGAGTCCTTGAGCAAAACATATTGCTCACCGCAGCCACTTCGTACATGGATTATCTGCGCGACTCCGCCATTGTCGAGGTTCAGCGCAGCAACGTCCGCGTGCTCGAACAGACGCTGAAACAGACCCGCGACCGCTTCAATGTCGGCGAGGTCACCCGCACCGACGTGGCGCAGTCGGAAGCGCAGCTTGCCGCCGGCAGGACGCAGCTCGCGACCGCCGAAGCCAACCTGACGACGACGCGATCGAAGTTCCGCCAGATCATTGGCAACGAGCCGGTGGACCTCGCGCCGGGCGCGCCGGTCGATCGATTCTTCCCGGGGACCTTGCCCGCCGCCGTCGAACTCAGTCTGATCGAAAACCCCAACGTCACCGCGGCGATGTTCGGCGTTGATGTCAACTACCTTCAGGTCAAGATCAAAGAGGGCGCGCTGTTGCCCACCGTCACCCTGCAGGCGTCGGCGCAACAGGCCTATGAACAGCAGCTCACGGTGCCAAAGTCGTTTAACGCGCAGGCTGTGGCGCAGCTCTCGGTGCCGATCTATCAGGGCGGCATCGAATATGCGCTGATCCGCCAATCCAAGGAGAATCTGGCGCAGCAGCGACTCAACCTCGACACCACCCGCGACCAGACCCGCGCCAACACCGTGACCGCGTGGGGACAATTGGTGGCGGGGAAGGCGCAGGTCACCTCCGCGCAGGCGCAGGTGACGGCGTCCGAGATCGCACTCAACGGCGTCCGCGAGGAAGCCAAGGCCGGCCAGCGCACCACGCTCGACGTGCTCAACGCGCAGCAAGCGCTGGTCAATGCCCGCGTCGCGCTGGTCACCGCGCAGCATGATCGTGTGGTTGCGTCATACGCCGTGCTCAGCGCGGTCGGCCGGCTGTCGCCGCAGGTTCTTGGCCTGGCGACCAACACCTACGATGCGAGCGTCCACTACCAGCAGGTCCGCGACAGCTGGGTCGGCGTACGCACGCCGGACGGGCGCTGACCGCGAGAGACACTGGCCAGCCGGAGCATGATCCCGCAGATCATGCTCCAATCATGATGTGAAGGCCTCAGTCGACTCGCTCCGTCGTGATCGACCGCTTCGATTCTCACATTCGCACTCTGCTCCGGCGGCCCTGCCGGCACATGTGCGAGCCAGCTAAGGGTCACTGGCAGTGATCCTTTTCCGATGTCATGGTTCTACGGGCCAGAGAACTGGGTACCGGTTTTCCCCTCGCGACATCAGCGGAAGGCGTTTGCGCGGGACGATTGTGCGCAAACAAAAACATGGATCGAGATGACGATTCGAAGATAAAGTCATCGAGCCTGAGTGCCCATCATCCGTCAGTCGTGATCCATCTCAACACTCTTTTCACCAACTTCGCTCCTGAAATTGCGGGGCGTCAGGCGCTTTACTTGCAATCGCGTGAGGCCATGACATAGCCTTTATCGAAGAAGCTGAACGATTCGTGCGTATCAACCGCGGCGCGTCGTGAGCGTGCTGCACGCCCGAGCGGGGGACAGGACCCGCGTGGATTTCATGGTACCGCGCCCGGACATTGGGACAAGTCCGGGGGCGCGCAATGAAATCGACGGCTTGCGCGTTTGAGATCGGCA
>Ga0307516_10007412_pt1 | contig 12617 bp, 21 predicted proteins | sample 19_EM_MG_FD_203310 | JGI IMG/M metagenome (GOLD analysis project Ga0307516, IMG submission 203310) | Populus trichocarpa ectomycorrhiza microbial communities from riparian zone in the Pacific Northwest, United States - 19_EM | ecosystem: Host-associated > Plants > Roots > Unclassified | place...
CCATTTTGCATCTTCACAACTCGCAGGTCCAATACTAGATCATCCTTGCTAAATTCGTCAGCCCTGGTCTGCGTTCGGATGCCTGGTCGAGGTCTTCATTACGCACCGTTAAGTGTTCCCCGCTTACTGTTGGGTGGGGTACGGTGATCTAACAGCTGCAAGGGGGTCCGCCAACCGACCCCCGCTCCCCGGTGAGTGAGAACCTAAAACTCCCCGGACGGACTGGCATCAGTTAGCCGCATCGTTGCTCGACCGTGGGCTCGAACGGCGGGCGTATATGTTCTGCCATATGCCGTATTGACTCAGGGGGAGACTTCACCCCATCGTGCCCGTCATCCTTGACTCCAGCGTCGGCGTCGAGCTCCCAATCTACGCTGCGACGGTGAGTGCTGACTGCGGCCGCGGGGTACGGAAAAAGGGCCCAGCGGATCCTCGGAAACCTCCATGAACTTCCGTTCTTGTTTGGCCAATTGAACTCTCACGTTGGCGCGGCGCCTGGTGCTCTGAACAACAAAGGCATACCGGGACGGGTTCGACGGAGTAGGACATTCCAACCATTGGTTTACAACCCGGAACGGAAGAGGTTTTGACGAACATAATGCTCTTGGAGAAACTGTGTCAGGGCATTGCACCCGTTCCGTTGGAACATAGATGTCTACAACACGGTAAGACATGGGTCGCCTGGGCCAATCGCAGAACCCCGCGTTTATCCACGGTTCGCGTTTTCGGGCTCGACATACAACGGGATCAAGCGACTGGACACGTTGCCCGGTGAGAAGAATACACTTCTTACGTCCTTCTCTGTGGCTTGCCGCGTCCACAAACACTGTTACGCGTTACGTTTTATCCACCGTCTCGGGGGTGAAATTGAGGTTGTCATCGCTCACCATGGTGCATGGCCCCGACCCCGATCACCTAGCTTAGAAAACCTGGTTCCGTCTCTCGTTCTCCTCAGCTCGTAAACGAAGGTACCAAAGCAATGGCCGCCCAGTCCCGCAGTCACGGAAGAAGCAGGATATTTGGGGAACCTCGCGGAACGGACCTCGGAATACCCCACGTGGTAGACGTCGTGTTACTGGCGGATGTGTCTCAGGACACAGGGGCCAGTGTTCAGGGCTGGTTGATATGACGAACGACAGGTGCCGTTCGATGAGGGTGCTATGGTAACTTTGACTTTCGACTAGATGCAACCAGGTGGCAACAGGTGGTCTCGGTGGCTGCCAGCACGGTTCCGGGATGGCTCCTATCCAACCCCTGGGACCTGATGGGATCGGTGAGAGTGAGAACCTCCCGCGTTCTGTTATTCCCTGGTACTGACTAGTAACCCCTGACGGAGAGCGACCACGGGACTGACTTCGGGCTCGTCAAGCCGCCCGTGTTATTCGTTCCATTTGTATAGGCGGTCTGGTCCGCCACCTCGAGCGGTCCCAGTGGTAACCGGTCCAAGAACCCCAAAAATCTCGTGCGTTGGTGGAAATCACAAGGCACCAAAGCTGCTGGGCCGCAGCAGCTCCCTTGAGTTTGCCGGTGCTGTACAGGGATTGACACCGTAGTTCGGAATGATCACATCTACCTCGCGATCGTTCCTTATCCTTAGAGTAGCATCAGAGCATCATACCATTGCTTGCGATTCCCCTCCCTTTACCCGAGCTTTTCCTAATCCTAAAACGGCCCTCCCTGCTGCCCCGACCCGCCTGTGGGGTTCACCCATTCAAATGCATCGCCACGACTCCCCGGTGAGACAAGCAGGCGATTACCACCTCGCTGACGTCTGTGTAACCCAACAATTGTGCAGTCGAGATGTCAAGGATATCTCACCATCAGCGATCCACTCTGTCGAGTAACCGAGGTAAAACCGAGGGGTGGGAGTTCCTGTGTGGGACTACCTCCGTCCAGTGAACTCCTGGATGGAATTGCTACCGAGGGGTGACCATTTCGGATCTCTCATGCCAACCAGGCGTCCTTAGTATGACAGCAATGGCGATAAGGAAAACATACGCCCTGCATAGGCCCACCCCTCTTCCTCAGGTTCATCAAATACCACGAATCCCACCGCGTTGTCCACCCAAGCACCTCTAAGCACCCCCCAAAGTGAGCGCGCCGACGGTTTGAGCGTCTCGCTGCCCCCTGTCTTGAACAGCCCTCGCCCACCTAACCGGTAAACTTTTCTTGACAGGTTACCGATGCCTTTGTACTGTCAATCGACCTCCATCACATCGACCCTGGTTGGCAAGCAATCCCTCCACCAGCGCTGACTCGGCGCCCTTTTGTTTCAAAGTTACCGGTGTACAGTGGTTCCGTAGGGAGCGGGGATATGTTACTTGTATATAAATGTCTTAGAGTGATTCCACTAGAAAATTCCCTCACCTAGAGTTCCGCCCCTTGAAAGATGACCCCCACCATCCCAAGTACGCTCATCCGACGCAAGACCTTGCAAGCTTGCGACGCCTGCCGAGCCAGAAGAGGTGCGCACTCCTGTTCTTTCGTAGCGGGGTTTTGTGCTTACCCTGGACGCGTCTCTCACGCAAAGTGAAATGTAGGTATTTGCGAGCCGGCTAAATTATTCGCGACCAACGACGGACCGTCGATATCCAGGTGATGGCCACCAAAACGGCGACGGCGTCTGTAGAAACTGCAAGAGACATGGACAACCTTGTCAATATGGGACTCCAGCGAATGCTCTGGTGGGTCTTTTACGTTGCTCATAGTTGGCGGGTTTGATGACGCCCCTGTGCCCTCTCGTGTCTGCAGAAGTGGGGAACGAAAGCGTAAATCGCGGTTCCTGTGATCTCAACTTAGGCCCTTCGCTTACCACATGCTGTGCACTCAGGTACATCGAGGACTTACAACTGCGTATCACGAGCGTGGAACGTCTCATAAAGCTAGTAAGTGCTGGAGCCCTCCGCAGCGCGCAATCGCTGATTTATCCCCAGTACGCTCCCGACCAAGACTTGAACGACCTTCCTGATCATGACCCCGGCGGACCCAGCCTACCACCTCCCGGCCTGAGCAATCCGATCCTCCCTTCTAGGTTCCTTCAGCCTAGTGGTGAGCGCGTTGATACTCGTCCTTCCCAAGGCGCCCAGGATGCTGAGGTCTCCCCAACCGCCGGCACCGCACAGAGCGTGAGAGGAGAGTATCATGGCTCCGCGAGCGTTCGCGGGCTGGTTGAGTCTGTCCTTGAACTCCGCGACGGGGCGAGGTATAGCACCATGCCCTTTGAAGAAAGGTTTCCAAACCGTCGGCGGGAATTCTGGGAAACTCAGTATGTGAGTTAGTTTCTGGTATTGTGCCATCCCAGATGGTACGCTGACAAATCGCAGTGGATGAGTCCTCAACCAGGCCCTTCATCTAGTCTTTTGGATTTCCCCTCTGAGGACATCATCGTTTCGTTGGTTGACACTTACTTCACCCACTCAAACATTCTTTACCCGGTGTTACACCGCCCAACGTTTCAGCGGTTACTCGACCAAGGCCTCCATCAGCGCAATCATGAGTTTGGTAGCCTTTTGCTTGTGGTCTGCGCAATCGGGGCCAGATACACTGACCATCCCTACCTCTCCGACGTCCCGCCTGGGGCCGTTAATTGCCGTGTCGCACACTGGGTCGCCCAAACTCGTCGGGTGATGAAGAACCCATTTACATCGACGGCTACGCTGTTTGAGGTTCAATATTTCTGCGTGAGTAGGTTGTTCGTGAGAGCGCTGGTTCCAGTCGCCCATGTAGAAATACCTTCGTTTACAGCTGCACGCTATAAGCATGGATGGATTTCCCACACCGATGAAATGGGTCACTCTCGGGATAGGCGTGAGGCTCGCCGAGAGCGTCGGAGCGAATCACATGAAGACATACGGAGGCAAGCCCACAATAGAGGGCGAACTGTGGAAACGTGTCTTTTGGTGAGCACTTTCCTCGATCTCGAAACTGGGTGTCAAGAATGACAGTTGGAAGGGTACTGCTCAACTACGAACGCCTCGTCAGTGCATCACTTGGACGGGCGTGTTCCATTAGACCGGAAGAGTAGGTGGTGGTGGTGAATATGTAGTTCATCTTCTCCTGACCGCCTTTTTCAGTTTTGACCTCGAGCTTCCGATCGATTGCGACGATGAATACTGGCCTGTGAATGACGGGGTAGAGGGGTTCAACCAACCCCTTGGGAAACCCTCCAAGCTCACAATGTTTATTCTGATGATCAATCTCTTTCATCTCCAAACAAACGTGGTCCGGCAGATCGTGAGTGATCCCTCTGATGAATACGTCCCAGACGGCCGCTCAACGACCCAACCAGTACCCGTCTAATCGAGATCCCTCCCTCCATAATCTAGAAGCGGAGAAACAGATGTTCGGGGCACTTGACATCGAGATGGACGAGTGGGCGAAATCTGTGCCCGGATATCGTGAGTTCGGTCATCTAGTCCCGGTATATCGACCAGTTTCGTGACATTTGTACAGTGAGGCAGTTATCTTTCGCACCTGCCGTGGACCCTGTGTTCGTCAGGCAGTCTGTATATCTACACGCCCACTACCACAAGTTCAGGATGTGGGTTAGAAGACCGTTTACGCTCCCCAGCAGGAAAAGCTCGCCGCTCGCGGCCGCTGCGACGGCGATGTGTACGAACTCTGCCGTCGCCTGTTTCAGCCTTCTCTACAAATTGAAATCCGGGCTTGGTACGGATCTTATAAGCTACGAGGTATCGTCGCAGGTCTTTTGACCGTGGGTTCCTAGAGCTGACCAACTTTAAATCTTCAGAGTGCGATATTTGCAGCGGGCTGCACCTTTCTCATTAACATGTTGAGTCAACGGCCCTTGGAGGATACTGCCCAAGACAGAGAGTTACTGGAGAAGTGTTTGGAGCTGTTCGAAATCATAGAGTGGAGGTGCCACACAGCGAGCGTACTAGCGTACGTCAAACCCCCTGCTGGGTCTACTAGACCTCACCCGACCTCTAGCACTGTTATCGATGGAATCCTTCACCCACCCAACCTCAACCATCCAGGACCAAACACAGGGAAAGGCGAAGGTGGCAAGGGTTTGGTTGTCAACGCCAGCAAATCCGCACACCATTCCACTCCAACGAGTACCACGAGCAGCGAACCCCGCAGACATCCAGGTGCATGCGTGATAGAGGGCGATACGGGGATCGAGTACTACATCGGGTTCGACAGGGCATTCGCGCAGGTCTCTGAACCCGGGGGAGGCGTGGGGGGCGCGGCGGAAGAGCATAGTAATTATTTTGCATCCTATCAACAACCTACTTACAGCGTTGGCCTACAATAGGTCGGCCATGTTCCTGTGGAATTAATTATCAACACATTTACGTACGCCCACGAGCATATGAAAGCGACGCATACCTGCCACTCTTCTTTACTTATCCAAAGCTGATGGAACGTACCCAAACTTGCAAGGATACTGCCGCCAAGCCAACCGCCGTAGCGTCGCTCAGCTGGGTTTCCAGGGGCATGGATTTTAGCCTGGAGAATGATGAGATCCTGCGCGTCCCCGGAAGCCGGGGTAGACCTACGTGGTTGAATATCCTGTTCAATTCGTTGTTCAGCCTGTCTGCGAGGCCCGTAAACAAGCTCCCTCCTCCGCCGAACACCACGTTACTCAGTAAAACTTGGCGGATGTCTGGATCGCATGAGGTGACGGAAGCGCTGATAAGTTGAGGGAGTGATTTTGGCAGATTGGGGTTGGAGGTCTGCGTCCATTAGCTCAATAAAGCCGGTGGGGTGTATGGGGAATTTACGCTGAGCGAACACTTACCTGTAAGTGTTGAGGATGCGCGAAAAAGAGCTCTCCGACCTCGAATCTCTCGGGGCCGAAATAATAGTTGTACCCTGTTGGGAATTCGTATTGTCTTGCGCCTCTCGCAGCAACGGCCCTTCCAGCATTTGATGTAAGCCCGGGTCCGTCGAGTAAACTGGGAGGGCGTACTGTTCATTCCACCCCTGGTCTAAGACCGAGCCGACACTGTGTATCCATTCATCGACTTCCCGATTTTCGGCCCAGTTCCGCCAACTATTTGTAATACCCTGAAGGCGATCCTCGCGCACATTAAACCGGGGGTCGATACCTGGATCTACGGGCTTGGGGTCGCGGGTTGTGGGTAAATGAATAAGATGGCGCTCGAATACTGACTCACTGCTTTGTTGGCAATCAGTTGGTGCGGGAGTAGATTAATCCCGCGACGGTTTTGGTTAGGTTGGGTAAGTATGTGTTTGGCTCTTTGGTGAACTAACGCCGGTAAAGATGAATGCACGAGTCCTGTACCCCACGTGGCTCAGCAAATTGGTGATCTTCCAGAACGTGGGTGAGACGAACCTTTCCTAAGTACGAATCCATCGATCACCGGCGTAACGCTGGCTTCCGAGTGACCAATATCAATGACGAGAGCGGAGCCTTTGCCTGCAGCAAAACTAGGGCGGCGTTACGAGTTGTATGGGCGTGATGAAAGAAGCCTTACGCGTTGAGGACGGAGGTGTTGGCAACGTAAAAAGCAGGGGCATTGAATTCTTCGAAGATAATCTCCGCCATCCGCTCCCGGTTGGCTGGAGTGTTCCACGCGGGCTCTGTGACGAGGATTGGGTGGTCAGCGGGATTAATATGCATAATATCCTCCAATGCATGGCGGATAAGCGGAGCTATCGGATTAAAATCCTCAACTGGGGAATTGTGAGCACCGGGCGGGTGAACACCGAAAGAGGATGCGTACTGAGTCCCTCCTTCAAGGGGTTCCCTACTTCCATTCCTTCTCTGTAGATCGAAGGTCCGTCCTGACCGACGAACATCTTGGCGATTTTCAGCGTGGGCCTGGGGGTGCCGTGGTCATCGACCATCCCGCCCATTGCCACGTCTACGTCCGGTGGCTGGGACTTGTATCCGTAGTAGGTTGGTATCGTAGCCTTGGGGGTGTCGTCTCCTGCGTACCCGGCACGAAGGGTAGAAGAGCCGATGTCGACGACGAGAGCAGCAACTTCGTCTAGTCATTACAGTCAGTGACCGTCCCCAGCTGTAGACACGGTGTGCGCACCTCCGCCATACTGGACCATGATGATTGTGAGGGGACTCACGCGTAACGCGTCAGGATGATCGGTCAAAGCCTTTGGACAACAAGCACAAACAACCCCCCCGCTCGATCACTCGGAAACTTTTTCTTGCATCTCAATGGCTTCGGCCTCTAACTCGAGGAAACGAAAAGTTTCTGCTCCTGAGCCTCCACCTAGGGATGAACGACCACTCTTTGCCAGTGCCCTCGAAATGCTGAGCGAGGACGAGCAGGACGAGGAACCCGAATCCGACGATGGAGACTACGAGGAGTTCCCTGAAATCGACGCCGCCAGCGACACTGAGGACGACGAGACGGATGTGGAGGACGAGGACGAAGGTGAAGACGAAGACGCCTATTCCTCCGACACGTCTGGTAGCGCCCGAAAGCTACCCATCTTCCCCCAGGCGAAGGTTGTTATATCTGATATCACCGGCGAACCGAAAAAGGTCTACCCAGAAATCGAGCCCGACTACGACTCTGACTCTTCAACGGAGGACGTGAGTACGTCCCCAGCTCCTGCATCGGCGAACGAGTTACGATATTAGTCGCATTCAGAGCCCTAACCGAGTCGGAAACATCCCCATGCACTGGTACGATGATATGCCACACATAGGGTATGATATGAACGGGAAGGCGGTCCTACGTCCGGCCGTGGGTGACGAATTGGACAAATTCCTGAAGACGCAGGAGGATCCAGCGGCATGGTACACTTTGACTGTGTCCATATCGCTACATTACTGACCTTGAGGTTATAGGATGTCTGCTCTAGACAAGAATACCCAAGCAGAAAAGCAGCTATCTCCTGAAGAACTTGATCTCATTCGCCGGCTGTATCAGAATGAAAATCCTGACGCTGGGTACAACCCATACGAACCCATGGTTGAATGGTTCACGGGTAAAGGGAAGGAAGAGATCATGCCGCTTTCTGCAGCGCCTGAACCAAAGCGTCGGTGGATTCCCAGCAAGTGGGAGAAACAAAAGGTAACGTGTTTAGTTCAAAGGTACCCGTCCGCTCATGCGATGGTGTAGGTCATGAAAATCGTACGTGCCATCCGGCAAGGCCGTATCGTACCCTCGAAACCGAAAACCTCCTCTGCCGAACCCCGATTCTACGCTATTTGGTCTGACCCTACCCCTTCACTACATCCCCCTCCCCTTCCCGCTCCAAAACCACGCCTTCCCACCAATGCCGAATCCTACAACCCACCAGAAGAGTATCTCCCTACCGAAGAAGAGGGAAAGGAATGGGAGTCTACTGATAAGGAAGACCGTGAACGGGATTACCTTCCTCAGAAACACTCTGCGCTGCGCCTAGTTCCCGCCTATGACCAATTTATCCAGCAACGGTTCAGCAGACAACTTGACCTCTACCTAGCTCCTAGGATCCAGCGGGTTAAGCTTCGAATAGACCCCGATAGCTTAATCCCAAAACTCCCCAGTCCGAATAGCCTTAAACCGTTCCCCACGTACAAGTCCCTCGACTTCAGCCATGGTGCCTCCATGGTGCGCTGCATCAGCGCAAGCTCAGATGGAGCGTGGGTTGTTAGCGCCAGCGAATGTGGAGCGATCAGCCTTTGGGAAGTCATAGTTGGAAGGGAAGTCAAGAAGTGGAAGGCTTCCGGTAAGGTGGGATCAGTTTCATGGTGCCCAAACCCGGAGTCGTGCTACTTCGTTGTCGGACTGTGAGGTCCTTCCTGATGATCCACAAGACAGCGTTGCTGATCTTCCAGCAGGGAAGACCGGCTCGAATTTTTTATCCCTCCGAACTTACCCCCGTCGTTGTACACTTTCACGAAGAACCTTCTCGCCCCTGCCGCACTACCACCCCAGCCAGCAACACCCTCCCCGTTGAAATGGATCTCATCGTCTGATCCAGAAAAACCCGCCCTGGTGGTCGCGAACTTGTCTGGCCTCACGAGGCAAATTGCTTGGCACGCAAGGGGCGACTACCTTGCAACCGTCTGTACGTTTGGTATCATTTTTCATTTAGGGTGATGCGTTGACACAAATTTAGCCAGCGATGGTGGCGTTTGGATCCACCAGGTTACGAAACGATACTCTCAATCTCCGTTCAAGAAGATCAAGGGCACGGTCCAGATGGTTCTATTTCATCCCAAAAAACCACATTTCTTCGTTGCGGTACGTATCTGCCGCCTTTCACCCCCTCCCAACAACCTCCGACACCACGCCACAGACACAGACATATGTAAGGCTGTACAACCTTTCCGAACAGAAGTTAATCAAAACCTTAATTCCGGGTATCAAATGGATCTCATCGATGAGCGTGCACCCGTCAGGGGATCACCTCATCGTCGGAGGCTATGATAGGAAACTTTGCTGGTTCGACCTCGAGCTGAGTGACAAACCTTACAAAATACTCAGGTTAGCTACACGTCCTCATACCGCTACACGTCGAACGACTGATCCGTTTGGCAGGTACCACACGAGGGCGATCCGATCTCTCCACTTCCACCCCACGTATCCGTTGTTTGCCTCGTCATCAGACGATGGGACGATACAGATTTTCCACGCGAGGGTCTACCACGACTTGATGACGGATCCTCTCATCGTTCCACTGAAGATCCTAAGGGGTCACGCTGTGAAGGATGGACTCGGCGTTCTTCAGGTGGAGTGGGTTCATCGGCAACCGTGGTTATTATCCGCCGGCGCGGATGGGAAGGTTGATCTGTGGTGTAGCTGATTTAGCTTCTCTTTGGTCCGTTCAAACGGCCCACACAGAACAACTCCTCGCCCCTGTTATTATTCTATTTTCCGCATGGTCGCGGTTGAAACACCTGGGTCTGAATGGTCGGAAATTATGCCGAACGGGACTTGCCTCTTCAGCCCCGCGGAGTGTGAGCGGGAATGAAATGGATCATGCCGATCGAGATTGCCCGACTCCTTGTCCTCGTCCCCATCTCCATCAACGTCAACGGTCAGCCATCTTCAAATTTCACCCTGCCAGATACGCGGGATCTATCCCCCGCTGGCTCTGGCAGGCACAGGGTTTTCTGAGAAAACCTTATCGTAAATTTTCCTTCTGGCGGCTTGTCCCCGTTCAAGTGCGAATGATCGTCCATTATACAACGGTTGTATTTAATAATGACCCGTGAAGTTGATTGGCGCGACTTGCTGACCTTGCTTCTGACCCTAGGCTGACATGGTCTCCACTGGGATTTGCCGCGGGATGTGTAATCTGCCTTCTTTCGTGCCATAATTTCCCCTCGACATTCTATGGGGACCTTAGGGAAATGAAAACCCTGCGCAAGACTCGTTTCCAGATCCCACGCCGACGTGCACAGGCGGGGCACGACAAGAAGATAGGCGGAGGAAGGAGGTCAATACGTACCCCTTTCATAACCGCACCTCCGGAGGAAATTATGCATTACAGCGGGTAGCACGAGCGAGGGGCTTCATATGCTCAAGCTAGCCCGCCGGGTCGCCTACTATAAAGGTTCGACTATCGGGGCTGAGCTTAGTTCCCCTTGTGCTTCGGCTCACCACCCACCACTCCACCCTCCTCTGACCTGTCCTCTACAACCCTCTAATAAATATGCCCGACTGGGATTCTCCACAGGTGATCGGCAAGGCCGCTGGTGCGTTCCTGGTCTTCACCCTTCACTCCGGTTCGACGTGTTTACTGTTCTCTCGTGTAGTCGTCTTTGCCCAGATGATGTTCACTTTCCTCGGAGTGTACCTCTGGGAGCTATTTACCACTTGCGCCTTCGAGTGGTCGTTGATCACCGGTCGCAGGAAGTTTACTTGGCCGCTAAGTGAGTCGAAAGGGACCTCCTCTTCACTGTGTAGGCTGACCAACCGGTGCTAGTTTTCTTCTTCCTTACCCGCTATTGCATCCTTTTGGCACTCATCGGACTGTAAGTAATGGAAACTGGATTTGACCCGTGGTTCCCGAAACTGAATGAGGAATAGGATCCTCTCCTTCACCCTGGAGAGTAGCATCAACTGTCAGGTACGCACCCCATTCAGATTTACGCCCCCTCAGAGCTAAAGGGTGACGCATTAGGCATTGTACACATTCAATTCTGTAAGCGTCTGCTCCTTCGGTTTTCCAGATGTAACCAACATTTGGCGCAAAGTTGACAGGAAATTTGGCCATCCTCGCTGCGTCGACGTCGTTGATGATCCGGACGTAGGTTTTCGTCCCTTAACCCCCATTGTCCCACTCTCAACGTACCCGTCAACCAGAATTGCGCTTTGGGAGAGGAAGAAAATCGTCATGATTCCTCTCATCTGCCTGAGCCTTGCCCATTGGGGAATTCTCTGGCGGGGCATGTTCATCATCGATGCTGTCTGGGAACCGACGGCCAAGACATGCGTCATCTTGAAGCTCGATGTCCAATTTCTCCAGACCACCTTCTTCTCCAGTCAGTACTATCACAAGCGCATGATGAAGTCCAGGTCCTGACGTTCAGTTGCAGCCATGGCGTTCGATTTCACCATCCTTGTGTTGACGACCATTGCGCTATACCGACTCTCGTATGGCGGTACCCGGTCTGATCTTTGGACCTTGTTGTTCCGCGACGGTCTCGTCTACTTCTTGGTGACGTTTTCGTTCAACGCGGTCCCTGCGATCCTGGGTGTCCTCCAGCTCAACACCGTGATGAACGTGTGGGTAGAGTTTTACGCGTGACCGCCAGACGTTAAACTGACGTTGGTGTAGCATCGCAACCGTCCCTGCGGCCACAGTAGCGTGAGTTCTTACCCAAGTCCCTCGACGTCCCCGTCATCCTAATCGGGTTTCACAACAGGGCAATCGCTGCGTGTCGACTCGTGGTCCGTCTGCAAGATTTCCGCAACCGGGATGTGTGCATTGGTGAGGATGCCACCACAGGAGGCTCCAGGAATCGCGACGCGGGTGGTTCGCGACCGATCAGCGCGCCGATGTTCCGTCGTTCCCCCGCTGGTGTCTCGCAGATAAAGGTAACAACAAGCCATATCGTGATGGAAGATATGTAAGTCCTCATCCGTCTCCAAACCACATTCTCCGCGGAGAACTGATACCGGCATTCCTCTCATTTTACAGTGAAAGCCCCACGACCGCCGTTAACGAGAGCTTCACTTGCGCTTCTCCCTTGAGAAAGAAGGCGTCGGGGGCGGATATCGAGGCCATTCAAGCGGACAGCAAGTTTGACTACGAATCAATGATTTCGTATTCAGGGCTGGACAACAATCCGTCTGCTGTTTAAGCTTCGGTCTTGGATATCGAACCCGAGGAAGGAGTGGCCGACCAATCCAGGTTGTGCTTGTGGCCTGACTCACAATTTTAAGTTCTCGCGGATGTTGTTTAGCCTTGCTATCCATTTTCAGTTTTCCTTCTCCCTGCTATCAGTTTGACCACCACCACATTACTACCCCACGTAACCAATTCATCTCCGTTCATTCACTCGACCACTACCCCTTTACAGCCTAGTCCTATTTAATCACCTTCTTGTTGCTTTGCCGCCCTGAGGTCGACCCCTTGTGGCGGGAAGGCCATCCCCCACCCATGCCCCCCTTCCCCAGTTCCAATGTTTCTCGTGCTCTGCATTCTCGTGCGCCTCGTATTCC
>Ga0307516_10007413_pt1 | contig 12617 bp, 12 predicted proteins | sample 19_EM_MG_FD_203310 | JGI IMG/M metagenome (GOLD analysis project Ga0307516, IMG submission 203310) | Populus trichocarpa ectomycorrhiza microbial communities from riparian zone in the Pacific Northwest, United States - 19_EM | ecosystem: Host-associated > Plants > Roots > Unclassified | place...
AGCGGAGGAAAGAGGTAGGCGTATGGCGGGGATCGAAACCGAAAAGAAGGAATATGGCCACGTACAACACGAAAAGGCCGGTCAAGGAGAACACGGCGAATGCACCGTCCAGTCCCGCTCCGAAAACGCGGCATCATGATGGTGATGACTTCGCCAGTCCACTCGCTGACACTGGAGATTTCTTTGACTTACCCTTGACGGTGTGGACGGTCAATGTCATCGGTGTCGGAGAAGTCCCAAGGTCTTAACGCGACCGGTCGCTGCTCTATAAATCATTTCCTGACGCCCGGTCCATTGAATCGGTTTAGTTGCCTGGCTGAAGTGCCAAACAAGTTGCAAACAAACACTCCACGTCCACAGCGTTGCAACCCCCACCGCAATGGCGTCCTTTTCCATGGCGTTTCCGTCGAAAAAGGAGGAGGAAAGTGGGCTGAACTCCTACTACAATAACAAAACCACCATAATCCAAGAGGCCCGCGTCTTCAACGAATCACCAATTAGTCCGCGAAAGTGCCGAGCGCTCCTTACGCGAATCGTATACCTATTATATATTGGAGAGACTTTTGGAACACAGGAGGCCACTACCCTGTTCTTTGGGACGACTAAATTATTTCAACACAAGGATGTAAGCATCTTGTCGAGGCTGTCCAGAAGTCGAGCAATAACTAAACGTATGCGATCCCAAGAGTGCGCTGCGGCAGGCCGTGTACTTGGCAATCAAAGAACTCGCGAGGACCTCAGAAGACGTTATAATGGTCACGAGCAGTATCATGAAGGACATGCAGCCCAATTCCGAAGTCATCTACAGATCAAATGCAATTCGGGCACTCTGTTGTATCATTGACGTACGTTCCCTAAATTTTGACCAGACGCTGTTGCTTACGACTGTGATCATAAGCCTTCCATGGCTCAGGGCGTGGAACGTTTTTTTAAAGCTGCTATTGTCGACCGCAATCCTTCAATATCGTCCGCTGCTTTGGTGTCTGCTTACCATCTCTTCCCGGCTGCCAAGGACGTCGTCAAACGTTGGGTCAATGAAGCGCAAGAAGCAGCCAACGCTAAATCGTCGTCGTCGTTCTTTGGTAACAGTTCCATTGGGAGCTCATACCTTGGCTTCGGGGGATCATCTCAGCCAAGCGGCCCACAAACAATACCTTCCTCAAGCTATGCCACGCAGTATCATGCGTTGGGCCTTTTGTATCTGATCCGTCAACAAGACAGGATGGCCATCACGAAAATGATTCAACAATTTGGCGGCGGGAAAACGGGGTCAGGGACGTCGTTGAAGAACCCGATGGCGCTATGCATGCTCATCAGGTATACGGCAAAGGTGATAGAAGAGGACCCAAAGTGCGTCTTTGAATGTGATCGGTCCATGAGAGTCGATGCTCAATATTTCTCAGTCTCCAGAAACCAATGCTGGAACTTCTCGATGGTTGGTTACGACACAAAAGCGACATGGTGAACTTTGAGGCTGCCCGAGCGATTTGTGAGATGAAGAATATCACGGCATCCCAGTTAACAAAAACGATTTCAGGTAAAAGTCCTGATGATCGCATTTTTGGCCGTTTCTGAGATGCAGTTAAAGTCCTCCAACTCTTCCTTTCTTCACCGAAACCTGTCCTCAAATTCGCCGCTACCCGCACACTTGCTAATCTCGCGTTGTCACATCCTGCCAGCGTTGCTACGTGCAATGTGGACCTTGAAAGCCTGATTGCTGACCCCAATAGGAGTGTTGCCACCTATGCCATCACCACCCTTTTGAAGGCACAGTTCTTCTTGCATCTTTCTCTTACCTTGTCGCTAACGTCTCCTTCCGACAGACGGGTAACGAAGCTTCTGTTGATCGTCTCATAAAGCAAATTACTGGGTTCATGACAGAAATTAGCGACGAGTTCAAAGTCATCATTGTCGATGCCATCCGCTCCCTCTGTTTGAAGTTCCCGACCAAACATGCTTCCATGCTCACCTTCCTCTCTGGTGTCCTCCGCGACGAAGGTGGTTACGATTTCAAACGAGCTGTCGTCGAGGCCATGTTCGACATGATTAAGTTCATTGCCGATGCCAAGGAGCAGGCCTTGTCTCATTTATGTGAATTCATCGAGGACTGCGAGTTTACCAAGCTCTCTGTTCGGATACTTCATTTGCTTGGAATGGAGGGACCTAAATCGCCTCAGCCGGCGAAATACATCCGATTCATCTATAATCGAGTTGTGCTGGAGAATGCGACGGTTCGAGCGGCGGCTGTGTCCAGCTTGGCCAAGTTTGGGGTCAATTCCATCGATTCCGCTCTGCGAAAGAGCATCAGAGTGTTATTAAATCGGTATGTTGTTCTAGGCTATGGCTACTCTCTGTCTGACCTTGACAGATGCCTTGATGATGTCGATGACGAAGTGCGGGATCGTGCAGCCCTCTACCTCAAAGTGTTTGACGAAAAGCCGCTTGCCGATGCCTATATCAAAGAGGGTAATTATATATCTCTCTCATTGAAGACCGCATATTGAGCTACCTGTAGAATCTGTCTTCTCCTTGGTAGCTTTGGAGTCCAAACTGGTCGCCTACATGAAAGATGCTTCTGCTGCTGCCCAGCCCTTTGACGCTTCCGCGGTACCCAAAATCAGTCGTTCACAAGCGGCGCAGGACGCTGCCCGTGAGTCCAACCTTCCTTCGTTCTGTATTGATAACGGACCCCATTCCCAGGACCAAGTACTTTGGATACCATCGGGGTTCCTGCCTCCAAGAATACTTCGGCTTCGCCGCCGCCGCCCTCGGCTGCTGAAAAGCAGTCTGCATATGCTCAGCAACTTACAGAAGTTCCCGAATTTGCTTCTTACGGCCCGGTACAAAATAGTACGATAAAACCTGCGCAGCTGACGGAGAGCGAAACCGAGTATCAAGTCACTTGTGTCAAGCATATATTTTCAGAACATGTTGTCTTCCAAGTAAGCCATCCATCCTTGGTGCTCTTCGGCAACGCTTAGCCAGTCTGTCCTTCAGTTCAATGTTTCGAACACATTGCCAGACACTGTTCTGGAAGGAGTCTCGGTCATGATGCAGTCGCCGACCGAGAACCCGAGCTTGACAGAGGATTTCGTTATTCCCCTGCCCTCGCTCACTGCTGCAACTTCGCCAGGCATTGTCTATGTCTCGTTCACGAGACATGAACCGAATGCTGTTGCCTCCTTCCAATGTGCCTTGAAGTTTGTGAGCAAGGAGCTAGACCCCTCTACTGGACAACCAGAAGAGGAGGGATACGAGGATGAGTATCAGCTCGAGGAGGTTGAATTGAGTGCTGGGGGAGACTACATCATCCCGAACTACGTTACGTTTGGATCCGAATGGGACAGGCTACGGTCGGCTCCATCTGCCACCGAAACGTTTGCACTTTCGGCAATGGAGAGCCTCAAAGGTGGGTATTCATTATCCGGGCCTGCCGTGCTCAACCGGCCTGACCTTTTCCCCTCCAGCTGCGTGTGATTCCATAATAGAAGTGCTCAATATGGAACCTCTCGGTGGGACCGAAACACCTGCGTCGACGTCGATTCATACACTGCAGTTGTCGGGCCTTTTGATTGGTGGCGGTGGGAAGGTCCTTGTGCGGTGTCGGATGACGTTTTCTCATGGAGAAGGTGTGACGTTGGAACTGGGAGTCCGAGCTGAAAAGGAGGAGGCTTGCTATCTGGTACTCGCGGCGGTTGGTGGCTAGTTGGATATTCTTGTTTTAGAGCACAGATTTGTGGATCATTCTCGGAGTGTCATGTCACTCATGTGTGACGTGAAGTCAGCAAGTTCCCCGATCAAGCCGTGCCGGTGTGGGTCATTTACATCCCACCCGCCGCCACCGTGCTCGGAGACAAGGCTGGTTATCTTAAATATATATAACAAGAGGTCCATTTTATTGCACCCCTATCCTTGTTTAAAGCATAGCTCTCGGCAACTGTGGGAGGACCCCATTCTCATGTCTTCCGCACCGTCACTTCCATTGGCGAAGGTGATTCATGTCGACACTCGTGGTGCTGTGATTCTGTCAGAGGTATCTCCAGAGGTATGAGATATGGCGTGCTTGGGAAGAAACTTCTATTCATACCAACCCTGTGATAGACTCGGGATAGTCGAGGAATTTACTTTCCAAATCATATAGAGCCGGTATCGCACATCGCTGTGGACGTGAGTGGTTGTGCTGTCATCCGCAGCAAGGGAGCCTGATGTCTGCCAGGTGGGAGGATCGTTGGCCAAAGTTGTCTATTTCACCCGGTCACCGGAACCTCCGTCGCCACCATCTATTGTCGCAACTCATGGGCCTAATAGCCCCCATGGCGATATGCCCACTCCACGTTCACCGTCTCCGTCAGACCACGATACCCAGGAGCATTGCAGTACGACACCACCACCACCGTCTTCTAGTATCAAGCGGAGCGGGGCGTTGACGCCACTTATACTGGAACCCCATGGGTCTGCTGCTAACGGAATTGCGGGTTTTCACGACAGCCTTCTTCGTGATTCGTTCATTCGGCGCACGACGCAGCACTTTCCTGGCGGATCATTGAACTTTGAACGATTCGAGACGGACAACATAGACGAATGTGTTGAATTCATACAGGCGCTCATCGAGCGGTCTGCAAAGGTGAATCAAGTTTCGATAGAAGATATGCGGCAGGGCGTAAAAATCATGGCGACGGGGGGAGGTGCGCACAAGTTCTACGAGCTATTCAAGGATACCCTACAGGTGGACGTGCGGAGGGAGGACGAAATGGAATGCCTGATTGAAGGATTGAAATTCATCACTCTCATCCCGGACGAAGTATATTATTTCTCCGACGAGCTTATCCATGCCTCCAACCACCCGTGTTCAAGATCTGCTCTTGAACGACCGAGTCCCGATCCACCCAAGTTCGGGGTGATTTTCGAGAGCAATCCGACCCCGGAGTTCCCCTGCTTGCTGGTCAACATAGGATCTGGAGTGTCGATAATCAAGGTAGACGAAGATGGGCAGTTTGAACGAGTTAGCGGGACAAGTTTGGGCGGCGGCACTCTTTGGGGTCTCCTCAGCCTGCTGACACCCGCGACGACGTTCGATGGTATGTATGGTCAACGGATGTCGAATCTGACTTGCTAATCCAGTTTCTCAGAGATGCTTGCGTTTTCTGATCATGGGGATAATGCGACCGTGGACATGTTGGTCGGGGACATTTATGGGCAGGACTACAGTCGGCTTGGTTTGAAATCGACGATGATTGCCAGCTCCTTTGGCAAGGTGTTCAAGAAAGGGGGCACGAAGGGGTCTTTCCGGCCTGAGGATGTCAGCCGAAGTCTGCTGTATGCGATATCGAACAACATCGGCCAGATAGCGTGAGTGTGGGTTCTTTCAAGGTGATCGACCCTAACCCAAGCTACAAAGATACATGAATGCAGAAAAGTATAACTTGGAACGGATATACTTTGGGGGATGTTTTATTCGAGGTACATTGATATCTACTTCCAATTGGAAATCTGAACCGGAGATCGCTTGCAGGTCATGCGGCGACGATTACGACGCTTTCGTACGCCATCCGGTTTTGGAGCAAAGGCACGAAGCGCGCCTTGTTCCTCCGGCATGAGGGATTTCTGTATGTTTTCTTTGTCTTTATGTTGTCTATATGAACTCATTCGCCTGGGATTTAGAGGGGCGATTGGCGCGTGGATAAAGAACATCGATGGAGAGTAATTATAATTCTAGTATATTATCGTTAACGTTAAATCGACACCACATGATGAGTCACTGGTGGATGACAATTATCCGGGGTCCTGGAAGACGAGATCATTGCTACGAAGCCAACCAATTCTGTTGCACACATCCGCCAAAAAGGGGTGGATCTGTTTGCTGCCACGCTGTTAGATTTGGTGACTCCGTCAAAGGTCTTGGTTGTGGTCAGTCATCGTCTGACGTAAGGCCACTTGACGGTGCCACGGAGTAAACCTCACGTCGCCCATCTGGAGCAAAAGTTCGCGGAACAAAGCTAATGATTATTCTTAAGTATGATTAATTGTATGAAAAGTATTTTTGTTCGTACTGAAGCGTATTTTCAACCTGTACAAGGGATTCAGTTATGAAAAGAGAAGTGTAAACAGTTGGGCATACCAGATCATTCAACAGACCTAGAACGAGTGGTAGCCCTTCCAAGTCAGCACCCAAAGTGATGGCTTGAACTGGAATGAAGATTTCTCACATTATCTGAGGCCTTGAAAGTGAAGAAGAGCCACCCTTCACCCGACGTAATACACCTCCGTAGGACAGACAGACTGAATGAATCGAGGTTGCATCAGCAAATCACCAATTCACTACAGGAGCTACATGTTGGGATAAGCGACGCAATCCGACGGAGGACGACAGAAACGAAGGATGAGATTATCGGTGAGCTCGAGAGGCAAACGGATGAGGTACAACGACGTAGCTAGGCTAGTTATATATGTACAAAACAATGGAGACATGAAACGTGTACCTAGAATGCAAAGGTAAGAACAACAAAGGGAGAACCTAAATAAGGAAAGGTGCGGGCAGTGCATCGCGCACGCCCGCACACGTCCCGAATTCCAACACTACACAGCACTACATAGCCCTATGTAGCCCCTGTAGTGAACCAGTGATTTGCTGATGGAGCCTGGAGTAAGAATGTTAAGTATGTGTGAGAATCGACCAGTGCGCATCTTAGTGGCGGGTGTTCGAGACCGTTTAGGAAGAACAGTGACCAGTAGGTAATCGAGTGTAAGCACGAGCCGTCCTGAAAGCCACATCGCTCTGCATGGCAGAAGCCAGGCGTAGGAGTACTATGTTGATCAGTATTCGGCACCCAGCCTCTGTCTTGCAATCGGAGCGGGGTACGAGGAACACGAGCTCACCGTGAAGGATACATGATTGCGCACGAGCCGGATGAGCTCGACGGTCGCATCGAAGGACAAGAAGGTGTCCTTGATATTGGCCTTGCCGAGAGCCTCGATCTCATCTCTCTTGTCTGAGCAGACCTTCAATGGTCGTCTGGACTCTCGATAGCAGCTGTTTCTTGTCATCGACAGTGAATTCGGAACGCTTCCGCTTCAGAGGCGGCATAGGTGAGGGTCGTTGGTTGGGATGGCTGATATTGAGGCGAAATCGTCGTAGGGAAGAATAAGGGGGGGAAAGGAAGGATGGATGGATGGAGAGAAAGAAAGAAAGAGTGTATGGTGAGAGGAAGGAAGCAAGTGTGTAAATTGAAGCATGTCGAGAAGGCATCGACGATCCTACTAAGCTCCTCGGAGTTTTGCTTGCACTAGGAGTGCCTCAGGGAAGGTATCAAGACAACATGTCATGCAGCTGCAACCCCCTGGCACAATGCAACTTGAGGCCACTGGAATGCGTCGACGGGAAATCGCAAAAAGATTGTTACCGAATGTGCTCTGGGGTAAAGTACCCCGGCCATGACATCACCCACCCTATTTATAGTACGCGGAAGCTCAAAAACTGTTTCGAACTCACAGCACCACCCATCACATCGCCCATGACCATGCCTCTGAACTTCAAGCCCGAATTAACTGTTGATGATACCAACTTGCTGCTATCGTCGTTATCCACATTCCAGGGAACGCTTGGCGAATACGTGGACGATTTGGAGGATTCCTGAGCTTGTCCGTTCCCTCGAGACGCTCCGTAAGTGGGCCCAGTTTGTGTTGCAGCTCTCTAATCACCGCTATCGTCATTAGCGACATTCAAGGGAACGTCGGAGGGATATGAAAGCGATTTGGAGCTGACTCCTGAGCTTATCCCAGCCCTCGAGACGCAACTGGTCCCAGTTTGTATTGCATTTCTTTAATTATCTTTATCTACTGAATTGTTCCTCAGCATACGTCGTTTTCGAAGGTCGACACCGATACTCTTGTTAAATTCAAGATAATTATTCTACCGCTCTTCCTATGTTTAGAGAAAAAGGGGGATATCGAGGCTCGCGGAAAGGCCGAATCACCGTCGAGCTCATCCATGTATCTCTCACGGTGAGCTCGTGGTCCTCGCTGTCCATCGATGTCTTACCCGCTCCCATTGTAAGACGGAGGCTGGACGCCGAATGTTGATCCACACGATGCTCCTTCGCCTGGCTTCTACCATGCAAACCGAAGTGGTGCATCAATATTCTTCCGGAGTTTCCGGTCGCAAAGACGACTTTTGAGGAGGACGGCCTTCATTCTTCATACAGTGGTAAACTCGATTATTTACTGGCCAGTGTTCCTCCGAAATACTCTCGTATGCTCGCCATTAATATGCGCAGTGGTCGATTCTTACACATGCTTAGCATTTCTTCTCAAGTATACTGTTAGCGCAATTTTGAACCCAAAACACCCACTGCACCCGGTGCCTGCCACTGCAATCACAGGCGAAAGACCTCCACGCTGCAGTTCCATAGGCGGCAGTGGCAGCGGCCTCGTATTGCAAGCAGTACAGGTTCGTTCATTTACTGCATCAGCAAATCACCGGTTCACTACAGGGGCTACATATGGCTACGTAGTGCTGTGTAGCTCCTGTAGTGAATTGGTGATTTGCTGATGCGGGTCTTGTACGTTTTTTAACCTTGATTCATCTAGCCTGTCTATGGTACGAGGATGTATCACGTCAGGCGAAAAGCGGCTCGTCTTTGTCTTCAAGGCCTCGGATGATGCATCTGGAAGAGTGTTATATCTTCAAAGTGAACTCATCACTTTGGGTGCCGACTTGCAAGGCCTCCCACTTATCCTAGGCCTGTTGAGCGATCTGGTATGCCCAACTCTTTACACTTATCTTTTTCATGGCTGAATCCCTCGTACAGGCTGAAAATGCACTCAAGCATGAACAGAAATACTTTTCATACATATAATCAGACTTGGTTTGGAGAACGAAGGAATAATCATCAACTTTGTTCTGCTCATGGGGGTGAACTTCCGCTCCAGATGAGTGACGTGAGGTTTACTCAGCACCACCATCAAGCGGCCTTGCATGTGTTGATATACAAAACGCATGTAGTAAGTCGGACGATCACTGACCCTAAATCCTTCTTAGTCAACAGCACCGACCTCTTGACGGAGTCACCTGGAAACTGGAGGTTTTTCAACAAAATTTAGCAGCGTGGCGGTACACGCGGACGTGTGCAACAGAACTGGTTGGCTTCTTCTTCCGAGCGACAATCCCATCTTCCAGGCTGCCCCTGACCCATCCCCTGGTTTGAACTCTGCGCGTTCCCGATGCGAAGACGGATGGGGTTGGAGGATGGTGTTCTGGGGTTGTCGGGTTGGAGGACAAGATGGCTATGTGGGTGTGGACGACATGGAGGATGTGTTGTTGTGTGAGCGGTCGTACAGAGTGGAGGTATGGGCCATTCTATATTCCACCCGCCGCCACCGTGCCCGGAGAAGAGACAAGGCTGTTGGTCGTCTTAAAAATTAAATATCAAGATCATTGAATTTGTACCCCTATAATTGTTACATAAAGCATCCACCCAGCCTGTGTCGACTATGTCTTCCGCACCCCGTCATTCCCATTGGCGAAGCTGATCTATGTGATTCTGTCGGAGGTATCCCCAGAGGTATGAAATATGATACTTGTGCTTGGGAAGAAACTTCCATTCATATCAACCCTGATAGACTCGGGATAGTCGAGGAATTTACATTCCAAATCATATAGAACCGGTATCACACATTGCCGTGGACGTGAGTGGTTGTGCTATCATGTGGAGAAAGGGAGCCTGACGTCTGCCAGGTAGGAGGGTCCTTAGTCAAGGTTGTTTATTTCACCCGGTCACCGGAACCTCTATCGTCACCATCTGTCGTTGCAACTCACGGCCCATGTACTCACTCCACGGTCACTGTCTCCGTCCGACCGCTTCGATATAGCGTCATAGTTTGGGACAGCTCTACCCCCACGATACCCGGGAACAATAAAGCACCACACCTTCATCTTCTAGTATCGAGCGGAGTGGGACATTAACGCCACTGATACTGGAACCCCATGGGTCTGCTGCTAACGGACTTGCGGTTTTCACGACAGCCTTCTCGGGAATTCCTTCACACGGCGCACGACACAGCACTTTCCTGCGGATCATTGAATTTTGAACGATTCGAGACGGACAATATTGACGAATGCGTTGGATTCATACAAGCTCATCATCGAGCGGTCTGCAGAGGATATGCATCAGGGCGTAAAAATCATGGCAACAGGAGAAGGTGCGCACAAGTTCCACGAGCTATTCAAGGATACCCTACAAGTGGACGAAATGCATCCCGGACGAAGTATATTATTTCTCCGGCGAGCTTATCCATGCCTCCAACCACTCGTGTTCGAAACCTGCTCTTGAACGACCAAGTCCCGATCCACCCAAGTTCGGGGTGATTTTCGAGAGCAACCCGACCCTGGAGTTCCCCTGCTTTCTGGTCAACATAGGATCTGGAGTGTCGATAATCAAGGTAGATGAGAAGGACGGTTTGAACAAGTTTGGGCGGTAGCACCCTTTGGGGTCTCCTCAGCTTGCTGACACCCGCGACGACGTTCGATGGTATGGTCAACGGATGTCGAATCTGAATGACTTGCCGATCCAGTTTTCTCAGAAATGCCGTTTTCTGATCATGGGGATAATGCGACCGTGGACATGCTAGTCGGGGACATTTATGGACAGGACTACAGTCGGCTTGGTTTGAAATCGACGATGATTGCCAGCTCCTTTGGCAAGGTGTACAAGAAAGGGGGCAAGAAGGGGTCTTTCCGGCCTGAGGATGTCAGTCGAAGTCTGCTGTATGCGATATCCAACAACACCGGCCAGATAGCGTGAGTATCATAGGGTTCATTCAAGCTGATCGGCCCTAACCCAGCTCCAAAGATACATGAATGCAGAAAAGCATAACTTGGAACGGATATACTTTGGGGGATGTTTTATTCGAGGTACATTGATATCTACTTCCAATTGGAAATCTGAACCGGAGATCGCTTGCAGGTCATGCGGCGACGATTACGACGCTTTCGTACGCCATCCGGTTTTGGAGCAAAGGCACGAAGCGCGCCTTGTTCTTGTGGCATGAGGGGTTTCTGCATGTCTTTGTCTTTTTGTGAACTCATTCGCCTGGGGTTAGAGGGGCGATTGGTGTGTGGATGAAGAACATTGATGGAGAGTAACACTAGTATATTTATCGTTAACGTTAAATCGACACCACATGAGAGATGAGTCACTGGAGAATGACAGCATATCTTGTGGCTCATATCAAGGACATCAAGCGCGACCCTTGATTACAGATTATCGCCCCATCATTTTTTGCGACAAAGGCGCATATACGTATGTAGCAGTTGCATGTTTTTTTTCAGAAGAGACGTGGGAATGTATGTTACGGGTCTTACATTGGAGTTTGTAATAATCAGAACTCTTACCATCTCCCTCAATGAGCAATCCCCCTTCTGCCGATGCCAAGGACAAGCAGAAGAAACCCAGACATCGCCATTCCCCAGCCCAGCTCGCTGCTCTCAATGAGCTCTATGAACAGAATGAGCACCCTCCCCTAGATCTCCGCTCTTCTCTAGCAGACCGTCTTGGGATGTAAATCTACCATTTTTATCCCCCAGAATTTCATTGATCCCTTTGTTTTTTTCTTATCAGGGAAACAAAGACGGTCAACGCTTGGTTTCAGAACAAAAGGGCATCGTCAAAAAGAAGGACTCGAGGGGTCTCATACGACCGTCCCCCTATAACTTTGCTTGAATCGACTACCGCCTCAACGTCACGCCATCTCTCCGAACTTGACGATTTTTACGACGACGATTATCCTCCTATCAACGCTCTCCCGTCATCACGCTCCACATCTATCGCACCTCCAGACATCTTCACTGGTAATCCAGAATATCTTAGAGACTCGGAGACAATGCCTCGACGATTACGAGTGCGACCCACTGCTGAGCAGACAGAAGAACTCCGAAATCTTTACAATTCCAATCCGCACCCAACAACTGATCAACGACAATTTATAGCTGAACGTACAGGATTGTAAGCGTCCTCATCTCATCCCCATCTATCGTCCTGTGATCTTGTGTCACTAGGAGGTATCAAAGCATCAACAACTGGTTTCAAAATCAACGCAGCTCTTCCAGAAAGAGAAAAGACGACGAGGAAGTGGACAACACACCCGCCTCTTTCGAGAATGAGCGAGGACTCTGGCCCGCTGCCGCGTTTCAGGCCCCCCCTGCCAACCATCCATCTTTTGGTCCAGATTACCCCTCAGTACCCGTATCCCGAGTCCATCGGTCTCTCAGTGTATCTCCATCCCTGAATGGCCGCTCGTCCAGGAGGCATCACAACCCTGGTCCTTATGGTACCAGAACGGGGACCTCGAGGCCACGCCGCTCTCGACCGGCACCATATCAGCTGGACGCACTCAAAGATCTTTTCATAAAGACTTCGACACCATCCATTGAGGAGCGCTCTGCGCTTGCGCTCGAGATCGGCATGTAAGCTGCCTTTATTGGGAATCTGTCGGATATTACATCATTCTAACTTGGGTCCCTTCAGGGATGTTGGGAAAGTCACCAATTGGTTTCGCAACTTGCGCCAAACCGTTAGAAGACGAAGAAAGCATACAGGAACTGCAGACGACGATGAGTATGG
>Ga0307516_10007414_pt1 | contig 12616 bp, 10 predicted proteins | sample 19_EM_MG_FD_203310 | JGI IMG/M metagenome (GOLD analysis project Ga0307516, IMG submission 203310) | Populus trichocarpa ectomycorrhiza microbial communities from riparian zone in the Pacific Northwest, United States - 19_EM | ecosystem: Host-associated > Plants > Roots > Unclassified | place...
GAAATCACAGTCAAGGACCGGACACCATTGCCACTCATCGGCGAATCACTGGACCAGTTGTCAAATGCCACGATCTACACCAAACTAGATATCAAGGATGCATACTACAACCTCCGAATTGCAGAAGGAGACGAATGGAAGACGGCGTTCCAAACGCGGTATGGGCTGTACGAGTACTGCGTCATGCCGTTCGGACTCACAAACGCCCCGGCCTCTTTCCAGTGATGGATGAATGAGATTTTGAGCGAATATCTGGATATCTTCTGTGTGGCGTACCTGGACGATATCCTGGTCTTCTCGCAAACACTGGAGGAGCACAGATGCCATGTACAAGCTATCCTGACACGGGTCCGAGACACAGGACTCACACTGAAGGTGTCAAAATGCGAATTCCATACCACGGAATCCAAGTACCTGGGATATGTGATATCACCGAAAGGCCTGCGCATGGACGAAGAGAAAATCCGAACGATCAAGGAATGGAAGGAACCCATCAATGTCAAGGGGATCCAAAGCTTCTTGGGATTTGCCAACTTCTACAGATGCTTCATCAAGGACTACAGCAAAATTACCGCTCCGCTCATGTCGTTAACAAGGAAAGAGAAAAAATGTGTGACACTGGGGTTGTATCGTAACCGGAGTGTAGCGAGAATCAGAGGTAATCAGGCTACTTTCGATAATTCACAGCGGAATAATCTTAGATCTTGTGTGGGGGTTCGGTGGTAGTGTTTGGGGAGGATGTTCGTGCTGATTTCTCTTCCGCTTTCGAGAGAAACCTCCTTCTTTTTTATGGTCGAGGTCATAGCGTGAGATCTGATGAACCAGCGTGAGTGCTGGTGACTCGGGCTTGGATTCCCCTGAGGTGCGGGGACCCTGTGGGTGATTCATTGGTCATAGCAGGGTGTAGATAAGGGGAGATGAGGTTTCATGCATCTTGCGGCACCCTAGGCTCAGAGTCCTCCGTCTCTCCCTGAGGCGAGAGCTCCCTGGGGAGCCACGTACTGTATGAGGGCCATGCAGTCGTGCGGGGTCTGAGTTCTAGAGCCTGTCGATCACCCTGAGGTGACGCAATCTCCCTCTGGAAGAGATCCGTTCGTTTGCACTCACCCCCTCATCTCCGGAGTTAGCCTAGGTCCGGTTCTTCTCGGCCAACAGCTAATCTCCGTCTCCTCGATCTCCTACCTAGACTCTCTGACATCATTACCCGTGCTTCGGAGGGCACTAGTGCCCTTCTGAAGGCCCGTGATGAGTCTCACCTGCTACGTACTCTAGCTAACTACTAAGGTGTAACAAAATGGGAATGGAATGACGAGCAGCAAACAGCATTCGAGACGCTCAGAACAGCAATGATAACAGAACTGATCCTACAACACTTCGATCCGGAGAAACCGGTGACCATCAAGACAGACGCTTCGGACTACGCCATAGGAGCCATATGCTCGCAACCTAACGAAAAAGGGATCCTGCACCCGGTAGCATACTACTCACGAAAACTGAAGGATCCGGAACGAAACTACGATATCCACGACAAGGAACTTCTGGCGATAGTAGATGCACTACGGAAATGGGATACCTATTGCAAAACAACAGGCCCAAAAATCACGATCCTAACAGACCACAAGAACCTTGAGTACTGGAAAACGAAACGCGACCTAAATCTGCGACAAGCCCAGTGGGGTGAACGACTGGCAAACTACGATTTCATAATCAAATATCGACCAGGGAAACTAGCGGGAAAGCCCGACATCCTCTCTAGAGAGTCAGGAGACTCTCCCTGGGAACGGAATATGAAGCATCGACAGAATCATGGGCGAGTTCTCTTGCCAGAGGAAAATTTCGAAACACTACAAGCGCTCCAGGTTAAGATGACGGAAACAATGAAACTCCAGATAGATAAGGAACTCCTGAGCGAAATACGATAACAAAGCACCAAGGATAAGGAAGTCCAACAAATCCTCGGGAAAAAGGCGAGCGGGAACACCCGCGACGGGAAGATCGCGCTAGGATTATGCGAGGAAAAGGAAGGGGTACTTATATACGACGGTCTGATATGGATCCCTGACAACGACGAACTGCAACTGCAGATATTAAGAAACCACCACGACGCGCAGGCCGCGGGACACCCGGGGCGAGCCAGAACCCTGGAACTTGTTGGCCGAACTTTCTACTGGCCACAACAACGCAAGTACGTACACTGATACGTGGACCACTGTGACAGCTGCCGCCGCATCAAGCCAATTCGACACGCGCCATTTGGATTGCTAAAGCCATTAGACCTGCCCCATCGACCTTGGGATACGATAACAATGGATTTCATTACCATGCTACCAGTCAGCAACGGACAAGACGCACTGTGGGTAATCATCGATTGGCTGACGAAAATGGGACACTTCATCGCATGCAAAGGCACGATGAAACCAGAAGACCTGGCGGACCACTTCATCCAGTAGGTTGTCTGACACCACGGGCTGCCAAGAAGTATTGTATCGGACAGAGGATCGCTATTTACCTCCGACTTCTGGAAACGTGTAACCAAAGCACTCGGAATATCACGGAACCTCAGCACGGCGTTTCATCCGCAGACAGACTGACAAACGGAACGAGTCAATGCCATCCTCGAATAATACCTACGTGCATACTGCAATTACCAGCAGGACGACTGGGAAAAACTGTTACCAATTGCCGAATTCTGCTATAACAACATGCAGGCAGGAAGCACGAAGGTAACACCCTTCTTCGCCAACTACGGATATCACCCCAGGTTTCTACCGGATCTCGGTACACAAAACGAAGAAACACAGGAAGTCTCAGAATATGCCGCGGCGCTGGGGAAGCTTCATGAGGAACTCAGGGCGGAGATGAAGGAGGCACAAATGGCTCAGACGGAACAGGCCAACAAGGCAAGACACCCGGATCCCGTTTTAGAACCAGGCGACAAAGTCTGGCTGAAGAGAAAGAACATCCGAACAACGCAACCATCGAATAAGTTGGACCACAAACAAATCGGACCCTACACCATACTAGAGAAAGTTGGCTTGCGCGCATATAAGCTCGACCTGCCCGCCTCTGTCAAACTGCACCCCGTTTTCCACATTAGCCTCTTAGAACCCACAGCCAGCACCGAGCCCATACCGGGACACCACCAGCCACCGCCACCACCCATTATCATAGAAGCACAACATGAGTGGGAAGTGGAACAGATCCTCGACTCACGACAACACTGGAGCAAGATACAATATCGAGTCAAGTGGACTGGTTTCCAGGACCCAGACAAGACCTGGTACCCGGTCGAAAACTTCGAAAACACCCCAGAGATTATACGCGGATTCCACGGGGAATACCCCGAAAAACAAGCCCCCACCAATTAGCATGTCCAACACCGCCACTGTCGACACGAACGAAAGCTGGACTTTCACCAATGTCGAGCAAGCCGAACTGCCCACGATGACCGACAACAATGACAACTGGGGCATCCCCGACAACACCACCACCACGGACGGATGGAATGTCCCGCCGCCATCACCCTCCCCTCCACTGTCCGCTGTAGGACAACCCAGCGCCAACGACCATGCCTCTCTACACTGGACCGTCTGCTACGACGACTACTGTAATGCTCACCGCCAGATGAAAGATGACAACTACTACCCACAACAAGGAAATGACCGCCGCCGGCGCAACCACCGGCCCTGCAGCTGTCCCCACGCCCATCCCTTTGAATTAGCGGAAATAATCCACAACCAACACCTGAACCCACGCATATCGAATGCAGACTGGCAGAAGGGGAATCGGGTCTGCCCCGGTTGCCGGTTCCTAGTGAACATGAAAGACCGCCACCAACGCTGCCAGACCACGGCACAACGAACCCCTGTGGCTGACATCATGCCGGCCCCGGAAGAACAGGAACTCCCAGGCACGATCGAAGAAAATCAAGAACCCCACGCCGCCGCAGCCGCCAGCACCACTCCCCAAGAGGAGGAACTTGCGCTGCTGCGGGAAATCGTCACCATGATACATCAAACAACCACCCAGGACGCGCGCCACAACCAAGTTGTACACTGGACGCTCGTACAGGGGATGAACAAATTCCACGACGCAGACCAGCAGCAACTCCAGCAGATGACCAACACCCTGGGGGCCATCATCACCAAACAACAGCGAATGAACGAACAACTCCAAGCCCGGCAGCAGGCGAGCCAACCCGTCCGCATCCACCGCACGCCCATCATCCACCGTACACCAATCCGCCGCCGAACCCTGATGACCCGACATGACCTCGCTGGAGCTTCGGTCTGGACAGGGGACGTACTGTCACGAACCTGGTGCGACAGGCTTATTGGCGCCGGCGCCGGTGCCGTTCTCACCCTTGTCGGCCTATAGGTCATCCTCGTTTCCACTGCCGCAGCTGCGGTCATCCTCAGCACTTAGGCGCCTTGACCTATTACTGCCATATCGTGCCGGTAGCGATATCTCCCCAACCTACAGACCGCCGGCTGATCTAGGTCCCTTCTCCTTTGTCTCTGTTATAGGGCTTGCGTTTCCTTCTGCTACGTATGTTGTTTCCTGTTGATTATGCTTGCGCGTCTTTCCTCCTGTTCCCTATGTCTGTTGTCTCCAGTTGATTGAGCTTGCGCGTCCTTCTCCTTTATCGTTCCGAGTCTTGTTTCCCCTTGATTAAGTCGTACGTCATTCTTCCTTGTTCCCTTACTGTTACTGCTTGCGCGTCCTTTCTCCTGTTGCCACGAGTAGAGTGTTGGCCGCGCGGCGGCCGAGTGCGATCATGTGTTTTCCTTGGGCACGACGATTGAGTCCTGATGAGCTATGGAGGAACTGTGTCAGTCTTGCGGGCAAGCTGTGATTCTACAGAGGGAAGGAAAAGTATAAAGGAAGGGCGCGGTAGCTAGTCTGGAGATTCTTCTCCACGCAATCTATTATCTCTCTCTACAGACCTATCTCTCTACCTCCGTAACCCGGCGCTGGGACCACCACCTGTAAGAACCTACTAGAGATTATGGCGAAGTTGGATACCGCCACAGCGAAGTTGAATACCGCAACAAGACCACGCCAGGCGTGCAGAGATTAGGGCGAAGCCGGACACCGCCACAGCGAAGTCGAATACCGCAACTAGACCATGCCAGGCGTGCAGAGATTAGGGCGAAGTCAGATACCGCCACAGCGAAGTCGAATACCGCAACCAGACCACGCCAGGCGTGCAGAGATTAGGGCGAAGTCGGATACCACCACAGCGAGACTACCGGACCTCCTACGTTGCCTGTCAAGCTGCACGGACTAGTGAGACAGGATCTTGACACTACAATCCGGAGAAGGGGGATGTTTTCCCACCTCGTTGAACCTCCCTTCGCGAATAGACCGGTCCTTGTCGTAAAGCATATTCGTCAGGGCAGAACAACATACAAAGCCGACTTACATAGCCCGACAGAATGATGATGGGTGGAGAATCGGTTGGTGACCCGGTGTGATTCTAGTCGCGAGGAGTCAAGGATTCCGGCCTTGGCAAACTGTTGGCTAGCGTGTATATAGTTGGGCCATTGGTCGACGGTTGGTACCACACTAACCACAACCAGCGATACAAAACCAAATAAGTTTTTTAATACCGCTCAGAGATGATAGATAACATCGTAGCGGATCACCTCCTGTTGTCAGATTATCGATTGGAGTGTGGAGGCCAGACCTCCAAGACAAAGTACCGGATGCCAAAGCAAGACGGGGCACTGCCTGCCCACACCGCAACGGCAGAGCTTATCCGAACCAGACTCGGGACCACCTCTTCAAGGTGTCCGGAGTGGAAGGCCCTGCAGAAGATCCTGTAGGTGGAGGTCAAAAAGGAGACCAGGAGGTGGAAGGACCGGTGGAAGATCCGGGACCTCCTGGCGGACAAGAGGTGCGGTTAGGCGGTGCTGGACTTCCTATCCACCACAGATGTGAGAAGGTGGGTGCCGGCTGAGGAGGAAGACGCTGTGAGTGAGGTGTCGGATCAGGAAGCGGGGATCACCACTGTTCCTTCCCACGTCGGTCTTCATGGTGTCGGCGGGAGAGGGCAAGGGAGGGGCCACATTCTCTCCATTTTCATTTCTTTTGTTATTTCCTTGGTGCGACTTACATCTCCTTGGGACGGGCCTGGGCGCAGGGCCGGACAACGCGTCTTCACAAAGCCATCATGAGTTCTCACTCGGCTTTGGTGTACAGGACATATCGTTAGCAGCTGGAAGTCTTTCCTTGTCGTACTTGTGTTCGTGTTTCCTTCTTCTTATCCCTTGTGTCTTACTGTCTCTCTCTCCTTCTCTCTCTTGTCTCTCTCTCTCTCTCTCTCAAAATTTCTTGGTATAAAGGCCAGGACAAAACCACCACGGTACCACCTCGCTGCCTCCACACACCCCACAAACCTTCGAGCCACCAGCCATGCAATACAAACGGTCGAGCCGTTGCCGTGCCCCCATTGCGCGAGCTGTAGTGTGACATGGGTGTCGAGCCGGGCCCCCTGAAATGAGTCAGAACTGGCGAATACAAATGAATCCTCTGACCAAAGAAATAAATTGACACTCAAAGTGAGACTTGAGAGAGAGTCTTATAGGGGCGGCGGGGGCTGGTCGAAGTGGGGCGACGAGCTGCGTTAGCTTTGGAGCTCGCCAGCCACACTTGCTATTCACATACATACAATGCATCTGATTGGGAAACAAACGGAGGGACACTGTGTCCTAGAACCACGTACAATATCAAACACAAACTCGCAACTGAAAACAGGACAATACGATAATCCGCTCAACAATAACTGTGGTGCCATGCTACTTCTTCAGTCCAGGGTGCCAGTTTTTTGAGATACTCGGCAAATCTACAGTTCGTTAGTCTCTCCTCTCTTGAAGAACCTGGCTCTGGGATATGACTCTTCCGTCCTGTGAATAAGTGTTAGTGTGCGCATGATAACTGCTCTGAGCGTCAATAAACATTTCCTCCAATTTGGTAACCCGCCGGTTCAATTCTTTCGACTTTTGCCCTAGTTCCGCAATCCGGTCCGACATCTCCGTCCTACAAAATTACAGTCCTGCCCTCATATAGGTTGCTGTTACGAGATCCACTTTTCCTACTCGCAGCAAGTCCTTGGATCGGTGGCGACAGAATTCCGGCGCCCGAGATCCTGGCTGTCATTACCATTCTCGACAGCACTTCCGTCCCCAAACAAAAGGTCTAAGAAATCGCTCTGGGGATAGGGGGCCGTATCGATGTCTGTAATGTACTGAACCCAATCCCACATAGCCGCATCTCTGTGTGGATCTTGAGGTTGAAGTAATACGTTACGTTCACTGAGGGCTGCATCTTCCTGAGATGGGTCGGGATCGCTGTAAAATGTTGTGTTCATTACTGCATGTGTTCTGGTGGGTGTAACAGGCTGTCTGGGGTTTATGCTGAGAGCGACCACTCCATACATATATACCCACATATCGGAGGGCGAGGGATGTGGCCTGGTGTATCATCGACTCCGCTAGCGGATACTTCGGAGCTGCTCCTGCAACCACCGCTTGTAAAATAGTTACCCCCTGATCGTCTTAGGCTGGGCGTATTGCCGTGATTTGCATAGGTCGCACGCGATTAATGACAAAATGTTTCAGCCACTTTTCTATGGTGCCAGCTCCATATCTATCTCTGCCTACGTGTACGCTGGAGGTATACCTTCACCATCTTGATCCATCACCGCGCACGTTCCCAGTGAGCATTCGAAGTTCGTTTAGGCGTGCGGCTGTCACAACGTATCACTGTTTCGTCGTTCCGCTGATTTATCCTGACCTCCTGTAAGATTAATTTTATTCTGACCTCCTGTGCAAAAGAGAAATAATACAACAGGTGAATTACAGGATATTTAAAAGAGATTGTCGCTGCTGTTGTAATCCTTCTTGCCACTCATTCACACCTAACACGAACGAATAAACGAAGAGATCCTTCTCACTGGAGTTAAGTAGACCCAGCAACTATAAATTTGGGGCTAGCAAGCGCAAAAAGACCACCCTCCCCCGCCCTCTCCCCCTTGCTGTTCTAGTGCCCCAGATAGGGACTAGAACACACAGTCATCAAGCGACACCATGGCTTCACAGGGGCAGCAATCGGGGTCGCAATTGTCTCTGCGCGCGGTATTTCTGGTAGGACGGTTGCAGAATAGCTGCTTACTTGTTTCGTATTGTTTCGTCTTGTTTCGTTGGTAGTTGCTATTTCCTTAATAAATGATGGAATGGTTTGGTTCGTCGCCCCGCTTCGACCGGCCACAAGCGCCCATTCCACCAACACGGCGGGCTGGGCGGGAACTGCGGCAGTGCCCTGTCACCCGGCAATACCCCTTTACCCAGCTGCGCAGCAACACCCAGCACCTCCACCTGCGCTCTCGCCACCTTGCCCCCTGCGTCTTCCCCGGCCGGGACCAGCCTTCCCACATCTGTGGTGTCTAGCAAGTACCGCCTGGCTACACCGGCACATCTTGGAGAGTAAACCCGTTTCTGCGTTCAGTACCGGTGGGCCAATTCTTCAGGTACTGCCCAGCAAGGTAGTTACCCGTCTCCAGCTGGTAGAACCTCGAGGCCAGCCTCTTAGAACTCCCCGCAACCGCGATGTCGTTCTTCTGCCTGCCTGGAGGTCCGGCCTCCTGCCAATTGTCATTGCTCTACCTGAGCGAATAGGGTGGTCGCCGTGCTAGATTGAGGTGCGGACCTGGGCGAACCTCCGCCAACCGTGGAGGAATAGCTGATTGGAGATGGCGTGTCATTGATATTTGCCGCTATCATGGCTGTCGAACTCTCGTCAGTCATGCAAACAAAATAAACCCCCACGCTATTTTATTCCTCATTTGGTAGGACAGGAAGCATGTATGTCAAAATAATGGGCGTCTGCAGATGACGGACCGGAGACGGCGTCCGGAGCTGACAGCTGTCCGGGTCTCCAGGTGCCGGCTCGGGGGACAGTCTCTCGTCCTTTATACCGGCGAGTCCCTTGGGCCGGTTGTACATAGAGAGAATGTTCCTCCTTCGACATTGTATCAATCAATCGATTTACTATGAACCAACGAGTGACTCTCAATGATCCAATACCATCACCGCCGAGTGTCAGTGGCTCATCTTCTCGACTCGCCTCTCCTCTCCTTCTAACCAACAACTTCCGCCCGAGTAATCTGATTTCCCATCGAATTACCGCTTGCATAACATTGTCCCTAAAGCACTCCAGTTTACCAGCCACGGCCCTTCCTCTGGCCCCTTCTTACACTTCGACTGGATGACACCCGCTTCAACTCGACAGCCTTCACACTTGCCGACATGATGCAAGAACTTCAAATATAAACAGAACAATCTTTCAGAGCAGTTTTCCTTCTCAAGCACCCCTTTTTTCCGTTCCGAGTCACACCCCTCTTGGATCGACCCTTTCTCTTGTTTGTCTTGTACATGGTGGTACTTAACATCGATGTGCTTTGGCTTCTGCTTCACCATTGCAGAGGTGACCAATTTGATGGCGCCTTGATTGCCGCATCCGATTGGTACCGGTCCGCAGCCTGAATCAGTCCATACAGAAGACACATCCTCCCACCAATTTCGGGAGTCGGTATATCCGATAAGTCGATATTGGATTTGCAATTCTGAAGTAGTCTTGAGATATCGAAGTACTCTCTTAGCAGCCATTACGTGCATTTCGCGAGGTCGTTGTCACGATCAATCGTAGGATTTAGGAAGGCCGTTACCATGTCCATATGATCGATATCCCAGCCTCCCAGTCGATCTCTTCTTTCTGTCAGTTGGAAACCTTTGATGACTAGTCGTGCCTTGTAATGAGTAGATCCATCCGCATTGTTCCTTCTCTTGCGCCAAATCCAAAGACCGTCTCGGCACCCCAATAGAGAAGCATTTCCAACACAGAGAGTGCACCAAGGAGAGACGGGGCACTGCCTAGTAACTGGACAGTACCTCAACAGGACGAAGAAACGACCCTCCACGCAGTGCTGGTGGTGCCTGTACCAGATGCAGACCCGGGATCACCCGTTCAAAGAATGCCCCGAGTGGAAGCTACAGCAGAAAATTCTGTGGGCGGAGGTGAAGAAGGAGACCGAGAGGTGGAAGGACCGGTGGAATGTGCGGGACCTCATGGCCGATGGGAGATGCAGCCAGGCGGTGCTGGACAACCTCTCCACAACAGATGTGGGGAGGTGGGCGCCAGTGGAGGAGGACGATGCCGTGAGCGCGATGTCAGAGCTGGAAGTGCGGGAGTGGCTGGAGGAGCTGGAAGAGGGGGCCGAGGAGTGGGGCGGGGCGTCATCACCTTTGTTCCTACCCACACCTGACTTCATAGCATCCGCAGAAACGGTGTAAAAGGTGGTGGAGCGTTTTCCTTGGTCTTTTCATAGTGTTGGCAGCAGGCCACCCCCCCTCTCCTTATGTCATTTCTTTGATGCGAGTTCGATCATCTTCTTGGGACAGGCCTGGGCGGAGGGCGAAGGGGTGCTAGCAATGAGCCGCCACTGCGCAGACAGCGGAAAGGAAACGGACTGTATATAATCTCGTCGTGATCCCCATAGGTCACACACGAGTAATGAATGAACCAAAAAAAAAAAAATGTCCTGGCGATCACGTGAGAGTGTGATATTGATGCTGGTGTCAGCGCACTTAGCCCGTGCACTGCACTAAGGAAAGCAACCTGATATCCCCAGCCTCTCCCGGCACCTGGCCTTCTCCATCGTATCCCCTGCAACACCTTCTTGCTCTTCGATATGTCCTGACCTTGTAAGTGGAGGTCGTACATGAAATTCTGCTATTTCGACACCCTCCAGTATAAATTCAGCATCAGAATACCGTACCAATTGGTCTTCGGAGTTACGGAGCGGCAAGCGTTCACTACTGAGATCTTCAAAGTAGCTACGCAATGATTTATGAGGTTCCAGGTGTTTAGTAACCATTTCGCCCTTTCCTAAAAAGAAGATAATTACCACAGTCATCCTCCTGTGCATAGTCCGCTTGTTTGAACACCGGGACAGTGTAGTGTCCGCCTCGTTTTGCAATCGGATGAGCTGACTTGCTCGAATAGAGCCAGCAGCTTCCTCTAAAATGACCCTCATGTCGTCGCTAGTAGGTGATTGCAGGCCCCTTAGACGTGACAACGCTCCTAGGAAATGTCAGTCTTGATCCGATTGGAAGTCAAGTGTTCGAGAAAAGTCTGGTGGAAGATTAGGGGGCGATGTGGGTCCGTCAGAAAGGATATCATCAGTTGGGAACTTGACAGGATAGTCGGGGCAAAAGAAAAAGATGAAGAAACATCGTTTGATGAAGAAGGTTGATACATCTTGGTACGGATCACTGGGACCATTCCACAGAGAGTTCCTTATAGACATAGTCGGGAGGAAGAGGTGTCTCTTGTCTGTCGTATGATATGCCTGATGGGGAATCCCCATTCTATGGCTTACCTGAAGCATTACGTTGCTGGTGGTCAACAGTGTGACACCTGTAGGGGGTTCCATGGGCCTGCGTTGGATGGTGTTGAGCATGGCTAAGATGGTGTTGGTCTGGCCGTGAAGATTATATTCATAAAGATTGGTTGAACGAATTCGCGCCAGAAATTTTGAAATCTCTTTCTCTAACCCTCCATTGACTACTAGCGTATCTGAGTTGAAATCCAGTGCTGTACATAAATTTCGGAACATATCCCAGGCAAGGAAGGAGGAATCTTGCCCATTATTCTGCTTCCGGTAATTGGTGCTTGGAGAAACCAGGTCCGGTAAGTGACGTATGACAAAAAGCCAGAGCTGAAGATATCTGCTCCTGAGACCCTCTTCAACTGGGGTGCGCAAAACTTCGCGGAATTGCCCTTCCGCGTTCTCGACAAGTAAACGTGCGGGCGTGTGAGGAAAACACATGGAAGAAGGCACGCCACAAGGTGGTTCGCTCTCGCCCACAAGGAGCAAGCTTTTGGACAGCTGAAGCGCATACCTCAAGATATTTAAGGTCTTCGAAAAACGTATGTATGCTCAGAATGAGAAGGTCAACCTTAAGTAGCCTTTCTAGAATTGCCGGTCGTGACGGTGATGGCACGGAACCGAAGATTGTACCGCATTCCATCAGTTTTTTGATCAGCTCGTCATCGCTTCCAGAGATACCTGGACACCGCCCTTGCAGGTGTTCAATTGTCAAAGCATCTGTTGCATTCATTGCGGTTGTGTTGCCATCCAAAATATAATGCCAAACTCTCCAGATGCGAGTGAGATAGCACAAAATCTCCTCTTCGCAACGTAAGGGATTCAGCCTGTTGGAATGACCCAACAAAAATCCTTTCCAGAGACCTGTTATCGGTAGTAATTTATTCAATGCCAATGCATATTGGGGTTTGTTTAGAAACTGCTCTAGCCGCTTTTTTTTGGACACCGGGAGCTTAGCTTTCCAGACCGCCTCCTCCTGAGGCTTGTTCTGTGATCGGAAATGCACAACCCTACGGTAAATTTCGGCATCCGAATCGCTAATACCGTATTATCTCACTCATAAGGTCCCCCCTATAAAAACCAGTAATATAGGTACTGGCGCGTTGGCGCGCGCTAGAGTGCGCTAGAGCGCATATAGTTAGCGCGCCGAGCCTTTTTGCAACGTCA
>Ga0307516_10007415_pt1 | contig 12616 bp, 17 predicted proteins | sample 19_EM_MG_FD_203310 | JGI IMG/M metagenome (GOLD analysis project Ga0307516, IMG submission 203310) | Populus trichocarpa ectomycorrhiza microbial communities from riparian zone in the Pacific Northwest, United States - 19_EM | ecosystem: Host-associated > Plants > Roots > Unclassified | place...
CACCCCCCCCCCCCCCCCCCCCCCACCCCCCCCCCCCCCCCCCCCCCCCCCCCCCCCCCCCCCCCCCCCCCCCCCCCGCCCCCCCCCCCCCCCCCCCCCGCGACATACAGATTCCACGACCGAGGAACGAAAACATAAACGACGCGTATCGCGACACCTGCGGTGGCGGGACTTGGATCTCGAGGAGGGCGGTTCCTGCTCGCATGTCAGCTCCTCCTCCCCCGGCAGAGCAAATAGAGTGCGGGGCCAACGCACCGACGCCAAAGAGCATAACATAGCAGCCCACGATGACGCTCTGTAGAGAGATCGGAAAGAACTGGCTGATCCCGCCTGTAAACCGTACACACACACATCAGCACCCCGCCGCGGGGAAATAAAAAAAAAACCCCCCCCCCCCTCCCGTACCGAGAACCATGATCGCGCCCACGCCCATGTTGACGAGACGGAAGATGTTGGAAAGGTTGTCCATTTCTGCGATGTGTTGCTGCTGCGCTGCTGTTTTTCGTCAAGGCCGAGGTCGAGGTCGATGTCGTAGGTCGAAGATCGAAGGCGATGGGATGTATTTTGGTTTTGAAATGTTGGGTCGGTCGATGCGCAGACGTTTACTCCCGGAGTGAGTAAGCGAGGGTGGCTGGTGGCGCCCAGCTGGAGTGCCCAACACACGCGGCCCACGCCAGAGGGGACTCCACGCCACGAAAGTGGAGTATGTACCCTGCCAAGTTCGTCGACGCTTCCAACTGTGCAGATAGTTAGTTGAGTTGTCGTGTTTCCGCCGCGCAAGACGGTCGGTCCCGCACGCGTGTCTGCATACGTACGAGCAATCTCTACTTCTATGCATATAACTAGTTTAACTACACCTGTAATTAGCGGCTGGCTACATAATGTACCGAAAGTGCTGCGGATATCGACAGGCGAAGAGATGCTTGACACGAGAGAGAGACGGGGAGGTACCGAACGTCTATATAGATAGAGGGACGGATGCACCAGATAAACCAGGCCGAGTGCTTGGAGCGTGACCTCCTTGGACTTCGAAGGTGGCAGTTCATTGGAAGCCCGATTGTATCTGAGAGGGCCGTCCCCAGCGGAAGCTACAATAGCAAGGCGACAATGACCACGACATCACGCAAGACATCGATTTGATCTGCAAAACACCAAGACCAAGAAAAAGGTTGCAAGTTTGTCTAGCCGTTTAGTTAGCCGGCTCAAAACCCCATACCCTAATTCGCTGCGCCAGGTAGATATAAGTACATACCTATGGACATGCGCTCAATTATGGTGGCTGACGCCGAACCCCCTACGTTCATCCCTATCCAGTTCGCACAACGGGCCGCGTTAAGAGACATACAGGTGCTGGTAAGGTACTTTAGATACCAAAGAAACTTGTCCTCCTTCCTCATTCTTTTTTACAGTGTTGTTTTTGTTTGGTGAGTGTATGTGGCTGTGGTGTAGATATACCACGGAATGCATACTGATGGCAGCGAGCACCCACTGTTCAACGCTTCCCCGTTCGCACAACGGGTCCAATGGAGATACAAACAGGCGCTGGCGAGATACTTTAGATACGAAAGAAGCTTGTCTTCTTTGCTCATTCTTTTTCTACGCCGTTGTTTTTGTTTGGCGAGGGGATATGTGGCTGCTGCTCATACTGTGGTATGGATGTGCTGATGTCGCCGAGAAACAAATGTTCAACGCTTCCCAGGTGCTGGCGAGGTGCTCTAGATATCAAAGAAGCTTGTCATCTTTCCTCAATCTTTTCTACACCGTCGTTTCTGTTCGGCGAGCGGATGTGGCTGCCCCCTCATACTATGGTATTCATATGCTGCTTATGCTGAGCTTCCTTACGTCGAGCGGCGGTGGCGGCGCCGGACTCCTTCCTGACGCCCGTGCCAGTCGACGGTGGCGCTCATAGATATATCTAACCTGACTTTTTGTGCGATGGAGTGGGGATAAAGCAGCGTATATGTACATACCATAGTATGAGCGGCAGCCACATACATATCCCCTCGCCGATCGGGAACAGCGGTGTAGAAAGGGATGAGGAAAGGGGACAGGCTTCTTTGATATCTAGGGTACCTCGCCAGCACCTGTTTGTATCTCCATTGGTCCCGCTGTGCGAACGGGGAAGCGTTGAACAGTGGGTGCTCGTCGCCGTCAGCATATCCATACCATGGAGCGGCAACCACATCCACTCGTCGAACAAATCAACGGTGTAAAAAGAATGAGAAAAGAGGTCGTGCTTCTTTGGTATCCAAAGTGGCTCGCCAGCACGTGTGCATCTTAACTCGACCTACCGCGAAAACGGCGTGGTCATAAACATAGGTTATTTACATGTGCAGGTTGATCTGCCCAAGGCGATGTTGAAGGACGGTTAAGTATCCGGTTGTGGCTATGTACTACATACATCTTACTACGATAGTTCGCGAAAAAAAATACTAAGGCCTTGGGGTAACACTAAAGTTGGGCAAGGACTTAATCCTGGAGTGATGGCAGGCGAGGTGTGTATGTACGAAACGAAGGAATTAGTCTGGCGCGAGACAACGTCATACAAGTCAGATTGTAGGGAATAAAATGGTATACACGCCTCCTGCCCTCCCTACGAAAAAACAACGAAAACGAAAAACACCCCAATACCGCAGACTTACGTTACAGTCGTCGCACTCGTAAAGAAAGCTTACAAAAAAAAAGCCCCCGGAAACCCCAAGTAAGTGAGCGCATCTAACCGAGTCCACCAAGGTTGATCTGGACGGTCTTGACCTGCGTGTAGTTGGCAAGAGCTGCCTTTCCGAGCTCACGTCCGATACCGGACTCCTTGAAGCCTCCGAACGGTAGGGCAGTATTGCTGCGAAGAATCATCAGTTATGGCAACATGTTGTCAACGGGTGGGGGGAAAGGAGAGCTTACAGCTCGTTGTAGCAATTGACCCAACAGGTTCCGGCTTTGAGGCGGTTGGTGACCTCGATGGCGGTGTTGAGGTCCTTGGTGTGGACGGCGGCGGCGAGACCGTAGCTGGTCGCGTTGCCGACCTGGACGATCTCGTCGATATCCTTGAACTTGGCGATCGAAGCGACCGGTCCGAAGATCTCCTCGTTCATAATCTTCATGTCCGCGGTCACATTCGAGAAGATGGTGGGCTCAATGAAGTAGCCCTTTTCGCCGTGCCGCTTTCCTCCAATCTCGACGACGGCTCCCTCCTGCTTTCCGTGTTCGATGTAGCCCATGATGCGGTCGAACTGGAGCTGCGAGACCTGGGGTCCCTGGAAAGTGGCGCCGTGGAACGGGTCGCCGACGACGTTCTTGCGGATCCTCTCCTTGAACTTCTCGGCGAAGGTGTCGTAGATCGACTCCTGGACGTAGATGCGCGAACCGGCGCAGCAGCACTGGCCGTGGTTGAAGAAGATGCCGAGATTGGCCCACTCGATGGCCTTGTCGATGTCGGCGTCGGCGAAGACGATGTTGGGCGACTTGCCTCCGAGCTCGAGGGTGACCTTCTTCAGGTTGCTGTCGGCGGCCGCCCTCAGGATCTTGCGTCCGACCAGAGTGGATCCGGTGAAGGCGACCTTGTCGACGTCCATGTGGCTGGAGAGCGCGGCGCCGGCCACTTCTCCGAAACCAGAGATGATGTTGATGACACCGGGAGGGAAGCCAGCCTCGTTCACGAGCTCGGCGGCCACCAGGCTGCTGAGGGGAGTCAGCTCGGAAGTCTTCAGGACGACGACATTTCCGGTAGCGATGGCGGGACCGATCTTCCAGGCCCACATGACCAACGGGAAGTTCCACCTATCCCCTAGTCAGTATCCACCCGGTCTCGCAGGAGTGTGGATCGGTGCACGTACGGGACGATCTGTCCGCAGACGCCAATGGGCTCGTGCTTGGTGTAGTTGAAGGTTCCGGGCTGGGTGTCGACGACCTTTCCGTGGATCTTGTCCGCCCAGCCGCCGTAGTACCGCAGGCATCCAGCGGCCATCGACACATCGGTAGTGGACAGAGCCAGGGCCTTTCCGTTGTCGAGCGACTCGACCGACGAGAGCTTGGTAATGTTCTCCTCGAGGAGGTCGGCAAGCTTGCAGAGGAGCTTCCCGCGCTGGGACGGCTTCATTTTGGGCCATTCGCCGGTGGTGAAGGCAGCCCTAGCGGCCTTGACGGCGATGTCGACGTCACTCTCAGTAGCCTCGTGTACCGAGCAGATGACCTCCTCGTCACTGGCGGCAGGGTCAGAATGGGCGGCGGCAGCAGCGAGGCAGCTTGGCGGGGATGTACGGACGCTGGGTTGATAACTTCGAAGGTCCTGCCCTCAACGCCCTTGACGAATTCGCCATTGATGAACCTGTGATCGGACGACGGAGGGTCAACAACAAAGCCCATTGGCCAAAACGCCGAAGCTAGCGGGTGGAGGGGTGAGGCCGAACGCACAGTCCCAAGGGCTGCTCGTACTTCACTCCATTGGGGAGCGAAATCTGCTGTGTGAGGGACATGGCGGGGGAGGATGTGTGATTGGGATGTGGTGTTTGGTAGCTCGGAGGGAGGGATGGAACTCGCTGGAGAGAAGAGGTTGAGAGTCAGGATTGCGGATAGGCTCTCACACTTATATGCGGGTCGGCAGCGAGTAACTAATGCCGCACCAAATCGGTCCCACCACTCCTCACCTTCTCGGCAGGCTGCATCGGACGGAGAGTGTCTGCCAACCTACTCGGCACTCGGCACAGCCATCCCGCCCTTCGTGCGTCCCTCCGCCCATCAGCCATGTCTGCGGGGCACACCTTGAGACGTCAACCAGAGCGGGGTGTTGCTCCACACCTCCTGCGTCTCGCGCCACTGCCCTCCAGGAGGAGCAGTTTGCTCGCACCAGTCGGCATCATGCTCTCGTTGCCCCTCCTCCTCCTCCTCCTCCTCGATACGTATGTTGTGTCTCCTTTGCGGTCAATCCGGATTTGAAATCAAGTCGCATATTCCTGGTGCATCATTTTTGCTCCGTTCGGGCTGGCCCCCTGCCTGGTCCATGCACAGCACGGCACGCAGAGAACGAGAGACGGCGCCGGAGATAAGTCCTAACTACGTAACTCGCGGCGGTTGCGAAAGCCAGAGTAACCAACACATTGGCTGGCAGTGACGACAGTGACGACAGCGACGACGAGAATCCCCCACAACAGGCATGTGTACTTGCGCACGCAACCGGACTTCCCGCCAGCTATCTCTGTGGTGATATATTCTGCATCGGGCAGCACTCGGAGCGGTTATATATCGTCGGCTTTATATCAGTCTGGAGAAGATGCATGCATGCGAGAAGCTTAGGTTCGCAGTATGAGTGGCCCCCTCGCTCGCAATTGGCAACAGCTAGCAGGGTCCATGTAAAGTACACGGGGGAAGTGCTGCCTCACCACCATAAAGGGCGCTTGATAGTGGGTGCTTGGCGGACTGGGGGGTTGGTGTGGCGAGGAGCTGCGAATACATACATAGGGTGACATTGAACTTCATCGACATCATCAACTGCCCGCCGCCCGTTCGCCACCCGTCCACCATCAAAAGCCATCGCTAAGTTACACAAAGTCATCGTTGCACGAAATATCTAACCATGAAGCAGAAGCGAGTCTGTGATCCGGCAGTTGGAGTGAGGCACCGAGAAACCAGCCGGCACGAACGGCTGCGTGTTCTTGCTTTACGTGAACATGCCGGGTGGAGCCGGAGTCAAACAGGAAGAGAGCTCCAGATCGATCCTCGAACGGCCCCAAGAATACATCACCGCTATAACCAGCATGGCGCTCCTTCGAACCGGAAACGAACCGGCAGACCTCCGATATTGGGCGATGAAGAGAAAGCGCGACTAGTTGTCTTTGCTACCCGCGACTCCCGTACTCGACGTCTGAGCTGGGGGGCAGTCTGCATAGAGATGGACGCGCCTGTGATCCGGAGACTGTGCGAAATGTCATGATTTCACTGGGATCTCACAAACGTATACCAAGAGCGAAGTTCAACATAAAACCGGACAACAAGCCGAAACGGGTTGCTTGGTGTCGAGCCGGACTGCATTGGGCTAAGGAGGAGTGGAAGAGAGTTATCCTCCTTCCCCGCGGCAGGTTTCGTTCCCGGTAGAGCGAAGCTCGACTCCGCAACCTATGTACGAATGGTCCTTGCGCCTGCTGTTGTGCCGTTTTGGCATCAGTGTTGCGAGGAATATGGATGGGCAATTGTGCAAGAGGATCACGCTCGAGGGCATGAAGGGTACCCATGCCAAAGCCCACAGAGAGTTGACCGGGATGGAGACTCTGGAGTGGCCGGCTGAGTCTCGAGACCTCAAATCTAATAGAGGCTCGCTGGGGAGATGTAGATAGAGACGGAGTTGGGGACGAGCTAGCGGATGTTGAAGCATTACAATTGTTTAGCTGTGAGTTGGGCTCGGGTTATTACAGAAGAAAGGCTAGATGCACTGGTAGGGGGCACGCCTGCGTGATTGCAAGCTGCCATCGATGCTGGAGGGGCGTCATCGATGCTGGAGGGGCGCCATCGATGCTGGAGGAGCGGCGATGAAATATCGAGTGGGTGGGCGGAGGGTGAGGCACGACTTTTTTTCCCCCCCATACAAGCCAGCCACGACCACTCACTCATTTAATTGTATCCGGCTTAGTGTGCTCCTAATATAGACTAGTGCTTATCTGCGCTTATGTAACCTGAAACTGCGTGCTATAAAAATTATCTAAAAAAAAATATGAGAAAAGGACACACAAGGCCTCGGTACACTTCCGAAGTACATATGTAGATACATGTTTACGGTGTGGGGTTGCAACAATCGATAAGGTAAGCACCTGAACCTGAGGTGCGGCACTAGCATAAACGCATAAAGGTAAAACGTGCACGGGCGTTTCAGTCCACGGGATTTGCTCAAATGCTCAAATTGGCTGGATAATATTTCTTCGTCCGCATTGCTTTTCTCTTGGACAACGCCTTTCCGTGGGTTTTCAATCTTGCGACCACCAAAAAGCGGCTGGCACTGCACACGGCCGTGGGGTGATGAAGAAATCCAGGCGAGAAACGGAGGAACCGCGCGAGTATTCCATTTAGATACTTTCCCTACTCTTCTGAGAATTTTCCTTGTGGTGGCGGAGGTGAATCGCGGGAGTCAATACACGTAGATAACTATTGTGTTGAGTCAATCCAGGTTTTTGTGTTTGTTCGCTTGCGCGCGCAGAGGCCATTCTGTCTCTTAGCATCCATCTCTTTTTATATACTTATATATATATATAACCAGATTAGCAAAACGGCGGGCACTGTGTATCTTTTCTCATGCAGGGTGCAGCTAGGTAGCTAGGCCGCGGGTATTTGCTTGCCTCCATTCACGCAGACGGAATCACCAGCACTCGTGCAGACGGGCTCCGGAGGGGTATTGTGCACTGGAGCGCAGCGAGTGGCATCGCGCGTGTATACAGACATCCAGACAGACTGTCCCCGAGCATCGCCGCAGCCGTCTCCGCGCGTGGCCTCCCGGCACCCAAAACCTAAGCAGCCGCGACCCGGCCGGCAGAGACCGCCGCGATGCCGAGGACGACTCCGGCCAGGAGCAAGCACGCGTCCCGCCCGTGCCGCCTCGCAGCGGCGACAGCACGGCGCAGAGCCTCCCGGGGGCCACGGGGCGCAGCGGACGCCAGACCCGGGAGCCCGTCGAGCGAGCGCGCGTTGAACGTAGCCTGGTGCTCGCCCAGCCTCCCGCTCGCGACCATGTGCGCGCCCGCCGTCAGGATGGTCTGGCGGTCGACGAGACACGGCTTCGGCGCGGCGGCGTCGTCGGGAGCGGGCTCCAGCGCGAGCAGGGGCACACCGTAGCCGCAGGAGGTCTGCACCTGTTGCCGCCGGCGGGCCGTCAGCAATCCGCCCCCCCCCCCCCCCCCCACAGCACGGATGCAGCCGGGGACAAAACCTTGAAGATGTCCAGCAAGATGACCGCTCTGGCGGCGGGGAACTTCTCACGCGCGTCCTCGCCGAACCGGCGCATCCAGGCGTCGAACATCGCGCCGCCGCAGCGCTCGACGACGCGGCCGCGACAGAACAGCCGCACGATCCGCGGGCCCGCGTCGAAGCTGCTGAACAGCACCGTGACCCGTCCGTTCTCCTTCACGTGCGCGATCGTCTCCACCCCGGACCCGCCCAGGTCCACGTACGCGGCCGCGTTGCCGCCGCGGAAGACGAACGCGCTCGAGAACAGTCCCTTCGGCGAGACACTGATCTGGGGGGAGGCGGGTATGCGTGTCAGCACCAGCGAGCGAGTGGCGTCTCCGGTTGCGTGCGCGTAAGCCTTCGGGCGGACGGGCCGCAGCCGTGTGGATACGTACGTGAGCTCCGTGCAGCGGCGCACTGGCGGTCCAGAACACGCGCTGCTTCAGGCACCAGGCCATGAGGTCCTCCGGGACGGACGGGTAGAAGGTTGGCATCGTATTCTCGTTGGGGGGGGGGTTTTTTTTTTGCTTTCGCTCTTGCTTTCTAGCTCCCCTTGCACGGACGGGATGAGGATCGAGGAGTCGGAGTGACGCTTCGCTCCGGCCGGATAGCTAGGTATGATGTATGTCGCTGCCGTCGGCTGCAATCAAGCACTTGCCAGCCACATACGCACGTCTCCACCTGCACGAGAACGTAAGCAAGCAAGCATCAACATGACTATGTGCGCCGAGACGGCATATCGGACTACATACATACAGAGCCATGTGCATATTTACGTGTGTTCACACACTACTGGACTAGGTATGCATGTCCCCGCCGTTCATCCGGAAGCTTCCTTCCCTCCCTTCCCCGCAGCAGCTCGTAGAATCTACATACTCTAGATAGGTGCGGATGATCTGCCCATGAGCCAGTCGTACAGAGCACCTGCACATCACAGCTCGAATAAGCCAACTGCGTGAGAACCCACATCTCCGGCCGCGTGGCCCAATGGCAAGGCGCTTGACTACGAATCAAGAGATTGCAGGTTCGATCCCTGCCGTGGTCAGATAAGATGCTCATCTGGAGTTTTCGTTTTCTTTCTTTTTTCCCCCCCCCATTCTCTCCCCGTCTCTTTTTTTTTTTTTTTTTCGCAATTTGCTCGCATAATCAACTTTTTTTTTTGCCTATGTAGAAAGGATAATCCACGCGAGTGTGACATAGCGGCGAACAACGCCGCGCCGCCGCCGAATGCCGCACCTAAAAAACCTTCCTCCCAAAAGAAATCGCCGGCACAACACAATTGCAAACTTATCCCCGCCAACTCATCCCCCCCCACACACATCCCCCCACTCCCACCCAAAACTCTAGAAACCCGCTGCAGTACGTCACCTCCCGACGGTGTCCCTGTATGATACATATGTAGATATATACCAGCAACCCGCGCCGCCTCAGCGTCAGCGTTCGCCAGTGGCAGGCAGCCACGCCCCCTCCCTCCCTCTCTTCCCCTCCCTCACACACACACACACACACACACACACAACTGGTGCCGGAAATCGCCCCCATCACAGTTCCCGCCGCGACACGCAGATATCTACATAGATAGATAAGTCGTGGAGTCGTGGGACAACGATTCTCCACCTTCCGAGACTTTGCAGCTCACAACGTGCGCGCGTACACTGGGGCGAACCAGTGGCAAGAGGGGGGAGGGGGGGGGGGCTCTCCCGTAGAATGTATGTACATAGACATAATCTGTCGATTGGTACGCTATAGTTATATCTGTGTATACATAAGTATCTACATCATAGATACGTTGCATCCACGGATCTGTTGTCGGCCGGGCGACAGAGAATTCCTTCCTTCCTTCCTTCCTTTTTTTTTTTTTTTTTTTTTTTTTTGCTTGCGAGGAAGTAAATTTACGTAAGTACTTATGTAAGTACCCTTCCCCCCGCTCCGTCACCCCACCCCCCGCAGGTGCCGAATATCTATGATAGTGGTTGGTTGGTGATGGTGGTATGCAGGCGTGTGAGACCCGGTGACGCTGTGGGGGTGGTCCAGCCAGTGAGATTTACATACAACCAGAGCTGTGCACACGCCAATGTCTGTTGTCGGAGTCGGCACGCATCAACAAACTGGTGCCACACATCCAACTTTCTTTCCTTTTTCTTTTGGTAATTTCCTTTTCCTTCCCTGCAAGACGTTGGATATGTAGTGCGATGAGATCGGTGGATGATGATTTCACGATGGACTGCCGTAGTCGTCGAATGGTGCGCATCCACCCGCTCTGCTTCCCGTCATCCCCACACATCACGAGAACAGATGAATATTCCAAAAAAAAATTAAGGTTCCAGTGTCCACTTAACATTATGATACATCCAGCGACAGAACCCAGCAGAACAGAACAGACAAAACTTAGTAACCAAAGCAGCATGCAGCCTGGCAATGCAACAAGCAAACGGAAACTAGTAAGCAAGGGAACAAGAGGTAGAGAAAAGTTACTACCCAACCAACAATCAAAGTAAAAAAAAAAAAAAAACCGAACGCGAGAAGAAGAAAATAAAAATGTACGATGACGAAGAGCAAAAAAAAAAAGAACGATATGTACGACACGAATGATCGAGCCGACATAACCGTTGAAAAAGCATGCAAGCAACCCTTAGCCCCGACCCACCAAACCAAACCAGACCAAACCAAAGCACCGAAATCGCCAAAAAAAAATATGAACCAAAGCGAGGAAAAGAGGAAACGGGCAGCAGAAATAACAAAACAGCAGTAAAACAGAAACCCCAATTCAATGCCATGTACAGACCGTCGCATCCGCCGCCATCTCCTTGATGCGTAGATTTCCTTTCGATTGCTCGGCTGTCTATATGCATCCCCCGTATTAGTTGTTCGTCATCGTGCCGGTCATGGTCGCCGTATAAGTCTTTGTTCGGTCCGTCGTCTGTTACGGTCGAGGTGGTGTACCGTCCTAGGTCGACACCTCGCCGAGGTCCTCCAGCAAGTCCCATCCCGATCCGATGTCGTCCCGTTGATCCTCCCTGCTCATGTATCCATCCTCGCCCCTCTCCATCCATTCCGATCCTTTGACCTCTTTCCAGATGCTGCGGATGTACATCTGCAGCGACCGCAGCCCGAGAAGGTACCCCCGATCAACACCGTGACGATCCTCAGGCGGACACGTGGCCGTCTCCGGAAGTGCATCCTCAGCGGTGACACAGTTGGCAAAGTCCACAATCTTGAGGTCGATAGTGCGGTCCTTATCCTGGCCGTCGTAGAGAACCAGCAAGCTGCTGGCGTAGAATCTGTATCCGGGTAGCTGCTTGATCATCTTCTCGAGAGCCTTGAGCTTCACTAGAATCGTCGGGATGTGACGGAGAATTGAGGAATCGTCCTTTCCATCCGACAGGAATCTAGTGAGCGCACTCTGGAAATCGCGGCCCGCCTTCAGGTCTCTTCCAAAGTACTTGTTCTCGAACGCGTACATCTGAGTTTTGGCGTTCCAAACCTGCATGCCGCAGACACGAACCCCGAGTTCTCGGGATGTTGTGCCCGCGCACTTTCTCGCCTGAGATTTGCGCTTCTTCTCCGAAGCTTCGACACCATACTGCCTGGTTCCCATCTTGAGATCCAGAACACAGGGCGACTTCATCCCGGCAGTGAGATCCTCCAAAAGCAGGAAGAGCTCGGCCCGTTCTTTGGGCTGTCCGTCGCTGGAGGGGACTATTGCGCCGACACCCTCGAGTGGCACTGCGCCGGATGTAGACGAGGTCCTCGTCATGCACTGCTCTGCCCAGGAGCCCTTCTTGATCTGCGGATCTTCGTCCATCCTGAAGACTTCATCCTCTCGGTCTCCACCGTATCCATCGTCCTCCATTCCGAACTCGTTGGCTATCGGGACACTCGAGTGATCCCTCTTCCTCGATGAGCTGCCAGGTCGGGCTCGCGGAGTAGGTTGGCTCTCAGCAGTTCCAGAGCTGTTCTCCTGGGCTTCGGTCGAGAGTTGGCCCTTGGAGAGGCTCCGCAGAGTAGTGCTCGATGCATATCGCCGCTCAGCATCCCCGCGCAACATCATCAGCCTCGGATCCTCCAGGTTATCGTCCGAGCGAGACGGCCTTGGTCTGATATCGGTGTTGCTCCTGTGGAAGTCGGGGTTCCTGGCCGAATCGAGATTGGCTACCGAGCCTCGCCGCTTCTTGGGATTGTAGGCGGAACGAGTTCGCTGGTGGTGGTGATGGCGGTGAGCCGGAGGCGGTGAGAACACCTCTCTTAGAACCTGCTCTTGCAATTTACGGTTGATGACGGTAGCACCCCAACTAGAGTGCTTCTTCTTGGTGGGTCGTGGCACCGACGCCTCGTTGCCTGTACTTGTCCCGCTGTCGTCCGTGCCGGTCTTCTTGTCGTCTCCCGATGCCATCGAGTCGTCAAGTCGGGATGGTGAAGGGGCGCTCGTCGAAACTCGGAACAGATTATCGGGAATGATGTGTCGATTCTGTTCCAAAACAACCTGTGGCAGAGGCAGCCCGAAGGAAACCGCACCCTCATCACGTCTTGCAGCTTCCGATTCATCTTCTAGTTTGACTGAAGGAACCGATTCCGTCGCACCGCTCGATGAAGCCCCATCGGCCGTCCTAGTCCTTTTCTTTGCCTTTGGCCTCCACGTAACATTAAGGACTCCGATATATCTGTAGTTAAAATTTCTTTAGCACCTTTTTTT
>Ga0307516_10007417_pt1 | contig 12614 bp, 13 predicted proteins | sample 19_EM_MG_FD_203310 | JGI IMG/M metagenome (GOLD analysis project Ga0307516, IMG submission 203310) | Populus trichocarpa ectomycorrhiza microbial communities from riparian zone in the Pacific Northwest, United States - 19_EM | ecosystem: Host-associated > Plants > Roots > Unclassified | place...
GAGAGATAGATTCTTAGGACTCCTTACAATTTTATAGGTACTTGAGGGACTAGTTTGTAAATTAAAAAATATTGAGAAATTGCATGGTAGATTTTGCTTTATGGTATGACGACATTTCTTTGTGGGCCATTTGAGAATTTTCTAAATCACTACCGTCCACTTTTTAAATTCAGTTTTTCAGCCCATGTAGAGGGTCCACAAGGACTTCAATCATGCGCCAACAAATATGGATATTTTATGATTTCAGGTGCTTCTATTGTATTACAAAAATTAGTTATTTTAATTTTAAGAGGTGTATCTCAATTAATCAGGTTTTAAATTTATTTTTATAATTTATCAATTTGAGTTTTACAAATCTTAGGACCACTGGAGACTTACATGGTCATTAACTTCAGGGCCTATAAGATTAATCGAGATATACGCAAGTTGATCCAGACATCCACATTAATCTAAAAAAACTTAGTTATTCCTTGAATTTATTTATAAGTAGCACAACAAAATCTAATAAAAATATTATTTTATTTGGATCTTTAATTTAATTTTTTCCCAGTATATTTATCTAATTCTTTTTAAAAAATAAATAAGAAAAATAACTAATAAAATGTTATAAATTATTCCATGTGTATCATTTTTTTTTATTTAGTTTCCAAGTTGCATGCCGTCTATACCATCTTGCAAAGTAATTCATAAGAAACTACATCATGATTCTAATGATTTTGTATTGATTTGGTATTGAAGTCGAACTTATTTTATTCTCCAAATAAGTAAATAAAATAATAAAAATCAATCTATTTGACAAAAAAAAGAAAAGAGAAGAGGAATTCTAACTAGAAAGGAGAGTATAATCACTTATCAACTAAATCATTATAATGAGCAACTTAGCATATAAGATTTAAAATTTATCTTGCTAGTTTAACATCTAAAATCATGGGATCTCATTTAGCAGCCGAATGAATATCTTGTTCATAGAAATAAAACCCTTCTAAGACTAAGGTTGTCTTCCTAGTAGGTTGATTATGTCAATTTTTTAAGCTTGAAATGATATTATTTTAAATAAAAAATCTAAATTTTTTCTTGTTCGATTCAAGATAGGTCTTGGATCTGGAGTTGACTAGCCTAGTTGAGAAATCAAGAAAAAATAAATAAGCTGAGTGTTTTACAAACCACCACACCTTTAATATAGGTGAGATATTCTATTTATAGTTGCAAAATTACATGTACAATTAATTATAATCTTTATAAGAGTAGAAATGTTCTCTTATAATTAATTACATAGCTATAATCAAGGGTCAATGCTTCTAACAATGGTAAGATTACATTATCATTAAGATAATCTGTAATTATATTTGTTGTACGTGTGCGGCGTCGCGGTGATATCGTCCACTCTCAAGTAACGTGTATCTATCTAACAAATGTGGGGAGACAAGGAATTCTTGTCTTTTATCAGTGAAAAATGAAATGGAAGTCGCCACTTAGTATTTTGGTCACTAGGAATCTTAACTGGTCTCAGATATCGAGTACGGGGACTGGTTGTGTAAAGGGAAGATATTAGCACCCCAAATATGCCCTACCTAAGGTAAGCTGCATTGTTTTACTGTCTGATATATGCTACAGTTTATTATATTTCTAATTGTTGGTCTGTCTATGGTTCAAGAAAAGCCCTTCTAACGTCAACAAAAGAATTTAATATCCAAAAAACGTCTTATGTATAAGATCGTAACCCTAGATACTAAAAGAAAAAAAATAATTAAGACAATACTTCGATAAAATTAAGGTTTATGTGGCAATGACAGAAAGATAGGGATAGGAATAAAAAGAACAGAATAAAGGTAGAATCCATGAAAAACCATAATCATCAAAAGAAAATTGAAACCCTAAACACCAGGCGACATTTCCTAAAAAAGGATAAGAGTAAACCTAAAAAGGAGACTAATAAAGCTAAAGAAAGTGAGAATAAACGTACCAGAGAAAAGGAATTGGTTCTTATTCCATAAAAGCAAAGCTCTCCAATGAAGTCGAGAGAGATAGATTCTTAGGACTCATTACAATTTTATAGGTACTTGAGGGACTAGTTTGTAAATTAAAAAATATTGAGAATTTGCATGGTAGATTTTGCTTTATGGTATGAAGACATTTCTTTGTGGGCCATACTAGAGAATTTTCTAAATCACTACCGTCCACTTTTTAAATTTCGTTTTTCAAATCATGTAGAGGGTCCACAAGGACTTCAATCATGGGCCCACAAGTATGGATATTTTATGATTGGAGGTGATTTTATTGTATTTAGTTATTCTAATTTTAAAGGGTGTAGCTCAACAGATTAAGTCATACATTTGCTTTCTAGAGGTTACCAGTTTGAGTTTCACAAACCTTAGGGTTGCTGGAAGCTTACATAGTCATTAATTTTAGGGCCCGTGAGATTAGTCGAGGTACGCGCAAGCTGACCCGGACATCCACGTTAATCTAAAAAAACTTAGTTATTCCTCTGAATTTATTTATAAGTAGACACAACAAAATCTAATAAAAATATTTATTTTTTATTTTTTTGGATCTTTAATTTATTTTTTTCCAGGATATTTATCTAATTCTTTTTCAAAAAAAAATAAAAAAAAATAACTAATAAAATGTTATAAATTATTCCATTTGTATCATATTTTTTTTTAATCTAGTTTCCAAGTTGATCATGTCAATGTTTTTAAGCTCAAAATGATATTATTTTAAATAAAAAATCTAAATTTTTTCTTGTTCGATTCAAGATAGGTCTTGGATCTCAAGTTGACTAGCCTAGTTGAGAAATCAAGAAAAAAAAAATAGGTTGAGTGTTTTACAAACCACCAAATCTTCAATGTGGGTGAGATATTTTATTTATAGTTGCAGAATTACATGTACAATTAATTATAATCTTTATAAGAATAGAAATGATCTCTTATAATTAATTACATAGCTATCATTAAGGGCCAATGCTTCTAACAATGGTAAGATTACATTATCATCAAGATAATTTGTAATTATATCTTTGAAAAATTCCTTAACGTTAACACCCCCCCACAAGCTGAGCGTATAATTTGATTGCACGTGAAGCTTGGTACAAAAAAATTCAAAGAGAGAGCGAGAAAAACTCTTGGTTAAGATATCAACAACTTAAATATGAGAAGGCACATAACGATTGTGAATTCTATTGGTGAGTGTAAGTTCGCGTAAAAAATGGCAGTCTAATTCAACATGCTTGGTGCGTTTATGAGTAATTGGATTAGAGCTCATGAATAGGGCACTCTTGTTATCACATAGAAAGAGAGGTAAGTTAGAGATAAAAACCCTAAGATATCGCAACAAATGAGTAAGCCAAAAGAGTTCAGTGGCAATATGTGTGAGTGTATGATATTCAGATTCATAGCTGGAACGAGAGACAATTGGTTACTTTTTAGCACTCCAGGAAACCAAATTACCCGAAAGTTGAACAATGAGTGTCAGGACAATCAGCCCAGTCAGCATCAGAGTAGACAATGAGAGTTGCAGATGCGCTAGAACACTGAAAACTGATGTCAAAATAAAGAGTGCCTTTAACATAACGAAGAATGAGTTTGACAACTTGAAAATAGTTAGTAGTAGGAGCATTTAGAAATTAACTGACAGAGTTAAAAACATGAGAGATATCTGGTTGCATGATAGTGAGATATTAAAGAGCACCAACGAGAGACCTATATAAAGTGAGAACAGAAAATAAAAGACCATTGTAGAGAGATACTGAGAGACAACCATATGTGTAGCAATAAATTTGTTGTCAAGCATCTGAGCTTGACTCAAGATATCATGCACATATTTGAGCTGATTAGGAAAAAGTCCATCACTAATAGGTGTGGCCTCAAGTCCAAGAAAGTAGTTGTGAGAGCCCAAATCTTTAATAACAAACTCAAAATGAAGTTTATGAGTGAAACTATCAAGAGACATGTTGTTGCCAATAATAAAAATGTCGTCAATATAAAGAAATAAATAAATAATAGCAAAGTGCTTATGAAAAACAAATAAAGAGGTGTTAACATGATTGCAAGTGAACCTATTTCAGATAAAAAAGGAGTTGAACCAGTGAAACCATGCACGAGGCGCTTGCTTGAGACTATATAGGGCTTCCTTGAGATGATAAACATTATCAGAAAAGCGAGGATTGAAATAGCTAAAAGGCTACTCCATATAGACATTTTCATTGAGAGTGCCATTAAGGAAGTTATTTTTTATTTCAAGTTGATGAATTGGCCACTAGCGGGTGACAATAAGAGAAAAAATGACAAGAACAGTAATAGCTTTGATAACAGGACTAAAGGTATTAGTGTAGTCAAGACCAAGTACCTGCGCATAACCCTTTGTGAAAAGACATGCTTTGAGTCTGTCAATAGAGCCATCAAAATGATATTTGGTTCGGAACACCTATTTAAAGCCCACAATATTGGTGTTGGTAAGACGAGGGACCAAAACCCAAGTTTGATTATTCTATAGAGCTCATATTTCTTCATCCGTGACAACAATCCAGGTTGGATTCTTAGCAGCAGATTTGAACCCTTTGGGTTCAGTGGAGGCTAATAGAGCTGTAATAAGATTGGAAGAGCATAAAGTAGTAAGATTTGCATGATGACGAGTATTAAAAATACTAGCCTTAACATGTGTAACCATTGAACGATAATTGAGCATATTTGAACCAGAAGACAACTACTATGTTGAAAAGTTCGTTGATACTACATGAGGATGTGAATTAGATGCTGAAGTGGATGAGGAGGAACCTACAAGGGGTTTAATGACCTGCAAAGACTCATTAGATGGATAAGTAAAAATAGCATATGGATTATTAGAGGATTGAGTAATTGTGGAACTTAGGGGGTAGAAATGGAAGTGCAGTTGAAGAAACACTCGGTTATAGAAAACCAGAATATTCTAGAGAGGTGAGGGGCTTAGCTTGAGAGGTAGAGTTAGACGGAAAATGTAGTTCATCAAATTATGCAAGACAAGTAATGTAGATTCTAGAAATAAAAGGATCTAGGCAACAAAAGTCTTTGTGAAATGGATTATAACCTAGAAAAATGCAAGGAACACCGTGATGTGAGAATTTGTGAGCCATATAATCATGTAAACAAGGATATACCCAACAATCAAAAGGATAAAAAGTAGCATAATTGAGAGATCTACTAAATAAAATTTCAAAAGGTGACTTACCGTCAAATAGAAAAGCAGGCAAGCAATTGATTATGTAGGTCGCAATGCTAAAAGCATCAACCTAGAATTGAGGAGAGAGATGAGAGTGAAAAAGAAGGGTAAAGTCAGTTTCAGTTAGATGATGATGTTTATGTCCAACACGACTATTTTAGATAGGTATATAGGGACAAGAAAATTAATGATGAATGCTAGATAAACGAAGATGAGATGTACAATGGGAGTTAATGAATTCCTCACCATCATCACTTTGAAAAATTTTGAGACAAGTAATGAATTGTGTTTCCATAAATTAATAAAATTTTAAGAAAACCTAAAAGAAGTCAGATTTGAGTTTTAATGGATAAAACCAAGTGAACTGAGAATAGTTTTCAAAGAACAACACATAATAGGTAAATCCAGAGTTGGATTTTACGAGAAAGAGCCCCAATATATCACAACGAACAAGATCTAAAATGTTAGAGGATCTGCATTCATTACTAAGATATGGTAGACGAGAACTTTTTGCAAGGTGACAAGTGCTGCATAAATAAGGCGAAGGCAATAAGGAACTAAGAGAAAGATGGCTTTTTTTTTTTTATTTATTTAAAGATGAAATAAAAGAATTGTTAACATGTCCTATGCAAGAATGGCACAAGTCATAGGAAGCATGTGACTGTTTATTTTTTAGGGTGGAGATAAATGCCGATGTTCCACGCGTTAGCACATACAAGCTGCCATCCATGTTACCGGTTGCTACTACTCTTCTTGTTTGACGATTCTAAACAAAAAAACAATCATTAAGAAAGATAACAACCAAAGGAAAATCAGATGTCAATTTGCTAATGGAAAGTAAGTTTTTGGTAAGATGTGGAACAAATAAGAGACCTAATAAATGAATATATGGATTGGGAGACAAACAACCTTTTGTTAAAGATGTACCATTGCCCACAATTACAGAGTCCTTACCATTATATGATTTTGCGTGATCCAAAATAGAGGGATCCTTAGACACATGAGCTAAAGCCCCCATGTTTAGGGACCAATCAACTCTTGCCGAGTTATGAAGTGAGCAAGAATCATTGAAAGCCTCAGCAATATTAGCGGTTGAAGCATGAGAATAGTGCTGAGGACACTGGTCTGTAAAGTGTCCATCAGTGCAATATATATGGCAACGTGGAGGGCGAAGTGCTTGGCCATAATTGCGTCCTTGGTTGCGTGCTGATGACGGGTGAACTATCCAGAGGTGCGAGGTTGCTTTCCAGGATTGGTCCTCCAGTGTGGTTGATTCCTCTGCTGCCAGTTGCGACCTGTGATAGTGAAGGCAGCAACAACAGTAGGTGACGCAACTGGTTCAAATGATTTTTGGAATAATTCAAAGCTCTTGGCTCTGGAGACAAGGTCAACAAATGATGGAAGCGGAGCGAGGGCCATCTGGGCAGAAGAGAAACTTGAAAATTTAGCACCAAATCCACAAAGAAACCAGTGCACTTTGTCGGGATTGTCAACTGGACGTCCAATGGTGTGTAGCTGGTCGCAGAATCCCTTGAAGACACGGGCAATGTCAGTGACAGACCTGGTGGCTCTCTTCATCGACTGCAATTCATCCTTGAGGTGGATTTCTCGTGTCTTATACTTGTGATTAAAGGTTGTTTCCAAAGCAAGCCAGACGCCATGAGCGGTGGAGAATACAACAATTTCAGCCAATGCTTCTTCAGTTAGGGAGGATCGGAGGAGGCAAAGCAAGCGTTGATCGATTGCTTTCCAAGCCAAATATTTGTCATTTGGTGTTTGAGAGTTGGGAGAATCAAATTTTGGAGGTGGAACAATGGAACCATCAACATGACCGACAAGGTCCTGGATCTCAATGAGGGGAAGGATTTGACTATGCCAAATGAGGTAATTAGCAGAAGATAATTTGACAATGATCATATGAATAAGGGTGGTGAAGGGCAGAGGGGCAGAAGGGTTTTTGGTGGCCATTTGAGAGGAGAAGAAAGGACCGAAGGCAGGTTAATCCAGAAGCTCTGATACCATGAGAGTGTTTTACAAACCACCACATCTTCACCTTAAATGTGGGTGAGATATTCTATTTATAGTTGCAGAATTACATGTACAATTAATTGTAATCTTTACAAGAATGAAAATGATCTCCTAGAATCAATTACATATCTATAATCAAGGTCAATGCTTCTAACAAACAATAAGGCTACAGTTTCTTCTCTATACCCAACAGCTCAGTATTTAGCCGAAGCTGACATAATGCCTTGCCCTTTACAATACCATTCTAAAACTGTCACCGGAATCTGTCTTTGTTGTCTATGTAAATAAATTTGCTTTAGTATCCAAGACTCTTGCCTATCTATACCGATCTTTCCTGTCATCGATATGTGAATCATATGCTTTTCTGTTCATTAATGTTTTCAGTAGGATCTGCATTACAATGATAATTTAATGCAACACAAGCTTCCATAGGTTGAAATCATTTTAATCGAACCATGCAGGAACTATCATTTACGCAAAACGTTTGCATCCTAGCACAGTAATTCCGCTGGATAATAAATCAAGATGTTCACAGGTTAAAGACAGATTTTCGTTCTTTCTTTCTTAACTTTTCTTTCTGAGAATCTAGATAGTTAAATTCTCATGAATTCTTGTTGCGTTGATCATTGTTTTTCAGACTTTGATTCAGACAGAGCAAGTGCAATTGTGTGTTTGAAATATTGCAATCTCTATGTGCTTTTTCTGTAGTCTCAAAGATTCAAAAACAAGCTCATGATAGGCTTGAACCTTAATCCTCTCTCACTGTCAACCCAAACAAGGATTTCACAAATCTGCATCTACAAACCACCTCACTGCTCAGGGTGCGGTGCAAACACTTTATCTCTTCACTGTACAAATACAACCGTACAAACTACAGGTACAGAATTTTGAGGCAAATTTGGCTTTTAAAGTTTCAAAATTATTGAATTGAGTGCAAATTGTCAGCTAATTGAAGCTTGATGATCGGCTCCACCTTTCTTTAACATATTCCTCGAGAGAGAGATTGTTTACTTGCTCCAAACTACTAAATGACGTGGAATCATCATCAACATCAAGCAACGCAAGACTTAAATGTAACTCTGCACTCGAGCTTGGATAAACTTCATCATCATTATCCTGGTTTTCTTGATCCCGTGGATCCTTATTTTGAGGATTCACCCACTCTTCCAATTCTGTATCTCCTCTCAGGAGCTTCAGTATCTGTAAGAAAAAGAAAAAGAAAAGTTAAGAAACCTAATCTGACAACCAAATTATATTTCCTGAGAACCCGGCCGCAGACTTGAACGGGTAGTTTTGTACCTCACTCATTTTAGGACGTAGCCTAGCTGCTCGTGTAATGCAGTGTGTTGCTGCAAGAACCATTCTCTGCATTTGAACCTCATCGAAGTTTCCATTCAAGTTCGGATCCACTAAGCCTTTTGCATCCCCACTCTCTAATATTGGTTTTGCCTGAAACTCACAGAACTGATTGTTACCAATACATGTCATTAGTGGCAGTATATGTTGTAGTTGTGGAGAGAGCTCTTACCCACATGACCAAGCTCTCTTGGCCCTTGGTGCTCTCGGAACTAATTGGTCTTCTTCCAGATAGCAATTCAAGTAGAACTACGCCAAAAGCATAGACATCAATTTTGTCGCTGACTTTCCCATACATGAAATATTCAGGAGCAAGATACCCAAATGTTCCAACAACTTCGCCTTGCGTCACAAATGACGTAGTTGTCGGTCCCCATATTGCCATACCAAAATCAGATAACTGTCAAATAGAATAAAAATGAGTTATGTCATAGTTTTGTGTTAGTTTCCATTTTTTACCACCAACAGGGCAGATCGGAGTACCTGTGGTTCAAATCCATCTGAAAGAAGAATGTTTGAAGACTTGATATCTCTATGAATAACAGGCCGAGAACATTCGTTGTGCAGGTAGTATAGGGCTTCTGCAATTTTAACAGCTATATCGAATCTCATTTCCCATGACAAAGGAGATTTTTCTTTGCTCTTTCCTACACACGTCATTTGAATATCATATCAGAATTGTTTCTGTCAAGCTTCACCTGGTAAACATGTACAGGTCAATACAGGCTTACCATGTAGGTTTTCCTCTAAGCTTCCTTTAGAAAAAAAATCATAGACAGAAATGAGAACGGTATCTTTGATGCAGAACCCAAGAAGGGGAGTGATGTGCTTGTGGTTCAATGAGGAGATGATTGCAACTTCATGAGCAAAATCCTTCATTGCTTCCTGAGATGACTTCTGAACCTTCACCGCCACTGGCTTGCCATCTGGAAGAACCCCCTTGTATACACGGTTGCATCCTCCTTTCCCAAACAAGTTTTCTGTCAAGCAAGATCAGAAATTTATTATGAGAACATTCTAGAAGAGAAAAAAATCAGTTAGTCTAATCTCATGTGATTGATTCATGGTAAAAACCTGAAGAAAAACTCGAAGTTGCGCCTTTCAGAACCTCGTAGCTGAACCATTTGCAACTGGATGAGCTTGCTTTCAGCAGAATATCCAGGCCATTTTCTAGTTCACCCAGGGCAGAAGAACTACTCTTATTGATCTCCTCCAAGATTTTACTTTTCTCTCTTTCTTCAAAATTTGACATTCGAGGATTTTGTAGAGAGGAGCGATCTGGTAAAGCCATTGCCCACTGTACTACAGACAGTTGCCGGACATAGTTCTGTGGAATAGCTGAATTCACTCTCCGAAGTAGGGGCCAACCAGGTCTCTGATCCAAAATATCTCCAGCAAAAAGAGAATTTGATCTCTTCTTACGTACGCTAACAATGCTGCAAACTTCATCCTTTGAGTCTTCACTCTGATATCTTGATAGCAGTTCGAAACTAGATATTTCAGTGTCTGCCTCAGAATCGCCGAATTCAGACTGGGTTACTCTAAAAGTACTGAAATTTTCATTTATTTTAAAACTTGGTTTTGGATCACCGCCGAGACCTGACATAATCGAAATCAACATTAATTATTACCTTCTTAGGATCTATTAAACGGATTTTGTTCTTAGGACACAGGCACCAAACCTGGTAGTTGATTGTTGTTACACCTTCTAAACACAATTTTTCCGTTGTAGATGGCCAAAACATCTGTGGTTGGACGCAGTCGCTTGGCGCAATACCTAGCGGTAGAAGCCCAACCCCTGAAAATGAAATCTGTTTAGACTAATCAGAAAAGAAACATTAAACTATCATTAATGCAGAGTTGGAATTTCTACCAGCCCCTACCTTAAAGCACCCTGACTACTGATCCCCACAACTATGGCTACAGAAGCATGGTTCTTTGCCTCTCTAACCAGAGTCCTTCTGACCGATATTCCCTTGGCTATATGACCAGTAAGGCCTACCTGGAACCACAGCAAAAAATCATTTTCAAACTGCAGCTTTTGCTTTTCAAATGGGGGGCAAAAAAAAAAAGAAGAAGAAGAAGAAGAAGAAGCGCTGCAAGGCTTTATGATTGCAGACCTTCTTCATGGAACAAAGGCCATCGTAGACTTCTAAATAACTATCCAACAAAGGCTTTTCTCTCAAAGCATGGCCTGCATCAACAGCTCATATATCAATAACAAAAAAAAAGAAAAAAAAGGAGGAGAAATCATGCAAGACTTAATAAACTCATTGAATAAAAAATTAAAGAAAAAAAACTGACTGGACTGTTCAAGGCATTACCAGAACTTCCACAAACGTGAACAGCAATAACACAATCACCAGGTTCAGCAACCTTTACAATAGCCCAGCTAAGCAGTTCTCTGCTCTGGTTATCTATTCTTATCCCGACTAACACATTCCTCTTCTCAATAGCCTTAGCTTCCTCCTCAACTGTCATTTTCTCTTTTATTCTTGATCGCTCACTTCCACAACATCAAAGCATCTATATACTCTGTTCATCCTAGAATTTGCAGAAACTCTGCAAATTTATTCTCTTTAACTCCCTTCCAACTTCTTGTAACAATCATTTCAGTCTCTGCAACACAACAGAATTTACTTTACATGGTCATGAGGTAGAATAAGAAACTCTGATCGTACCCACCACCATATTAGGCACTCATAGCTACCGCATGTGAATTATAAATGCTACCCATTAACAAATTCTCTTGAATAATCCAAACTCAAAAAAAAAAAAATCTCAGATACATCAGTACGCATGCTAACCTACCGTGAGATAAGACTATAAACATAAATACCCCAACAAGATCTTGAAAATACATAAAAAAACAAATGCTGAATCATGCATAAGATAAACAAGAGAAGACAATAAAATAGATGTACCTAAATATATCTGTAGCCATTTGTTTTTCAAGACCAACATAGAATTTAAAATGAAAATGCCGCCAAATATCATCACCCTCTTAGCTAATGAAATTTAAGAGACTTGTGGAATTTTTTTGATAAATTAAACACGAGTGCTTTGATGACTATCAAGATTAATTAAACAAGTGGGCTAATTTATAAAAGAAAAACGAAAAGTAAGTAAAGAACAAAAATGGAAAAAAGGAATATGGTGAAGAAAGTGTCGGCAAGAAAAGGGAATTCCCGGTAAAAGTGGTCAAGAAGATCTACGTGCTTAAAGAAAAATAAAAAAATAAATACGGGAAGGAAAAATTTCGCGGAATAATTTATATGTACACTAATCATTTTTTATTTAAAGGTGGTTAGAAAACCGGAAAAATTTCGCGGGAAACCCATGATATCCGGTTGTTGCAGGGAACAATGCAAGGGTCTATAGAGGCTTCTTAACCACCGGCTGTCTCTAGTCTCGAGGTAATCTAACCACATGTTTGAGCTATACTAGGACTTCGTTTTTCCCAAGCACATGAGATTTATAATCTCTTGCCAAAAACTTGTAATCTGGGATTATGTATTTTTTCCAAATGGCAAGAGAATTCGTTTTAGGATAAAAAATATTTTCTTTGTAAATTGTAATTTTTCCTCAATTAAGTATTTTTTCGTTCATGAAAAAAAGAAGAAGAAAAGTTGTGGGGTTAAATCATAGAGTGAAATTGTCACGAATCTCTTATTTCAATGGACAATACTCTGTTTTTTACCCAATTACAGAGGTAAAAGTAGTTAATGGGGTAGCAAAAAACTAGCTCAAAGGTCCTTTTTCCCCCAAAAAAACATGGATCAAGCCTTCAATGAACAACCATTGTGGTTGATAATTCACAAAATAAACGTGGTTGCTCGAGGAAATCTTCAAAGCATCCATTCTAGACCAAAAATGGTCTGGTCATCGTATCACTATCAAGCATGTTAAAGTCATTTACAATCATTACATATAAATTACGTGGCCAAGTTTGCAATATCCTGTTCCACGTGATAATGGAATATAAATGCTTTAAGCGAATCTCACTCTACAAATATTATCAAATTTTACTATCAATT
>Ga0307516_10007418_pt1 | contig 12613 bp, 19 predicted proteins | sample 19_EM_MG_FD_203310 | JGI IMG/M metagenome (GOLD analysis project Ga0307516, IMG submission 203310) | Populus trichocarpa ectomycorrhiza microbial communities from riparian zone in the Pacific Northwest, United States - 19_EM | ecosystem: Host-associated > Plants > Roots > Unclassified | place...
GGGCTCGTCTACAACTCTCAATGATCCCTTGGGTCGCGTTATCACAACAAAGAAGGTTTCAAAGTGTTTTATAATGAGTATGACCGATGCTAGGAAGCAGTAAAATGCGCAAAGTCCTGCACAGACGTGTAGCAGTCGTATCATCTCCCCCACACTAAAAATCGACTGTCCCAGTCGTAAAAGAGTACCCAGATGTCACTCTGAGTCTCCTCGGCACTCGTTCTATTTTTAGCACATCATGCATCATTGCCTCCGATCGCCTAGCAAGTTACATCCCTCTACATAGTGAAGCCTAGCAGACACCTAGGAGTCTCTTCCAGTGTCGGCCCTGTTCAGTGAGTGATCCTCGGGAATTCCTCACATTCTATAGGATTCTTTCGGGATTTATTTGACTGTTCAATTCGGCCCTTTCTGTGGAGAAACTTCCCAAGTGGCCTTAAAAACAGTGCGAGGTCGCTGTCGACCCTTAGGTTGATTCTGACTCCTCTCACCATGTCTTCCCCTCATCACGACACTTTTGAGACTCGAACTCTGTTGAACTTGAATCCCACTAGGGCTGTCATCCTCACTTTCAGAGTCATCACTCGTTTCCTGATCAGGGTCTTCAACATTGTCATCAATAGCGGTATCAAGTCAATCAAGATCCATATCGACACGATCACACCAGATGTCGTCAACCGCTTTTGGTGCATCAGTGGATTTCTGTAGATCATCCAATGTACTCGCTGTGATATCGATGAAATCCAACAGGTCTGTAGGTAGGTCAATCCATTGCCTAGCATAGTACGGAATAATGCAGAACGCGCCTACTTTTTCATGCCAAACAGAGCTGTTAAGTTCTGCGACAATGTAAGCCCCTCCCTTATTGCGCGTGACCACCACCATCGGTCCTAGGTACCACGGTTTCATCTTCTTATTGAGACTATTTTCGACAGCAGTGTTTCATATGAGGACCAGATCTTGTGGTTTAAAGACATATTCTTTAATGGTATGTCAATGTTCCTCCTCGTAGCATAACAGGGCATCAAGTTTTCTTTTTGTGACTCGCGCGTGCATTGCATCCACATGTACTTTATGTTTTGCTAATGCTTGAACCCAATAGCCAATCAACTCCTCAGTCGTCAAAGGACCATCTGGTAATTCAACCAACCACGTTGCTTCGATAATATCCAAGGGCAGAGTAGGGTGTGCCCCAGTCGTAATAAAATAGGGTGAATAACCCAGCCCCTTGTGAACTGTTATACAGTCTGCCCACATCACAAGGTAGAAGAACCAAAACCACTTAGCGACGTCACCACCCGTTGCTTTGTAGAGCGCCTGTCGCACGTCCCAGTGAGGCCGTTCTATCCTCCCATTTGCTTTTGAGTTATAGGCAGAAATAGTAATACCCCTGATACCATCTTTCTGTTTGAGCCAAGCCAGAGCTTTCGTGAATAGTCCTGCATTATCTGTTACTATCATAATGATGCATCCCCATCTACAAATGATGTCCTCAAACAACCAGAGTCCAATACTCCTAACAGTCTCTTGTTGCAGTAGATGGCCCTCCATCCACGACGAAAGACCACAACGTCCGTGCACTATATATTTGCATTTATTCAATGCTGGGGTCATATGTAGGACATCGGTGTGCAATACTTGAAACAAGCCTGGTGTGTGGGTCACGGTTGGCGGTATGTATAACAATGTTTTCTGATGTTCCTGGCAGATATGACAAGTCTTTACATAGTGGTATACATCCCAGTCTACCTCGGGCCACCAGAAACGTTCCATTATTAATGATTTTGTCGCATATCCCCCTCAGTGACCTAACTTGTCGTGCGAGGCACTCATCATATACATTCTACGTTCCTTATCGATGACAAGTTTGTGCCTAGCGTCTGTACTTTTCCTGTATAGACGGCCCTTGCTGTCGACAAAGAATTTCCTTGCTTTCTTCATAAAGGCCTTGTATTGTTTGTCCGTCAGGCCCACAGGCCTCTCGAACAGGTTTTCAAGCCAAGCCTTGACTACTGACAACTGGACATCCTGTTGTATCGCAGTCGCGGTATGATGGCCTTTGTCGTATGGCTTACTAGAACCAAACCCATCATCAAGTCCGTCATCCGGAATGATTTGTTCGTTTATGTATGTATTGAACGTTCCCTTGGACTGACTCAACACCTCTCTGGGCAATGAATGTTTAATTTGCGCCACATCAGCCATCGTCTGACGTCGTGCTTGCATTAATTCAATATTGAAGCAGGAGACACCCTTGGCCAACTCAACCTCCACTTGGGGCACTGTTCCTTCGTCTAAGGACACAGTGCGCCGAGCGGTTCGTAACTTAGACCATGTATCTGGATTGTTCTCAGCCACAGTTTGCTGAAGATCTCCTGACACCTCATCCATGAATCGCCAGATTTCCAGGCCTAGCAAGTATCCGCCATGTGTATCGATATCCCACTTGAAATCCTCGAACTCCAAGGGCTGGTACAGCTCTGCACCAGGTAATCCTTTATCCAAAGCAGGGTATTCGAACTTAGGGGGTCCATCAGGCTTGTTGAACCATTCCTCGTTTAGTGGGTATTCAGGATCGTCAGGCTGCGGTTTTCACCTTGACAGGCCATCCGCCGAGAATATTCTTCCAGGAATATGTCTTAAGTCAAAGTGGAACATCAGGATATATTCGATCCACCGACATATAGCAGCATTCGGCCCCAAGGTAGGGTTATTAACCATCCCTTTTATGTATTTGGCATCAGTCTCAATGATCAATTTACGACACCCAAGGAGCCAAAACTTGGCTTCCTGTAGTGCCCTGAACAACCCGAACAACTCTCATTTAGGTTGCGAGTACCTGGCCTCGTGTTCACTCAAGGTAATTGATGTGAAGCGGGTATAATAACGCTTCTTTTCATCCTTGGGATCCTCTTGGCAAATCCAGAAGCTGACTGCCATCTACAATGTATCCACCCCTAGGATCACAGGCCCTTCTGAGTGATAGTCGATAGGCTTGAGTGCAGGACAGACACGCAGCAGGTCTTTGACCTCTCGCATTGCATCCTCTTGTTCATTGCCCCATTTGAATACCACTTTCGACCTCAATAAATGCGTCAAGGGTTGCGTGATCTTAGCGTAGTCCTTTATAAACATCCTACATGTTCCGGCAGTCTCAAGGAAGGCTCGGACATCATGGACATCTTTACAGGGACCCCAGTGCATAATTGCACCGAATTTGTCCAGCTCAGGTTTCCGGCCCTCATAAGTAACTCGATGACCAACGACAACGATCTCATCTGCGCATACAAGCGACTTGAAACCCGAAAATGTCCCTCCACTGTACTTCATTCTTTGAAGAATTCTATTTACATTTTGCAAATGTTCCCAGACGAAACGTCGAACCCCAGCATTCGCCTGGATCCTTTCATGTGATCCGTCTGGTAATTTGTACCTTGTCCTAGGTCTCTTTACACCCACATTGTCGATGTATGGCTCCGTGAATTCGGGTACCTCATCCTGTAATATATGAGTGACATCGTCATGAAAGATCGGCACTGAGTTGGTCCATCCCATTGGTAACATCACCAGTCTCCTCGCTCCGAAGGGAGTCTGGAACGTTGTCAAATCCCTGGACTCAATTGCTAATTTTCTCTCATCATAACCAACATACAGATCGAACATTCTGCCACACGCTCGTCCCGCGAACCACTCAGCTAAATCTTCTGTTGCTGGAGGTAATCCCGAGTGTGTAATTGTTACTGCATTCAATGGTTCGAGACTGTACAATGCGCAAGCTCTTGCCATCTTTTTTGATCACACAGAACCATTGCGATTGATAAGATGAGTTCGACAGCTCATATACGCCGGCTGCCTCTTTTGTCTTGATGATTCTGCACACCTCCTCGTGAATCCCTGGTGGAATTGGTATGTTCTTTAAAACCCATGGTTTGTGCGGTATTACGGGTATCTGCACCAGAGGAAAGAAGTTTTCCCGAAAACTGCCTTGCTCAGAGTCGTCCCAAGCGAATGCTTTGTTTTGTTCAGCAATTAAATGGTGAACTAGCTTCAATTCTTCTGGCAACAGGAAGTCCTGGCCATGCACTTTATCCATGTGTTCTTTCCGTTCCAAGGTGTACCTCCCCTTGGGCACGAAATCTCCTGGATTAGGATTCAAGACAGGCATATTTTCAAGAGGGTCCCCTTTGATCTCCCGAACAATTCGAAATTTTTGAGGTAGTTTCTCATATACTGGTCTGACTTTCTTATCCACAGGTTTATATTTCTTTCCAGCATACACAGCAACTATACCCATCATATACTGTTCAAATGACGGCTTCAAGATGGGTTCCTCACCTATCCATGTTGTCATGGGACATACGTTCTCCCCCGCTATATTTCTTTCCTCTCTTCATCCATACCTGGCGTACCACACATCAACCGCCGCTTACATACGCAATCCATGGATCTCCTCTATTTCATATTCCCATTTGGTCCTGTTTAGCATTCCGTCGTTATATAGTCTAGTGATGACACCCCCTGTTCCCCAGCTTCAATATTTTCTTCTGCTGGTGAACAGATGGGTGTCCTCATTGTACCCTACCCATTACGCATCTAATATACTTTCTTCTGCTAGTGAACAGCCTGTCGCGTGCCTATTGAGACTAGTCCCTCAGGCCTCGCAGTTATCCCTGTCTCGCCCCTGACATAATATTGAAGTTAGAACCACTGCCTATCTCGTTTACGAGCGCAACCCCATGATGGTCGAATCGCCGGTTGATCCTGTGGGACCATTGACATCTCACATCGTTGAGTCAGATCTCACCCCCATCCCCCGAACCCCTGTCATTTCTCCCCACTCTCCGCCCAATCTGGGGAATTGTCCTCTCCCCACACCCCCATGGCTCTCACCTGTCCCATACCCTCCATTACGCCCCCCGTCAAACATGTCGGCCCACAAGTTTGTAGAAGACTTCTGTTTTGTCCTGTCCCACGAACCTGTCGACCCCATTGGCAGTAATCACCTCACAATCCCCGACAATATCCGTGCCCTGTGGACGCAGACGGAACGCGCTCAACAGGCCATAGAGGACCGAGACCACCAAATCCATAACTTGAGCATCCAATTGAATGGAGTGTTGCAAGCGCTCGCGGACTTACAAAGCAGCCATCAAAACCTCCAGGACACAGTTTGGCGAGACACTCAGGAGATAGACGAAGGATTTAATGCCTTACACTCCCAACTCGACTCCCTCCACAAACGAGCCCCAATTTGGTTATCCCCCATCCCATCTCTTGCCACAACCCCGAACCCTGAGAGCCGATCCCCAGAAGCCCATCATTCCACACCCACACCCCAGGCTACAGTGACATCCACTGAACCCAATCTCAAACCTGCCAAACCTGAGGCCTGGGACGGCACCGAATGTGATGCCAAGCCTTTCCGGAACCGGGTTCTCAATTACCTGGGTTCGTTCGCAGGCGCGGTGTTCTCCAAACAGGTAGTCTTTGTCCTCAGCCTCACTACGCACGCCAAATCTCAATCATGGACCAACACCTGCCAGGACTGGCTTGCGAACACCCCAGCCCACCTTCCTCAATCCATTGCCATGTTACTGGACGACTTCGTCCTGGAGTTTGGGGACAAAAACGCAACAATCAGTGCCCAACATTGGATCGACACCACCTTCCAAGGCTGATGATCCGTCGCACAGTTTAACAACAACTGGTTGGCAAAGGTGGAGGAAGCGGGATATATGGACACCCTGCCATTGGTGAGTCGTTACCTTGAACATGTCAACAAGACGGTCCAGGAGGCAATCCTGGCCTTGGACGCAATGCCAGTGGGGCTGGAGGCAACAATGTTGGCAGCTCTCAACCGCAAGGCCCATCTCATCTGGAAGGCAGGACTCGTCCCGGTCATGCGCAGTTTCCAGGGGACCCTACCGAGCCAACGAAGCAATCCCCCATCCTCAACAACCCCCTCCCTCTCCACGACCACCTCTACGGCAAACACGTCACCACGGTTCATAACTCTGACACCGCCAAAGCTTCCCAAGGAGGTAATGGATCCGGAGCTCATCGCAGCCATGACCAAACCCTTCACGTCAACTAAGGGAAATGACGCCTTACGTTCCAAGATGCTAGCTCACAAGATCTGTCTACTCTGCCGATAGTATAAGGGCCATGCCATGGGATGCCCACGAGAGACGGAACATGCATGGGTGACTGACACGACGTCGCCACCATCATCCACAATCGAGGAGGTGAAAGAGGGGGAGGACTCGGATTTTCTCCACGGGGGTCTGTAGGCGCAACAGGGCCCCCACTGTGCCATGTTTTTCTATGTACGATGTCCAACTGTACGAAGTCAGAAATTTCATACCCTTCTGCTACACGCGAGACGACAATGGAGTGCCTCGGTCCCATGCCTTGGATCCTTGGGACTGGTGAGAAACAACTGGATCTACATACTACCATCTCTATACCTCGTAACGACTCCTTTCCCTTGAAGATGCTAGTCGACAGCGGCTCCTCTGGTTCCCTTATTGACAAGCACCTAGTGAACAAACTAGGTATACCCAAAATCAAGCTTCCACACCCCAAACTCCTCGTCAACGCCGATCACTCCTTGAATGAACGAATTACTCACGTCGTGCAGCTCGACATCCGTATTGGACCAGTGAGAGATTCGGTATGCTTCGCCATTGCTAATCTTGAAAAGTCGGGGGCTTTCCTAGGTTTCGATTGGCTAGAACGCCTTAACCCGATCATAGACTGGAGGAAACGGCGAGCGACTCTTCCTACTGAACCTCCACCTTGCGATGAACCATTGGAAGATGGAGATAGGGTGCTTTGGATAGATCTCGAAGCTCGTGCTGCCTGGTCGACGGCCTGGACTACTGTCGAACCACAAACTTCACCATTAAGCCTAGTTCCTCAACACCTCCATGAATTCTCGGACGTCTTCCTCAAAGAGGGCTTTGATGAGCTGCCACCTCATCGCGAATGGGACCATGCAATTGAGCTTATACCAGGTGCCAAACTCTGAGACTGCAAAGTCTACCCCCTATCACCTGGCCAACAACGCGAACTAGACACTTTTATCGAGGAGAACTTGGCATCCCACAGAATCCGACCGTCTAAGTCTCCCCTGGCCTCACCGTTCTTTTTCATTCAAAAGAAGGACAGTTCGCTCCGCCCGGTACAAGATTACCGATACCTGAACTCAATAACGATTAAGAATAAGTACCCACTACCCCTCATTTCCGACCTCATTGACAAGCTAAAGAATGCGACCATCTTCACAAAGTTCGACGTTCGGTGGGGCTACAACAATGTCTGCATTCACTCTGGAGATGAGTGGAAGGCTGCCTTCAAGATGAATTGTGGTCTCTTCGAACCACGGGTGATGTTCTTCGGCCTCACCAACTCGCCAGCCACGTTCCAGGCGATGATGAACAAAATCTTCTTTGAGAAAATCAGAGAAGGACACATTGTCATTTACCTGGACGATATCCTAATCTTTTCTAATAACATAGATGACCATCGCGCCCTAGTAGCGCGCATCCTATCCAAATTATGCCAATACAAACTATACCTGAAGCCAGAGAAGTGCGAGTTCGAGAAAGAGACGGTGGGTTACCTGGAAATGGTGGTCGGTGGAGGAGAGGTGAGGATGGAAGAGAAGAAGGTAGAGGCTGTCAGGAATTGGGCAACCCCTTCACGGAAGAGGGACCTACAATGCTTCTTGGGCTTCGTCAACTTCTACCGCAAATTCGTCAAAGATTTCTCGAAGATCGCACGCCCTCTACATGAGCTCACAGGTAACATGCCCTGGGAATGGTTAACACATCACCAGTTGGCTTTCGACATGCTGAAGGATGCTATCTCTGACGCGACAATCCTCCATACCCCACGTGACACCATGTCCTCAGCGCTCCAGATAGGTTCGAGATTTGGAGTGATCACAAAAACCTCGAGTATTTCAGACAGCCCCAGAAGATCAATCACAGACAAGCACGCTGGGTCTCCATGCTTGCGGACTATGACTTTTCCCTCCATCACCTCCCTGGCTCCCAGAACTCGGCTGCAGATGCCCTATCCCGCCTACCAAACCACAATGATGGCTCTGAGGACAATATGGAAGTTGTGGTGCTCAAGGGTGCTTACTTCAAGACGAGGGCAACAGGAGATGCAGCCCCCCTGGAAGCACATGTATGAGCAGCCCAGGACAAACTTGACCCATTGGTTGTGAAGGCCTTAGCAAGCTCGCCAGAACAGTGGCGGTTGGATGATGAAAAGACAGTCTGGGTAAGAGGACGACTCTATGTACCAAAGGACACTACACTCCGAGGCGAAGTCCTACAAGCCCACCATGACTCCCCTCTAGCTGTACACCCAGGACGCCATGGGACTCAAAACCTCATCGAGCATACCTTCTTTTGGCCAGGCCTATCCCGCGATGTACACAAGTATGTCAACGGTTGCTCTGCATGCCAAGAGAACAAGACCTCGCGTCTCCCTGCTTCCACAGCCCTACACTCACATTCTCCTCCCAGTCAGCCCTGGGAGGTAATCTCAGTCGATCTTGTTGGCCCCTTACCTGCCTCAAAAGGTCACGACGCGATCCTGAACATCGTAGACCACTTCTCAAAGATGGTCATTGCGATCCCCACTTCTGTAACCCTTACATCCCCCCAAGTTGCAGACTTGTACAAGGAGAAAGTATTCCCCTTCTTCGGCATCCCGAAGAAGATCGTCTCCGACTGTGGACCCCAGTTTGCGAGTGAATTCATGCAGGATATCTGTCATCTACTTGGCATCGAACGAAACTTATCCACAGCCTATCACTCTGAGACAAACATCCAGGTCGAACGTATGAACCACGAAGTAGCCCAATACTTGAGGATATACATGAACTACCATCAGGATGACTGGGTTGACTGGCTCCCCCTGGCCCAGTTTGCGCTGAACAACAGAGCGAGCAGTACAACAGGCGAGCCACCATTCTACCTCAATCATGGGAGACACCCACACATGCCGCACATCCACAACTTCAAGGTGAAGAAGGAGGGGGCTGCCCAGTTTGGGGAGAGGTTGAGGAAGACTATGCGAGAAGCTGAGGAGGCGATGAAGTGAGCACTCCATGTCTCAGGAGAGTCCTTCAATAGACGTGTGCATCCCATGATTCGTTTCAAACCGAACGATCTCGTGTACATTGAAGGGACGAACATTAAAACGACATGACCCTCGAACAAGTTGGCTCAATGGCGCTACGGGCCTTTTGAAGTCTTATGACAGGTCAATGAGACATCCTACAAGTTGAAGTTGCCGAACTCCTGGCGCCTCAAACATCCCATATTCCACCAAAATCTCCTGTCCCTTCACCATCCAGGCCATTCACCACAGCAACTCGCCACACCCCGTAACCCACCCCCTTCACTTGATGACTCCGGTGACGAGGTATATGACGTCGAAACCATCGTGAACTCCAGGAAAGCGAACAAGTCCAAGGGCGGAGTTGAGTATCTAGTGAAGTGGTTGGATTACAGTGAAGAAGAGAACACTTGGGAGACTGGTTCGAACCTCGACAATGCACATGTCCAGGACCTCATAGCGGTGTTCCATGCGTCCCATCCTGGGAGGGGAGTTGGTCAATGAGGACATTGACCCTAAAGGAGGGGGTGATGTCATGGGACGTACATTCTCCTCCGCTACATTTCTTTCCTCTCTTCATCCATACCCGGCGTACCACACATCAACCACCACTTACATATGCAATCCGCGGATCCCCTCTATTTCATATTCCCATTTGGTCCTGTTTAGCATTCCGTCATTATATAGTCTAGTGATGACACCCCCTGTTCCCCAGCTTCAATATTTTCTTCTGCTGGTGAACAGGTGGGTGTCCTCATTATACTCTACCTGTTACATATCTAATATACTTTCTTCTGCTGGTGAACAGCCTGTCGCGTGCCTATTGAGACTAGTCCCTCAGGCCTCGTGGTTATCCCTGTCTCGCCCCTGACACATGTGGGAAGGTCACCCCTTTTAGCCTCAAGGTACGCTCGGAGTATAACTGAACTCGACTCGTCTACTTCTTCACTGCACACTGCACCTAAGTACAAATATTTCAATTCTTCATTACCAAATACCTCGTTAAGTGCCCCAATGTATGCTAGCACACTCGGGACACCATTTCCCATTTCCACTTGGATTGCTAACTCTCCCCGGTTTCCCACCAGATCATTGAAGTCCGAAAATCCATAGAGTTCTGGGTAGGCTGGATGCCTTTCTTTCGTAGTATGTCTGGATCCTTCCCTTGTTCCCTTGTTGGAATAGTAATCTTCTTCTTGGTATTTGGACATTGGATTGTCATGATATGCCCCCCATCTCTATCATTCTCATATATACTACATGTTACCGCATCAAAAGGCCTCCCTAGGAGCACCTTGTATGCTGGTTTGTGAATAACATGTACTTGTAAGTACACTGTAATATGATCGAACCTGAACGGCATATTTTGTACTAACCCCAATGATTTCTCAATCTGATTGTTGGCGCTCTGCATGTGAATGCAAATTTCAGGGTCCCAAGGTAGACCAAGACATACGGCAACTGCTTTCGACATCGACACAATTTGTGACCTGCCATCTAAGATGCACTCTTCCTCAGAAGAGCTATTAACGACCAAGTGTATGGTCCTCAGGCTCTGAGATTCTTGAGCAACATATACTGGCTTCGCACTTCCTCCAGGTGGTATGCTCTCGAGGTATTGTAGTACTGGGTCGGACACCACTAAGGTTCCTTCAGGCAACTTACCCTGGTTCATCGAGACAGACAACACTTTTACTGGAGGCAATTCGGTGGCTGAGACAATGTCTTCCAAATCATTCAACTCGGCATAGCTCTTCCAATACGTGAACTGTTGTTCCGTCATGACATCTATCAAGTTCAAGGCTCATTCATTCGAAGGGATACGCTTTTTCGTCAACAACTTCTTAAGTCCTTCCCTAACACCTTTATCCGACTTCAGGAGGTCCCCTAGTGTCAATGTAATTGGAGTATCCAACACTTTGGACATGACATTCTCTGGTTTGAGCCCATCAAGTGGCGCTCTGTTGTGAAACGCTGGACCCTGATCATCATCATCCGGGGTCTCTAATCGCATGGGCCTTAGATTCTTGCCAAGGGGGACGTATGCTACTTCAGGGACATCCTTGAATGGTAAGTCTTTGTTCGGTCTTTGTTGGCCCGGATCAGGGGTCTGCCGAGGGGCATTTCGACTCTCCTCCGGCGGTCCCTTGGGATCACCTTCATCGTCGGAGTCCTGCTCCTCATCATCATTCATCTCAGGTACTTCAAACGCAACTTTCTTTTTAACAGTTTTATGAATTTTCTTGGATGGGGCTTTTCTGGTATGGTCCTCCGGCGGTGGTGCTGCGCTCGGGTTAGCCCTTGTAACACGTGTCGCCATCATCGAACGGTTCAGAAACCCGAACCCGACTGGTCAATAACTTTATCGAGTTTATTGATCACGGCCTTCATCATCTCCACCATCAATGGTTCGCTTGAGACCTGGGGATGTGGTACATGAGGAGCCGACACGTTGGAATTGCTTGGTGCAGCATTTAGAAATTGATGCATAACAGGTTCCACTGGTTTGGCTTGCAGGTGCTGTTGTTGCATCACCTTTTGCCATTGCACGTTCTGTTGTTTGGCTACCTTGGCGCGTTCCATCCACATACGAGTATCATCGTTCCCTTGATTATTGGGGTAATATGATGGCTTGGGTGGTGCAACTTGCATCTCCCACAAGGACTGGTCAAAATCATCATCAACTCTGGTGTACAGGTTCTGAACCTTCCCTTGTTGCTTGACACAATCTTTGGCAGAGAGATTGGCAGGCTCTTTTGGTAACTGGCTCCAAGGAACGTTACCGTTGGCATCAGGCTGCCATTTTCCTTTTGCAATGTGGTCCTTCGCAAAAGCGCAATCCCGGACTATATGACCCGGTTCTAAACAATAGAAACAGTTATTTGCATTCAGCCTAGGCTGAATTCAAACTTGCTGCATCTGTTGGTTATCAAACCAAGGAGGCACATACTGTTGCTGAGGCTGACTCGCTCATTGGGCCTGATTGACCTTAACATCTCTTTGTAAGAGTGCAGTCGAGTCTGTCAGAGCAGCAAGCTCTTGTTGCATTGATTCTATTACTTCTGGTTTGACATAGTACCCTGGTTCTGTATGTACTGGAACCACCCTAGTCGCACCCGAGGTCCTGGCCATGTATGAGAAAATGCTTCCTATACTGGCATAGTCTTTTGCGATGAGCCGTAACATATCTAAGACTTCATCCAAGGAAACAGGATCTTCAGGATGTCGCTCGTTAGCATCTGCTATGATGTTCTGTGGCCTGCTCCTCATCATGATACTGTTACAATTTTACTTACTCCGAACCATGACTGTTCCCTTTTTACTCATTACTCCGACCCGATCGCTCTTGACTCATCTTATATGACACACTTACTGCGCTCTCAGTCAGCATTGACTGTGGAGTTTCCCCTTTTGGACTATTTCTCCCATGATTACTCAGCTTTACTGCGGACTTACTCATTTCTGCTTACACTGC
>Ga0307516_10007420_pt1 | contig 12610 bp, 10 predicted proteins | sample 19_EM_MG_FD_203310 | JGI IMG/M metagenome (GOLD analysis project Ga0307516, IMG submission 203310) | Populus trichocarpa ectomycorrhiza microbial communities from riparian zone in the Pacific Northwest, United States - 19_EM | ecosystem: Host-associated > Plants > Roots > Unclassified | place...
TCGGGTGCTCGGGATGATCGAGGAGATCGAGCGGACCGGGGATGCCGAGGCGTATGTGCGGCAGGCGCTGGACAAGGGTGAGCGGTTGATGGGGTTCGGGCACCGGGTGTACCGGGCCGAGGATCCTCGGGCGCGTGTACTGCGGCGTACGGCGCGGGAGTTGGGGGCGCCGCGGTTCGAGATCGCGGAGGCGTTGGAGAAGGCCGCGCTTGCGGAGTTGCACGCTCGGCGTCCCGACCGGGTGCTGGCGACCAACGTCGAGTTCTGGGCGGCGATCGTGCTCGACTTCGCAGAGGTGCCGGCGCACATGTTCACGTCGATGTTCACGTGTGCGCGGACCGCGGGGTGGTCGGCGCACATTCTTGAGCAGAAGCGGACGGGGAGGCTTGTGCGGCCGTCTGCTCGGTATGTGGGGCCTGCGAGTCGCGGTCCGCGGGAGATCGAGGGGTTTGGGGATATCGCCCACTGAAGGGGGGCCTGAGGAGCGTGGGCGGGTGCGGGTGCGTTGTGGCTGGTCGCGCAGTTCCCCGCGCCCCTAAAGAGCACCCTCCAGCAGGTGGGTCCATTGGGCGACGACCCTCTCCCTGCGTCCCCTGTCGTCCGTGAGCAGGTTCGCCAAGCCCAAGCCCCTTGCCATGTCCAAGAGGCCCTGGACCGTTTCCCGTACGCCCGGCTTGGACTCGTCCGCGCGCAGGAGGTCCACAGCGATGCGGTGGGTCTCGCGGCCCACCTTGGCCTCCAACTCTGTTACTCGGGGCCTGAGTTGGTCCTCGTTCGAGGCCGCTACCCACAAATGCAGGGCTGCTCGGAACAGCGGGCCCGTGTAGAGGTCCACCAGGGCCTCGACCACGACTCGGCGGTCTTCCGCGCCCTCCGGGAACAGGGCGCGGAGGGCCGTGGAGCGTTCTTCGGCCACGTACTCGACGGCCGCCGTGAAGAGGTCCTCGCGGGTGGGGAAGTGGTGTTGGGCTGCGCCTCGGGAGACGCCGGCGCGTTCGGCCACGACGGCTACCGTGGAGCCTGCCCAGCCGTGTTCGGCGAGGCAGGACACGGCGGCTTCCAGGAGGCGCTGCCGGGTGGCCCGGCTGCGGTCCTGCTTGGGTCTGCGGTCGACCGTGCCCGTCGCGGGCGCCGTGCTCACACCAGCCATACGGGATCCCGTCGTTCGAGGAAGGCCGTCATTCCCTCGCGGGCCTGCGCGGAGGCGAACAGCCGTGCCGAGAGCGCGGTCAGGTCGGCCGCGTCCCGGTCGAAGGTTTCCAGCACCCTAGCCGTGAGCAGCCGTTTCGTCTCGGCGAGGGCCTCGGGGGCGGAGCGGCGCAGGCCGTCGAGGATAGGGGCGAGGGACTCGTCCACGTCCTCTCCCGCTGTCGTCAGCAGGCCGATGCGGGCCGCTTCCGGCGCGTCGAAGCGTTCGCCGGTGAGGTAGTAGCGGGCCAGGGCGCGGGGGTCCGTGCGGGGCAGGAGCGGGAGGGAGATCACCGCAGGGGCGACCCCGATCCGTACCTCCGTGAACGCGAAGGTGGCCTGCCCGGATGCCGCCGCGATGTCGCAGGCCGCGAGGAGGCCCAGGCCGCCCGCCCGTACGTGGCCCGTCACGCGGGCGACGACCGGTTTGGGTGCCTCCACGATCTGACGGAGCAGGCTCACCAGCGCGTCCGGGGGCGGTGGGTTCCGTAGGTCCGCGCCCGCGCAGAACGTGTTCCCTGTGTGGGTCAGGACGATCGCCCGTACGTCCGCGTCCTTGGCGCACTCGGTGAGGGCGTCCGCCAACTCGGCCACCAGGGGCGCCGACAGCGCATTGCGGGTGGCCGGTGAGTCCAGGCTCAGGGTCTCGATGCCACGTTCGCGTGTCCGGCCGACCAGGGTCATGAGCGGCCTCGGAGTTCGCGGCGCAGGATCTTGCCGGAGGCGGCGCGCGGGACGGCGTCGATGAAGGTGACCCGGCGGACCCGCTTGTAGGGGGCGACGCGTTCGGCGACGTACATCATGACCTCGCCTTCGGAGAGTTCGGAGGGCTCTACGGCGGCCTGTTGGCGGACCACGTACGCGTGTGGGACCTCGTTGTTGTCCTCGTTGTACTCGCCCACCACGGCCGCGTCGGCGATGCCGGGGTGGGTGAGCAGGAGGGCCTCCAGTTCGGCGGGGGCCACCTGGAAGCCCTTGTACTTGATGAGTTCCTTGACCCGGTCGACTACGAAGGTCCAGCCGCCGGCGTCCACATGGCCGACGTCCCCTGTATGCAGCCAGCCGTCCTCGTCGATCATCGCAGCGGTGTCGTCGGGGCGGCCGAGGTAGCCCTTCATCACCTGGGGGCCGCGGATGAGGAGTTCGCCGGCCTCCCCGATGCCGAGGTCCTTGGCGGGGTCGTCGAGGGAGACGATCCGCATCTCGGTGCCGGCGATGAGTTTGCCGACCGTGCCGGGGGGTGCCGTGGGCATGTCCCGTACGGGGACCACATGGGTGCCCGGGGACAGTTCCGTCATGCCGTACGCCTGGCCCACGGGCGGCAGGCCGAGGCGCCGGGAGCAGGCGGCGGCGAGGTTCGCGTCGAGGGGGGCGGCGGCGCTGATGATGTACTTCAGCGACGAGAGGTCGTACTGCGCGACCGCCGGGTGTTTGGCCAGGGCCAGGACGATCGGCGGGGCGACGTAGAGGCCGGTGATGCGGTGGTTCTCGATGGCCGCGAGGAAGGTTTCGAGGTCGAAGCGCGGGAGGACGACTACCGCGGCGCCCTTGCGCAGGGGTGCGTTCATCAGGGCCGTGAGGCCGTAGATGTGGAAGAACGGCAGGACGGCGAGGATGCGGTCGCCGGGGCCGGTAGGGACCGCCGACTCCAACTGGGCCAGATTCGTGGCTATTTGACTGTGCGTCAGCATCACGCCCTTGGGGACGCCGATCGTGCCCGAGGAGTACGGGAGGGCCGCGACGTCCTCCACGGGGTCAATGTCGACCACCGGCTCGGGGGCCGTCGAGGCGAGCATGTCGGCCAGCGAACGGTGTCCGGGCGCACTGTCGCAGACGAATATCTCCTCGACGCCGCCCGCGAGTTCGGCCGCCCGGCGGGCCGACTCCAGGAGCGGTGACACCGTGACGATCCAGCGGGCCGCCGAGTCCCGCAGCTGCTTGGCGAACTCCTCCGGCGTGGCGAGCGGATGCACCGTCGTGACGGAGGCACCCGCGCGCGTGGCGGCGTAGAAGGCCAGCGGGAAGGCGACCGTGTTCGGGCTGTGCAGCGCGAGAACGTCCCCCTTGCGCACGCCCGCCTCCGCGAGCCCCGCCGCGATACTGCGGTGGAACCGGTCCACCTGGGCGTACGTGAGGGTCGTGCCGTCCGTGCCGTCGATCAGCGCGGGCTCGTCCGCGAACTTCGCGGCCCCGGCCAACACCGCGTCATGGATGGGGAGTTCTACGGCCGGAACGTCTGCGTACTCGCTGCGGAACATGGTTCCTCCTGGCACGAACTGGCATGGGCCCCTGAGTGGCTAGTACGACTTGGGCAGGCCCAGGGTCTGGTGGGAGACGTAGTTGAGAATCATCTCCCGGCTCACCGGAGCAATACGAGCCACGCGCGCGGCAGTTATCAGCGAAGCGAGCCCGAACTCGCGCGTGAGGCCGTTGCCGCCGAGCGTGTGCACCGACTGGTCCACGGCCCGCACGCACGCCTCCCCCGCCGCGTACTTGGCCATGTTCGCCGCCTCGCCCGCGCCGACGTCGTCCCCCGCGTCGTACAGATACGCCGCCTTCTGCATCATCAGCCGGGCCAGTTCGAGGTCGATGTGCGCCTGTGCGAGCGGGTGCGCGATGGCCTGGTGGGCACCGATCGGGGCGTCCCACACGGTGCGGTCGCGCGCGTACTCGATCGCCCGGGCGAGCGCGTAGCGGCCCATGCCGATCGCGAAGGCGGCCGTCATGATGCGTTCGGGGTTGAGGCCGGCGAAGAGCTGCAGCAGGCCCGCGTCCTCGTCTCCGACGAGCGCCTCGGCGGGCAGTCGTACGTCGTCCAACGTCAGCTCGAACTGCTTCTCCACTGCCTGGAGTTCCATGTCTATCCGGCGGCGGGTGAAGCCGTCCGCGTCGCGCGGGACGATGAACAGGCAGGGCTTGAGGCGGCCTGTTCGGGAGTCTTCGGTACGGCCGACTATGAGGGTCGCGTCGGCCAGGTCCACTCCGGAGATGAAGACCTTGCGGCCGGTTAGGAGCCAGTCCGTGCCGTCTTTTCTTGCCGTGGTGGTGATGCGGTGGCTGTTGGAGCCCGCGTCTGGTTCTGTGATGCCGAAGGCCATGGTTCGGGTGCCGTCCGCCAGCGCGGGGAGCCAGGTTTGTTTTTGGGGTTCTGTGCCGAAGCGGGCGATAACTGTGCCGCAGATTGCTGGGGAGACGACCATCATGAGGAGGGGGCAGCCGGCTGCGCCCAACTCCTCCAGCACGATGGAGAGTTCGGAGATGCCGCCGCCTCCGCCGCCGTATTCCTCTGGGAGGTTGACTCCTAGGTAGCCGAGCTTGGCTGCCTCGGACCAGAGTTGCTCCCTGTCGTAGGTGCGGCCGTGGCGTTTGCCTAGGGCGGAGACGGCTGAACGTAGGGCCTTGTGTTCTTCGGTTTCGGTGGTGGGCATGTGGCTCCCTCGTTGTGGCTGGTCGCGCAGTTCCCCGCGCCCCTTAGGTGGGCTCGACTACCGCCAATAGGTCGGCGAGCTGTACCTGTTGACCAGGTACTACGTTCAGGGCCGTCAGATTGCCCGTTGCCGGGGCTGTGATCTTGTGTTCCATCTTCATTGCCTCTAGCCACAACAGGGGCTCGCCTGCTGTTACTTGGGCTCCTACTGCCAAGCCCTCGGCCACTCTCACCACCGTGCCCGGCATGGGGGCCAGAAGGGAGCCGGGGGCCAGTTGGGCTGCTGGGTCGGGGAAGCGCGGGAGGGCTGTCAGAGCCGTCGCGTTCACGTAGACCTGGTCGTCGCCGTAGCTCGCGACCTCGAACTTCCGTCGTACGCCGTCCACTTCGAGTACGACGAGACGCGCATCCGTGTGCACTACGTGCACCCCGTCCGCTGCCAGGCCCTCCCTCTCGTGGCGGTAGTGGATCTCGTGCTCCTCGCCTGCCATGGCGTAGCGCTTCACCTGCGGCTGGGACGGCAGGTTGCGCCAGCCGCCGCCTCCGAAGCGGGAGCGGCCGTGGGTGTCCGCCAGGGCGGCCGCCAGGGGGGCGTGCGGGTCGGGGGTGGGCTTCGTGAGTTCCGGGAGGTGGCGGTCGTAGAAGCCCGTGTCCATGTGGGCCGTCGTGAACTCCTTGTGGCGTAGGGAGTTGACGAGGAGGGCGCGGTTGGTGATCGGGCCGTGGATTGTCGCTTGCTCCAGGGCGCCCGCCAGTTTGCGGAGGGCCTCGGCGCGGGTGGGGGCGTGGGCCACGACCTTGGCGAGCATCGGGTCGTAGTGGACGCCGATCTCGTCGCCGTCGGTGTAACCCGTGTCCAGGCGGACGCCGTTCGGGACGGCCAGGCGGTGCAGGGTTCCGGTCTGGGGGGTCCAGTCGTGGGACGGGTCTTCGGCGTAGAGGCGGGCCTCTATCGCGTGGCCGCGCGCGGTCGGGGGGTCGGTTTCGAGGGGCTCGCCCTCCGCGATGCGTAGCTGCAGGGCCACCAAGTCGATGCCGAACACGGCTTCTGTCACCGGGTGTTCGACCTGGAGGCGGGTGTTCATCTCCAGGAAGTGGGCCTTGTTGTCGGGGGAGATGAGGAACTCGACGGTTCCGGCGCCCTCGTAGGCGACTGAGCGGGCGGCGCGTATCGCCAACTCGCCCAGCTCCTCCGCCAGTTGATCAGGCAGGCCCGGGGCCGGGGACTCCTCGATCACCTTCTGGTGGCGGCGCTGGAGGGAGCAGTCGCGGGTGCCGAGGGCCCAGACCGTGCCGTGGGTGTCGGCGAGGATCTGCACCTCGACGTGTCGGCCGCCCTCGACGTAGGGCTCGACGAAGACCTCGCCGTCGCCGAAGGCGCTGGTGGCCTCGGCCCGGGCGGCCGTCAACTCGGCTTCCAGGTCGGTGAGTTGGCGTACCACGCGCATGCCGCGTCCGCCGCCGCCCGCCGCCGCCTTCACCAGGACGGGGAGGTCGGCCTCGGTGACGCGGTCCAGGGAGGCGATGCCCATGAGTTCCTTGGCGCGGGTCTTGGAGGCCATGGCCTCGATCGCCTCGGGGGGCGGTCCGATCCACACCAGGCCGGCGTCCAGGACGGCGCGGGCGAAGTCGGCGTTCTCGGAGAGGAAGCCGTAGCCGGGGTGCACCGCGTCCGCGCCCGCCGCGACGGCCGCCTTCACGATCAACTCGCCGCGCAGGTACGTCTCTTGGGGCGTCGCCCCGGGCAGCCGTACCGTCGCGTCGGCCACGCGTGCGTGGAGCGCGTGCTCGTCGGCGTCCGAGTGCACGGCGACGGTTCGGATGCCCAGTTCACGGCAGGTGCGAAAGACCCGGCAGGCGATCTCGCCCCGGTTGGCGACCAGTACTGTCGAAATCACGTGATCCCTCACATCCGGAAGACGCCGAAGCCACCACGCGCGCCCTCGAAGGGCGCCGTGTGGAGGGCGGACAGGCACAGGCCGAGGACGGTGCGGGTGTCGCGCGGGTCGATGACACCGTCGTCGTACAGCCGCCCCGACAGGAACATCGGCAGGGACTCGGACTCGATCTGCTGCTCCACCATGGCGCGCAGCGCCGCGTCCGCCTCCTCGTCGTAGGGCTGCCCCTTCGCTACGGCCGACTGGCGGGCGACGATCGACAGGACTCCGGCGAGCTGCTGGGGGCCCATGACGGCGGACTTGGCGCTGGGCCAGGCGAAGAGGAAGCGGGGGTCGTAGGCGCGGCCGCACATGCCGTAGTGGCCGGCCCCGTACGAGGCGCCCATGAGCACGGACAGGTGCGGTACGCGGCTGTTGCTGACGGCGTTGATCATCATCGCGCCGTGCTTGATGATGCCGCCCTGCTCGTACTCCTTGCCGACCATGTAGCCGGTGGTGTTGTGCAGGAAGAGCAGCGGGATGTCGCGCTGGTTGGCCAACTGGATGAACTGGGCGGCCTTTTGGGACTCCTGGCTGAAGAGGACGCCCTGCGCATTGGCGAGGATGCCGACGGGATAACCGTGCAGGGTGGCCCAACCCGTCACCAGGCTGGTGCCGTAGAGGGGCTTGAACTCGTCGAAGTCGGAGGCGTCGACGAGGCGGGCGACGACCTCGCGCGGGTCGAAGGGGGTTTTGAGGTCCCCCGGGACGATGCCGAGCAGTTCGTCCTCGTCGTACTTGGGGGGTGCGGCCGGTCCCGGATCGCCGTACGCCTTGCGGTGGTTGAGGCGGGCGACGACGCGGCGGGCCTGCCGCAGCGCGTCCTGCTCGTCGACGGCGAAGTGGTCGGCGAGTCCCGACACGCGCGCGTGCATCTCGGCGCCGCCGAGCGACTCGTCGTCGCTCTCCTCGCCGGTGGCCATCTTCACGAGCGGAGGGCCGCCGAGGAACACCTTGGCGCGTTCCTTGACCATGATCACGTGGTCGGACATGCCGGGGATGTAGGCGCCGCCGGCGGTCGAGTTCCCGAAGACGACCGCGATGGTGGGGATACCGGCGGCCGAAAGGCGGGTCAGGTCGCGGAAGATGGCGCCGCCGGGGATGAAGATCTCCTTCTGGGAAGGGAGATCGGCGCCGCCGGACTCGACGAGGCTGATGCAGGGGAGCCGGTTGGCGAGCGCGATGTCGTTCGCTCGCAGGGCCTTCTTCAGCGACCAGGGATTGCTCGCGCCCCCGCGCACGGTCGGGTCGTTGGCGGTGATCAGACACTCCACGCCCTCGACGACCCCGATGCCGGTGACGAGGGCGGCGCCAACCGCGTAGTCGCTGCCCCAGGCGGCGAGCGGCGACAGTTCGAGGAAGGGCGTGTCGGGGTCGAGCAGCAGCTCGATGCGCTCGCGGGCGAGCAACTTGCCGCGTTTACGGTGCCGTTCGACGTACTTCGGCCCGCCACCCGCGAGCGCCTTGGCGTGCTCGGCGTCCAGTTCGGTGAGCTTGGCGAGCATGGCCTCGCGGTTGGCCCGGTAGTCGGGACCGCTGATGTCCAGGGCGGACGGAAGGACGGTCACAGCAGGGCCTCCGGAATGTCCAGTCGACGGGAACGCAGCCACTCGCCCAGGGCCTTGGCCTGCGGATCGAAACGGTGCTGGGCGGCGACACCCTCGCCGAGAATGCCCTCGACGACGAAGTTGAGGGCACGAAGGTTGGGCAGCACATGCCGGGCGACCGTGAACTCCTCGGTCTCCGGCAGGAGTTGGCGGAACCGCTCGACGGTCAGCGCATGGGCGAGCCAGCGCCACGCCTCATCCGTACGCGCCCACACCCCCACGTTGGCGTTCCCTCCCTTGTCACCGCTACGGGCCCCGGCGACCACACCAAGGGCCGCCCGCGTCGTGGGCCCGTCCGGCGGAGGCCCGGGGAGGGCAGGCTGTGGAACGTCTTCCAGTACGAGGGTGTCGTGGGCCGGGGCCACAGCAACCCGGCGCCCGTCGTGGAGGACGGCCACATGGTCGACGGCACCATGGGGGACATACACATCATCGAAGACGCCATAGGGCGCTCCCTTTCCAGGTGGGGTCAGCACATGGAAGCCCGGGTAACTGGCCAACGCGAGCTCGACGGCAGCCGCACTCAGCGCCCGCCCGACAACCTCCTGATCGGCATCCCGGACGACAAGCCGAAGCAGCGCGCTGGCGGTCTCCTCGGTCGGCGCGTCGGCGTGATCTGTACGGGCGAGATCCCAACGAAGTTCACCGGGCCGGGACTTGGCCGCACTGAACGCGAGGTCCATCTGCTCCTGGACCAGAGCGGCCTTGCGCTCGATGTCGAGCCCGGTGAGCACGAAGGTGACCTCGTTGCGGAAGCCCCCCAGCCGGTTGAGACCGACCTTGAGCGTCGGTGGCGGAGCCTCACCCCGCACCCCCTCGATCCGCACCCGGTCGGGCCCGTCGTGGCCAAGCCGAATCGTGTCGAGCCGGGCGGTGACATCGGGACCGGCGTACCGCGCCCCCTGCGTCTCGTAGAGAAGCTGAGCGGTGACCGTACCGACGTCGACGACTCCCCCCGTGCCGGGATGCTTGGTGATGACGGAGGAACCGTCCTCATGGATCTCGGCGAGCGGGAAGCCGGGCCGCATCAGCTTGTCCGCCGTGTGCTCGGTGAAGAAGGCGTAGTTGCCGCCGGTGGCCTGAGTCCCGCACTCCAGCACATGTCCGGCGACCACAGCACCCGCGAGCCGGTCGTAGTCGTTGGCTCCCCACCCGAAGTGGGCGACAGCGGGACCGGTCACCAGGGCCGCATCGGTGACCCGCCCGGTGACCACGACATCGGCCCCCGCGCCGAGACAGGCGGCGATTCCGAACCCGCCGAGATAGGCATGGGCGGCGAGTGACCCCGGATACCGGGCGACGACATCGTCCCCCTCGACATGCGCGACCCGCACGGATATCCCCAGCCGGTCGGCCAACCTCCTTACGGCACCGGCGAGTCCGGCCGGATTGAGGCCGCCGGCGTTGGTGACGATCCGTACTCCGCGCTCGTGGGCGAGGCCAAGGCACTCCTCCAGTTGCTTCAGGAACGTACGGGCGTACCCGGCGCTCGGGTCCTTGAGCCGGTCCCGCCCCAGGATGAGCATGGTGAGCTCGGCGAGATAGTCACCGGTGAGGACGTCGAGCTGTCCACCGGTGAGCATCTCGCGCAGGGCGTCGAAGCGGTCGCCGTAGAACCCGGAGGCGTTGCCTATTCGGAGGGGCGCGGGATGGGGACTCACTGGTCGGCCCCCTTCGACTTCGGCTGTCGCCCGGGGCCGGGTGGTCCCGCGAAGGCCTGGGCGATGTCGAGCCATCGATCCGCATCGGGACCTACGGCTTCCACCGCGAGGTCGGCGCGGTGGGCTCGCTGGGTGACGAGAAGACAGAAGTCGAGGGCGGGACCGGTGACGCGCTGCGGGGCGGCGTCGGGACCGTAGGTCCACAACTCACCTGAGGGAGCGACGAGTTCGACCCGAAACTCCTCACTCGGCGGCGTCAGCCCGTGCACACCGAAGGCGAAGTCACGCGCCCGTACACCGATGCGCACCACATGCCGGAGCCGGTCCGTGGGTGTCCTGACCACACCCATCGCGTCCGCCACATCCTGGCCGTGGGCCCAGGTCTCCATGAGGCGACCGGTGGCCATGGAGGCGGCCGACATGGGTGGGCCGTACCAGGGGAAGCGGGTCTTTGCGGCGGCGGCGTACAGGGCAGCCAACAGGGCCGTCCGCCCGGCCCGCCAGTCGGCAAGAAGCTGAGCGGGAGGCTTCGCGGCGCCCTCCTCCGCGCCCTGGTCCACGAACGACTCGGGGGCGGCGAGCGCCTTCTCGACCAGTGCACCGAACGCGTCCTCGTCCGTCACGGCGAGCAACGCCGAGTGGTCGGTCCAGGCCAGGTGGGCGATCTGGTGGGCGACGGTCCAGCGGGCGGCGGGAGTCGCGATCGCCCAGCCCTCCGGGCTCAACTCGGCTACCAGCCGGTCGAGTTCCTCGCTCTCCTCACGCAGGTCGTCGAACACGTGCGTCGGATCGGACATGGGGGGAGCATGGCAGGGCCATCAGAAACAATCAAGCGTGCTTGCATTATTCACCTGAGGACAGCTGGAGTGGGGTGGGACCCTGAGTCTCGAGAGGTGGGCGTTGGGCCACTCGCTTCTTTGTCAGTGTCGGGCTTCCACGGCCCGCGTAAGGGGCGCTCCCTACGGTCGCGTCGGCTACGCCGATGACCCTCCGGGTCACCCTTGACTCGGTCCGCTCCAGCCCGTTTCAGAAGCGAGCGAGCGGCCCGGAGGAAGAGAAATGGGGGTCCCAGGTCTGCCAACCCCTCACGCCAGCTGCGTCCGCAACCGGCGGAGCGGGACGCGTCCGCGCCTCGCCGGCACGCCGCGTCGGCTCAGCGGCCAACCGCCGCTGGAGGGAGGAGAGGGTCTCCAGAGTGTGGGTGTCGGACTAACCACCGACGACCCCCATGACCAGTTAGAAAAGACCCCACACCCCAGAGCCCCCCACCGGCCGTTGGCCGCCAAGCCCACCCGGCGTGCAGGCGAGACGCTGACGCGCCCCACCACGCCGGCCAGCAACGCAGCCGACGAGAGGGGTTGGCAGACCTCGGCCCCCCACCATTCCTCCGGGCCGCTCGCTCGCTTCTCAAACGGGCTGGAGCGGACCGAGTCAAGGGTGGAGCGCAGCGCAATCGCCGCAGGCGACGCGTAGCGAAGCGAAGCGCCCTTTACTCGGGCCGCGGAAGCCCGACACTGGCAAAGAAGCGAGTGGCCCAACGGCGACCTACAACTGAGGAGCAACCCCGGTCTCCCGCTGCGCCTTCCCCCGCCCCACCTGAGTCCGCACAGCCCCCATACTCGCCCCAATGACCAACCCAATAGCCAGGGCTTCGGACACAGACAGCGCCTGGTGAAGGATCAGGAAGCCCGCCGTTGCCGCGATGGCAGGCTCCAGGCTCATCAGGATGGCGAAGGTAGAAGCAGGCAGCCGTCGCAACGCCAGAAGTTCAAGCGTGTAGGGAAGCACCGACGAAAGAACCGCCACCCCCGAGCCAAGGCCGATCGTCACGGGGTTCAGGAGACGCGTACCGGACTCCGCAATACCGAGCGGCAGAAACGCCACCGCCGCCACGACCATCGCCAGCGCCAACCCGTCGGCCTGCGGAAAGCGGCGACCCGTACGCGCACTGAAAACGATGTACGTCGCCCACATGGCGCCGGCCCCCAGCGCGAAGGCCACACCTACGGGGTCCAGACTGCTGAAGCCTCCCCCACCCAGCAGGAACACACCCGCCAGGGCGAGCCCCGCCCACACCGCGTTCAGCGCACGCCTGGAAGTCAGCACAGACAGGGCAAGCGGCCCCAGTACTTCCAGGGTCACCGCCGGCCCCAGCGGGATGCGGGCCAGCGACTGGTAGAAGAGCCCGTTCATCGCGGCCATCGTGACACCGAAGACGACGACCGTGCCCCAGTCCGTGCGCGAGTGACCGCGCAGACTCGGGCGGCAGACCACGAGCAGCACCACCGCCGCCACCAGCAGGCGGAGCGTCACCACACCCAGCGCCCCCGCCCGCGGAATCATCGTCACCGCCAACGCCCCACCGAACTGCACCGAGATACCCCCGGCCAGCACGAGACCCACCGGACCGAACCTACGAGGGGCGGCGGCAACCGGGGCCGTCGCCACGGGGGCAGTCGTCGACGTACTGGGGATGCTCACGGCGCTTCCAGGGGATCAGCTGAGGATTCGTTCATCATGGTGCACTGCTCGGTCCATGGTAATGGACTTAGACAGGTGTGAGAACCCTTTATGCAACTGTCCTGGAGTCGTCCTGGAGCCGTCCCGCCAGATGATCAGTGGCTAGATGCCGCTCCAGGGGACCTCGTCACGGAACAGTGGCCAACCGTCGGGGAGAGTGGTGGGCAGAGGCCCGAAGAGCGGATCGGAGGAGTACTCGGCCTCGACGTAAGCAGGCTGGTACACCTCCTGCACCTGATACGCCTGCGGAGCCCAGCTCTCGACGAAAAC
>Ga0307516_10007421_pt1 | contig 12608 bp, 7 predicted proteins | sample 19_EM_MG_FD_203310 | JGI IMG/M metagenome (GOLD analysis project Ga0307516, IMG submission 203310) | Populus trichocarpa ectomycorrhiza microbial communities from riparian zone in the Pacific Northwest, United States - 19_EM | ecosystem: Host-associated > Plants > Roots > Unclassified | place...
TTGCCATACCATGCAAGTTATGTCGATATTAGTTTGGCAAGTTTTGCAATTTGGTAACTGCCTCTGATCTCAAAAATACCAAATCACTTAGATTATAACTGTTTTTATACGTGGGAGTTTATTTTATGCTTAATATCACCTTTCCTTCACTTGTTTTCCTCACTTGTTAAGATGTTGAATGATGTAGAGGAGCATCTCTTTGCACTTGAAAACAGATTTCTGTATTGCACTGGCCATTTCAAATTCGGAAATTTTCTTAGTGTTCTTAGATGCGAGCTGTTCCTTTCCTTTTCTTTTGTTTCTGTTCTGTTTTTATGGCTTCAGTTACTTGTGCGATCGATTCCCCATGGTTAAATTTGTTAGATTTGGTTTTGGTGCGTGCTGGCGATCCTTGTTTCACGACCACTATTCTTTATAGGGCTGCTAAATTAGGTGAGAAAAAGTGTACTTGATAACTATTTCAAATTGACCTTGCCGTCAGTTGATAGGTGCTTGCCTAAAAAGTCAAACCAAATCTGAAGAAGCTGAATCTCGTGGCCGGTGCTCAGGGACAGGTCCTCCATCATACCAGCTCAATAGAAATCATGGCTTAATTAGCTGCATGTTCTTCACCAAAATATCTGATTCTCTATCTTCACACGTCAAAGAAAGCTTTTTATTTTTCGAGAAGCACCGGTTTTAGCATTTCTCTTCTTGCCTGATGAATTCCTTTGGCATGGTGGAATATTACTATTACTGAAAGATGATAATTCTTTTTAGGGCAATAGATTTATTTTTAAAAATAATTAATCTAGTATTAATTTTGTTTTTCTTAAAAAAATGAAATTTGTGGGGGAAAAAAAGAATTCAAAGTCCAAAACGTGAATGGTTTGAATAAGAAAAATAATAATTGAGTAGGGTAGTTTGGAAAAAATAACTTGAATGATTTGAATAAAAAATAATTAATCTAGCATTTCTCTTCTTGCCTGTTGAATGCATTTGGCATGGTGGATTTTTTTATTATTATTAATGTGAATGTTCAGATCAGCTTGTGCATATCTTGATTAATCTCACGGGTATTTAAGTAAATGATTATGTAAGCCTCCAATGATCCTAAGAGAACTCGAACTTATGACCATTGAGGAGCTAACTTCAACCTAAGACATGAGACATGGTGGAATATTACTATTACTAAAGGATGATAATTTTTTTTAGGGCAATAGATTTAATTTTAAAAATAATTAATCTAGTATTAATTTTGTTTTTCTTAAAAAAAAAAAGAAATATGTGGAAAAAAAAGAAATCAAAGTCCAAAACGTGAATGATTTGAATAAAAAAAATAAATTGAGTTGGGTAGTTTGGAAAACATGAATAGACAATCTTTGTCCCGCAGTCCAAAAATAATTGATTTGAATAAGTTTGCAAACTTATTCTACGGGGTTGTGATATAGAAATCTTGACATTTTACAACATGAAAATCAACTCCAATAATCTATTAGCGCCAATCAGTCTACAAATTATTCCAAGGAATGGTGATTTAGAAATTTTGGCATCTGCTTTCTTTGAATCCTCTTCCTGCATGGCCACTTGGCTGCCTGTTGACTTACTATTCCAAAATTCCCTCTCCACAAGCAGTTTTACAATATATTTTTTTAAAAAAAATACTAAATGAACCTTTTCTTTTACCCTACAAACATATTTTGCTGTAGATTCGTACATTTAAATTACTATTTTATCTTTAAAGGACATTCTTTGTTAACTTTGTTTTAGGGATCCAAAGGCTTTTTCATAAGACTTATTTGTCATAACAAAATTGCATAGGATTAATTGATTTTTTTATGTTTTTTTTTTTGCATAGCATGATTACTAAATTAACCTTTGAAGCAAAAAATATTTAACATAGGTCAAGGAGTTTTTTGGACTTTTCAAAAAAAAAATTGCATAGTTCAATTACTTGAAGGCCCTTAAAAAAAAAACTCTTTTGGCTTTGGAATCAAGAGCGCTTTTATCATTTTATTTTAAGATCTTTGTAATTATCATGTTATGTCAAGGGTAACTGGGTTTTTGACAAAATAAAAATTCAGTTGTCACGTGTCGTTCAGCGTCGTGAAAACTCTCAACACTGTCTTTCGGGGTGATGTTCATTGCACCTCGCTACCCCCATCATGGTGGTCAGGCGTATGCCCCCAAGCGAGTGACAATTGAGTGTTGGCGGCACATCTCTTCTTCCATCTCTATTCTCTTTTCCCTCTTTGACAAACATGTTGGGTATTGCAAAAATACAAAGAAGTCTAGTTATTTGTTTATTGAATCAAATTAGGTCATCATTCTTTTGATTCTAATGCATATGGTCTTGAATACTTTTTTGAAATTTTTTTTTTCAATTTCATCCCTTGACTTTTTGTTTTTATATTAAGTTTGATCCTCATTTTTTTTATTGTTATTTGTATTTTTTCTTATCCCTTTCTTCATTGGAATTATTTTTCAATTTCATCCCTCATGATTTTATTTTATTTTTGTTTCAAATTTAGTTTTTATTCTTTTAAAATCTATATATTTTTTATTGATCTCTTTTTTTTTTAATTTATTTTTTCAATTTTATCCCTAATTATTTTGGTTGGTTGGGAATTTGACATTATTATTTTTTTGAGTTTGCCTTTCATGCTGTAATCCGACCTCATGATTTGTGTCACGAGTTTTAAAGATTAGATTGGGTTGGCTTCATTCTATTTTAGGTCCTTTCTTAAAAATAGTTTTTATTTTTATTTTATTAGTTTCATCACTCAACATTGAGTTCGTTGGAAATTGGTAATTGTTACTTTTTAACTTTCAATTCTATAGAGTTATCCCGATATCATTTCCCGGGTCATGAATTCAACAGGTTCAATAGAGTTGACTTATACCTTTTTTTTTCATTGATTTTTGTTTTTATTTTACCTTCAATATTAGATTGGTTTGAGAATTGAGCTTAATAATTTTATTCAGTCTGTTTTCCATCAGGTTATCCTGGTCTCACGACTAAGTTATAGATTTGGTGTGTTGACTCGAACAAGCTCGAGCTTAATAATTTTATTCAGTCAATTTCTTTTTTGTTTTTTAAAATTATTTTCTTTTCGATTTCCTCGTTCAACATGTTATTTGCAGGGAATTAAGATTCATAATTTTTTTCTTTCTATATAATTATCCTGTTCTTATTTATATTTTACTTTGTTAACAAATAAGCTCATTTACACGTTTTAAGAATATTGTAAGGATATATTTTCATAATATTGACAAACATTTATATTTTGCATTGAATCATTGTTGATTTTATTTTTTACTTTATTTGTTGTTGAAATCTTATTCTCTGATCATATTATTAAATTAACCAAGCTTATTTAGTTCATTCGAGTCAATGACTAGAAACTTAGATTTGTTTTTCTTTTTATAAAACTATTTACATCATTTTGACATCTTTCTTACGTTGGAATAAAAATACATCGGCCAATGACACTACGCCGCGGGCCCCCTAACTGGTATATCCTAGCTTTTAAAGATCCTTCGTAACCCTATTTCTTTATTTATCATTTCATTTATCATATTATTTTATTAATGACCCCTACTTTTTATTTAAAATTTAAAGTACATGCCAAAAGCATTTGTTAACAAATGCTTCTTGTTTATGGCAAACCTAAAAAATATCTATAATTGGCTTCTCAAATTTTTTGCTAGACATTTTTTTAATCAATTTTGTATCTGGAATTTTAAGATTTTTAATTAAATCTTTCTATTTATATTTAATTATAAATTCCATTTATATCATACATTTTTTATTTATTTATATTGTTAGGGTTCTTTGCAAAACTAAAAAAATCAAAATAAAAAATATTATTTATTTTTCTTTTCCATATAAATTCCCTTATATTATTTGATTTTTTAATATGCGTACGTCACATTACTCTTTTAGAAAACATTTTTCTTGGTTTCCACAAAGTTCAAAAAGGTGATTTCGGGGACAAGTCAAAAGGAGAAGATCCGTATTTGTACCCATTGGCTACGGCACACAATATTAATTAAAGTCAAGAGTCACATAATTTCTCTTAGTAGCCTGTCGAGACCGTGGCTGGGAGACAACCTAATTCAATGGCCGATTTTTTCCTTCGAGAGGAGTGACATTAAAAATATATATATATATTTTAAAATATTTTTGATTGATTTATAAACTGATTTAAGAATACTTTTTATATTAAAAAAAAACTAGAGGTGATTATTTTTGATTGGGTTCGGTTTTTATAAAAATATAATTAAATCAATTTTTTTTAAAAAAACCCAAAACCGAACCGAAACCGGTTCAAACTGGTATGACTCGGTTTTTTCGGTTTACTCGGTTTGGCTCGGTTTTTTCTGGTTTGGCTCGGTTTTTTTTTGTTTTGAGTTCGGTTCGTTTTTTTTTATTTCAGGTTTATAAAACCGAAATTGAACCATACCGGCTAGTTTTTTTAAAATTTTAATCGGGTTTTTTTTCACGGTTCGGTTTTTTTGGTTTGTTTTTTCCAGTTTTCTTGGTTTCTCGGTTTTTTTGCTCACCCATAAAAAAAACTATACATAATGCATTCATTGGGTATAGTATTATACCAAGAATATTATAAAAGAAAATTGTTATACGAAACAAAGAATCCTATACAAATTTCAAATGAAAACAAATACATTATACAATAATATAACAATTATTTTTTTACATTTATTAATTACTTAATGTTTTACTTGCTAAATGTATTAAAATTGAATTTAGGATATTGTTGAGTTTATTAACTACATGGATATCCTAATCTTACTAAAAATGAATATAAAATACCCATGTTTCCATTTGTTGCATAAAATGAACCTTTTTAAGGTAAGAATATCCTCAATATAAATGATCCAACATATTTATTAATAAAAAATGTATATTATTTTCAAATAATTTTAAAAAATACATCGAATTATAATTAAAAAGTTTATGATATTGATATAAAAAAATAATAACAAAATCCTTATTTAAGATTTTTCTAGTAGTTGTTTTTTATTTTAATAAAATAAATTATAAAAATAATTAATAAAATTTCACTAGTTATTTCACGATCATCATAATTTTTTTATATTAAACAAGCTCATATTATTAGACAAAAACAAGAAAAAGAATATTATATATCCCAAAATAGGATTTATTAACTACATGGATATCCTAATCTTACTAAAAATAAATATAAAATACATGATGTATCCATTGTTGCATAAAATGAACCTTTTTAAGGTAAGAATATTCTCAATATAAATGATCCAACTTATTTATTAATCAAAACATATATTTTTTAAAAAACACCTCATATTATAATTAAAAAGTTTATGGTATTTATAAAAAAAATCTCTATTTAAGATTTTTCTCGTACATGTATTTTTTAATTTTTTAAAAATAAATTATTAGAAATAACTAATAAAATATCATTGTTTATGTCGTGGTGGTGATAAAATTTTTTTCAGGATCATCATAAATTTTTTTATATTATAAAATATTCAATAAGATTTAATAAATTATTCTCAATCTTAATCTATAATTTAAACCAAGCTTATATTATTAGACAAAAACAAGAAAAAAAAATATTATATATCCCAATATAGGATTTATGTCGTGGTGGTGATAAAAAATCGGGTGACTGAAAAGAAAGGCATGACCTTCTTAAGTATGAATTATGAAGGTTGGACCAATCTAACCTACTTTATAGATAGCATTGGTGCGTGGCGTTGGGTTACCTCTTCAAAGTTCAAACCAAAACCTTCCTTCTTCTCTAGTATTTCCCTCATGCTCTGCCAAAGTTAACAAACATTCTCCTCTATAATTGTGTCTCTTCAACAGGGTTAGGGTTCCAAGACAAGACTTCAAAAGATCTCATCTGAAATCAATCACCGCCATGGAAGGAGATGCTGTTACTGACTTTCAAGACTGGGAACTACTAGCCAACTCGGACTCGGACTCGGTCCTGGCTGACTCACCCAACTCGGTGGCCAATTCTTCGAGGAGTTTTCATGAGATTGAGGCTGATACAGAAGGTATGTTCAGGTCAGATTACTTTTCTCTTGAAAATGATAGTAGACATGTTAAAGCTGCTCTTGATGCTAGTGAAGAAGGTTCCGTTGAGTCGGATAATCCGAGTTGGATCGATCCTGGCTCAGAAACTCGGTTCCAGAGGAGGAATTCTGGTGAGTCATGGCCTGATTCGGGTAGTGATCGATCTGATGATCGCAAATCAAGTGACTTTGATGTGAAAAATGAATTGGGTTTTGTGGAAAATGAAAGGACTGGCGTGGGATTTCAAGGGATTGGAGAAATTGAGGCTAAAGAAGGGAAGCTTGAGTCACTCGAGCGTGAAGCTAGCAACTTTCAAGGGAAAAGCGAAGTGGGTCTTCTAGAGACCTTGAAAGATCAAGTGGGTTTGGAAGGATTCGGGGAACAAGGTAAGGATAAGGAATTGATTAAGTTCTGGTCTGATTCTGATGGTGATAATTTGGTTTTTGGTGGTCTTGGGAAGGATCAAGCTGGGTCTGAGATTCTGGGTGAATCTGAAGGTGGAAATGTGTCCAAAGAGGTAAGTTTGGGTGTTGCGGTCAGAGATACAAAGCCTGGTGATGAGGGGGAGAAGAGGAAGGTGGTGGTGTGGTGGAAGGTTCCTTTTGAGGTGTTGAGGTATTGTGTTTTCAGGTTGAATCCTGTTTGGTCTGTCTCTATGGCTGCCGCTGTGATGGGATTTGTTATCTTGGGACGGAGATTGTATAAGATGAGGCGCAAGACAAAGAGCTTGCAGCTTAAGGTTACAGTGGATGACAAGGTTAGTTATTGTGGTTATTTAATTTGTCTATATCAATTGCTGATAGTATGGTTAATTTGGAAAAACTCCAGTGCTAATTGTTTTTAATGGTGTGTTTAAACTGAATGAGTACAGGTTGTCTGATTTTCGTATTCTAAATTTCGTATTGAAAAAAGGCAGCGTCTGTTGTGCAGCAATGATTTAACTTTGTATTTGATAAAGTGATATTATATTCACTTTTTTTTTTGTCATCTTGGCATATCCTTGTCATGTTTGGGTTTCTTACTCCTCTTCTTTCTCTGTAAGGTGAGAATGAATTCATTAAAATCAGGCACCAAACAGACTAGAAAATGAATTAACAGAGAACTGCCACTATGTTATTTGTTCAATAAAGGAAAATAGTCCTCACATTCCTTGCACGCTTCACATTGCAGACTTGGGGATGGCATGATCACAGCCTGCTCTCTCCTCCTTTCTCCTCATCCTGGGTTAATTAGAGCTAAAAAAAATACTTGCTGCTGGTGGGAACCAGCCCTTATTTGGAGAAGTCTAAAAAAAAAATATTTTAGTAAAAAATTACTATTTACATGACCAACTCAAGTTGTTGGAGGTATAGCAAGTTGCGACTTCAGGAATTGTTAGTCAGTAAATAATTAGGTGATTGAGGTGCAATGGCTAGGCGATATTGGTTGGGGGTAAAGTTTTTATTTGTGATGCAGTGGATGGTTTGGAAATACTGTGTTGCAGTGAGAGAATTAAGAGAGAGAGAGAGAGAGAGAAGTTCATTAAGAAATGAGTCGTCAAGGAAATGAGGGGATATTTATAGCGCACATGAGGTGGTTTTCACAATGTGAAAACTTTGTGGTGGACCAATAGTATATTAATCCCTAAGTGAGGTGAAAAAATGGGTCGGCTCTCATAATAAATCTTGATTGGAGTCCCAGTCAATTTTCATTTAGTATTTCATTAAGGACTAATTTTAGAATCTTGTTCACCAAAGCCTCATTTATCGTTTTATTTTTTCATAACAATCACTTTTAATTCATTTTTGTTGATAATGTAATTATTGCTAAAATCTTTCAGAAATCTTATTAATGATTTTTTTTACTAGGTCTGCCTGGAAATAATTTTAGGTTAGACTTAGAAATATGAAAAGTTGTTTTTGTCAAATGAAAAGGTATCAAACCAAGGAATCTGGAAATGCATATGGATTGTAGTAGAAGTAAAGTTAGGAACAGAATATGGGGGAATGGTAAAGATAGATGGCCAATGATGCCCCAAAAGCTTTATGGTTTCTGGGTGAATTTAATTGATTTTTTATGGTAGAAGATCCTGTAACTTTTAACTCTTGGTCTCAAGCCACTTGCAAATCTAAAATCTAGAACAATTGCATGATTCTTAAGTGTTCAATACTTGATTATTTGGCTCATTTATTCACCTAGGTTTGCACTATCTCATCTATTTCATTTAGCAGCATGTATAATCTCTCCCTTGGTATGTTTCCCTCCCAAGTCCCATCATTTTGTATATTTTGATCATTAAGGGTTTTTTTTCCTCTTTCCTCTTTTTGTTTTTTTCCCCATCTGTTCATTTTTTATTTGCATAGACAATTGATGAGTAGCTATTTGGGTTTGTCTCATAGCAGAACATATGGTTAGGACAATCCCTCAATTTTCCTCCCATTTTTTGTGTAACCACATTATAGACTTTTGAAGAGATACAGCAATTAAATCCCATCATTTCCCTCTTGAAATGTATCTTCATAACCAAATTTTATTTGGAGGATTAGTTTTGTGTTTATGCTCAGAATATTTGAGTTATGCACCTTGAAGTTGCAAATATTTTTGGTTTCTATGTCCTTACTGTACTCTCCTTTTGTTATTCTTGGTTTAACTGAAGAGTGTAGGTCTTCAAGTCTGTAAATGGGTTTTCATTATCGTTTGCTCTTGAGAATTGCAGTCTTCCTTATTTCACACAGTTGTATTATTTTTCTTGCAAATGAATTCATGTTTCTGCTGGAACAGTGTTTCATTGATGTCAATAGATTGCTATGCATATCCAACTTTGATTTTCATTTCTGATCTATGTCTGCAGAAGGTATCACAGTTCATGACTCGTGCTACACGTCTGAACGAAGCATTTTCTGTTGTGAGAAGGGTCCCCATTGTTCGGCCCCTATTGCCTGCAGCTGGGGTGAATCCATGGCCTGTTATGAGTTTGAGATAGAATTGTTATTGTAAAGTAGGTGTAATGGGGAAGCATCATGCGAGCATGTTAATCGATGATTAAATGCCTGTCTTGCTTTGCTTTGTATGTAGCTGGAGTGCTGTGTTTCATATTTACTTGTGTATGAACCTAATTAAATGTGTATAAACTCCAGACGGATTTCCTTCTGTGGTCCCGTATGATTGAGTTCATATAATATTGTCGACAATATACTTTAGACCTTTTGTGTGGTCAACCAATTCTGGACATGGCGGCAGCTTGGTTTCTGGCATCTGGAAACATTTTTTCAAGATTGCTGAACTGAGAACTTCCATCAAGTGAGCAGCTTACGTAGCAAAACAATTAAGGAATTTGCAATTTAGGATTCTTTTGATGATGGATGCTTCGTAATTGCACGTTCTGCATGTGGTTGTAGCTATATGCAGACGTATATCTTTGTTTCAAGTAGAAATGCGACTCTGCTCCCATCACAGCATGTGTTCATTTGGAACTCCTCGCACGGGTAATCATGAAGATATTGGTACGAGACATTTGATCGTGGTTTGCTTGGCAGGTTATCACTCGGCAATTCGTCGAAACACATTCCCTCTTCTAAACCTTACAATCCTCCATTACAAGCTTGTCTCATGACCAGATATTAACCACGTAGTTGATCGCAACCTCCTTGATGATCTTTAAAGATTCTTCTATTTCATTGCACAGTTGGTGAGGATCATTAATTGATAGGACAATCGCTATCTTGTTAATGTAGCTTTGAACATGAATCGTTTTTAAAATATTATAAGAATAAAAAGTTCTAAGCCATTCAGCCTATTATTTCTGAAAGTTTAAACCACATACAAGAAATTTGATATAGACATGATAAAGCAAGGTGCAGGGTGAGGATGACGTAAATACCATGCTTATAATGGCTGGAGAATGACTTGAATACCACGCTTTGGACACACTGTGAGAAGATGAACTGGGTGATGGACATAAGTTGGCGAAAGAGTGAACCTGTAACGCTGCAGGATCATGGAGAGTGCAATCTTTCCTTCTATAATGGCATAGTTGAAGCCCAAACAAGTTCGAGGCCCCATCCCAAATGGAAAAAATGCAGCAATACTCTTGTTTGTAGCTTTAGCCACTCCCTCTGCAAATCTTTCTGGTTTGAAAAGATGAACATCTTCTCCCCATATTTCAGGATTATAGTGATGGGCTAGAGTCGACATGTAGATTTCCATGTTAGCTGGTAGGATTAAGTTCCCCAGTCTAACTTCCTTGTCAACTTTCCTTGCCAAGTAATTAGAAGGAGCATATAGCCGTAGAGATTCATTGATAACCATGCTCATCTATGGAGGAAAAGGAGAAAGAATTTAGTTGTAGAAGTGGATTAGGCGGCAAAGCAGCACGACACTAACAAGCTAATTTGTTCAGAAATCAAGATTTTCTTACAATTTTCAATTTTGTCATGCGATCTGGACTTGGATTCTGTTGGCCAATTAGCTCAAGCACCTCCTTCCGTACCTTGTCTTGCCAATCTGGGCAAATGGCTAGAAGAAGAACAGTCCAAGAGAGCAAGCTTGTTGTTGTTTCCTGTCCAGCAACATAAATGGTCTTGCACTCATCAATTAGGTCATCCACTGATATTTTCTTGCTATTGTCTGGATCATGATAGGCCTTTAAAAGTAATCCAAAGAAATCATTCCCATAGCCATCCAGATGTCCAGACGTTGCCTCTTCCTCTCTTTTCTTCATCATCTTTATGATGGACTCCCTTACCCTTTTCTCCAGATTCTCTGATTCAATATCATCGCTTGATTTGAAAATTTTTCTGTGACAACGGAAATTTCATGAGTTTGCGCAGAATCAGAACTATGTATGTGTAAAAAAGTGGTAGCCTGAGAAATGATGACAAGAAAGATGGAATTTAGGTTGATTAATGAATGTCCTCTTCAGGAAAAACCCATGTAACTAATGTCTGATCATGCTTCAATGCATATGTGTGTAATGCTTTCTGCGCTGCTGAGGGCATGGGGCTCCCTAAAGATCAGTTCTCGGATGCAAAACTTGCTAACATGATGAAGGAGGAAATTGGCAGCTTACCCAATGAAAGGAATGCTGATTCTATAATTGTTTCTGTAAATAATGTCAATCATGTTCATTATCATATCAAATATATGCTGCCCTTCCAAGTAGCTGCTTCCAAAAGCTGTCCTGGATATTACTTCTGATGTCAAAACCTTGAATTCCTGGAACGTGTCAATCTCCTTGCCTTCATGGTTTCTCCATCTTTTGAGCATCACCTCAACACTAGCAATCATATCTGGAATCATACCCTGCAAAAACATAAAATGTTTGTCTAGTACTTGCTAATTGAGGTTCTCCAGAGAGACCGGGTTTCTACTTGTCCTGTTTATGTATCTTGAAAACATATCAGTCTCATGCACAATTAAACGTCAAAACTTTACTTTCAAGCTCTCTCCATGGAAAGCTTGGTTTCCCAGTTTCCTCATTTTAAACCACTTTTCGCCACTTGACGTTACAAGTCCATCACCTAGCAACCTCTTTACATGAGTTTCAACTGGGATTTTTTTGTAAGCTCCATCTTTATTGCTCAATATCTCTTTAACCAGCTCAGGTTCAGTGACCATTAAGTGAGGTTGAGGACCATACCAGTAGAGGAAGTTCATCCCTACAGCAATTTGAATACATTTGCTAATATGATTAGGGTCAATCCAAATAAATTCTAAGCAAGAATATTGAGAAGATTGTTACCATAAACCTTGACCCAAGAATATGCATGAGGAAGAATTCTAGCGAATGTATTGTGTGACAGCTCCTGGGAACTGCCATCCATTGCATTGATGATGTTGAGAATCTCTGTGGTACTACCGTACAGGAATCTGTAAGGAGGACCTTCAATTCCTTGTGACTTCATCAAAGACTGGACTCGAATTGGAGCCCACCATACTTTATTAAGAAACTTGAGGAGAATAACAAGAAGGAAGAAGCACAAACAACTGGAAAAGCACATCAACAGGGTTCCCATTTGCACTTCAAGGTCGATTATCTGATAACAGAATGAAAATGAATTCAGTGGCTATGATCTATATAGGGTCTTTGGAATCCTCAGATCTTAGATACACCCACGGAAAAGCGTTCCATATCGCAGGATTTAAGAGCCCTCCAACACGGGAAACAAGGTGTCAAAATTCTTTCAAATGCCCGGCAACAAAAACTAGAATCTGAGCATCGAACTGTTCGCTCAGACTTGTAATCTAGTGAAGTCGAATTAGTTATTAGAACCAAATGAGTACAAAGAATTTTTTGGCTTGCAAATGCTAAGATCCAACTAGCAATGCAAAACTTGTCCAAAGACAGTTTAATTCTCAACATGTTGCTGGTTGAAGCGCCATAGCCGTATATGCAATCTTCATTTTCAACGCAGCCACAATAGTACATGACAAAATAGTGAATATATCAGTGATTCTGCTTGTGTGCTGTCGGGGAGAGTTTTGTAAAATCTATTTTTTATTTAATTGCAGATAATAAATGTATATATTTTTAGTAAAGACAACCAATTAAATTACAGAGAAAAAT
>Ga0307516_10007422_pt1 | contig 12608 bp, 7 predicted proteins | sample 19_EM_MG_FD_203310 | JGI IMG/M metagenome (GOLD analysis project Ga0307516, IMG submission 203310) | Populus trichocarpa ectomycorrhiza microbial communities from riparian zone in the Pacific Northwest, United States - 19_EM | ecosystem: Host-associated > Plants > Roots > Unclassified | place...
CAGGCACCGGGGCAGTGGGCCACAAAGGCCGGGGCGGCAATTCCGGGCGCTGGGCACGGCGCGCCTCTTCAATCGCCAATTTCATCTCTCGCTCGACCTCGCTCTGGCGTTGCTTGATTTGCTTCAATCGCGCGTCGCGTGCAAGCGTGGCCGGAGGCTGCGCAATGGGTGGTGGCACGGTAGCCGAGCCCGGCGACCGCTCTGCACGAATCAGGTCCGCAGGCTCTGCGAGGAATGTGGGGCCAGGTCCAGGCGGCGACACAGGCGAGCCCTGCCATGCCGAAGGCAGTCGCGCGGCGCTGGTCGGCGTACGCCAAGCGGGTGGAGGGCTGCTGTGCTGGCCGCCAAATCGCATGTTGAAAAAAGAAAGCAGCAGAAAAAAGATCCCGGCGCCGAGGCCCCACCCAAAACGACTCCCTCCTGGTTGCCAGACGTTCGGTCGTGGCCCCGGTGGCGGCGCTGGCGGCTCGCTGCGCGCCACCCGCCGGTCTGGTGGCAGGGCTTGCAGCCACTCATGCCAGCGCGCGATGTTGCCGCGCGAAGTCACGACCTGCAGCCAGTGCGGATAGCGCTGCACGAGCATCTGCAACAGCGGCATCTCATCCACCAACGTGCGCGCAGAGGGCGGGCGGTCATCACGCAGACGCTGCACGAGTTTGCGCTGTACCTCGAACTGATGCGGTGGCTGACGGTAGAAGATGAGCTTTTCTTCGATCGCGGCATCGAGCGCGGCACCCAGCGGGCCAAACTGCGTGAGGCGCCGCCGGTCGTGCGCCCAGTGGAAGACATCGCAAGCCGGACCCAACAAGAACTGATGCCCGGGACGCCAGCCGTCCATCAGCAGGCAACCCACGCGCCACTCGAAGAAGGCAAGCGCCTCAAGGTTGACCAGCCTGTCGTCGCCCAGCGCCTGATCCAGCGCGTGCCGTGCTGCAGCCTCGCCATCGAAGCCCGCGCTGGCCAGTGCGGCGAACGCGGCGAACACCTGTTCGCCGGTTGATTGCGCGTCCACGACCCCTTCGCGCGCCACGGGTTCGGCAGCGTCGACGGCAGCCCGTGGTTCGGCCAGTGGTTCGTCAGGTACCGGTGTGGTGGCGCCCTCCCCGGGATCGGGGGTTGCGGCGGCGGCACGTCGCTGCGCCTGGTCCGCCGCCCAGCGCAACGCGTTCTCGTAGTCGCTGCGCAGCGCCTGGAAGCCCTGCGGGTCGGTGGCAGGATCGATGCGCTTGAGCCTCTGCGCATACGCCCTGCGCACCGCACGCTCGTCCGCATCACGCTCAAGGCCCAGGGCCTGCAGGAAAGGGATCACGCAGTCGGCCACCCTACGCAGACTCAGCGCGGCGTATCGTCGAGGAAGCTGTCGCGCTCTGCACGATCCAGCAACGTCCCGAACTCGCGCCGTCCCGACACGATCACGCGCGCATCCTGCGTTGCCAGCAACTGCTCAAAGCGCAGGATCTGCGCCCCAAGCCATTCACGCTCATTGCCACGCGACTGCTCGTACAACCGCTCACTGCGCGCGAGCAGCGTGCGGTTCTCGATCTGGTCACGCGGATGGATCTTCAGGTCTGCCAAGGACTGCAGCCGCTCCGTGATCTGCGCCGGCGACAGCAATCCGGGGTTGCCCTCGATCACCAAGCTCAAGGTCTGCTGCGTCTTGCGCACGGTGGCCTCCACCTGCAGCAGGCCGTTGACGTCGTAAGTGAATCGCACATCGACCGCACACTCCTGCACGGGGGCGTTCGGCAACGGGACACGCAGCGTCCCCAGATGGATGTTGTCGCGCACCATGCGCGCCTCGCCTTGATAGATCTCCACCTCGACATGGGCCTGCCCCTCGCGCTGAGGGACGTACTGCTTGACGCGACTGACAGGCACCGTGGTGTTGCGTTCGATCACCGGATCGAAGTGGCCCTGCGAGGACGAGCGCTCATCCAGCCTCACACCGACCTCCACCCCCAGCGAGTAAGGCGAGACGTCGGTCATCACGACCTCTTCCAGCGCCGCGTCACGCACCGTCAGGCCCGCCTGCACCGCCGCACCAAGCGCCACCACTTCGTCGGGGTTGATGTCCACCGCGGGGAAGCGACCGAACATCGTCGTCACCAGGCGGCGCACCAACGGCATGCGCGTCGCGCCTCCGGCGAGCACCACGTTGTCGAGTTGACTGCTGCGCAAATTCGCGTCGCGCAGCGCGCGCTCCACCGGCGCCCGCAGACGCTTGAGCAACGGCGCACAGACCTGCTCCAGGTCGGCTTCACTGATCTCGAGCATGTGCTCCCTGTCGCCCTGGCGCACACGCATGCTGGCACGCGGTTCGGTGCTCAGGCTGCGCTTGGCGAACTCGGCTTGCGCAGACAGCCGCTGCATGAAACCGGCATTGCTGCGCAGGGCCTCGGGCAGCGACAGGCGCTGGAAGAACAGCTCGCGCAGCGCGTGCACGAAATCTTCGCCGCCGAGGAAGTTGTCGCCTGCCGAGGCACGCACCTCCATCACTCCCTCGAACAAGTCGAGGATGGAGACATCGAAGGTACCGCCGCCCAGATCGAACACCAGGAAGCGGCACTCCGCGCCACGCAGATGCATGCCATACGCCAGCGCTGCGGCCGTGGGCTCGTTGAGCAGACGGTCGACCCGCAACCCGGCGATTTCGCCGGCCGCACGCGTGGCCTTGCGCTGCGCGTCGGAAAAGTACGCCGGCACCGTGACGATGGCCTCGGTCACCGGCTCGCCCAGGAACACTTCGGCATCCGCCTTCAGCGACTTGAGAATCAGCGCGGAGAGTTCCTCCGGCCGGAACTCGCGCTTGCCCAAGCGCACGGTCTTGCTGCTGCCCATGTATCGCTTGAAGAGCGATGCCGTGCGCTCAGGATGCGTCTGCAATCGTTCTCGCGCAGCCCGGCCCACAAGCACGGAACCATCGTCGTCCAGGCTCACACACGAAGGCGTCAACACCTCACGCAACCCGTTTTCTATAAGTTGCGCCCGCCCGTCCTTCCAGACGGCCACCAGGCTATTGGTCGTACCCAGGTCGATACCGACGATCAAGCGTCCCCCCGTACGTCGCAGCGGCTGTGCGGTGCAGATCAGAATCAGGGGCCCGCGCCGCACGCAATGAGTGCGCTGCTTGCAAGTCCCCTATGGACGATCTGCGCCCTATTCATTGGCACGTCTCGCCCCGTCGTCGGCGATTCTATGTCGTGAAGAATGATGCAATTCAACCGGGCGACCCCATGCGCAGAGACAGGAGCTCAAAAGCTCCGCTGCGCCCCCACCGTGAGCAGCAGCGGCCAGCCGCCGGAGGGCTCGCGCACGCTGTAGTCCTCGTTGTAGGAATAGCCGCTGACGTTCTTGCGGTTGTAGGCATTGAGCAGTTCGACATACCCGTTGAGGCGGTCGCTGAAGCGGCGGTCCACGCGCAGGTCCAGGCGGTGGTAGGCCGGCAGCCGCTCGGAGTTGATCTCGCCATAGATCGGCCGTATGCGCCCGGTGGAATCGACCCGTGAGCCGAGCACGGGGGTGACCAGGCTGCCGGTGTGGTAGCTCCAGCGCGCTCCCAGGGTCCAGCGCTCGTCGCGCTGCCACAGGGCCACCAGCGACACCATCAGCGGCTGGTCATAGTCGAAGCCGAACTCCTGGCCGGTGAGTTCGTTGCGGCGCGTGGCACGGGCCCAGCTTACCGACAACCAGCCTGACAGGCCGCGCGAATCCTGCTCCTTGCGCACCAGCAGCTCGGCGCCGCGAGACTGGCCGCTGCCACCGTTGCGATAGTTCAGCACCGGGTCGGCCACCACGAGCCCACTCAAGGCCTTGTCGTACAGCTCGAGCCGCCAGCTCCAGCCGTCGTCCAGGGTCTTGTGCATGCCCAGCATCGCGTGGCGCGCCTGCAGGTGCTCCAGGTTCGGGTTGCCCAGGCCGCGGACGATCTGCAAGGACTCCGGCTGCTGGTGGTGGCGACCCCAGGCGGCGGTGAACAAGGTGTCGTCGGCCGGCTTCCATTCCAGGCCCAGGCGCGGCTCGGTGTAGCGCTTGCCCAGGTAGCGGTCCGCGCTGTGGCGCAGGCCGGTGGTCAAGGCCCACTGCGGCTGGAACTTCCAGCGGTCGCGCACATACAGGTCGGCGAGGTCCAGGCTCAACTGGTCGCGCAGCACCACGCGCTCGGCGCTGCTGATGTCGCACTCCAGTTCGAACTCGGTGCAGCGCGTGGTCAGCAGATCGACGGCCAAGTCCACGCGGCGGCGCTCCAGCGAACCGCCCGCCCAGAGTTCATGCTCGGCATTCAAGGGCAGGCGCAACTGCCCACGCGCAAAGTACGAGAGGCTGCGCACCCCGGCATCGACTGCGGTGCCCGCCAGGCGGCCGGCCCGGTCTTCGGTGCGGCCGATCGCCACACGCTGGCTGCCCCGGCCGCCCAGGTCAGACTCCCATTGCAGCGCTTGCGTGCCGTACGAGGTGTCCCGGCGCCCCTCGCCCACCAGGGTGGGCTGCCGGTTGGCGATCTTGGATCCTTCGAGCACGGTGTAGTCCACATGGTCGGCCGCACCATTGATGTTGACCATCATGCGGTTACCGTCGTCGATGTTCCGCAACAGCTTGAACTGGTAGTCGCTGTACCGCGGCAGGTTGTAGACCCGGCCGTCGTCGTCGCTGATCTCACCGGCCACCAGGTCCCAGTAGCTGCGCCGCCCGGCCAGGAAGAAGCTCTGCCCTTCGCCCAGCGGCCCTTCGAGGATCGCGCCGCTGGCCAGCAGGCTGGCGTCGATCTTGCCGCTCAGCTTCTGCACGCGCGGCCGCCGGGTGGTCACGTCCAGCACCGCGCCGGTGACGTCGGCAAACTGGGGGCCGAAGGCGGCGCTGTGCAGGTCGTAGCTTTGCACCAGGTCGCCCGGGATCACGCTCAGGTTGCCGCCCAGGTGGAACAGGTAGCCCACCGGGATGAAGTCGACGTAGTAGGCGTTGTCCCCGGGGCGCGAGCCGCGCACCACCGGCTCGCTGCTGCCTTCGCCATCGCTGGCAACGCCCGGCAGGGTCTGCAGGGCTTTGAGGGAGTCGATGCCCGCACCGGGTACCAGCGCGGCCTCGCGGCCGCTGAGGGTGGTGACGCTGCCCTGGGTGCCTTGGGCGGGTGTGCGGCTGCCCTGGATCACCACGCGTGCCAACGTGGGCTGTGAAGCCGCCGGGGCCGGGGCTGGCACGACGCCGCTGGCGGGAGGTTCAGGAGGTTCGGGAGCGCTCGCGGGTGCCTCGGGCGCGCTGGCTGCGGGGGCTGCGGCCGGGGCCGCGGCGTCGTCTTCAACGGGTTGTGCGTGGAGGGACGGCGTCAGCCAGAGGGGCAACAGGCAAAGCAGGGCCGCCACGCGAAGCGGCCAGGAAAGTCGTTGGGGCACGGCAGGTTCCCGGTGGGCTGGACACGATGCCGCAGGAGGGACGGCGCTGGCAGTATGGGAAGGAATCCCGGATGCGACGTGACCCGCGGTAACGCCGCGGTTCAGGCGATACTGCGGCTCCGTTCGAACAACGAGTCGAACCCCAAGTTGTATGCGTATGCACATGGCTTCGCTGAAGCCATGGGTGCCGACCCCGGCACGCGGCCAGGACCCGTCGAATCGGAACCGCACCTGCTGGCCGCAGGGACTCCCATTTCACGGCCGCACGGCCGAACCGCCCGACCCCGAGAAGCCGCAGAGGCCCCGGTTCCAGTGGGCATTGATTGATTTGCAGGGAGCGCCCGCGGTGACCCGAGTCACCGAGCCTGTACGGGCCAGGCCGATCCATTGGATTTCCATTGGACACAGTCCCACCCACAGTCAATCCTGGAGTGCCATTCAATTGATCAAGCTCTACCCTTCCCGAGTCGCAAGACGCGTCGCGGCCGGCCTCATTGCCGGGCTCCTGCCGCTGTGGTGCCACCCCGCCACGGACCCCGTGTCGCTGTCCGGCTACAACGTGGACCCGAACCGGATCACCGTGTCAGGCATTTCTTCGGGAGCGTATATGGCCGTGCAGTTCGCCGTGGCGCACTCGGCCATCGTGAAAGGCGTGGGAGCGGTTGCCGGCGGCCCCTATGCGTGTGCGCAAGGCAGTGCGGTCACGGCCATCAGCACGTGCATGGTCGGGGCCCCGGATGCCAAGCCCCTGGCCGAGGCCGCGGTAAAAGCGGCAGCCGCCGGCGACATCGATCCGCTGGAGCACCTGGCCACGCAGAAGGCCTGGCTGTTCAGCGGCTACAACGACGGCGTGGTCAAGCGCACGGTGAGCGATGCCCTGTATGAGTTCTACAAGAACTTCACCAGCCCGGACCACCTGTTCTACAAGACCGGCCTCACGGCCGCGCATTCGCACGTGACCTTGGCGTACGGGCAGGTCTGCAACAAGACCGGCGGCGACTTCATGAACAACTGCCGCTACGACGCGGCCGGGGCGCTCTTGACGCATCTGCTGGGCCAGCTCAAGCCCAAGGCAACCGGCAAGCCCAAAGGCAGGATCGTGAAGTTCTCCCAGTCGGAGTTCCACACCGGCGAGGCCTGGCTCATCGGCATGTCGCACGAGGGCTTTGCCTATGTGCCAACCCGCTGCGCCGACCAGCAGCCCTGCCGCCTGCACATCGCCCTGCATGGATGCAAGCAGTACGCCACGCTCATCAACGACCGGTACTACGCACACGCCGGCTACAACGAATGGGCCGACGCCAATGACCTGATCATTCTCTACCCGCAGACCGTGGCCACCACCGTGACGCCCTTCAACCCGAATGGCTGCTGGGACTGGTGGGGCTACGTGAATGCCGACTACGCCAAGAAGTCATCGGCGCAGATCAGCGCCCTGCGCGCCATGGTCGAGCGCATCGGCTCGAACCACCTCGACGCGGGCTCCGCCGCCGCCGAGATTCCCGCACCCAGCGTGACGGCGGTCGATGCCACGTCCAGCAGCATCGCGCTGGCCTGGATGCCGCCGTCCACGGTGCCTGCCGTGCCGGGGGCGGGCGAACTCAACGTCTACCGGGCCGAGTGCGCCACGTGCCCGTTCGCCAAGATCAACGCGAAGCCGGTCAGCGGGGGCAGCTTTGGCGACCACGACCTCAGCCCGCGCAAGACTTATGCATACAAGATCCGCGTGCTCGATGCCACTGGTGCCGAAGGGCCGGACTCCAACGTGGTCAGAAAATCGACTGCTGCCGAGCCCCCGCCCTGCGACCCGTACCGGCGCGACAACGCGTCGCACTGGCTCGAAGGCCGGGCCGACATGCTGTTCGGCTTCACGTATGCCAAGGGCTCCCGGCAGCCCATGGGCCTGGGGTCGCCGTTGGTGGAAACTACGCTGACCCAGACGAAGCCCGGCTACTTCGTCATCGGGCCCTGCCAGTGAGTCCGCAAGTGATTTCGCAAATGAGCCTGCCCCTGTAGTCGTCGCCTCAGGAGTTCTTCCCATGCTCGGCATCTTCGGCATCTTCGCCTCGCTGGCCCTGCTCATCTTCCTCGCGCAACGCGGCTGGAACGTGATCTTCATCGCGCCGGTCTGCGCGGCAGTGGCCATCCTCTTCAACTGGGGCGACCTGCCGTTGATGGCGAGCTACACGCAGATCTTCATGCCGGCGCTGGGCACCTACTTCGCGACCTACTTTCCGCTCTTCATGCTCGGCGCGGTCTTCGGCAAGCTGATGGACGAGTCGGGCTCGGCGCGGGCGATCGCGCAGCGCATCGTCGCGTGGGTCGGCAGCGACCGCGCGATCCTTGCGGTGGTGCTGGCCTGCGCACTGCTCACCTATGGCGGCGTGTCGCTGTTCGTGGTGGCGTTCTCGGTGTACCCGATCGCGGCGTCGCTGTTCCGCCAAGCCAAGATCCCCAAGCGCCTGATCCCCGCCGCCATCGGGCTGGGCAGCTTCACGTTCACGATGGTGGCCTTGCCCGGCACGCCGGCGATCCAGAACGCCATCCCGATCCCGTTCTTCAAGACCACCATCTACGCCGCACCCGGCATGGGCCTGATCGCGGCGGTCTTCATGTTCGCCACCGGCATGCTGTGGCTGTCGCGCCGCTCGGTGGCCGCGCGCCGGGCCGGCGAGGGCTATGGCGAGCACAAGGAGGAGTTTGCCGCGGTGGATGCCTCCAACCTGCCGCCGTTCCTGCTTGCCCTGCTGCCGATCCTGGTGGTGATCGTGCTGAACTTTGCGCTGTCGAAGTTCGTGATCCCTGCGTTCGACCACAGCGAGCTGGCCACCGCCAAGTTCAAGAACATCGAGCTGAAGAAAGTGCTCGCCATCTGGGCCATCATCGGCGCCATGGCGGGGGCCATCGTGGTGATCGTGCTGGCCAATCGTGCGCGCATTGCCGATCTGCGCGACGCCTTCAACAAGGGCACGCTGGGCTCCTTGCTGCCCATGGCCAACACCGCCTCCGAAGTGGGCTACGGCGCGGTGATTGCCACGCTGGCGGCGTTTGCGGTGGTGCGCGAAGGGCTGAAGGCGGTGGCCTCCGACCCGGTGGTGAGCCTGTGGCTGGTGGTCACGGTGCTCGCAGCGATGACCGGGTCGGCCTCGGGCGGCATGAGCCTGGCGCTGGGCGCCATGGGCGAGTACTACGCGCATGCCGCGGAAGCCGCCAAGATCAACCCGGAGATCATGCACCGCATCGCCGCCATGGGCTCGGCGGCGATGGACATCCTGCCGCACAACGGCGCCGTGATCACGCTGCTGGCGATCTGCGGGCTCACGCACAAGCAGTCGTACTTCGATCTCTTCGTCGTCGGCAGCTTGACGGCATTTTCAGCCAGCATCCTGGTGCTGGTGCTCTACCTGACCGTGGGGGTGTTCTGACCATGGCGATGCTGTCTCGACGGTGGGGCTTGCCCTGGCTCCGCGGCCTGCTCCTGTGCACGGCCGCCGCCGGTGCGCCCCTCCATGCGCAACCGCTGCGGCTGCTCGCCGCCGAGTTGCCGCCCTACACCTACCAAGTGCCGTCGGCCTCGGTTTCGGAACTGCCGGGCCCGGGGCGTGGCGTGATCCACGAGCTGGTCGCCGAAGCCGCCCGGCGCGTGGGCCATTCCGGCCGCATCGACTACATGCCATGGTTCCGGGCCCAGCAGATGGCGCAGTCTGAACCCAACATCGGCATCCTGGCGCTCACCCGTTCGCCCGAGCGCGAAGACAAGTACCGCTGGCTGCTGCATCTGCTCAGCGACGACCTGGTGCTGGTGGGCTCCCCCGGCGTGGACGTCTCGGACCTCGCCAAGGTGCGCGACCGGCCCGTGGGCGTGCTGCAGCGGTCGGGTGCCGAGGCGCTGGTGATGGGGCTGGGATTCACCCGCGTCATGCCGCAGCCTGAAGAGTGGATGAATGCCAAGCGCATCAAGGACCGCAGCATCGACGCCTGGGTGGCCCCGCGGGCGATGGTGGTACACGCCATGCGCGAGGTACGCGGCAAACTCGACGTGCTGCAGTTCGGCCAGGTGATCCGCACCTCCGAACTCTGGCTGGCCGCCTCCAGGAACCTGCCTGACGCCGAAGCAAAAAAATGGGAGCAGGCCTGGGCCGCGATGAAGGCGGACGGCACGGCCGAGCGCATCATCCGGCGTACCCAGAACCCGCCCGTCGATGCGATCGACGATGCCAAGCGCCTGATCCGGGAAGAGCCCTTTCGCTGAGCTGCCGCCGCCGCTGGAGCCCGCCATGCATGCCCGCCATCCGCAACTCGCCGCGCTTGCGCCGATCCAGCGCGGCAAGATCGTCACCGCGCACGAAGCGGTGCGCCTGATCCGCGACGGCGACACGGTCGCAACCGGCGGCTTCGTCGGCATCGGCTTCGCCGAGGAGGTGGCACTGGCGCTGGAAGCGCTGTACCTGGAAAGCGACGACACCCTGGCACCCTCCACCGGCAAGCCGCGCAACCTCACGCTCGTCTATGCCGCTGGCCAAGGCGACGGCAAGGACAAGGGGCTGAACCACCTGGCCCACGAAGGCCTGGTCAAGCGCGTGATCGGCGGCCACTGGGGCCTGTGCCCGAAGCTGCAGCAGCTCGCGGTGGCCGGGCGCATCGAGGCCTACAACCTGCCGCAGGGCGTGATCTCGCACCTGTTCCGTGACATCGCGGCAGGCCGGCCTGGGCACCTGTCCAGCGTGGGCCTGGGCACCTTCGTGGACCCGCGCTTCGGCGGCGGCAAGCTCAACGAGCGCACGACACAAGACATCGTGCGGCTGATGTCCGTGGATGGCCAGGACTACCTGTTCTACAAGGCCTTCCCGATCCAGATAGGCATCATCCGCGGCACCACCGCCGACCCCGACGGCAACATCACGATGGAGAAGGAGGCGCTGACGCTCGAAGCCCTGGCCATTGCGATGGCCGTGCGCAATTCCGGCGGCATCGTGATCGTGCAAGTGGAGCGCCTGGCCGAGCGCAATGCCCTGCCCCCACGGCAGGTGAAGGTGCCAGGAGTGCTGGTGGACTGCGTCGTGGTGGCACAGCCGCAGAACCATTGGCAGACCTTCGCGGAGCCCTACAGCGCGGCCTTCAGCGGCGAACTGCGCGTGCCGCTGAGCGGCGGTGCTCTCGGTGGTACACCCGGTACTGCGATGGCGCTGGACCCGCGCAAGGTCATCGCGCGGCGGGCCGCGCTCGAACTCGATGCCAACAGCGTGGTGAACCTCGGCATCGGCATGCCCGAGGGCATTGCCGCGGTGGCCAACGAAGAAAAGATCATCGACCTGATGACGCTCACCGCTGAACCCGGCGTGATTGGCGGCGTGCCTGCGGGGGGCCTGAACTTTGGCGCGGCGACCAACCCGCAGGCCATCATCGACCAGCCCTACCAGTTCGACTTCTACGACGGCGGCGGGCTCGACATCGCCTTCCTCGGCCTGGCGCAGGCCGACGCCCAGGGCAACCTGAACGTCAGCAAGTTCGGCCCCAAGCTGGCCGGCGCAGGCGGCTTCATCAACATCAGCCAGAACGCGAAGAAGGTCGTCTTCGTGGGCACGTTCACCGCCGGGCACCAGCGCCTGGCCGTGGAAGGTGGCGAGTTGCGCATCCTGGAAGACGGCACGGTCGCCAAGTTCGTGCGCGAGGTGGAGCACCGCACCTTCAGCGGCAGCGAAGCCGTGCGGCGCGGCCAGCGGGTGCTGTATGTGACGGAGCGCTGCGTGTTCCGCCTGTGCGCCGAAGGCCTGGAGCTGATTGAAGTTGCGCCGGGCATCGACCTGCAGCGCGACGTCCTCGACCGCATGGAATTCGCACCGGTGATCAAGGCCCCGCCGGCCATCATGGAGGCCGCCATTTTCCGCCCCGAAACCCTGGGCCTGCGTGAGCGCATGCTGCGCCTGCCGCTGCCCGAGCGCTTTGCCTACGACGAACAGCAGAACACGCTGTTCATCAACTTCGAAGGCCACACGGTGAAGAGCCTGGCCGACGTGGAAGCGATCCGGGCCCAGGTGACACAGCTCCTCGAACCGTTGGGCCGGCGCGTCCAGGCGATCGTCAACTACGACAACTTCACCCTCTTCCCTGACGTGCTGGATGCCTACGCCGCGATGGTCAAGGACCTGGAAGAGCGGCACTACTCGATCGTCTCGCGCTACTCGGCAAGCAGCTTCCTGCGCATCAAGCTGGGGGACGCCTTGCAGCAGCGCGGGCTGGCGCCCCACATCTTTGAACGCGCTGAAGAGGCGCGGGCGCAGATGGATGAATGACGTGGTGCGCGGCGGCTGTAGCCTGATGAAGACGCGTCCTCCGACCCCGTCGAACCTGGATCCTGGTTTCAGGGCACGCTCTAACCCAGACGCGCCGATGTCTCGTTTGACAGCGAATGGATGGTGCTTCTGGCGATGGTGCGCGGCGACACGTTCAACCAGATCTCGCGGCCACCGCGGCTCACCCCGGTGATCCAGTCCGGCGCGATCGGCACGTACCGTGGCGGCGGCTACTCCACCCGGCCAATACAGACCTCCACTCGGCCGGGTCACGAGGATTGAGGCAATGGGCAGCACCGGGTCAACGCGACCCTGCAGCGCCAGAGCCTTGGCCCACGTCTTTGCATTGCCGGCACGAGTGCGTGCCGGCACCGGGCTAGCGCAGCCAAGCCGGCGTGGGCCACACCCCTACCCGCTCAGCGCGTCTTCGTCCGCCTGGCAGCACGGGTCGGTGCCTTGACGGCAGCCGTGCCTCGCTCGGCCTGCGGCAGCGCCTCGTCCTGTTCGGCCTCCGGCCACAGGGCGGGAAAGTAGAACCGCAAGGCATGGCGCGGCACCGCGAAACGCACCTTGCCGTAGGGCGTGTCGCTGGCAAGAAGGCCTCGGCGCAGCAATGCGGACAGCGTCTCGGTGGCGACCCGGTCGCCCAGGCCAGTCATCGTCTTGAACTCGGCCCGCCCGAGCTCGCCGTGGGTGGCAAACAGATAGTGCAGCGGCACCAACGCCTCAGCGCGCACACCCGATCGCACCGCGGAAGTCTCAAAAGCCAGTGCCGCGCCAATGCGGTCACGCATGCCATTGATGTGCAGTGTAAGCGTCTAGCCGCGGCATCTTGAGCTGAAGCGCATGACACTCGACCATCGCGTTCATGGCGAACATGATGGTGGTGATCTGTCAGGCAGCGAGGGCATGTCTCGCCCGCTGCTTG